>Ga0073934_10004940_pt1 | contig 21436 bp, 18 predicted proteins | sample LarsenN4metaG_FD_76834 | JGI IMG/M metagenome (GOLD analysis project Ga0073934, IMG submission 76834) | Hot spring sediment bacterial and archeal communities from British Columbia, Canada, to study Microbial Dark Matter (Phase II) - Larsen... ...
ACGCGGAAGCCCTCGGCCTCCAGATATAAACTTCCCTCGTGAGGGATCAATTTTGCCTCGAAAAAATTCATCGGTGGGCTCCCCATGAAGCCGGCCACGTATCTGTTAGTCGGTCGGTTGTAGAGGGTGACAGGGTCACCGACCTGTTGTACGACGCCGTTCTTCATGAGAACCAGCCGATCCCCCAAGGTTAAAGCTTCGATCTGGTCGTGGGTGACGTAGATCGTGGTGGCTCCCAGCTCTTGATGCAGTTTGGCCAGCTCGAACCGCATCTGCACCCTTAGCTTGGCATCCAGATTAGAGAGGGGTTCATCCATCAGGAAGGCCGCGGGTTTTCTGACGATGGCCCGCCCCAGAGCCACCCGCTGGCGTTCCCCCCCCGAGAGGTGTTTGGGTTTTCTATCCAAGTAATCCTGAATCCCCAACATTTTAGCGGTCGCCGTGACCCGCCTTTCGATCTCCTCCCTGGCAAAGCGCCTGGCCTTCAGGCCGAAGGCCATATTGTCGAAGACGGTGAGGTGGGGATAAAGGGCGTAATTTTGAAAGACCATCGCTATATCCCGGTCTCGCGGAGGGAGCTCGTTGACCCGGCGGCCATCTATATAGATCTCTCCCGAGCTGACCTCTTCAAGACCCGCGATCATGCGAAGCGTCGTGGTCTTCCCGCAACCGGAAGGGCCGAGGAGGACGATGAACTCCCCCTCTTCGATCTCCAGGCTCACATCGTTAACCACCGGGAGGTCCTTTGTAAAATATTTCGTCACGTTTTTAAGGGCCACTTTGATCATACCTTAGAAGAGGGAAAAGGCGAAAGGCGAAAGGAGATATAACCCGCGCCTTTACCCTTCCGCCTTTCGCCTTGATTACCCTTTGATGGCACCGAAGGTAAGGCCCCGCACGATAAAGCGTTGCGCTAAAAGCGCTAAGATGGTCGGCACCGCCATAGCCACTAAGGAGCGCGTAGCTATAAACCAGAACTGGACGCCGCGGGCATGTTCTGCTCCGGCGATGACCACCGGCATGGTCACCGCATCTCTGGAGGCCAGCACCAGCGCGAAGAGAAACTCGTTCCAGGCGAAGGCTAAACAAATGAGCCCCGTGGAGGCAAGGGCCGGAGCTGCAAGGGGGATGGCGACCTTGAAGAAGGCCCCCCATCGAGAGTATCCATCCACCAGGGCCGCCTCCTCAAGCTCTTCCGGGAGCTCCTTGAAGATCTGGCGCATGATGATCACGGCAAAGGGAAGGTTGAACGTCGTATAGGCCAGGATAAGGCCCAGGCGTGTATCCAGAAGGTTCGCCGCCTTCATCATGAGGAAAAATGGGATGACCACCACCACCGGCGGAAGGACCCGCTGGGAGAGGAACCAGACGGTGATATCTTTGTTCGGAATCCCGTGGAACTTGAACCTGGCAAGGGCATAGCCGGCCATGGTGCCCAGAAAAAGCGCCAGGAAAGTGCTGACGGTGGAAACCATCACGCTATTCACAAGGGCCCTTCGCATCTCCGGCACCTGGATCTCCTCGATCCAGTTCTCCAACGTGGGTTGGAACTGGAGGAAAGGAACGGACAGGTAGGAGACCGTAAAGGTCTCTATACGGGGCTTAATGGAGGTGACCAGAGCCCAGTAAAAGGGAAAAATGGCCCATATGGAGAAGATCAGGACCAGGAGGATCGATAGAATTCTTTTGCCCGGCTTTGGATTATTCATAAATTTCCCTCATCCTCTTGAAGAAGAAAGTAACCATGACCATCACCACGACCAGCATCAAATACGCCAGTGCGGAGGCATACCCTAAATCGAAGAACTTGAGCCCGGTTCTGTAGACAAACATGGAGTAAACCTCGGTAGCCGTCCCCGGGCCCCCTTTGGTGAGAATAAACGGGAAATCGAAGACCTTCACGGCTTCGATCAACCGGAGGAGGAGAACGATAATGAGGATCGGCTGCAAGAGGGGGAGCGTCAGCCGCCTGAAAATCTGCCACTGGGAAGAGTAATCCAGAGAAGCCGCCTCGTAGATCTCCTCGGGTAAGGATTGGAGGGCAGCTAAGAATACCAGAAAGCAGAAGGGAGTCCACTGCCAGATATCCAGGATGAGGATCGCCACCAACGCCCAGGTGGGGTGAGAGAGCCAGGCGACCTTTAAACCGAAAAGCTCCAGGAAGCTATTGATCGGCCCCCCCTCCTCATAAAAAATGGTTATGGCCAAAAACCCCACGGCGACTGGAGTGGCAAACAGGGGCATGGTCAGGAGGGTGCGAAAAAGCTGTCGCCCCCGCATCTTCTGGTTGAAGAGGAGGGCCAGGAACATCCCCAAAACGATCTCCACCAATACACCTCCCAGGACGTAAATCACCGTCACCTTCATGGAATTGGCTACCTTATAGTCGGAAAAGGCTTTGGCAAACTTCTCGAACCAAACGAATTGGGCCGGTCGTCCTAAGCGGTAGTTGAAAAAGCTGATCCCCAGAGACCACAAAAGCGGGAAAAAGCTAAAGATGAGGATCCAAAGAACGGCGGGAAGCAGAAATAGATGCTTGATGTATTTATCCCCTAAGCGGACTAATTTAATGCGATCCGTTCCCATACCTGGTCGTGCTACCCTGGGAGATGAGCCAACATCGGGACGCGATGCTGCATGTCCTTACAGGTCTTTATGGAGCGGGTGGAGACGTGGCCGGCCACGTCTCCGCCCGCAGGTTTAACCCGGTAAAACGCAATTTATTTCTGGTAGCCCATGGCCTCACGGTACAACTTGAGCTGTTCATCTCGGCCAAGCCTTTCGGTTATATCGTCGAAGTCTTTAGCCGTTCTATCCAAGGCCTCTTGGGCGGAGACCCTGCCGGTCATCGCTTCGGAGAGGTGAATATCGAGGGCATTGAGGTACTCCGGTCCCCCGGGAATGCGGAGATACGGGAACATGGTTTTGGCGTAGAAGTTATCGTAATAAGCTTTCTCGTACTCTACGATATCGTTAGGATCCCATCCCCCCTCCTTGACATACTCCTCTACGGTAAGGGGCCCCCTCGGCTGGAGGAATTGATTTTGGCGACCTATATCTACGCCGTCCCACCCCAAGCGAGCCGCCCATTGGGAGACCTTCTCGGTCGCATGGAAGGCCAGGAGATGATAGGCCACCTCCGGGTTCTTGGAGAGCTTGGAGATGACCCCGTGCCAGGAACACCCGGTCGTGTTTCCGACAACGTTGGGTAGATCCATTTTTACGAACTGTTTCTGGCCCCGGTCGTAGACTTCCATGACCCCCGGAAGGATCGATGCGCCCATCTTCCCTTTAATCTTGGACCTTTGCGGATCCTGGACCAGGGCGCCGACGTCCCCCCACGAGAAAGTGAAAACGGCTTTCCCCCTTAGGAAGTAGTCCCAGGCTTCCCCCAGGTCCCATCCGGTCTGGGCGGCGGGTCCCGTCTTGGCGAGCTTGATCAGGAACTCCAGGGCCCTGACGTGACCGGGCTCGTTGATGATCGGCTTCATCGTCTCAAAATCAAACCAGTAAGTGTTGTGAACCCCATCCACCTTGTCTCCAGGCAGAACCGTAAAGGGAGCCGAAAGCGACATAAAGTGGAACATCCCCTGGGCTCCCACTTTGAGGTGCAAGGAGACCCCGGAGTCTGGCTCCCCATCGCCGTTCCAGTCCCAACCGTTGAAGAACTCGGCCTCATCGTAAAACTGATCCATCGTCTTGGGCGGCACCGGCATGTCATAGCCGTATTTCTCTTTAAACTTGGCCTGGTAATCCTTATTGGTTAAGATGTCTTTTCTATAATAAAGGACCTGGCCGTCCGTGTCATTGAGGACCCCGTACCATTTACCTCCCCATTTATAGAGGAGCTCTATGGACGGCGGGGCGTCCTTCGGCCACTTGGGAAAACGAGGGTCCTCGTAGTACTGGTCAATAGGGACGATGTAGCCCCCAGAGGCCAGTTCCCCCATCTCGGAGGCACAGATCATAAAAACGTCGTATTTCCCGGCTCCCGTTATCAAGTCGGTGAAGATCTTCTCGTGGAGCTCGCCAAAGGGGAATTCAGCGATCTGGAGCTTAGCCCCCGTCATCTTTTCCCACTCATCCCGCCAGTAATAAAGAGGCCCTGAAATTCCCCCCTTCTCCCCAGAGTTGATAACCAGCACCGTGATCGTCTTGCCCTTGAAGGGCTGATCTTCGGCAAAAGCCCAAGGCAAGCCTCCAAGCAAAAGCATCCCTACCACCACCAAGATCCACAAGCCTTTATTTCGCATATTTCCCTCCTCTTTGTAAGGTTTGGAGATGATTTCCTTAAACCCCGATCGATAATCTTAAAGATCACCTCCTTTTCAGGCTATTTTGCCCGTTCAACTCCGCAAATTTTCTCCCCCTCAGCCCCTTCGCCGGGAAGGGGTTGCCTAATCGGGTAAGGGTAACCCGCGGATCCCCTGTACCGGAGGCAATCCCATAGGATCGCTCTTAAACCAGGCAGCTGCAAAGGGAGTCCCCTCCGGGGTACGTCGCGTTTCAATATGGAAATGGTATAAGGTTAAAACAGAAAAAATGAAACAAAAAAAGAAGTTTATCGCCCGTTGTCGCCAAGTATAATTTTTCCTTAAAGAGGCTGTCAAGACAAATTTTAGGAGGGAAGCCAGACTTCGAGCGGGGCAGGCTCGGGGATTGGCCGGAGGTAGCTGCTGCCGGCCAGTTATTCGTGCCTGAGGGCTACAATCGGATCCAGCTTGGAAGCCTTACGGGCAGGGTAAACGCCGAAGAAAACCCCGACGCAAACGGAAAAGCTGAGGGCTAAAAGAACGGACCAGAGGGAGATCTGGACCGGTAGGGCCGGGAAGCTAAAAGATAACCCACGGGCCAGGCCGATCCCCAAAAGAACTCCCAGCAACCCGCCCACGGAACTGATGGTTATGGACTCGACCAGAAACTGGGAGAGGATATCCCGCCTCTTGGCCCCGACCGCTTTCCGGATGCCGATCTCGCGGATCCGCTCGGTGACGGAGACCAGCATGATATTCATGATCCCGATACCGCCCACCACCAGCGAGATTCCGGCGATAGCCCCCAGGACCCAGGTTAAGGTCGTTAGAATAGAGTTCATGGTCTCCAGCATGGCGGCCTGGGTCGTGATGGTAAAGTCCTCTTCCCGGTGGCGCTTCGTCAACAATTGGGTGATTTGCCGCTTTGCTTCATCCACTTCCTTTTCGCTGGCGGCTGCGGCCAGAATTTCGTAAATCTTATCGGTATCATACAGCTCCTGCGCCGTTTTAATCGGAATAAAGACGAGGTCATCGATATTAAATCCAAAAGTGACCCCTTTTTTCTCCATGATTCCGACGACCCGAAAGCTGACGTCGTTAATTTTAACCATCTTCCCCAAAGGATTGCTTTCTCCAAAAAGCTCCTGCTTAACCAGCCGGCCCAGGACACACACCCTTCGTCGGGCCTCGACATCGTCGGAGTTGACAAAAGAGCCGATCTCCACATGGAGGTTTCGAACCTGCTGGAATTCGTAAGTGACCCCTAAAACCGTGGTATCCCGGCTCCGGTTTTCGTACTTAACCTTTCCTGTCCCCAATACGATCGGCGCAACGTTTTTAAGGGACGAAGCCCGGCGGGCCAGAAATTCAGAATCTTCGTACGTGAGCTTCTTGGCGCTATTGGCCCCTTCGATAGGGGGGCCGCCGGAAGTCTTGGACTTGCCCGGGGTGACGACCATGAGATTGGAGCCGATCCCCATAAGCTCTTTAGTCACATAGGCCTTGGCCCCTTCCCCAATGGCAACTAAAGAGATCACGGCGAGAACTCCGATGATCACCCCCAGCATGGTCAGGGCGGAGCGCCCTTTGTTAGATAGCAGAGCTTCTATGGCCAGGCGAATACTCTCGAAGAGGCTCATTTTATAGGGATGCCACAACCACGGACGGACGCTTACTTATCGGCGGTTATCGGCGGTTATGGCCCCCTTTCTCCTTTCATCTTTAAGTATCTCTCCGTCCCGCAAGGTCACGACACGATGCGCCCTTTGGGCTATAGAAGGGTCATGGGTGACGAGGACGATCGTCACCCCCTGCCGATTAAGCCCCTCAAAGATTTCCATGATCTCGTTCCCTGCCCGGGTATCTAGATTTCCTGTGGGTTCATCCGCCAAGATCAGGGAAGGGTTATTAACCAGAGCCCTTGCGATGGCGACCCGCTGACGCTGGCCCCCGGAAAGTTCATTAGGCCTGTGATGGCTCCGGTCGGAGAGGTCGACGGCTTTCAAAGCTTCCAGAGCTTTGATCCTCCGCCGGGATCGGGCCATCCCGGCATAAATGAGGGGAAGTTCCACGTTATGTAAGGCCGTAAGCCGGGGCAGCAGATGGAATGACTGAAATACGAATCCAATTTTCTTGTTCCGAATCTCGGCCAGCTGATCATCGCTTAAATCGGCTATGGAAATCCCCTCAAAAAAATAAGAGCCGCGGGTTGGCCGATCCAAACAGCCCAAGATATTCATCAGCGTGGATTTGCCGGATCCGGAAGGGCCGATCAGCGCCAGAAACTCTCCAGGCTTAATTTCCAGAGAGACGTTTCGCAATCCCACCACCTCCGTGGACCCGAGGGGATATATCTTGGAAATGTCCTTAAGTTGTATCACGACGAAGAACCGCCTGCAACCGATCACGTTGCTGTTAAAGGTTAGCAGCTAATCGTTTTCAATTTTGATAGGTTTCCTATCTTTAAGGGCCGGATCGTCCAGGGTGGTGACCACCTGGTCTCCCTCCCGCAACCCTTCCAAAATCTCCGTGTAATCCCAGTTTGACAACCCGATTTTTACCTCCTGCCGACCGGCCTTTCCCTCCTTGGCTACAAAGACCGTCCTTTTGCCCTCCCTTTCCATGATAACCGCCGTGGGAATATATAGGACCTTCTCCCCCCTTCCTACGATAACTTCAATATCCGCGGAGAGCCCGGGCATCAGTCCATCCGTTCCGGGATCCAGGCGCACTTTCACTTTGGAGGTTCGGCTCTCGAGCTTTTGGGCCGAAACCACCGGGGATATCTCGGAGAGAACCCCATGAAAGGTTTTGTTGGGAAAGGCATCGAGGGTCACCCGGACGTCCTGTCCTAGCTTGACCTTCCGGACATCGGCCTCGTCAATGGTCGCGCGGATATAAAGATTAGAGATGTCCACCAGGGTCGCTACGGGCTTTCCGGGGGTGATGAACTCTCCCTGTTCAACGGGAACCTCGGTCACCAACCCTGAGAAGGGGGCGGTGATAACCGTATGACCCAAGCCGATCTCGGCGACCGCTAAAGAAGCTTTCATTTGTTCCACGAGGGCCTGTGCAGAAGCCACTTCCTGCTCTTTCATATGGATCTGGGACTTATTGGCGACGGCGGTCTCATACTGAGCCTTCGCAACCATATACCCCCGTTCGGCCTCATCCAGCTTATCTTTGGAGGTAATCCCTTGGGTATAAAGATTCCGAAGTCGATTCAACGTAGTCTCCGCGTGCTGAAGATTGGCCCTGGCCTCGTCGAGCTGGGGCTGGGTCAACTCCTTGCGCATGCGATAGCTGGCACGGGCTTCCCTTAACCGGGCCTCGGCTGAGAGCAAATTGGCCCTGGCTAGCTGCACCTGGGCCAGGGCCTCCCGCTGCTCAAGCTGCAACAAGGGCTTTCCGGCTTCTATGGAGTCCCCTTCTTTAATATAAAGTTTTTCAATTCGACCAGAAGTCTGGGCGCTGATCTCGACTTCCTTATCGGATTCGATGGTCCCACTGGAGGTGGCCGAGACCGTCTCCAGGATATCGCCCCTCTGTACAGCGACCACCTTCACCGGCAACATCTGCTTTTTCTGATAAGAGCTATAACTCGCATAACCTGCGAGCGCCAGCACCAGGAACCCCATAACCCACTTAAAGGACCTTCTCATTTCTGTCGCACCCCCTCGAAAAGGATCCCAATCTTCTCCGATAGATCTTCCACTAAGGAGCGGTCTTCTTCTGAATCCAGCCATTTGAAAACAGAGGAGAAGTAGACCCCCTCCAGGATCTCGGCCAGTTTAAGGGCCTTAAATTCCTTTTTGATCTCCCCCTGGTCCTGGCCCCTGGCAATAAGGGCTTCTAGAAGGGATTTGAAGAATAGCTGCCCCGCATGCGCCTCTTCCTTCAAGGATTCCCTCGATTTAAGAATCTCTCCAACGATGAGTTTAACCAGGGGCTTTTCTTTTTCATTTTCTCGGGCCAGGATTTCAAAAATTCGTCTGAGCGTCTCCTCAATGGTCGCGTCCTCCGGGATATTTTCATAAAAGGCTTCTTGAATGGCCATCATGCGCCTCTCTCCCAGATAATTCAAAATAGATTCCTTTCTGGGAAAGTAGTTGAAAAAAGTTCCCTTCCCAACATCGGCTTTTTCCGTAATCTCTTCGACCGTTGTATTTTCAAAGCCTTTTTTCCGAAAAAGTTCGATGGCGGCGTTAAAAATCTTCTCTTTCGTCTCGAGCTTCTTACGCTCCCGACGGGGTAAAGGTGAATCTTTCACAGGAGCTACTTCACTCCCTTTGGGCAGGATCTCCCCAACTTCGGTTCCCTGAGGAAAAGGAAAGCGGGCGGGTCCTATCCACCTGCCGGGAACTATAGATCCTGACTAAAATTTAATTATGACCAAGCTATAAAATTGACCCGGGTCATATCAAAGATAATCCGGGAGTTGATCCAAGACAAGGTAAAAATTTCTTGCATCCTGCGCGGTAAATCCGGCCATGCCTAACCTTTTTCCGCGCCTCGTTCCCAGGCTGTTGACTTAAGGTTTAAACAGCCCCAGAGGGGCGTCCTGTCTGTAGCTATCACGGCATCTAAAAACCTCCAAGCTCCGTGAAGAACGACCTATTGGAACAGGTCGTTCTTCACGGAGCTAAAAAAGCGGGGGGAGTCCCCTTTGGCTACAAACAGGTCGCTCCTCACGGAGCTAAAAGGGATTCGACGTTTTGACTCATTCTTAAGTCAACAGCATTGAGGCTTCAACCTGGGAACGAGAAAAATAGAGTTACAGACCTAAATGTTAGGCTTAGTAGATCCTGCGCCCGCATTTTTCGGATAGACTTTTACTTCCAATTAATAATGAATATGGGAAGGGCTCGAACTCCAGAGGAACCCAGCTGGCAGTTATTTTGCAGAAACTGTTTCCTTGGATTTTATAGGATTTACGCGACGGACCTTGACAGGGATTCGGTCAGGCAGCTATTTTAACCTGAATTTGTTATCTTCTCGGATGTCACCTTGCTTACTCAGGCAAGTGCGTACCTCATGTTGCAGCCCATAGCTTGAAGACCGAAGGGAGTTTTTAGAGGAGAGGCGAGGGCATACCGTCGTTACAATCGTAAGGGTTAGGGACTTACCTTCGGCGAGCAGGAGTAATAAGGAAAGTATGAAAATCTTTGAAACGCAGACCGGACGGTCTATCCTTCCCCATGGGGGGAAACTTATCCATCGAGTTTTGGAGGGTGAGCAGCGGCAGGTGGCGCTTTCCCGGATCGAGCGGATGGAGCGGATTTACATGAATAGCCGTGGGATCTCAGACCTGGAGATGATCTCCGTGGGAGCTTTCTCCCCGCTGGAAGGGTTCATGGGCCGGCAGGATTACGAAAGCGTCGTGCATCGGATGCGTCTGGCCAATGGACTCCCCTGGTCTATTCCCATTACCCTTTCCGTCTCATCAGAGATCGCCAACCGGCTTAAGGTGGGGGAGGATGTAGCTTTATACAGTCAAAACGAAATTCCGGTGGGCATTTTACATTTAGAGGAGAAGTACCCTTATGATAAGGAGGTCGAAGCCCGACAGGTCTACTTAACCACGGAGCTTAAACATCCCGGGGTCGCTTATTTGTACGAAATGGGGGACATTCTTCTTGGTGGCCGGGTGAGCCTTTTGAACCGGATTAACTACAACTACTACGATAAATACCTCCTCGATCCCAGAGAAACCCGTTACCTCTTCCGTCATAAAGGTTGGCAGAGGATCGTGGCTTTTCAAACCCGAAACCCCATCCACCGGGCCCACGAATACATTCAGAAATGCGCCCTGGAAACGGTCGACGGGCTTTTGATTCATCCCCTGGTTGGAGAAACCAAAGGGGATGATATTCCGGCAGAAATTCGAATGAAGTGCTACCTCGCCCTGGTTGAAAACTATTACCCCAAGGATCGGGTTTTATTGGCGGTCTATCCGGCGGCGATGAGGTACGCCGGGCCTCGAGAAGCCGTTTTTCATGCGCTGGTTCGGAAGAATTACGGATGCACGCACTTTATCGTAGGGCGCGACCATGCGGGCGTCGGAAATTATTATGGCACTTACGATGCCCAGAAAATATTTAGCCGGTTTGGAAAAGATGAAATTGGAATTACGCCGATTTTCTTCGATCATACGTTTTATTGCAAGCGATGTGGCCATATGGCCTCGGATAAGACGTGTACCCATCCCAATGAGTACAGGGTTATGCTAAGCGGGACCAAAGTCCGGGAGATGCTCCGTGCCGGACAGATGCTCCCGGATGAATTTACCCGGCGAGAGATATCTGAAATTCTCATAGAGGCTTACCGGGAATACAGATAAACTAATCTGGACAGAATTTACAAGATTTTTAATCCTGCTGATCTTGTAAATCCTGTTCTCAAATATGTCAGACCCAAAGAAAGTCGCGATAATCGGATTAGATAGCGCAGCCCCCCAGTTGATTTTCGAGCAGTGGGCGGAGGACCTCCCCCATTTAACCCGGCTGATGCGCGAGGGCGTCTACGGGGAGCTGGAAAGCTGCGACCCCCCCATCACGGTACCGGCCTGGATGACCATGATGACCAGCAAAGACCCCGGTCAGTTGGGGGTTTATGGCTTTCGTAACCGGAAGGATTATTCCTACGATGGTCTATACTTCGCCAACTCCCGGTCTATCCGGGAAGATACGGTCTGGGACATTCTTTCCCGCCTGGGAAAGAAGGTTATTCTGGTCGGAATTCCCCAAACCTACCCTCCCAAGCCCATCAACGGTCAGATGATCACCTGTTTTCTAACGCCCAGTACCAAAAGCCAGTATACTTATCCTCAGGAGCTGAGGCAGGAGGTGGAGAACCTGGTGGGAGAGTACATCCTGGATGCGGATAATTTCAGGACTGAGGACAAAGAAGACTTGTTGCGTCGGATCCACGAGATGACCCGACGGCGCTTTAAAATTGCCAGGTACCTGTTACAGAACAAGCCCTGGGATTTCTTTATGATGGTGGAAATGGGGGTCGATCGCATCCACCACGGATTCTGGAAATATTTTGATAAAGGCCATCGCAGGTATGAGCCGGGGAACCCCTTTGAAAATGCCATCAAAGAATATTACCGGTATGTCGACCAGGAGGTCGGTGAGCTGCTCTCCCTGCTGGACCACGATACCATCGTACTGGTCGTCTCAGATCACGGGGCCAAGCGGATGGAAGGGGGCATCTGCGTCAACGAATGGCTGATCCAGGAGGGCTATCTCAAGCTCAAAAGGTATCCCAACGCAATCATACCCTTCTCCCAGGCTGAAGTCGACTGGGCCCATACCAGGGTCTGGAGCGAAGGGGGATATTACGCCCGGATATTTATGAACGTTAAGGGGCGGGAACCTCAAGGGGCGATCGATCCCCAAGATTATGAGAAAATTCGGGATGAGCTGATCCGAAAGCTCGAAGCCCTGACCGACGAGAACGGCGTCAATATCGGAACCCGGGTCTTCAGACCGGAAGAGCTTTACAGGCAGTGTAATAACGTGGCCCCGGATCTCATCGTTTATTTTGGAAATCTTAACTGGAGATCTGTGGGAAGCCTGGGACTCAAGACCCTTCACACCTTCGAGAACGATACAGGGCCGGATGACGCCAACCACGCCAAGCACGGAACCTTTATCCTGCGGGATCCTCAAAAGAAACTGGGGAAACGGATCTCCGGTCTTCAGATCATGGATATCGCTCCTACGGTTTTACGCCTGATGGGCCTGAAAGTTCCCGAAGATATGCGAGGTAAAGTTATCCAATACTAACTAAATGGCCTGCCGGTTCCTGAGCCACAAAGACGCGAAGATCGAGGAGGGGAGATGGCCCTCCTCGATCTTCCTTCCCCCTTCAAGACCCCGACGGTTTAGTTAAAGGGTAGAATCTCCCTGCTTAACTAAACCGCAGGACCTTTAGGCGGTTATAAACTTGGGAGGGGGAGGCGGCCCCGCCCAAACTGACCAGCTTTAACGGGATGCCACCCGGGGGGTTTCCCCTACGAACGTGGAGGATAAAGCACCCAGCCCTGACGTTCGGTACGGGCGCGAAGCAGGTACCCTTCGAAGGTGGTCACGTACAGCGTGCGCAGATCCGCATCCCCCCAGGTGCAATTGGTAGGGCGATCTACCGGCACCGGGTGGGTTTCGAGCACGCGACCATTGGGGGCAAAGACGTAAATCATCGGCCCTGGACCGCTTTGCTTCCACCCGGCGGTGGCGATGAGATTGCCCTCGATATCCAGACACATGCCGTCAATTCCCCGGTGTGGGTAAAAGTTGTGCAGCACTTCATAAGGACCCAACGTATCATCCTCCTGGATAGGGTAAGCCCGTAGCTCCCGCTTTTCATTCTCACCGTACTTGCTTTGGGCGACGTAGAGGACCCGGTTATCCAGCGACAGGAGCAATCCGTTGGGGCAGGTGGTATCGTAGGTCATCCGCTTGGGCTTCCAGGTACCATCCGGCTGAGGATCGAGGCGAATAACGGACTCGTGGCCGAGTTCCAGGTCGTCTCGGAAGTCGCCGTAACGAGGGTCCGTAAACCAAATGCGCCCCTGGAGGTCTATGGCCAGATCATTAGGGCTGTTGAGCCGTTTCCCTTCAAAGCGGTCGCAAATGACCGTGGTGCCGCCATCCGGTTCGTAGCGGGTGATGCGCCGCCCACCCCCCTCGCAGGCATAAAGACGCCCATCCTTATCGAACATGAGTCCGTTGGCTTCGTTGGTGCCCGTCCGGACGACCGTACACTCCCCGGTCTTCGGGTCGTAGCGCAGGACCCGACTGTTGGGAATATTGGTGAATAAGAGCCCGGTACCATCCCAGGCCGGGCCTTCTGTCAACTTCATAGGGCCGGCAATGATCTCAAATTTCCAGCTCATGCTTTTCCTCCTCTTGATAGGTTCGGCTGCGATAAAATCTCGTAACTCTCAAAGAGATGCTAACAAGGGGGGTACGTTCAGTCAACGGATTTCTTAATTTTTTTCAAGGACCTCTAATGGCCCTCCTGTTAACGAATAGTTCTTGACGATTCCCGTTTATAGAGTAGAGTTTAAATAGAACTTTTAGAAGGAGGAAGATATATGGCCATAGATAGCCAGGTCGCACGATTACTGACCGCAGAGGACCTCTTCCGAATGCCGGAGGACGGTTTTCGGTATGAACTGGTCAGAGGAGAACTCATCCAAATGCCCCCGGCAGGAGAGGAACCTGGAAGCATCGTTGTGCGTTTAAGCTGGCGGCTTGCTCAGTATGTCGAAACGAATCATCTGGGGATTGTCTTGGCAGCAGAAACAGGTTTTCAACTGGAGCAGGACCCTAACACGGTACGAGCTGCTGATGTCGCTTTTGTCAGACGGGAACGCGTTGAGCAAACAGGGGTACTTAAAGGGTATCGTCCAGGAGCCCCTGATTTAGCGGTTGAGGTTATCTCGCCCCATGACAGTTACTCTAAAGTCAAGGAAAAAGCCTTGAAATGGTTAGATGCAGGGGCAAAAATGGTAGTGATCGTCGACCCTAGCGAGCAAGACGTAACGCTTTATCGCTCCCGAGAGGACGTCAGAGTGCTTACCAAGAATGAGACCCTTGATGGTGGCGACGTAGTGCCCGGGTGGACGATGCCGGTGAAAGAGTTATTCGTACAAAAATGAGGAGCCGAACTATCCCAGGAATCAGATTGTCTCGTTCCCAGGCTTTGGCCTGGGAGCGAGACAAACAGGGTTACGGACCAAAAGGTTATACTTAACTAAATGGCCCTCCTGTTAACGAACAATTCTTGACGATTCCCATTTGTGGATTATCATGACTTAGATGACCGATAAAAGCTTCCTTCCAGATTTGCGCGAAAGAACAACCCTCACGGTCCGGCGGTTTCTCCAGGCCGGGTACCACGTTCTGCTCACCGGAGGTCCCAGGATGGGGAAGACGTTCCTGTGTGCGCGGTTGCTCGCTCGAATGCCTGGCCTGGAATTTATGGATGGGCGCCGGGAGCCGGAGCTATTTTTCCATGGGACGGACCTCGATAGCTTCACCGGGTACCTTGCCGGAAAGAAGGGCCCAGCTTTATGGGTGATACCGACGGCGCGGTACTTTCAGTTGGGACGTCCCCGTCTCCCCCGTACCCGGCACGTTCCGCTCATAGCCTGCATGCCGCGCGACCTGAAAAAGAACTATCCGGAACTCCCCGATCTGTTCGATCGGACCCTGGGGCATCCTTATCTGATACGGGGCGTGCTGGCCGGATGCTTCGAGGAAAACCTCCTCGAATTGAAGGCGCTCTGGCGAGATCTCCTCGGCCAGTTTCCCGAAGCCGCAGCTATGCTGGATGATTTAGTAAAGCACCGCGCCCTCGATCCCCAGGCCCTCTACCGGCGGGCCGCCCGGCAGTTCGAGAACCCTCGAGTACATCTGGACTTACTGTGTCGTGCGGGCCTGGTCACAAGGATGCTGTACGGAGAGGAGGCCGGAATTCGAGTCCAGCCGGCGTCCATTAACTGGCCGAAGAGTGCTTCGCCAGGAAGTCCAGGATAACCTGGTTGACCAGCTCGGTCTGCTCCAGAAAAAGTCCGTGCCCTCCCCGTTCCAAAACAACCAGCTCGGACTGGGGGATGCCTTTGTGTAGGATCTCAGAATATTCCGGAGGCGTTAAAAGGTCTTCTTTTCCTACTAAAATTAAGCAGGGTGCTGTGATTCGAGAAAGCTGATCCAGGGTATCGTGCTCCTGGCAAGCGAGGTTTTGGCGGACGTACGCGTAGAGCGGCTGGGGATTGGTGAGCATAAGCTCTTTAATACGATCCAGATCCACCAACCGCTTCTCGTGGAAATCGTGGCTATAAACCCAGAGGAGGGTACCGTCTACCAGATAGTCCCTTCTCCCTCCCATGGCCAGATTTTTGAAAAAGTTCAGGAGATTTTTTCCAAAGGTATCCATTTTGGCGAAGGTTGCCGCCAGGACAAGGCTTTTGACCCGATTGGGGTAATGAATTCCGATTAGCTGTGCAATGGCACCTCCCATGGAAAGGCCCACAAAATGAGCTTTTTCTATCTCTAACCGGTCCATAAGTTCGAGGGTGTCCTCGGCAAAGAGTTTAGTGGAATACGGCGTTTGAGGTTTATCGGTCAACCCGGCCCCTCGGTTATCAAAGACGATCACTTGGTATTTTTGTGAAAAGACCGGGATTTGCGGGGCCCAGCCCCGGGAGTCGCTTCCAAGGCCCCGTATGAAAATTACAGGATCCCCGGCCCCATGAACCTCATAGTACATGTCGATATCGTGCACCCTGATTTTTGGCATGGATCTAAAATGAAAAACGATCCCCAGAGGACCCGGCTCCCACAGATTCTAATCGCTCGCAGGGACCTCACCGTGGCCTTTCGCTCTGACTCACTTTAGAGGCTCAATCATGGTGTCCATCTGGGGCATCTCAACCTCTTGAAAGAGGGCAAGGTAGATGACCTCTTTAGAGGCTTAATCATGGCGTCCATCTGGGGCATCCGGGGATCGTTTTTCATTACAGGAGTTCCAGATTAGTCAAATCCATGGTTTCCAGATTTTCCTTAACTTTGGCGACAAACTGCGCAGCCGTCATTCCATCGATGATACGATGGTCAAAGGAAAACGAAAGGTACATCATGGACCGGATGGCAATGGCCTCCTTTTCCACAACAACCGGTCGTTTGACAATAGCTCCTATCCCTAAAATCCCTGCTTGAGGTTGATGAATGATGGGAGTTGCAAATAAAGTTCCGTACATCCCTGTATTGGTGATGCTAAAGGTCCCCTTCTCGATATCCGCCGGGGCTAATTTACGATCCCGGGCCCTTCGGGCCAGGTCTTCGACTTCTCGGGCCAGCCCCAGGATGCTTTTCTCATCGGCTGCCTTGATAACGGGCACGATAAGCCCTTCTTCTAGACCCACGGCAATTCCGATATTGATCTCCTTATGCAGGAGAATCCCCTCATCGGACCAGCTAGAGTTGACCGTGGGATAGGTTTTTAAAGCGCCCACGGTCGCTTTAATGATAAAGGGGAGGTACGTTAAGTTAACCCCTTCCTTTCGCAGGAATTCCTCCTTGATCTTCTCCCGAAATTGAACGATGGGGGTGACGTCCGCTTCCACCACCGCCGTCACATGGGGGGAGGTATGTTTACTGCGGACCATATGGTCCGCAATGGCCTTACGCATGGGGGTCAACGGAATTAAAACGTCCCCTTTTTCCGGGGTCATACGCACCGTAGGCGCCGCGGGGGGTTTCTCAGGGATTTGGGCCGCGGGTTCCGCGGGCGTCGGAATCCCTTTTTTCTCTACTTTTTGTCTCTGGGCGCGCCCTTCAATGTATTTTAAGAGATCCTCTTTAGTCACCCTTCCCCCGAGGCCGCTCCCCTGAATTTGTTCCAGCTCTTCCAGGCTCACCCCTTCTTTTTCGGCAATGCTTCGAACGACCGGGGAGTAACGCCGTCGGGCCTCCTCGGCCTGGGGTTTCGATTTAACTTCTGTGGACTTTTCTGCGAGGGGTTTTTCGGGTTGGGGGATCCCGGCCTGGGGGGCCGACAATTCCACGGGAACTTTCGTCGCCGTGTATTCCCCAGATGGCTCGATGAGGGCCATCTCTTTACCCACCTCTACCACTCCTCCCTCCGGGATAATAATTCTGGACAGAATTCCGCTGGCCGGGGAAGGGATTTCAGAGTCAATTTTATCCGTGCTAACCTCCAGAAGGGGTTCATCTTTTTCCACACGGTCCCCTTCCTTTTTCAACCATTTCAAAATGGTTCCCTCTGCGATACTCTCCCCCAGCTGTGGCATAACGACTTTAACGGGCATAATTCCTATGGATTGTCCGTTGACCGTTGTCCGCCGTCCGTCGCAGGCATGCAGGGACGATTTTAATCGGCTACGGAAGGGCAGCCGCCGGGTCACCCCTCCGTCGTTGCTACAGCCCAAAAACCTCGGACGACAGGCAGCGGAGGACGGGCAAAATTATTCAGCATAAACGCCTTCCAAAGCCTCTTCCGGTTCTGGCCAGGGGCTATTTTCTGCAAACTGCACCGCTTCCTCGATCTCTTTTTCTACCCGGGTTTCTATCTCCCCCTGGAGGGTTTTGGTAAGGATTCTTCGGCTCCTCAGATGTTTTTCGAACCGCTCGATAGGATCCTTCTTAGCCCATTCCTCGAGCAGCTCCTTGGGGACATACGCCGCCTCGTCGTGCTCGGCGTGGCCTCGCATCCGCATGGTTTTTGCCTCGATGAAGGTGGGACCTTCCCCACGCCGGGCCCGTTCCACAGCCTCTTTAGTCACCTCGTAAACGGCCAGCACATCGTTCCCATCTACGATGACTCCGGGTATGCCGTAAGCCTTGGCACGCTCGACTAAATCCTTAATGGCGGTTTGTTTGCTTAAAGGGGTTGAGTAGGCAAATTGATTGTTTTCACAGATCACCACGAGAGGCAGCCTCATCACCCCGGCAAAGTTCATACCTTCATGAAAGAGTCCCGTGCTCGTTCCTCCGTCCCCGATGTAGGTTAAGACCACCCTTTTTTCCCGTCGGAGTTTGAAAGAAAGGGCAATTCCGGAACAGACCACGATGGTTTCCCCGAGCATACTGATAGGAGCAATGATCCCCTGCTTCAGATCCCCCATATGGAGGTTGATATCTTTTCCCCGCGTATAGCCGGTCTTTTTCCCCATATACTGGGCAAAAATTCCTGCCGGCGTAAACCCTCGAACCAACGTGGCCCCTACGTCGCGCTGCAGGGCGGCCAGGATATCCTCCTTCTCCAGGGTGTAGGCCGTTCCAATGGCGATGGCTTCGTTACCACGGCCACTATAAACCCCCCCCATCAGCTTCCCCTGTCGATACAATTTTGAGGCGCGGTCATCCAGGGCTCGAATCAACTTCATATAGTAATATATCTTTAAAAGATCGTCTTTTTTAAGATCCATACGGTTAAGAAAGAATTAGGAAAAGGGGAGAACGGGAAAAGGGGAGAACGGGAGAGGTCGCGAAGCTTCTCCCATTCCCCCATCCTCCCATTCCTCCCTTCTCCCTTTAATAAGCCGCTAACTTCTCCAGGGCCTCCACAATGTCGTCCACCTGGGGTAAGAAAAACTGCTCTAAGGGTGGACTATAAGGTACGGGAGTATCCATAGAGGCGACGCGCAGAACGGGACCATCCAGGTATTCAAAGGCTTCCTCTGAAAGGATGGCCGCCAGTTCGGCCCCAAACCCGCCTGTTTTCGTATCCTCATGCACGATCAAGACTTTACTCGTCTTTTTGACCGACTGCAAGATCGCTTCCTTATCCAGGGGGATTAAGGTTCTGAGGTCCACGACCTCTACGCTAACTCCTTTTTCGGCCACTTTACGTGCGGCCTCCAGGGATTTATGTAAGGTGCCGCCATAAGTAATCAAGGTGATATCCGTCCCTTCCATTTTAACATCGGCTTTACCTAGGGGGACCACGTAGTCTTCATCAGGGAGAACTCCCTTGATCCTGCGGTAGAGGAATTTATGCTCAAAGTAGAGCACCGGGTTGTTATCGCGGATCGAGGCTTTAAGCAGGCCCTTAGCGTCATAGGGGGTCGCCGGAGCGACCACTTTCAGACCGGGCACGTGGGTAAACCAGGCCTCCGGATTCTGGGAATGGAAGGGACCTGCGCTCATTCCGCCGCCGGAAGGGCATCTCACCACCATGGGAACGCGAGCTCCCCACCGGTAGTGGGCCTTAGCCGCCCAGTTCACGATGGGGTCGAAACAACAGGAGATAAAATCTGCGAACTGCATCTCGGCAACGGGCCGCATGCCCATTAAGGCAGCCCCGATCGAAGCTCCAATAATCGCGTTTTCCGATAAGGGCGTATCGATCACCCGATCCTCCCCAAACTCCTCGAGCAAACCGGCTGTGACTTTAAACGCCCCCCCATAAACCCCGATGTCTTCCCCCAGTAAAAATACCTCCTTATCCCGAATCATCTCTTCTCGAAGGGCTTCACGAATAGCTTCTAAGTAAGTAACTTCTCGCATAGTTATGATAAAGTGTAAAACATAATTTTTAACCACGAGGGACCCCCCATCACGAAAAAATGTCGGATCACGAACCCACAAAACGCGAAAGGGTCAGAATTCGCAGAACTTCTGGAATATTCGCCCCTTTAAGGTTTCACATCTTTCGCGCCTTTCATGGGCTTCGTGGTTATGTTCTACGGGTTACACTAAAACTTTGGAAGTTTCTCCAAAGATTCTTTAATCCTGGCCTCTGGATAGGCATAATCTTCCAGCTTACCGGTCAGGTAGGCATCATAAGCCGCCAGATCAAAATGACCGTGTCCGGATAAATTAAAAGCAATGATTTTGGATTCCCCAGATTCTTTGCATCTCAGGGCTTCATCGATGGTACATTTGATGGCATGGGCCGGTTCAGGGCCTGGTAAAATCCCTTCCGTCCTTGCAAATTGTAGAGCCGCTTCGAAGACAGGGTTCTGGGGGTAAGCGACCGCTTCGATCACCTTTTCATCAAAAAGAAGACATAAAATCGGCGCATCCCCATGGTAACGCAGACCTCCTGCATGGATCGGAGCTGGAACGAAATCGGATCCCAACGTGTACATCTTAAGTAAAGGCGTGGTCCTGGCCGTGTCCCCAAAATCGTAGGCGTACACCCCCTTCGTCAGAGTGGGACACGCCGTAGGTTCCACCGCAATGACCCGGGTATTCTTCCGCTCCCCACTCAGCTTGTCCTTCAAAAAGGGGAAGCTGAACCCACTAAAGTTAGAACCCCCCCCTACACAACCGATGAGAACGTCCGGGTACTCCCCGAGCTTTTCAAATTGTTGCTTGGCTTCCAGCCCGATAATGGTCTGGTGAAGTAGCACATGATTCAGAACGCTCCCCAGAGAGTATTTGGTATCCTCCCGCCCTACGGCATCCTCGATGGCTTCACTGATGGCAATTCCTAAACTTCCGGGGGAATTTGGATCCTGCTCAAGAACCTTCCGACCCGCATGGGTCCTGGTCGTGGGGCTGGCAAATACTTCGGCCCCCCAGCTCTCCATCATGAGGCGCCGGTAGGGTTTTTGCTGATAACTCACTTTCACCATGTAAACGGTACATTGCAAATCGAATACCTTACAGGCGAAAGCTAAAGCACTCCCCCATTGACCGGCTCCGGTCTCTGTCGCCAGGCGCCGGACCCCTTCCTTTTTGTTATAGTAGGCCTGGGCAACCGCTGTGTTAGGTTTATGGCTTCCCGGGGGACTCCCCCCTTCGTATTTATAATAAATCTTGGCAGGGGTCCCTAAGGCTTTTTCGAGCCGGTACGCTCGATATAAGGGGGACGGACGCCATAACTTGTAAACCTCCTGTACCTCCTCAGGGATCTCGATCCACCGCTCCGAGCTCACCTCCTGTTTAATGAGCTCCATAGGAAATATGGGAGCTAGGTCCTGGGGCCCCACAGGCTGACCGGTGGCAGGATGCATCGGCGGAGGCAGGGGTTTGGGCAGGTCAGGTAGGATATTGTACCAGCGCGTCGGCATTTCTTTTTCTTCTAAAAGTATTTTAGTTGTTTTCATTTTTCCTCTCCTTATCCAGAGCAAACCAGAATAAACAGAAACCTTTACTTCTATTTATCAAAAAAAAACCATCAGGTGTCAACAAAATTCACGCTCATCCCCTGGCCAGGGTCATGCACAAGGTGTACACAGAAATGGAAACCTACGTCAAGGCTTTTCTCTAAAAATGTACCTTCGATCTGATCCGGCGGCGGCCTCTCATTCCATTATAGAGGGGGCCCGGAGAAATGGCAAGTAACGACGACTTTTCCGGGTTGACAACGGGAGGCAAGTGGGGTTAGTATGATAGACTAGGAACGCTCCAGGTGTAAAAGGAAGTACAAGGCAAAAGGGTAAACCGGAAGACCGGGTCAGGGACGCCGTCCTGCCTTCCGGCGAAGGGCGTATATCTCGATCTTCGCGCCGTGGGTAACTTCCGTGAATCGGAGCCATCGGCTCTACAATATCTTTTCAACCAGCCCGAATCAGAAGGTCCCCAGACCCCAGGTCTCTGGATAAGCCGGCAGCATTTATGACTCCGCAGGGTATTTATCTTGTTATGATTCGCCACGGAGCGGTAGGCGCTTCAGTCCCTCAACCCTATTGGGGGCAG
>Ga0073934_10004941_pt1 | contig 21436 bp, 23 predicted proteins | sample LarsenN4metaG_FD_76834 | JGI IMG/M metagenome (GOLD analysis project Ga0073934, IMG submission 76834) | Hot spring sediment bacterial and archeal communities from British Columbia, Canada, to study Microbial Dark Matter (Phase II) - Larsen... ...
ACGCTGCGCGAGGAGGTCGCGCAGGTGAAGGGAACGCCGGAGCGGCCGTTCAGCCGAGCCGAGATCATCGCCAAGTTCGAACGCAACGCCGCGCTCGCGATGGACGCCGCCGCGGCGCGCGCTATGGGCGAGGCGATCCTCGAGCCGGGCGAGCGAGCGATCCGAGGCATGTTTCAGCATCTCACGCGGGTTCGCTCCATCACGCGGTAGCAACTTGGATGAGGCACGCTTTTTTGTACTGTTGCCAGGAAAGGAGGCAAAGATGAGACTTGTAAGATTTGCAGCAGCGCTTGCCTGCATGCTCGGAATGGCGTACGGTGATTTGCAGGCGCAGCCGTACCCAAGCAGACCTCTCAAGCTTATTGTCCCGTATCCACCGGGTGGCGTGACAGACATCCTTGGTCGCGCTCTAGCCAAGGAGATCGCTCAGCCGCTGGGTCAGCCGGTCCTTGTCGAGAATCGACCTGGAGCAGGCGGTGCTATCGGTACCGAGGCGGTGGCGAGGTCAGCGGCGGACGGCCATACGCTGCTGCTCGGCGCATCGAGCACACACGTTCTGAATCCCATCCTCTACAAAGTGTCCTACGACCCCGTGAAGGATTTCGACCCAGTTGGTTTGGTCGCATCCACGCCTCTCGTTCTGGTCGTCAATCCTCAGGTGCCAGCGAGGAATGTTGTCGAGCTGATTGCTTGGCTTCGGCGACATGCTTCCAAGGCCAGTTTTGGGTCTTACGGGAACGCTAGCGCGAGTCATCTTGCCGGGGAGTTGTTTAAAGCAGCGGCTGGCGTAGATATGCTTCACGTTCCGTACAAGGGTGCAGCGCCCGCGCAGAACGAGCTCATTGGCGGGCAAATTGCGCTGATGTTTAGCGATATGTCCGCAATGCAGCACGTCAAATCTGGCAAACTGCGAGCGCTTGCGGTTACCTCAGCACAGCGCTCGGCCGCATTTCCGGAGATCCCCACCGTTGCGGAGTCAGGCATTTTGGGCTTCGAAGTTGCCGGGTGGTTCGGCCTGTATGTCCCCGCGGGCGTGCCGCGCGCGATAACTGCAAGACTCAGCACCGAACTCGCGGCGGCTGTGAAAGGCCCGGAACTTCACAGCCGATTGCTGGCGCTTGGGCTCGATCCGCGATCAAGCACGCCCGAAGAACTTATCGCGCTAATGCAAACTGAACGGGTCAAATGGGAGAAAGTAATTGCCAATGCGAAGGTCAAGGTCGAATGACGATGCATCACAACAACAGACTCGTTGAAGAGCTCACAAAGTCCGGCAAACGGAATCCGGAAATTATGCGTCTTATGGCCATGATCACGACGATTGCGGGCGAGGTGTTCGTGCTGAAGGCACAGGTCGAGAGATTGAAACGAGCGCTCGAGGCGACCGGGTGCGTTGACGAAGTCAAGCTCGCCAAGGCGGCAGCCGAAGAAGGAATGACCAGATGGCTTGCAAGCGAAGAAGCAGAGTTCGCGCGCAACGTAGCGGCAGCGTATCTCGAAGGCGATGTTACCCTGACGAGTACGAGCTGGATGATGGAACGGTAGTCGGGGGACTCATGGCCAACGAAGCGCCACTTTCATTTGAAGCAGCCGCGTTTCAATCCTACGTCCGGGGCTTGCGCCGATTCTGGCGTGAGGAAGCCTATCGGGGGACAGTGGACGCGGCAAGGGCCGAGCAAACTGCCGATCCTGCCGAGATCGAGAGCCGCCTCCGCTTAAACCCGGCCTATCAGCTGTACGCGTGGCTTGAGCGCTATTCGCAACGGCTGAAGTACTACGGTCGCTGGGGGATCGTACGGTGGATGGAGCAGCGTAATGAACTCTTGGAGCGCGTCCTCGAAGAAGCCGCGCGCCGACACCCAGAACGGCTCCGGCTAGACGCTAGACTTGAGATACCCGCATATGTGGCTGACGTAGATACGCATCAGCACCGTGGTGGATTGTGGAGCGACGCATGTGATGCATTCGCTTACGAAACCGCAGCGAGCGGTTATTCATTTTCGCTGTTCGACGTGCAGACACCTATGGCAATTTATGCGGATACGGCACGTAACCTCGCCCCTGACGCGCGCGAAATCGTGGATCTGGGATGCACGGTTGGCGGTTCGACGCGCTCCTTGAAACGAGCTTTTCCGAACGCGAAAGTGGTTGGAGTCGACGTCTGCGCTCCACCGCTCAGGCTTGCGCATCTCAGGGCCTTGGAGCAGAAGCTGGAGATCTATTGGTATCAGGCAAACGCCGAGTACTTGCCGTTCGAGTCCGATAGCAAGGACCTCGTAACTTGCCACTGGCTTTTTCATGAGATGCCGCCGAACGCGATTCGTAACTGCCTGCGCGAAGCGCGCCGCGTCCTTCGCCGCGGGGGCGGTTTCATGGCGTTTGACATGTATCTGGTTCCCGGAGACGCAATCGGGCGCTGGTTGCACGCCGGGTACGCTGCGCGCAACAACGAACCCTTCGCACTTTCCTTCTCTACGATGGACATGAAGGCGGAGCTTGAAGGTGCGGGCTTTGCCGGGGTTGAAATGCGCATCGCATATCCGGAGCCGTCGCAAACCGTGCGCGAGCCCGACCTGCCTTCCGAGCGCACACACTACATGACAATGATTACAGCGCGTGCCGTGTAAGTGGTGAACATCGCCGAACCACTTGGTCACCACGCGCTCGCCTACGCGACCAAGCCGGCGATCGTGCACGGCGATCGCGTCATCACGTACGGCGCGCTCGATGCCCTTGTCCGCCGCACGGCTGCGCACCTTTATGCGCTCGGGCTTGCGCCGGGCGACGTCGCCGGCGTGGCGCTCAAGGACGGTGCCGAGCACCTTGTGGTTCTTGCCGCGCTCGCGCGCGCCGGGATCGTGATCCTGCCGCTTGATTGGCGCTGGACGGCGGCCGAACAGGAACGGGTGGCGGTGCACTTCGGCGCCAAACGCGTGCTGGTGGAGCCCGGCCTGCCGGCGCCCCAGGCGATACCGTGCACTCGCGTGGATGAGGCGTGGGAAGCCGCGGTTGCCGCCGCGAACCCGGCGCACGAGTTTCCCGAGGGCGATCTGCCTCTCGCGATGTCGCTGTCTTCCGGCACGACCGGCCGCCCCAAAGGTCCCCGCATCCGCCACAGCCATTTTCTCGCCCGCTTCCGAGTCATGTGGGTCAATCTCGGGTTCACCAGTAAGGACCGGTTCCTCTCGGCGACACCGCTCTATTACGGCGGCGGGCGTACCTTCGCACTGCTCATGTTGCATTCGGGGGGCACGGTGGTGATGCGGCCGCCGCCGTACGAACCGGCCGATTTGTGCGCCGCGGTCGCGCGGCACCGCATCAGCGCGCTTTTTCTCGTGCCGACGCTGATTCGGCGGCTGCTTGCGCTCGACGATGCGGTGCTCGCTCCAATGGGCGGGATGCGCCTGCTTCTTTCCTCGGGGTCGGCCCTGCATCGGGACGAGCGGCACGCGATTCGCGCGCGCCTGTGCCCCGGCTTCATCGAGTACTACAGCTCGACCGAGGGCGGCGGCGTAAGCTTTCTCACCGCGGAGGATCCCGAGGACAAGGCGGATTCGGTGGGACGACCGGTATTCGGCGTCGAGGTCCAGTGCGTGGACGAACACCATCGGCCGCTTCCCGCCGGGGAAGTGGGCCGCGTCCGCTACCGCGGGCCGGCGGTCGCCGAGGGTTTCTGGAACGACCCGGAAGCGAGCCTCGATTCGTTCCGCGACGGCTGGTTCTATCCCGGCGACCTGGGCATGCTGGACACCGACGGCTATCTGTATCTGAAGGGCCGTGCAAAGGACATGATCATCCGCGGCGGCATCAACATCTATCCGGCAGAAATCGAGGCGGTGCTGCAGGCGCATCCGGCGGTGGCGGAAAGCGCCGTCGTCGGCTGGCCATCTCGCGAATTCAACGAGGAAATCGCCGCGTTCGTGGTGCTGCGAGGTGCCGCCACGCCTGCGGAACTGCGCGAGCATTGCCGGCGCAATCTCGCGCCATACAAGGTGCCGCGCGAAGTGTTCGTCGCACGCGAGCTGCCGCGTAACGCACTCGGCAAGATCATCAAGGCACCACTCGTCGCCCAACTCCCCCCTCTCTGAAGGAGATCATCATGAAAGCGTTCATCCGTTCATTCGCGGCCTTCGCGCTCTCGCTCGCTCTCGCCGGTGCGGCGGCGGCCCAGGGCTGGCCATCCAGGCCGATCCGCATCATCAGCCCGTGGGCGCCGGGCGGACCGGCCGAGGGCCTGGCCCGAGTGGTGACCTTGAAAATGTCCGAGGCGCTCGGTCAGCCAATCGTCATCGAGGCGAAACCCGGCGCGAACGGTACGATCGGCACCGCCTTCGTCGCCAAAGCCACGCCCGATGGCTACACAATCCTGCTTTCGCACCTCGGGCCGACGGCGATCGCGCCGGCGCTGCAAAAGGACCTGCCCTACGATCCGCTGAAGGACTTCGAGCCGATCACGCAAGTCGTGGCGGGCCCGACGCTGCTCGTGGTGAGAAACGATCTGCCGGTCAAAAACGTCCGGGACCTGGTCGAGCATGCGAAGGCGAACCCCGGCAAGCTGAGCTATGGCTCGGTGGGCGTCGGCAGCACGACGCATCTTGCCGGAGAGCTTCTCAACATGCTCGCCGGGATCAGCACCGTGCACGTGCCTTACAAGGGCTCGACCCCGATCCTCACCGATCTGATGGGCGGCAGACTCGACTTCGCCTTCATCGGCATTTCCGGCTCGATCCAACAGGCGCGCGCCGGGCAAATCCGTGCGCTCGCGATCAGCACACTCAAGCGCTCGCCGAACTTTCCGGACATTCCGGCGGTCAGCGAGACCGTCCAGGGCTTCGAATTGAACTCGTGGTACGGCATGATGGCGCCGGCCGGAACGCCGAAGGCGATTGTCCAGCGGCTCCAGCAGGAGGTCGCGAATGCGCTGAAGAAGCCCGATGTGCTGGAATGGATGAAGCAGAACGGACTCGATCCGGTCGGTTCGACACCCGAGGAGCACGCCGCGCATATCCGGGCGGAACTCGCGAAGTGGGCGAAAATCGTCAGGGACGCGAAGATCACTACCAACTGACATGAGCGCGGGGCTCGCATCGCGCATCGCGCGGTTCGCCCGGCGGCTGCGTTGGGATGATCTGTCGCCGGCGCGCCAGCGCAAGGTGCGCTGGTTCCTCGCCGATTTCGTCGGCTGTGCTCTCGCCGGCGCGACGTTGCCCGAGGCCGCGAGCGGATTTGTACTTGCGCAGGCGGGCCCCGTCAGGTTGCCGGGCGAGACGCACGGCCTGACCCCGGAATCCGCGGCGGTGGCGATGGGCACCTTGGGTGCGCTGCTGCAGATCCACGACGGCTACGGCGGTGGCGGCAACCACCCCTCGAGCGCGGTGGCTCCCGCCTTGTGGGCGGCACGGGACGAACGGCCGCTTTTGGATCTGCTGCTCCCTGCCGCGATCGGCTACGAGGTCGCCAATCGCGTCGCGCGATGCTCGCATCCGGCGCAAACACTGTCTGGCAGCGCACCCACTTCGACCAGCGGTGCGATAGGCGCGGCGGCGGCCGTGGGAACGCTGCGCGGGCTCGACGAGACGCGTCTTGCCCAAGCGATCGCGATCGCCGCCTTCAGCGCGCCGGTCGCCGCGCTTCGCGGTCTCGTCGAACATGGCTCGGCCGTGCCGCTGCACGGCGGTCTGGCCGCACGCTGCGGGCTCGAGGCGGTGCGACTCGCCGAGGCCGGTCTGAGCGCGGGCGAGCGCCTGCTGGAGGGCGCCGACGACCCGGGGCTGATCCATTTTCTGCGTGGCGACCCCGGGCGGCTTGCGCCCGAAACGTGGCGCGGCGAGACCATTGACGGCGTCTACTTCAAGCCGCTGCCAGCGTGCCGGCATGCGCAGCCAGCGATCGAGGCGGTGCTCGCGATCCTTGCGCAGGGGCCGCTCAACCACCGGGCGGTCGAGCAGGTGCGCGTCACGACCTATCCGGTGGCGCTTCGCTTCGGCGATCCGCCGCGGCCGGCGCACGAGCTGTATGACCGGCTGATGAGCCTGCCGTGGGCCGTGGCGAGCTGTCTCGTGCACGGCGGCTACGGGTTCGACAATGTCGCGGCACCGGCGCGCGATGCGCGCATCCAGGCGCTGTACCCGCGCATCCGGACGATGGCGGATCCTGCCTTCGAGCGGGAGTATCCCCGACAATTCTGCGCGCGGGTGGAGGTGGACCTCGCTGGCGGCGCGACGAGAACGGGCGAGTGCCGCATGGAGTACGGCACGCCGCTCGAGGATGGACCCTATTCGCCGCGCGGGACGACGACCCCGCCGCTCGACCACGAAGGCATGCGGCGCAAGTTCCTCGATCTCGCCTGCCGTCGCATCCGGCGCGCCGAGGCCGAGGCGCTTCTCAACGAGATCTTTGACGCCGAGACCGTGACATGAGAGCGAAATACGACATCGCGGCGATAGACGTGGTGGTCAATCTCTGGACGAAGGAAGCGAACGCGCTGCGACCCCGGCGGGACGCCTTCTACCGGGGCAAGATGAAGGTGAAGAAGGAAACCGTCGAGGGCGTCTCGCTCAAGGAGATGCTGCGGCGCATGGATGCCGCCGGGATCGAGCGCGCGTTTCTCATCGCCACGCGCGCCGGCCGTCCCGGGCATCCCGCGTGCTACCACCTTCCCTACGAGGTCGTCGCCAAGGCGGTGAAGCAGCATCCGGACCGGTTCTCGGGACTGGCGGGGCTCGATCCGTACGAAGGCATGAAGGGCGTGCGCGAGCTGGAGCACGCGGTAAAAGACCTCGGTTTCGTCGGCGCGCATTTCTATCCGCACTGGTACGAACTCGCGCCCGATCACGCCAAGTGGTATCCCTACTATGCCAAGTGCTGCGAGCTGGACGTTCCGGTGCAGCTGCAGGTCGGCCAGTCCATGATCTACGACCCGAACTACCGGCTGCGCAGCGTCGGGCGCCCGATCGCCCTCGACGCGGTGGCCTGCGACTTTCCCGAACTCAAGTTGATCGGGATCCACATCGGCATTCCGTGGACGGACGAGATGATCGCGATGGCGTGGAAGCACGCCAACGTGTACATCGGCTCGGACGCGCACAGCCCGAAGTACTGGCCGCCGTCTTTCGTTCACTTCATCAACACCTTCGGCCAGGACAAGGTGCTCTTCGGCACAGACTTTCCGATCCTCGACTTCGAGCGCACGCGCGCCGAGATCGAGGCGCTTGGCCTCAAGCCCGAGGCCAAGCGCAAACTCCTGCGCGACAACGCGCTGCGGGTCTACCGCCTGCCCGCGCGCTCGCAATGAGCGCCTCCCATGCGGCTTGAGATCACGCCCGAGCTGGCGGAGGTTCGAACCGCGCTGCGGCGCTTCACCACGGAAAGGCTCGAGCCCTTCGCTGCCGAGATTGACCGAACCGGCGAGGTGCCGCGCGCGGTGTTCGACCTGCTGCGGCAGCATGGCTATTTGGGGATGCGGCTTCCGGTCGAGTACGGGGGCGGCGGGTGCGATCTCGCGACGTACTGCCTCGCGCTGGAGGAGTTCGCGCGCTCGCATCGCGTGTTCACGGTCATCCTCGATGCGACGAGCGGTCTCAATCCGATCGCGATCGCGCGCTATGGCAGCGAGGCGCAGAAACGGAAGTATGTCGCAGGGCTGGCGAACGGAACGCTTTCGGCCGCGTTTGCGCTCACCGAGCCCGGCGCGGGCTCCGACGCGCAGGCGATCCGCACCCGGGCCGACCGCCGCGACGGCGGTTGGGTGCTCAACGGTCGCAAGCAGTTCATCTCCGGCGCACACCAGGCCGACGTGGTGCTGGTGCTGGCGGTGAACGACCGGGGCAAGCGCGCGCGCGGCGGCATCACCGCGTTCCTGGTCGAACGGGGTACGCCGGGATTCGGCGTGGCGCGCGTGGACACGACCATCGGGTCGGAGGCCATCCGGCTCGCCGAGCTGACGTTCGACGACTGCTTCGTACCGGACGGTGGCGTTCTGGGCGACGTCGGGGAGGGCTTCCGCATCGCGATGGAATCGCTCACCGCCGGCAGGCTGGGAGTGTCTTGCGCCTGCATCGGCGCGGCGGACCGGCTGCTGGAGATGTCGGTCGCGTACGCAAAGGAGCGGCACACGTTCGACAAACCGCTCGCGGAGCACCAGGCGATCCAATGGATGCTCGCGGACTCCGAGGTGGAGCTGGCCACGGCGCGAGCCTACGTCTACGAGACGCTGCGGCGCGTCTCGGCCGGGGAGGACGTCGGCGCCGCGCCCGCCATCTGCAAGCTCTGCTGCTCCGAAATGGTCGGGCGCGTCGCCGACCGCGCGGTCCAGATCCACGGCGGATTGGGACTGGTGCGTGGCTATCCGGTGGAGCGCTTCTACCGCGACGTGCGCCATTACCGGATCGGAGAGGGTTCGTCGGAGATCCAGCGCATGCTGATCGCGCGCGAGTTGCTCAGATGACGACGGGTGCGAGAGTCGCCGGCGCGATCGAATCGCGCCTGGCCGAAGTGCTGGATTGGCTATGGTCGGAGCCGCCGCCGGCGCAAGTCGAGCAGAAGGCGCGCCTCCTTCTTCTCGACACGCTCGGTTGCGTGATCGGTGCGGCCGGGAAGCCGAGGCTGTGCGGACTCGCCGCCTGGCTCGCACGCACCGATCCCGGCGCGGTTCGCGTACCGGGGTTCACCCAGGCGTTCTCTGTGAGCGCGGCTGCCGCGCTTCTTGCCGCGGCGGCCTGCTGGGACGAAGCGTGCGAGGGCCTTGCGCGCGCGCACGGGCGACCCGGCGTGCCGGTGATCGCGGCGCTGAGCGCACTCGCGCAGCAGCGCCATGCGACGCTCGGCGAAGTACTCGCCGCGCTCGCGACGGGCTATGAGACCGGCGCGAGGCTTGGCGAGGCACTGCGCATCGCGCGCGGAATGCATGTGGATGCCACCTGGCCCTCGTTCGGGGTCGCTGCCGCCGTGGTGCGACTTGCCGGCGGCAGCGCCCGGCAGGCGCTCGTCGCTGTGCGCATCGCGGCCTGCCAGATGCCGTATTCCCTCTATCTTCCGGTGGTGCAGGGCGCCGAGGCGCGCAACACGTTTCTCGCGCATGCCGCGCAGCTCGGGCTGCTTGCGGCGAGCGCGGCGCTCGCAGGATTCAGGGCACCGGCAGGCGCGCTTGACGAGCTGCGCACCGGCTTGGTCGGCGGCTTGCCCCGGGATCCGGCGCTCGCTCCGCCCGGCGAGTGGCTGATCCTGGAGGGCTACCTCAAGCCCTTCGCCGCCGTGCGGCATGTGCACTACGGCGCCGCCGCCGCGATCGCATTGCGCCCGAAGCTCGCCGGCCGCATCGAGCGCATCCAACGTGCCGAGCTTTCGACCTACGGCGAGGCGCTCGCCTACTGCGGGAACCGCTCGCCGCGCACGCCGATCCAGGCGCAGTTCAGTCTCAGTTTCGGCGCGGCGTGGGCACTTGTGCACGGCGATCTCGGTCCGGAGGCGTATACCGGGGTCGACCCGGTGGTCGAAGCGCTGGAGCGCAAGTTTGTCCTTGTGGAAGATCCGGCGCTCACCGGCGCGGGCAGGCGCGGTGCGACGCTGTCCGTGATCGTGGGCGGCGAACGCCTCACGCACACGGTGCTTCAGGTCCCCGGCGATCCCGGGCTGCCGATGTCGTGCGAGCAGGTGCTGGCGAAGTTCCTGCGCTATGCCGGAAGCGACGGGCGACCAGTCCTCGAGGCCGACTTCCGCCGCCCCTACGCCGAGCTTATTCCGGCTTGATATTGGCGGTGCGGATCACCCGCGCCCACTTTTCGACTTCGCTCTTCAGGAAGCGGGCGAAAAATTCCGGCGATTCGCCGACCGGAGGGCTCGCAAGACCGAGGAGCCGTTCCCGGATCTCCGCGATGGCGAGCGTCCTGACCGCGGCGCCATTGAGCGCTTCGATCGCCGCGCGCGGCGTTCCTGCCGGCGCGACGAGGCCGAGGAAGCCGCCGCCCTCGAAGCCGGGCACGCCGGCCTCGGCGATGGTCGGCACCTCCGGCAGACCCTCGAAGCGCTTGGCCGAGCCGATACCAAGCGCTCTCGCCTTTCCCGCCTTGACGTGCGGCAGGATCGCGGCGACATCGGCGAACATGACGTTCACCTGACCGCCGAGGAGGTCATTGACCGCCGGCGCCGCACCCTTGTAGGGAACGTGCAGAAGGTCTACGCCCGCCATCATCTTGAACAGCTCCGCGATCAGGTGCGAGGAGCTGCCGCTGCCGTAGGAGGCGTATGTAATTTGTCCGGGTTTCGCCTTCGCCATCGCGATCAGGTCCTTCACGCTCGCCACGGGGAAAGCAGGGTGCGCGACGAGCAGGCTCTGGTTCTGGACGAGCAGCACGACCGGCGCGAAGTCCTTCAGCAGGTCCCACGTCACGTTCTTCGCGAGGGTGGTATTGATCGCGGTTGCGGCGCTCGCCACGAGCAACGTGTGGCCGTCGGCGGGTGATTTCGCCACCAGCTCGGTGCCGATGTTGCCACCGGCGCCGGCGCGATTCTCGACCAGGATCGGCTGTCCGAGCATCTCGGACATTTTCGGCGCCACGGTGCGCGCGACCACGTCGGTGCCGCCGCCGGGCGGGAACGGAACCACGATACGAATGGGGCGGCCCGGGAATCCCTGGGCGAGCGCCTCAACGCAAAGCAGACATAGCGAAACGAGAAGGGCGGCAATACGCATACCGGACTCCAGCGGTTGAACAGGCAGCAATAATAGGCGATGACCGCGCGCCGCTCGCTCGATGGCGCGGCGGTTTCGCTGATGGTGCTGCTCTGTCTCGTGTGGGGGGTGGGGCACGCGGCGGCGAAACTGGCCGCCGAGGGAATCTCGCTCGTCTTCCAGTCGGGCCTACGGTCGGTGATCGCGACGCTGCTTCTGCTTGCCTGGGGTCGCTGGCAGGGCATCGCGCTCTGGAACCGGGACCGAACGCTCGTTCCCGGAATCTGGGCGGGCGTTCTGTTCGGCGGCGAGTTCCTCTTCATCTTCGGCGGGCTTGCGTACACCGACGCCGCGCGCATGGCGGTGTTCATCTATCTCGCGCCGTGCCTCACGGCGCTGGGGCTGCACCTGCTCGTGCCGGAGGAGCGGCTGCGTCCGCTGCAATGGGCGGGCATCGCGGTCGCGTTCGCGGGCATCGCGGTCGCGTTCGCCGACGGGTTCGCGACCGGCCGCAACACCTGGATGGGCGATGCCGCCGGGGTGATCGCCGCGGCATTGTGGGCGGCGACCACCGTCGTCATCCGCGCGAGCACGCTCGCTCGCGCCAGTGCGACGAAGACGCTTTTCTACCAGCTTGCGGTGTCCGGGCCGCTGCTTCTTGCCGCCTCGGCCCTCATTGGCGAGCCGGGGGTGATCCAGCTCACGCCGGTCGTGCTCGGCGTGTTCGCCTACCAGTGCGTGGTGGTCGCGTTCGCGAGTTTTCTCGCCTGGTTCTGGCTGCTGCGGCACTATCTCGCCGCGCGGCTTTCGGTGTTCACGTTCCTGACGCCGCTTTTCGGCATGGTGGCCGGCGTGGTGATTCTCGGCGAGCCGCTCACGCCGCGCTTCGCGGCCGCGGCGCTGCTCGTCGGCGCCGGAATCTTCCTCGTCAACCTGCGCCCGGCGCGCTGAGCGGCGCCTCGGGGCGGGCGCTCGCGACGGTAGAATCGCGTTCCATGGTGCAGGCAGCGAACGCGCACGAGGCGTCGGCGCAGTTCAAACAGGCGATGCGCGCCTTCGCCGGCGCGGTGACGCTGATCACCAGCAGCCACGCCGGACACCGCTACGGCATGACCGCGACCGCGGTGTGCTCGGTGAGCGCCGATCCGCCGACGCTGCTTGTCTGCATCAACCGCGCCACCACGACTCACGGCGCAATCGCCCGAAGTGGCGTGTTCTGCGTGAACGTCCTGCGCGACGAGGACCGGGAGCTCTCGGCGATCTTCAGCGGCGCGCAAAAGGGCGAGGGGCGGTTTCGCGCCGGCGAATGGTTGCGGCTGGCCACCGGTGCGCCGGTGCTCGCGAGCGCGCTCGTTTCCTTCGACTGCCGCGTCGCGGCGCGGCACGACCACGGCACGCACAGCGTGTTCTTCGGCGAGGTGCAGGACCTCCGGGTCGGCGCGAAGGGCAAGCCGCTGCTCTACGCGAACGGCCAGTACGCGAAGCTGGCCGCCTTTCACCACGGCGAACCCCTGCCCGAGGGGCTGGACTACTGGGGCTTCTGAGTGCCGGCGCCGCCGCAGCCGGAGGTTCGTCCTCCCGCGGGGCTGTGGGAGCTGTATCTCGGTTTTCTCTCGATCGGGGCGCGCTCCTTCGGCGGGGTGCTGCCCTGGGCATACCGCGTCATGGTCGAGGAAAAGCGCTGGCTCGCGCCTGCGGACTTCGCCGAGGTGATCGCGCTCTGCCAGTTTCTGCCGGGGCCGAACGTCGGCAACGCCGCGGTGGTGCTCGGCCGGCGATGGTTCGGACTGGGCGGCGCCGTGGTCGCGTTCGCCGGGCTGATGGCGCTGCCGCTCGTCTGGGTGCTTGCGCTCGCCGTTCTCTACACCGAATGGGCGATGCACCCGGCGGTGCGCGCCGCCGTCACAGGAATCGGCGTCGCGGGCGGCGGGCTTTTCATCGGCACCGCGCTCAAGCTCGCGAAGCCGCTCGCGGGCAGGCCTTGGGGAATCGCGCTCGCCGCCGGCTGTTTCGCCGCGGTCGCGCTCGGGCGCGCCTCGCTTTTCGTCGTGCTGCCGGTGGCGGTGCTGCTGGCGTGGGTCGCCGCGCGCAAGGGCCGACTCTGATGGGCGAGGTGGTTCTGTACTTCGCGCTGCTCTCGCTCATCTCCGTGGGCGGAATTCCATCGGTGATGCCGGAGATGCAGCGGCTGGTGGTCGAGACGAAGGGCTGGGCGAGCGCCGAGGAATTCACGCAGCTTTTCGCGGTGGCGCAGGCCGCGCCCGGCCCGAACGTGCTCGTCACCGCGCTCATCGGCTGGAAGGTGTACGGGATCCCCGGGGCGTTTGTCGCGCTGGCGGCGTTCTGCGCGCCGGCGGCGGCGCTCGCGTATTCGGTGGGAGGATTCTGGGATCGCATGCGCCAGGCACCCTGGCGCCGGCACGTGCAGCGCGCGCTGGTGCCGGTCACCGTGGGACTCGTGCTCGCCGGCGGCTGGGTGCTCGCGACACCACTTGGCGCGGAGGACTGGCGCACCGGAGCGATCGCGGGCGCGGCTTCTGCCGCGCTTTACAGCACAAGACTCAACCCGCTCTGGATCCTCGCCGCGGGCGGTGCGCTCGGGCTGCTGCTCTTCTGAGAGCGGGAGCGCGAGGGTGCTGCGGTATAATGCGCGCGCTCGCGCCCGTAGCTCAGTTGGATAGAGTACCTGGCTACGAACCAGGGGGTCGTGGGTTCAAATCCTGCCGGGCGCGCCAGATTCGACAAGGGCTTACAGCAATGTAGGCCCTTCTCATTTCTGGCCTGTGACCAAAACGTGCCCGCGCTCGGGCACGGCCTGATCCTCGGTAGCTTCCACAACCCGCAGAGCGCATAAGCGATCCGCGTACGGGGCTTAGTTCGGGTGAATGGCCGAATGACTACTGGATGAGGCAGTATTGCCACGAGCAGCAGCAACAAGGTCTCGCTGCGCTCAGTGGCGGTGTGCCCGCCAGCGTTGACTACTACGCATACAGGATAATCCGCGGGGATTCGCCGACGAGTGGCCCCGCGATCTTGGGATGCGCGCCTACTGCGAGTCCCAACGATATGAGGGCTATCGCGCGCTTTAAGCGCGCACTATTCCCGACGCCACCCGAACCCGATGGGCCCAGAAATGGCCAAACGGCTACAAAATGCGCAAGTATTGCGAAAGCATGCAGTAGATCGGCGCCGCGCTCTCGGCTAGACTGTCTCGCAACGTTACCGGAAGGCGAGCATATGGCGCAAAATCGGCAACTGACAGCGATCATCGAACGTGAAGGCGACGGTTACGTAGCGCTGTGCCCGGAGCTGGACATCGCTAGTCAGGGCGACAGCATCGAGCAGGCACGCGCCAATCTGAAAGAAGCACTCGAATTGTTCTTCGAGTCCGCTGATCCGGCGGAAATCAGAACGCGGTTGCACGAAGACGTTTTCGTCACTCGCGTCGAGGTCGCGGTTGGGTAGGCTGCGCGTTTTCTCCGGCAAGGAGCTTTGCCGGTTACTGACGCAGCATGGGTTTCAGCAGGTCAGGCAGCGCGGCAGCCACATCGTGATGCAGAAGCGCGCCGCGAATACCACCGTTACGGTCCCAGTTCCGATGCACGACGAGATCCGCATCGGAACGCTTCAATCGATCATCCGGCAATCCGGCTTGGCGCGCACGCTCTTCGAGCAAGAGTGACGCCGGTTGCGTCCGGCTCAGGCTGGCTGTAACCGATTCGTGCCATAAAGTGGCTGGACAGCGGGTTGACAAGCGCCGCAAGTTGCTGATTTCAATACATCTGAAGTAGCCTCGGAGCGCCAACGAACCAGGGGGTCGTGGGTTCAAATCCTGCCGGGCGCGCCATCTTCGTCGAGGGCCTGCAATGATGCAGGCCCTTCTGTTTTTTTCGGTTCTTCGCGGGTTCGCCGCGCCCGCGCGCGGGTGGCCACCGATGCCCGCCGGCGGCCCTGGAGCTTCGGCTCAGCCCGCGCTACATTGCGGATCAGGCACCCGCGCATGTTCGACGGCTTCGAGCTTCGCTTCCTGGACGGTGTCGACGGCGTGCCCATCCGGCTGCGCGTCGGCGGCAGCGGGCCGCCGCTTCTGCTCCTGCACGGAAATCCGCAGACCCACCTGATGTGGCACAAGGTCGCGCCCGCGCTCGCCGAGCGTTTCACCGTGGTCGCGTGCGACCTGCGCGGCTACGGCGAAAGCAGCAAGCCGCCGCCGTCGCCGGACCACGCCGCCTATTCGAAGCGCGCTATGGCGGCCGACCAGATCGCCGTGATGAGCGCGCTCGGCTTCCGTCGCTTCCGCGTGGCCGGCCACGATCGCGGCGCGCGCGTCGCGCACCGGCTCTGCCTCGATCATCCGCATGCGGTCGAGCGCGTCGTCCTGCTCGACATCGTTCCGACGTTGCACGCCTTCGAGACGATGAACGCCGAGGTGGCGATGGGGTATTACCACTGGCTGTGGCTTGCCCAGCCGCACGACTTTCCTGAGCGGATGATCCTTTCCGACCCGGAGTACTGGTGGCGCTGGCACACCGCGCGCGGACAGCCGCCCGACACGTTCAGCCCCGGAGCGCTGGAGGATTACCTCGCCTGCGTGCGCGACCCGCGCACCGTCGCGGCGATCTGCGAGGATTACCGGGCCGCGGCGAGCGTGGATCTGGAGCACGACCGCGAAAGCCGCGCGCGGGGACGCAGGATCGAGTGTCCGGTGCGCGTGCTCTGGGGCGCCCGCGCGCGGCTAGGGAGCTGGTACGACGTGCTCGACGTCTGGCGTCGCTACGCTCGTGAGGTGAGCGGGCGGGCGATCGCCGCAGGCCACTACATCGCGGAAGAAAATCCCGCCGCGACGCTCGCCGAGTTCGAGGCGTTTTTCGGCTGAACGGGGTTCTCGCAGGCCGCGGTGCCGGGTCCGGCGACCCGGTCGCACCCGCGCGGCGCGCTCAGCCACCGAGTCCGGGATTCAGCGCCCGGTGAATCGCGGCCTGCGCTTCTCGACGAACGCGCGCACCGCCTCGCGGTGATCCTCGGTGCCGAAGGTGGCCATTTCCAGGGCGAACGAGGCGTCGAGAATCAGGTTGACCTGCTCCTTGACCGCCTTGTTGACCGCCAGTTTGGTCCAGCGGATCGCCCTCGGCGGCCCGTCGGCGAGCTCGCGGGCGATCTCGCGCGCCTTTTCCAGCACCTGCGCGCGCGGCACCGCGTAGTTCACCAGCCCGATGCGCGCCGCCTCCTCGCCGCGAAGGAGCATGCCGCGCATGAGGAACTCCTTCGCCCGGTTGGGTCCTACGAGCATCGGCCAGATCACCGCGCCGCCGTCGCCGGCGACCAGGCCGATTCTGACGTGCGGATCGCCGATGCGCGCGTCCTCGGCGCAGACGGTGATGTCGCAGAAAAGGGCGACGGTGGCGGCAAGCCCGATGCAATCGCCGTTCACCGCGCAGACGATCGGGATTTCGCAGTCGAGGAGGTTCTGCACGATCTTGCGCGCCCCGCGCGGCTCGATTACCTCGTCCTCGGCGAACACGTCGCCGCCGGGGCGCTCGAGCATGCCCTTGACGTTGCCGCCGACGCTGAAATAGCGCCCGACGCCGGTGAGCAGGATCGCGCGCACCTCGCGGTCCTCGGCGAGGTCGCGCCAGACGTCCTGCAGCTCGTAGTGAAACGCCCGATCGATGCGGTTGCCGGTGTCCGGCCGGTCGAGCGTCACGGTGGCGAGACCGTCGGCGGTCTCGATTCGCAGGCAGCGGTAGCGGGCGTAGTCAGGCATGGCGGCGCTTGACAAGGACGGGTCCGGGCAAGTGTAATTGGTTGAACCATTGAACGCAAGACGAGGACCGATGCCGCATTTCACCGAGGAACAGATCGCGCTGCGCGACGCCGTGCGCCGCATGGTGGAGCGCGAGATCCGTCCGATCGCCGCCGAGATCGACGCCACCGACCGCATCCCGGAGCGGATCTTCCACCTCTTCGGCGACATGGGCCTGTTGCAGCTCTGGGTGCCGGAGGCGTACGGCGGGCCGGGCGGCAACCTCACCGCGGTGTGCATCGCGCGCGAGGAGATCGGGCGTGTGTCGGAGGCGTGCGCGCTGATCGCTGGCATGAATTCGATCGGCATGATCCTGCCGCTGCTGCACTTCGGCACCGAGGAGCAGAAGCGCCGCTGGCTGCCCCTGGTGGCGAAGGGGCGGACCTGGACGGGCGTCGCGATCACCGAGCCGGAGGCGGGCTCCGACGTCGCCTCGATGAAGACGACCGCGCGGCGCGACGGCGCGAGCTGGATCCTGAACGGCGAGAAGTGCTACATCACCTGGGGCAACATCGCGCACTGGCTGCTCGTCTTCGCCCGCACCGGCGGCGAGAAGGGCTTCCAGGGCATCAGCTGCTTTCTCGTGGACACCCGCTCGCCCGGCTTCCGTGTCGGACGGAACGAACGCAAGATGGGCCTCAACGGCGTGCCGAACGTGCAGGTGTTCTTCGACAACGTGCGCGTGCCGGCGGAGAACATGATCGGCGAGGAGGGGCGCGGCTTCATCGCCTGCATGCGCATCCTGGACATGAACCGCCCGACGGTGGGCGCCGCCTCGGTCGGGGTCGCCCAGGGCGCGCTCGACCTGGCGGTGGACTACGCCAGGAGCCGGCGCCAGTTCGGGCGGCCGATCGCGCACTTCCAGGGGTTGCAATGGATGCTCGCCGACATGGCGATGCAGGTGGAGGCGGCGCGGGCGCTGGTGTACGAGTGCGCGCGACAGGTGGACGCCGGCGACTATTCGCGCCTGCCGCAGATGGCCTCGATGGCGAAGTGCTTCGCGAGCGACGTGGCGATGAAGGTCACGACCGACGCCGTGCAGATCTTCGGCGGGGCCGGCTACATGAAGGACTACCCGGTCGAGCGGTTCATGCGCGACGCCAAGATCAACCAGATCTTCGAGGGCACCAACCAGATCCAGCGCATCGTGATCGCCCGCCATCTGCTGGAGCTGCATTGACCGCGGCGATGCCGCAGACGCCCGCGCCGGCGCAGGGCCCGGGATTCCGGCCGGTCGTCGGCCGTCGGGCGTTCGAGGAGATCGCGCACCAGATCCGCGAGCAGCTCGCGCGCGGCGCGCTGAAGGCCGGCGACCGGCTGCCGTCCGAACGGGCGCTCGCCGAGGCTTTCGCGGTCAGCCGCAACACGCTGCGCGAGGCGCTGCGCTCGCTGGAGATCGCGGGTCTGCTCGAGCTGCGCAAGGGCGCCGCGGGCGGCGCCTTCATCCGCGCCGGTGGCGGCGAAGCGGCGGTCGCCGGCCTGTCGGACCTGTTCCGTCTCGGCGCGATCCGCCCCGAGCACCTGACCGAGGCGCGCATGATCGTCGGCACCGAGGTGGCGCGCCTGGCCTGCCGGCGGCGCACCGCGCGCGACCTCGCGGCGCTGGAAGCGAACGTGCGCGCCGCGGAGCAGGCCACCGCGCGCGGCGACATGGCCGCGCGCGCCGAGATCAACTACGAGTTTCACCGGCTGCTTGCGCGCGCGACGCGAAATCCGGTGCTGATCGTCCTCACCGACGCGCTGATGGAGATGACGCGGCATTTCGTGGACCGGATCGGCTACCGTCCCAACCGTTACGTGCTGCCGTCGCGCCGGCGGCTGCTGGCGCGGCTGAAGGCGGGCGACGCCCAGGGCGCGGCGAAGGAGATGGAGGGCATGCTCCGACGCCTGCAGCGCTGGCATCTCGCCGCCTACGGGCGCAAGCGATGAGCGGCGCGCTGCAAGGCGTGTTCGTGCTCGACTTCACGGCGATGATCGCCGGGCCTTACTGCACGCGCCTGCTCGCCGACCTCGGCGCCGACGTGGTGAAGGTCGAGCCGCCGCACGGCGACCACATGCGGCTGCGCTCGCCGCTGCGCGAGGGCCGGAGCGCGTATTTCGGCGGCCTCAACTGCGGCAAGCGCAGCCTGGCGGTGGATCTCGGCAGGCCGGACGGGCGCCGCGTCGTCGCCGCGCTCGCCGAGCGCGCCGACGTGATCGTCGAGAACTTCCGGCCGGGCGTCATGAAGCGGCTTGGGCTGGACTACGATGCCGTCTCGGCGCGCAACCCGGGCGTCGTGTACTGCTCGATCTCGGGATTCGGGCAGAGCGGCCCGGACGCGGATCGGCCGGCCTACGCACCGATCGTGCACGCCGCCTGCGGCTACGACCTCGCGAATCTGTCGTATCAGGAAGGGCTGGAACGGCCGCTGAAGACCGGGCTGTTCGTCGCCGACGTGCTCGCCGGGGCGCTCGCCTTCGGCGCGATCGGCGCCGCGCTCGCGCGCCGCGCGCGTACCGGCGAGGGCGAATACGTGGACCTCTCGCTCATGGACGCGATGTTCGGTCTGATGGCCTACGAGTGCGCCGAAGCGCAGTTCCCGGGCGGACCGCGCCGGCCGCTGTATCGCCCGGTGCGCGCGAGGGACGGTTTCGTGATCCTCGCGCCGGTCAGTCGCGCCAACTTCGAGGCGATGGCGCGTGCGGCCGGGCACCCGGAATGGTTGGATGACCCGCGCTTCAGGGACGTGCCGGCGCGCGAGCGGCACTGGGACGAGCTGATGGACCTGCTCGACGAGTGGGCGGGCGCGCGCTCGGCCGCCGAGTGCGAGGCGATCATGACGGCCGGAGGCGTCCCGTGCTCGCGCTACTACAGCGTGCGCGAGGCGATGCAGGGCGCGTACGCGCGCGGCCGCGGGTCGTTCGCGCCGGCGCGGGACGCCGCCGGAGAGTTTCGAGTGGCCGAAACGCCGTTCAAGACGCGGCGGGCGCGGACCGGCGTCCGCCCCTGGGTCGCGCCGCTGGGAGCGCACGGCGCGGAAGTGCTCGTCGAGCGGCTCGCGATGGGCGGCGAGGAGATCGCGCGCCTGTTCAGGCAGGGGATTCTTGTCAAGGAGAAGGAGGCAAGCACATGAGGCGATGGGTCGGAGGGCTATTGTTGTCGTGCTTCTGCGTCTGGGCGTTCGCGCAGGGCTTTCCGTCAAGACCGATACGGATCATCGTCCCGTATCCGGCGGGTGGCACGACCGACATCATGGCGCGGGCACTGCAGGAGCCGATGCAGAAGACGCTCGGCCAGCCGGTCATCGTGGAGAACAAGGCCGGAGCGGCCGGCGCGATCGGCGCGCGCGAGGTCGCGCGCGCCGCGCCCGACGGTCACACGCTGCTCTTCTCGAACAACGGCCCATCGGCCACGACCCCGCTGCTCGTCAAGGACGCCGGCTACGACGGGCTCAAGGACTTCGCGCCGGTCTCGCAGGTGTCCTCGGCGCCTCTGTTCGTCATGGTGAACGCGGCCGTGCCGGCGAACGATCTGCGCGCGTTCATCGAGTACGCGCGCCGGCAACCGAACGCGCTGGAGTACGCCTCGGCCGGCATCGGCTCGCTCGGCCATCTCGCGAGCGAGCTGTTCGCACGCACCGCGGGCATCCGCATGGTGCACATCCCCTACAAGGGGCAGGCGCCGACGACGAACGCGATCGTGAGCGGAGAGGTGAAAGTGCTGATCACGACCTCGTCGGCGACGATGAACACGTACATCAAGGAGGGCAGGATCCGGCTCCTGGCGGTGTCAACCCCCGAACCCTCGGTTCTCGCACCCGGCATGCCGACGGTGGACTCGGTCCTGCCCGGCTACCGCGTCGAGATCTGGTTCGGGCTGCTCGCGCCCGCCGGCACGCCGGCCGACGTGGTCGCGAAGCTGAACGATGCCGTCGCCAGGGCCCTTGCGCAGCCGGACCTGCAGGAGCGCTTCCGCAACTTCGGCGTCATCGCCAAGGCAAGCACGCCGGCGCAGCTCGCCCGGTTGATCGCGGATGAGATTCCGCAGTGGTCGCGGATCGTGCGGGAAGCCGGAATCAAGCCGGAGTAGGCTAACCACGGACAATCAGCGCATGTACCAGGGTATCATCGCGGCCGACCATTCATCTGACAGGAGGAAGTGGTGAAACGCAAATACGGCGCGCAGCTCGCGATGGAGTCCGAAGCCGAGCGGCTGATGCGCGAGCGCGCGAAAGAACTGGGCACCAACCGCTTCAACTTCGGCTCCGAGCTGCGCAAGGGCGCGGTCACCCGGGGGAAACGCCGCAGCCGCGCGGCGCGGCGAGGGCTCTGAGCGCTACTCGGGCTTCATGCCCGTCGCCCGCACGAGACCACCCCATTTGGCGATCTCGTCGCGCAGAAAGCGCTCGAAGTCGGCGATCGTCATCGGCATGACCTGGGCGCCCTGCCTGCCCCACGCCTCCTTCACTTCGGGGGCGTTGAGCACCTTGACGATCTCGGCGTTCAGGCGCTCGAGGATCGGGCGCGGCGTTCCGGCCGGGGCCATCAGGCCGAGCCAGATTCCCGCCTCGTAGCCCGGCACGCCGGCCTCGGCGATCGTCGGCACCTCCGGCAGCACCGAGGAACGGGTCTTGCCGGTCGTGCCCATCGCCTTCACCTTGCCCGCGCGCACGTTCGGCGCCATCGTGGTGATCGCATCAATCATCATGTGCACCTGCCCGCCGAGGATGCCGACGCGAGCGCCGTCGCTGCCCTTGTAGGGCACGTGCACGATGTCCACGCCCGCCATGTGCTTGAAGAGCTCGCCCGCCATGTGGTACGGCGTGCCCGGACCCGAGGAGGCGTAGTTGAGCGCCTTCGGCTTCGATTTCGCGAGCGCGATGAATTCCTTCAGGTTGCTGGCCGGCACCGACGGATGCACCACCATCAGAAGGTCGGAATAGTTGACCGCCGTGATCGGCGCGAGGTCGCGCATCAGGTCGTAG
>Ga0073934_10004942_pt1 | contig 21433 bp, 21 predicted proteins | sample LarsenN4metaG_FD_76834 | JGI IMG/M metagenome (GOLD analysis project Ga0073934, IMG submission 76834) | Hot spring sediment bacterial and archeal communities from British Columbia, Canada, to study Microbial Dark Matter (Phase II) - Larsen... ...
CCAGGGACAAGGCTGCCCTCGACAAGATCCTGAAGGAGACGGTTGAAGAGGTCTTGCTTGAGAAGCCTCGCTAGCGGTTGTCGGCGCTCGCTTCTTGTATAACGGAAGCAGATCATGGGCGATGTCACTCCTGGTGGTCGGGCCTGCCGCCCGAGAGAAGAGTGAGCCTCTTTCGATCCATCAAGGCTGCGTTTCTGAACCGATGGAATCTGCTCTTCTTCGGAGCGGGCTTGGCTGCTGCTGCGCTGAGCGGATATCCGATCGAAGCCGGCCTTCTCGTCCTGGCTGGTGAGATCGCCTATCTGGGTTTCCTTGGGGCAAACCCCAGGTTCCAGAAGTATGTCGCCGCTCAGGAGGCCAAGGCCAGGCGGCAGGAAGGTACCATCAGTCCCGAACTGGCCATGCGCCGCTTGCTCGAATCGCTTCCTCCTGGCCTGATTCAACGCTTCGAAGGTTTGCGCAACCGCTGTCGCGAACTCCGCCAGCTAGCCCTTGAGTTACGCGATCCGCAACAGGCAGGCACTCCCCAGCCATTGGAAAACCTGCAACTGGCCGGACTTGATCGCTTGTTGTGGATCTATCTTCGACTCCTTTTCACACAGCACTCGCTGGAGCGGTTCCTCCAGAAAACCAGCCTGGCCCAGCTCGACCGCGAAGTGCTCGAACTCCAGCGGCGACTGGAAGAACTCCGTAACGCCGACACCGAACAGCGGCAGAAGCTCCGCAAGTCCATTGAAGACAACCTCGAGACAACCCGTGCTCGCCAGGCCAATTGTCGCAAAGCCAAGGACAACCTCGAACTGGTCCAGGTCGAGATCGAACGCCTCGAGAACAAGATCAGGGCTCTGAGCGAGATGGCGGTCAATCGCCATGAGCCTGACTTCATCGCCGGCCAGGTCGACCAGGTCGTCTCGGGGATGGTCCAGACTGAGCAGACGATGAATGAGCTTCAATTCCTTACCGGACTCGACAACACCGGCGACGAGGTTCCCGAAATGCTTCGTCGCGAAGTCCGCCAGAGGGCCTGAACATGTCAGTCCAGCCGGCTGACCAACCGCCGCGGGTTGCCATGCTCTCCATCGACGAGGCCCGCCGCTGCGTCAATGCCTGGGCCAACGCCGGAATTCTGCGCGTCAAGAACATGGGCGAGCGGATGCACCTAGAAGACATCGTTCCGCTATCGTCCTACTCGCTCAAGGTTCAGACGCAGTACGAAGAGCGAACCGTCAGCCAGGCCTCGACGCCCTACCGGGGCGGGCCCGTCGACGACCAGGGCACGCCGCCTTCGCCCTGGGACATCGCCTGTCAGCGACCAACGGACTTCACCAATCGCACCGAGAACATCAACATTCCTCATACCGAGCGTGTCCTGACCTGCCCCAACTGCGGCGGAACTGGTCAGACCAATTGTGGGCCGTGCCAGGGCTGGGGCAAGGTCAATTGCACCCAGTGCCAGGGGCGCGGCTACCGCGAGAGGCCGGCCATGCCTGGGCAGATCAACCCCGGCCAGCCAATGGTACGGGAGAACTGCCCGTCTTGCTTCGCCGGCAAGGTCAACTGCCCAACCTGCCAGGGCCGCGGCCGAGTCGTCTGCTCCTCGTGCCAGGGCGGCGGACGAGTGAAAACGTACGACGTCCTCCGCATCCGTTTCCACCATAAGACCGAGACCAGTGTCATCGACTCGACCTCGGTGCCAGACTACCTGATCGGCAAGGCCAGTGGCGACGTGCTCATCGATGAGCGGGGCGTCGTCTTGAAGTCATGCCCCCCTGCTCCCGCCGATGTCCAGGGCCGGGCCAATGATCTGCTGCGAAAGTCCCAGGCAGTCAGTCCGAACGATACCATCATCCTCCTGCAATCGCTGCGCGTCGAACGGGTTCCCATTTTCGAGGTCGTCTATCGCTACCCAGGCGCCAACGACGCCGAGCGCAAGCTCTGGATCTACGGAGCGGAGCATAATGTCCACGCTCCTAACGCCCCCACGAACTGGGCGCGCATCCTGACGGTGCTCGGCGGCGTCGTCCTGGCCGCGGCTGCGGCGCTCGCTGTCGTGCTCTTCTTCGCACGGTAGGGACGCTTCATGATCCTCGCCGCTGCCACGACTAGAAATCCTCCACAACAACCTCGCCGCCGCGTCGGGTCCCCATGGCTCGCCAGACGCCGAGGCTGATGTTCGGCCCGATCTGGCGGACCGAGCCGTCGCAAAAGCCCACGTTGACGATTCGCCCAGAGTGGTAGCTCCTGGCGGTAATCGCCGCTCGAGTTGGCAGCGTCGCGCTGCTGCCTTCCTGCCGTGAGTTGAAGTCGCACTCCTGGTGCGTGACGCCGCTGTGCACGACGATGACCTTGGAGTTCGGCGTCAGCGTGGTTGTGAAGCCCGAGTGATGCACTCGGCCATCGGGCCATTCCGTGTGACCGGTGCAGTCGTTGGTGGTCGGCCCCATCTTCTTGTCTGGGGCGGCGCTGGTCAGGGCCGCCACTTCCTCCGCTGTCGATGGCGGGTCCACCGGCGCCGCGGTGGTCATGTTTCGCGCGTAGGGCGTGAACATCTTGTGCTCGGAGACCATCAGGGTGTTGCTCGTCCCGTCGTAGATCTGACCAAGGGTGAGACGAGCGTTAGGAAAGAAGACCCCGTCGCCGCCCGCACCGGTAACGGGGTCCCAGATTTGCCAGGTGCCCATGTTGAAGCCGTAATTATGGCCGTACACGAAAGCCTCGCCGGTCGGCCGCCGACGGACGTAGTTCTCCGCTTCCGACGGGCAGATGAACACGGGAATGCGTGTCTGCGGAACGCCGGTTGCCAGCTGCTGATCCCAGGCGACTTCCAGGTTCACTTTGATTCCCGCATTATCCTGTTCGATGTAGCTCAAGATGCGGCCGTGGATCGACCATGAGCCGTTGTTGCTCGTGAACGTCGCCCCGACTGGGGCCAGCATGCTGGGAGGCAGGCGCTTGTGGTCGCCCTCGTAGTTGTGAACGGCGATCACCAGCTGGCGCATGTTGTTCTGACACCGCATCCGGTCAGCGGCGGCGCGGACTTTTTGAACGGCTGGGAGAAGCAGGGCCATCAGGATCGCAATGATTGCGATTACAACCAGCAGCTCAATCAGGGTGAAGCCCGTTCTTCTATCGTTTCGCATTCCTGTACCTCGCGCAAGAAGAGTCTTTGCGTCCCCAGCGACGCCCTTTCGGGCCCTGAACCCCCAAAAGCAAACACGATGCCGATTAGTCTTCTTGCCGCAACATGCTGACTTGCAAGGGATTTCGTGGTCCACCCCAGGTCCATCCCTGGCCAGTCGTTGGCCACAACTGGCGAATCGAGCAGCATCCGGGCTTACCGAAAGGCCGCTCGCGCAACATTCCAAAAGACTTGCTCGGGACCCATCGAGCGGGCACTCGCTGACGCCGCCGTGCCGAGCGCCGCCGCAGCGATCATCGTAAAATGTTAATATGCAACGAGTTGTGTCCGTCGTCTTCGGGGTGTTGATGCGGCGTCCAGCTCGAATGCCATCGTCCTCGTTTGCTGCGCGCAACAACTGGCTGGCCCCGACGCGCAACATTTCGCAAGGAGCACGAGTGCCAGGACTGCCCATGGGGGGCAAGTCCCCCTCGGTTCCGCTCGCGTGCAGGGCCTGGTCCCAGGACTTGCCCGGGGCAAATTTCCCGCGCAGAGCGCCGACGCTGGCGAGCGCAACATTCTCAACTCTCGCCGTCCCTCTTAGCAGTCGCCATGCTTGAGCTTGGGCCAGGATTCTCATGCGTCACCGCAATTCGTCTGACGTCATATCGCGTGCTGTCGCCGAAATGTGTACACGCGATCTCTGCTCATTTGCATCGTAACCGACCGCGGAACTCCCTGGGAAGGTCAGCGCGATGAAAAATGTATGAGCGTTTGTGCCCTGCCGGTGCGTCGACATCGTCACGAGCGTCGGGCTTCGAGACGCTTTTGGCGGAAGTAGATCAGCCCGGGGATGCCGAAGCTGGCGGCCACGACGCAGCCGAAGATCAAGATGCCCACCGGCCTCGGCAGTGCGGCCATGAGAAGGGCGGTGGCGAAGCAGGCCAGGGCGGGGAAGTAAAGGGAGCCCGAGAGCGTGCCCGCCTTCACCGTGAAGATCATCCCGGCCAGCAGGGCGAGCACCGGCGAGAGCGTCAGGACCGGCAGGCCAAGCAACATCTCCACGAAGAAGAGGAGAATGCTGGCAATGACCGCAGAACCCCAGACATGAGCGACTTGCCGTTCCACGAAGGTGATCGGTCCGCTGCGTTTCCTCAGGGACCAGAAGATCCAGCTCCAGATCAGCAGTGCGCCGCCCCAGAGCACGAGGTAGGGAATTCGGCCGGTGACGCCCGCCCAGGCCAGCCAGGCGGTCAGTCCGCACTGGATGAGGACCTTGACGCTGTGGGCCATCCAGAGCGTGCCCCAGTTCGACAGCACGGGAGCATGGTGCGTCGGTCGAAGCAGGCGGCTGGCGAAGGCCACGAAGGTTCCCGACCGCAGCGAGATCGTTTCGCCATTCAAGTAGGCGCGGAGATCGTTCGCCAGCTCCCGCGCGGTGGAATAGCGAAGATCTTGCGGCTTTTGCAGACACTTCAAGCAGATGAGCTCCAGGTCGCGGTCTACGTTCACGTTGAGGAGCCTGGGCGGCAAAGGATCCTCTTCCAGAACCTGGAGGAGAATGTCGACGGCTGCCGCGGCCTGGAACGGCGGCCTGCCGGTGAGCAGGTAGTAGAGGATTGCTCCCAGGCTGTACACGTCGCTGGCCGGCGAGAGAGTTCCGCGGCCTCCGGCTGCTTGCTCTGGGGGCATGTAAGACGGGGTCCCCATGATCGCGCCGGACATGGTGAGGCCGGAACGCCAGCCCGCCGCGGCGGGATCCTGCGGTAAGTCGCTGGGCGGCGGCGCTGACTGCCAGCCGTCCTGGCTCGCGGCGAAGTTGGGCACGCGCTTGGCGAGGCCGAAGTCGGTGACGTGCGGCTCGCCGTCGCGATCCAGGATGACGTTCGAGGGCTTCAAATCGCGGTGCAGAATGCCGCTGTCGTGGGCGTGCTGGACGGCCTCGGCGACCTTGAGCAGGTAGCGGGCCGCCTGGGTCGAGGTCAGCGGCCTGGGAGCGGCCAGGTCGGCCAGGGTGGGGCCATCAATGTACTTCATGCTGAAGTACGGCGTGCCCTCGTGCTCGCCGGTTTCGTAGACCGGCACGATGTGCGGATGATCGAGCCGAGCGGCCGCCTTGGCCTCGGTGCGGAAGCGCACGACTTCCGTCTCGGTGGCCAGGTGCGCGTTGAGGATCATCTTGAGCGCGACGAGGCGTCCCAGGCTGCGCTGCCTGGCCTTGTAGACCACGCCCATACCGCCGCGGCCGATCTCGGAGATCAGCTCGTAATCCCCGATCCTCCTGGGCATGGGAGGTGCGGGCTGACGGTTGGCGGCAGAGTCGTCAGCGGGAGCAAAGGCCGTCGTCGGCGTCGACGGAGGGCGGGCCACCTCTTCCGCAATGATAACCGCAGGCCAAACGTAGCGGAGATCTTCCGCCAGGTCGGGGTGGGCGCGAGCGACTGCCTCGATGTCCACCGACCGCCCAGCCCGGACGTCTTCCGTCAGGCCGACAATGAGCTGGGCCAGCCGTTCATCGTGATCCGCGCCGACAGCATTGGCCATGAGCAATCGGCCCTCACGGCGAAAGGGAATCGGTGTTGCCTGGGGTCATGCGGGTGCGCAGGCGGCGCATGGCGCGGATGTACCGCATGCCGGCGGCGGCCTGGGACAGCCCGAGCGCGGCGGCAGCATCCTGATTGGACATCTGCTCGAAGTGCCGCATGAGAATGATCTCGCGGTCGTCTTCATCGAGCTGGGCCAGCTCGATCCAGAAGCGGCGCTCCAGCTCCTGGCGGATCGCCGCGGAGGCCGGCGTTAATTCCTGATCCACAAGCGAGGCAAGGGCTTGCACGGAGGAGGCGTCCCGCATCACGGCGGACTGAAGCGGCTGCTCTTTGTCGAGGCTGCGGCGCTGGGCCTGCCGATGGCGGCGGTGCGCGTCGATCATCCGATCCTTGGCGATGTGCCGCAACCAGAGGTGAAACGGCATCGACGGGTTCTTGAGATACTCCTTCAAGCGGCGGTTGGCTTCGAGCAGCACTTCCTGAACGACGTCGCTGGCATCGAGCCGGCGGGCCAGCGCGGCATCCAGCCGCAACGCGATCATGCGTCGGAGCGGCTCGCGGTGGCGGGCTAGAAGCTGATCCACCGCTTCGCCCTCGCCGGTCTTCACGCGGCGAAGGAGGTCCTGCGTGTCGCTCGATTGCGGCCACATGCCGTTATCGTCGCAAACGTGAGGCCGCTTGTCCACCAGGCGGGGTGCAATCCTGCAAGTTCGCACTTGCTTCACGCATTCCAGCGGCGATGATAAGGTCGATCCGGCCTGCTGTTCCGCCCCCGAGCGAGGACACCATGAACCGACGAGAACTTCTCCTGGCCAGTGCTGCCGCGTGCGGCCTGGCCGGCGCCGCGCCGCGCGAGACGTCAGCCCGCCTTGCAGCCGCTCCGCGGGCCTACAAGCTGGGTATCGTCACCTATAACATCGCCGCACAGTGGGACGTTCCCACGATTCTTCGCATTTGCCAGGCGGTCGGCATTGCCGGAGTGGAGCTCCGCACGACCCACAAGCACGGGGTCGAGCCGACCCTGAGCCAGGCCGAACGTCGAGAGGTTCGCCGACGTTTTGAGGACAGCGGCGTAACGCTCTGGGGGCTCGGCACGGTCTGCGAATTCCATGCGACCGATCCTGCCGTGGTGCAGAGGAACATCGAAACTTGCAAGCAGTTCCTCCAGCTTTCCGCCGACCTGGGCGGGCGGGGCGTGAAGGTGCGACCCAACGGCCTGCCCCGCGAGGTCCCTGTCGAAAGGACTCTCGATCAGATCGGCAAGGCGCTCATACCCTGCGGCCGAGCGACCGCGGATCTGAACCAGGAGGTCTGGGTGGAAGTGCACGGCAGCGGAACTTCCCATCCGCCGCACATGGCGACCATCATGGAGCATTGCGGCCTGCCCAGCGTCGGCATCACCTGGAACTCGAACACCACGGACATCAAGGAAGGCTCGGTAGCCCCGTACTTCGAGTTGCTGCGGCCCTGGATCAAGTCGTGCCACATCAACGAACTCCACTCGAACTATCCGTGGCGCGAGTTGTTCACCTGCCTGAATCAGGCCGGCTACGATCGCTACACCCTGGCCGAGATTCCAGGGATGCCGGACGCGGCCACGGGCGAACGCCTGCTTCGTTACTACAAAGCCCTATGGTTGGAATTGACCCGATAACCTTCCCACGGCGCGAGCGCCTGGAACTGGCAAAAGGCAATGGCTGCAAGTTAACACGAGGAGAAGTCCGATGAATCTGCGGCGGGCAATGGTTTTGATGCTGGTGCTGGCGGGGGCGTGCAGCACTGCTGCGGCGGCCCCAGTGCCGGACGGCAACTGGAAGGTCTCCTTCCTGAGCGGCAATACCAAGATCACCTACTTCCTGATCAAGACCCAAACCAAGGACGACAAGCTCAGCGCGGAACTGCTCTCCGCGAGCCGGCTGCAAGGGGCAAGCCTGGGCGACGTCTCTTCCTCCCCTGAGGGTCAGATCAAGATCGCGTTCAAAGGGCCGCTGGATGCGGTCTTTGAGGGGACGAGTTCGAAGGGCGACGCCAAGCTGATCCGCGGCGTGGTGACGATCAATTCGCGACTCTATCCTGCCGAACTCATCGCCACCGACGCAACCGAACTGAAGAACCAGGACACGGTGAGTATTCTCCAGGTCCCGCCGATGCAGAAGGCCACTGCCATGCAGAGCAGGCCCAACCTGCTTCGACTCCAGGCTCAGCGGGAGCAGGACATGGAGAAGCGTGCCCAGCTTCTCAAGGACGCCGCGGCGGCAGCGGAGGAAGCACGCACAGAGGCGCCGAAGCTCTATCGAGAAGTTCTGGAGAAGTACTCGGATAGCCCGGCCGTTTTCGCGGCGGGACAGGAGCTGCTGCGGTCGGCAGGGAAGGAAAAAGTAGGCATGGATCAGGTTCGGACCTGGACGGATTCAATGCTCAAGACCGCCAAGCTCTACGGGGCGCGATGGCAGGCCGAAGTGCTGACGCAGATTGCCGAGACGCTCGCGACCCAGGACGGCCTGGAGGGGCTGGCGGTGGACTACGCTCAGCAGGCGTCTGGGAAGCTCGCCAAGGACGCGCCGCTGGCTGAGCAGATCCGAGTGTACAAGCCGTTAGCGCAGGCGCTGCGGAAGACCGGCAAGGAGAAGGAGGCCAAGGCGGCCGAGGAGGTCGTGGCCAGGCTCGACGCCGAGTTGGACAAGGAATACAAGGCCAAGGTGCCGCCCTTCAAGCCCGAGCCGTTCGCTGGGCGCAAGGGGGACAGCACCCGCGCCGTGGTCATGGAGCTTTTCACTGGGGCCCAGTGCCCGCCCTGCGTTGCCGCCGACGTGGCGTTCGATGCCCTGGAGATGAGCTACAAACCCAGGGACCTGGTCCTGATCCAGTACCATCTGCACATCCCCGGCCCCGACCCGCTGACCAATGCGGAGACGATTGCCCGCGCTCGCTATTACAACGTCAACAGCACGCCGTCCACATTTTTCAACGGCAAGGCTGATGCGGGGGGCGGCGGCGGCATGGCCAACGCCCAGCGAAAATACGACCAGTACGTCGGCATCATCAACCCGCTGCTCGACACGCCGGCCGGCGCCAAGCTGAGCCTCACTGCCGCTCGGCAAGGCTCGAAGATCGTCGCGAACGTCGGCGTCAGCGGCGTCGCCGAGCCGACCGACGACTTGAAGCTGCGCGTGCTGCTCGTCGAGGAGACGATCCGCTACGTTGGCGGGAATAACTTGCGCTTCCATCACCAGGTGGTGCGCGGCTTTCTCGGCGGCGTGGACGGCATTCCGATCAAGGGAAAGGAAACCAAGCAGACCGTCGAACTCGATCTGAAAGAGCTGGCCCAGCGGATTCAGAGTTACCTGGACGACTACGCCAAGCAGCGGCCGTTCCCCAGCGCTGATCGACCCCTGGAGCTCAAGAATCTGCGCGTCATCGCCATCGTGCAGAACGACAAGACCAAGGAAATCCTGCAAGGCGTGCAGGCGGACGTGGCCCAGGAGACGGCCTCGAAGTAGTTCATGGTTGACGGGGTTCGCGGCTTCGGGCGTTCTTCAACTCTCGAAGCCGCGGACCGTTTCTGGAAGCCCAGCATGATCAAGGTTGCGATTCTCGGCGGCTCGGGCTACACGGCCCTGGAGCTGCTCAAGATTCTGATCCGCCATCCCGAAGTGGAGATCGCGGCGGTCACGTCTCGCCAGGAGAGCAAGGAGGGCACGCCGCTGGTAGCGGAGCTACACCCTAGCCTGGCCAGGCGCGTCGAACTGCGGTGCGAGTTCTTCGACGCCGACCGACTCGTGGCCAAGGGAGTACAGTGCGCGTTCGGTTGCTTGCCGCACGGCGTCAGCATGAGCTGCATCGGCGCGTTGCTCGAACGCGGGTTGCGAGTCGTGGATCTGAGCGCCGATTACCGCCTGCGGGATGCCAACGTCTACGCCCAGTGGTACGGCGAAAGCCATCAGGACCTGGCCCACCTGGCCCAGGCGGTCTACGGCCTTCCCGAGGTGTATGGCGACGAGCTGCCGGCGGCTCAGCTCGTGGCCAACCCTGGGTGCTATCCGCAGACGGCCATCCTCGGGCTGGCTCCGCTCGTCGCCGGCAGACTGATCGAGTTCCGCGACATTCTGATCGACTCCAAGAGCGGCGTCTCTGGCGCGGGACGCACTCCCAAGCTCACCACGCACTTCCCCGAGTGCAATGAAAGCGTTACGGCGTACGGCGTGGGCACACATCGCCACACGCCGGAGATTGAACAGGCCCTCTCGGACGTCGCCGGCGAACCGGTGGAAGTGATCTTCACGCCGCACCTGATTCCGATGGACCGCGGCATCTTCACCACGATCTACGCCCGGCCGACGCGCAGCCTGAACGACGAACAGCTCATGGAGCTGTACAGGGACTACTACGCAGCCGCTCCGTTTGTCAGGGTCGTCAACCAGGTTCCAGCCACCAAGGACAGCATGGGCACGAACTTCTGCGACCTGACGGTACGCCTGGTTCGTGGGCGAATCTTGGTGCTGGTTGCCGAGGACAACCTTGTGCGCGGGGCCAGCGGCGTGGCAGTGCAGAATTTCAATCTGATGTACGGCCTGCCGGAAACGCTCGGATTGTTGTAACTAACCCCATCGGCCCCTTCACGCGAGAAGCGGCGCACGGCCATGCCAGTTTCCTTGCTCCGAAGCCTGGTGCAACGCGAACGCCTTGTACGGACGGCGACGGAGCTGATCGCGGCGCACAGTCCCACTGGCTCGGCGGGTGAAGCCCTGGATCGGGCAGCAGCGATGCTCCTGGCAGAAGGCTTCAGCGTGCAGCGCGAGCCCGCCGGCCACTCCGCAGCCGCGGTGATCTGCCGACTAGAGAGCGGCTCGGCCGGCAGGACGCTGCAATTCAACGGCCATCTGGATACGGTTCATTTGCCTTTCGCTGCCCCTGCGGTTCAAGTCGACCTGATTACCGGCAGCGGCGCTTCGGACATGAAAGGCGGCACGGCGGCTGCCATCGAAGCGCTGCGTCTCCTTAGAGACTCCGGCCTTTTCAAGCAAGGCAGCGTCATGCTCACGCTGCACGATCTGCACGAGGCTCCGTGGGGATTCGGCGAGCAACTCCATCGCCTGATCGAGTTGGGGATCGTTGGCGATGCCGTGCTGCTCCCCGAGCCACTGTGCGACCGGCTGCCCCTCATCGGTCGGGGCGCGGCGACCTGGCGAACAATCCTGAGCCGGACCGGACCGCCGGTGCACGAGGTCATGCGGCCACAGGATGAGCCAAGTGTCATCGCCGCGGCAGCGAAACTAGTCTGCCGCCTCGAAGAACTGGAACGCCGGATCGGGCAAGTTCGCGATCCGCTTGCTGGGCCGGAGAGCGTCTTCATCGGCCAGCTCCACAGCGGCGAAATCTACAATCAGTACCCCAGCGAGTGCATGCTGGAAGGCACGCGCCGCTGGCTGCCCAGTTCTGACAGTGCGGCGGTCGAAGCCGAGCTGCGCGGGATCATCGATCAGGTCGCCCAGGAGACTGGCGCTCGCGCGAGCACGGAGTTTCGCGTGATCCGGCATGCATTCAAGATCGAACCGGCCGATCCGCTGGTGCGGTCATTCCAGAAGGCGCACGTCGAACTGACAGGGGCCGAACTCCCTGGGGGCCCCAAGCCCTTCGTCGATGATGGCAACAGCTTTTACGGACTGGCGGGAATTCCGGCAATCACCCATGGACCCCGCGCTGGCGGGCAGCACACCGTGAGCGAGTGGGTATCCACCCAAGACATGGTGCGCGTGGCGGTGCTCTACGCCCTCATCGCCCTTGACTACTGTGCGGGTTGATCCTTTCGCACCGCGATCAACAGGCGGCTTCTCGGATCGGATTTGCGGGGGTTGCCCGTTTCGTCGAGGATAATCCGCCAGCGATCAGACGCCCCTAGCAGCTGTTGCCGAAGGCGCGGATGCAATTCGGCCTCGACCAGAATCACTTTGACATCGCGATCCTTCAGAATCTTGTCCCAGTCGGGGTGGCCGAACTTCACTTTCTGGCAGTCCTGCCATACCTCTGGCGGGAACAGGTGGACGTGGGTGTACATGAACAGCCGAGTCTCGGGGGCAAGCGCCCAGAGCAAGTAGTCGCCCTGCGTTTCCGAAGTGAAAATGCGATCGGTGAATTTTCCGCTAGGGTAATGCTCCTTGAGCCATGCAGCTAGCTGCGGCAGGTATTTTCCTTCGGCCGTGCGGAGTTCTTCAGCGACTCGCCAGGGCGTGCCCTCCGCCACGGCACGTTCCAGCGGCCTTGGCGATCCTTCCAGGAGCCAGTTGGCGGGAGCGGACCAGGCGAGCAGGGCTCCCGCGAGCAGGACGGCGACGATGGTCTTGCGAAGACTCGGCACACTGCGATCCTGGACGAGCCAGGGCGCTCCCTGGAGGATAACGGCCCAGTGCGGAGCAAGAATCCACGGAACCAGCAGCACCCACCAGGGCATCATTCGCTGGTGCAGGTAGGTCTGCACGCCGAAGCCAAGAATCAACAGCCAGTGAGCTGGGGGCATCTGCAGCGTCCATTTCGAGGCGGCAGCGAGGGCGATTGGCGGCTGGCGCATCACTAGCGGCGACGGTGCCGTGGGACGCGAGGGCGCGCCTCGAAGTGCGACCACCAGCCGCAGGACCAGGGTCAGTGCCAGCAACCCAAGCGAAACGGAAAATGCGATCCCCCAGGGCGAGCCGAACCTGATTCGCTTCCATTCGTCCATGTCGGCAATGTTGGGATGCCCAGCCAGGGCGACGGTATGCCAGAACAGCCAGGGCCCATGCGGATTGAGCAGAGCCACTGCCGCCAGGGAGAGGAGAGTCGCTCCAAGCAGCCGCAGCGCATCGCTCCGCAGCGGAGCACTGAAGCAGGCCGCCAGCAAGGCCGGGACCAGGCAGGCCCCCAGCACCATGAATCCCACGAGGTAAGAACCATGCGTGTTCGCCCAGAGCACCATGACAAGCGGGATGAACAGCAAGCGTCGCAACGGCAAAGCGGAACCGCTCAGGGAGAGCAAGAGGAGCGGCAGGAAAACCTCGGCAACGACCTGGGGGCGAAGCACGCCGATGTTGGCCAGGCCCAGGCCCCCAGCCAGCACAACGCTCAGGCAAGCGAACGGGCCGGAGCCGGTCAGCCTCCAGACTGCCGCCGCGAGGAGTGCGAGGCGGAGCACGGTCAGCACGGCCAGCAGGATCCGGAGCATCTCCACGCCGCCCGCAAGCTGGTGCAGTTCATCCCCTCCCGCCATCCAGCCGCCCAGGCGAAAGGTCAGATAGAACAGCCCCTGACTTAGCCACTGGAAGTTGACGTACGGGGCGGATTGATCCGCAAGGTCGCAGAAGGCTTCGTGCTGGGGCAGCCGACCCTCTTGCACCATGAACTCGCCGAACCTGGTGTGCGCCCAGACGTCGGTGTGCCAGAGCCTGACGAGTCCCATGATGACGAAGATTGCCGCCAGAAGGGCCGCCAGGATGACGTGGCTTGTCCGCAAGTAGCAGGGGGCAAGCGGGCTGTTCGGATCAGTGAAGTCGATGCCCGCGCCGACGGCATCGGACTCGGGGGGGGAGCGGGGCTGAGCGGGCTCCTGTTCGGACATGTCACTTTCCCCGTTCCCCTGAATCGTTCAGAAAGACGTGCAAGGGGGCGTAACGCCAGGGGAGCTGATGGCGATCAGCGAGTTCCTTGAGCCTGCCGATGTACTTCTCGGAGATAGCGTTGCCGGTCTCCTGGTACGTCGGATCGCAGAAGTACACGCGGCAACCGAGCGGGCGCTGGTCCCGAGCCGTGCAGAGCTTCTCCTTTTGAAACGGGCAGAAGTCCGGTGATGCCGGCGGATCGTAAGGGGGAGCCCCTTCCAGCAGAACCTGGGCTTCCAGGCTGCTGAGGAATAGCGTATGCCCGTACTCCTTGAACCTGCAGCAGCGGCCGCTGGCAATGCACACGGGGCCTGCCGCGGCAATCTCTCGCTCCGCTGCCGCGTAGATGCTCAGGATTTCCTGCTTTAGATTCGGATCCATCAGTTCACAGTCGGATGAGGTCGAGTTTTCGCCGGATCTCCTCGACGGGGATCAGCTCTCCCTGGCCGGCGCCTGGACAGAGGGAGCACGTATGCTTCCAGGTTTCCGGCGTCGCCAGGTTGCTGCTCCAGAACGGCCAGCTCTGGCACTGCCGCGGTCGGACGGGATAGATCGTGCAGCCCTCGGCTTCGGAGTAGAAGACACAGGAGCCGTCCGCCTTTTCTCGGAGCGTCCAGCCGCGCGGCGTCTTTCTTGCGTAGAGCTGCTTTGTTTCATCCAGGGGCTCTCGAAGCAGTGCAGCAATTTGCCTCAGTTCTTCGTCGTTGACCCACACGAAACCAGGGGCGCCCGTGCAGCAGTTGCCGCAGCGGGTGCAGCGGAAGCTCAGACCATCCTTGAACCACGGCTCGCTCATCGATGTTGTGCTTCGGGCAAGTCCAGCATGTTACAGCGTTCCACGCAGGGCCTGTTCACGTTCGATGGCCTCGAAGAGGGCCTTGAAATTTCCCTTGCCAAAGCTGCGCGAGCCGTGGCGCTCGATCACTTCGAAGAACAAGGTGGGGCGGTCTTCCACGGGCTTGGTGAAGATCTGGAGCATGTAGCCTTCGTCGTCGCGGTCCACCAGGATGCCCAGCTCGGCGAGCTCATTGATGTCCTCGTTGATATGGCCGACCCGCGCGGGCAGCATTTCGTAGTACGTGGAGGGCACGCGCAAGAACGACACGTCGTTGTGCCGCATCGCTGCCACGGTCTGGACGATGTCCTTGGTGGCCATGGCGATGTGCTGCACGCCAGGCCCCTTGTAGAAATCGAGATACTCATCGATCTGCGAGCGCCGCCTGCCCTGGGCCGGTTCGTTGATCGGGAACTTGATGCGGCCGTGGCCATCCTGGACAACCTTGGACATGAGCGCGCTATACTCGGTGCTGATGTCCTTGTCGTCGAAGTGCACGAGCTGGCTGAAGCCGAGGACCTGCCTGTAGAACTCGACCCACTCGTTCATCTTCCCTTCTTCGACGTTCGCCACGATGTGATCAATGGCCATCAGCCCGACGCTGCGGAATGAGCCGCGGCTGTACCGGCCTGGGGCCAGCGGCTTGTAGCCTGGAGCAAACACCCCGCGGTAGCGGTCGCGGTTGACGAACGAGTGCGTGGTATCGCCATAGGCCTTGATCGTGGCAAACTCGAAAACGCCATGCTCATCCTGCAGGAGGGTCGGCGGGGCGACGCCCACTGCGCCCCGCTTGACTACCGTGTCGTAGGTGTGCTGGACGTCATCGACCTCGATGGCAATGTCCATGACCCCGTCGCCATGCTGGACAAGCCGGCTGCACTCAGGGTGGTCTGGGGTCAATGGCGAGGTGAGCACGAAGGTGATCTTTCCCTGCCGCATCACGTAGCCGGCCTCGTGTTTGACGCCGGTCTCCAGACCCGCGTAGCCGATGACATCGAAGCCAAAAGCGTTCCGATAGAAGTACGCCGACTGCTTGGCATTGCCGACGAAGAAGCGAACGTGATCGATGCGACGCAAAGGAAGCGGATCGTGAGACATGTCTTCCACCTTTCCCGCTTGCACAGCATGCAGAATGCTCGTTAGACCACTCGGATTCCAAGCCTGCGCACCAGGCCTTCCAGCTCGCTGCGCAGGAACGGCAGCGAAGGGGCAATGAACAGGTGGTCCTGCATTCTCGAAGGATCGTAGTCCGTGTTGATCACGACATCCGTCACAAATGGCTCGCGCTGAACCTCGCTTGATTCGACGGAGTAGGGAATCTCGCCGGTGGATGAGAGTATGCCCGCGCCGAACACCTTGGTCTGGCCCGCTTCTTCGATCAAACCGAATTCTATGCTGAACCAGCTGAAACGCTTGAGGTTGAGCACGTGCTCGCCCTCGGTTGCCACGGCCACGGCCTTGCCGATCAAGGTGAGCAGTTCGGCATAGTCCTGGTTCATGAGCGGCGGCACATGGCCCAGGCAGTCGTGGATCATGTCGGGCTCCGGAGTAAATTCAGGATGCGAGCCGTGGCGGATGAACTGGGTTACCGGAAAGCCGCGCTCGGCGATGTACTCGTAGAAGGTGCGGTAGGGGAGAGCCCCTTCCGCCGGCACCAGGTGCATGTTCGTTTCAGCCCGCAGTCTCTCGCTCAAATGCCTGAGCTGCGGAATCTCCTCGCGCGTGATGTTTAACGCCTTCTTGGCATCCAGGTACATGCCACAGGCGTACTTGCGGTGAAGTTCGTCAAGCTTAGGGCTCACTTCTCGCCAGATGCGCGTTTCCTCGGAGTTGTACTGGATCAGCGGCGGCCCGAGGCGCTCCAGCCGATGCTTGCGGCAAATAGCAAAAAGCTCGCGCCGCCTCTGGACGTATTCCTCGTCGTGCTCGCCGGGGTGGCCTGGATCGAGCTGGAGTTCGGTAGCGTCGGGCGGCTTGACCATGATGTCCGCGTCGATCGGTACGCCATACTCGATCAGCGTGGCCTTTTTCATTGCTGAAGCTCCTTGCACGGAAAGTTTGGAGAGGATCGCGCCAGGCTTCAACGCTCCTAGACCATTTTATCCACTCAGCGTCGGCGACACAGGGGCTTTCATTCAGCGGGGCAGTGGTTAGAATGTACCCCTTGTGAGACTGGCGCGACAGGTCGTTCCATCCCGTGAAATCCAGGGAAGCGGCCGATGACGACAAAGTACGTTGCTCGACATGGCGCGATGCGGCACCTCGGCGAGTTCGAGGCTCGCTCGGAAGAACCATTGCGCCGCGGCCAGCGAGTCGCGCTGCAAACGGATCGCGGCACGGAAGCTGGGGAGATTCTCTGCCCGACTTCAGAGCGAGTAAGCCAGTTCTTGCCTGAGCCAACTCGCGGCCAGATTCTCCGCCTTCTCACCCAGGAAGACCTGGAGAAACTGGACCGCCTTCGCGCTCTGCAACGCCAGGAGTTTGCGACGGGACTCAGGCTTATCGGTCAGCGTCGCATGCAGATGGACCTGATCGATGTCGAGCATCTGCTGGGGGATGAGCGGATTGTCTTCTACTTTGTGGTCAGACCGCCGGAGAAGCGGGTGGATTTTCGCGAACTGGTGCGCGACCTGGCCCGCGAGTTCCACACCCGCATCGAGATGCGGCAAATCGGCATCCGCGATGAGGCGAAGCTCCTGGCTGATTACGGAGACTGCGGCAAGCCCGTGTGCTGCAACACGCACATGGTCGAGATGCCGCCCGTTTCCATGCGGATGGCCAAACTCCAGAAATCAACGCTGGACCCATCGAAGATCAGCGGGCGGTGCGGCCGATTGAAATGTTGTCTTCGCTTCGAGCACCATGTATATGAAGAGTTTGTCCAGGAGTTGCCGGCCACTGGCACACGCATCCTGACCCGCAAGGGACAGGGAAAGGTCCTCGCCCAGGAGATTCTGGCAAAACGATTGCTCGTACAGTTTGAAGACGGCCGGCGGATGATGGTCGAACTGGACGAGGTCCTGACAAGGTTGGGAAAGTAATCCTTGGTGCTTCTCCAGCTTGCCCTCTCACAAGGGGGCTGGCGCGGTCTGATGCGTGTGGTTCGATAGGGATGAGAGGTTATGATGTCTGTGCGTCATCCCCAGCTGCTTGAAATCGCGCGGCGAGACGGCCGCTACGCCTACGAAGCTTACGAATTCGTCATTACAGCCTACAGTTTCACCCAGAAGATGCTGGGGCGATCGGTCCCCCGACGCGGGCAGAAACCCGATCCCGCTTTGCACCATGTCAACGGAAGGCAGCTCCTGGAAGGCATCAGGCAGCTTGCCCTGCGGGACTACGGACTCATGGCGGGAACGGTCTTCAAACGCTGGGGAATCCATGCTACGGATGATTTTGGCGAGATTGTCTTTGGCCTGGTGGATGGCGGGCTAATGAGCAAAACCGACGAGGATAGTCGGGAGGATTTTCATAACGTCTTCGACCTTAACGACAGCCTCATGCGCGATTACGAAATCAAGGTCGACGATGTCTAAGGATCCCGCTCGCGCGGTCCTTGCGTCCCCCCAGCGACGGAGAGATGTCTTTGGCCAGCGAACCAGCAAAAGGCTCGACTTCATCCGCCGCGCCGCCTCCCGATCCCGTAAAGACCCGCCAACAGATCAAGCTGGTTGTCGCCATCACCTTGTTTGTGGGCTGGACTGCCTTTATTGGATACCTGGCACTTACGAGTCGTGATGCGATCGTCGTCTCCCGACCGCAGATTCTGGTCGCACCGATCGTGCTGGAAGCGGACGTGCCGCAGGGGTCCGAGGACGTTAGGACTGTCAAAGTCACCCAGATTTACCGCGGGCAGCCCTTGCTTTCAGTTGATCCTGAAGTGACACGCCCCGAGAATTTGGAGATTCGAGTTGCGGGATTCAGGGAAGCGCGGGGTTGGCGTGGCCCTGGCGATTACCTGCTGGTGCTCCAGCGCGCGTCGGAGGGCAAGGCTGCGGGATTCGAATTGACGCCGCTGCCGCCCTCCCCCGGCTTTCCCCCGCCGAACCACCTGGAACGACTCCAGCCGGCCATCTACCCCGTGACCCCTTCAGTACGTGCCCAGGCCGAGGCTGCCCTGCGACTCTCCCCCCACTAGGCGTCTCTGGCAAGCGAACAAGGGGGATCGACTACCCTCAGGCTCGCTACCCATCAGCCGTTGCTGGGCTATAATCTCCCTGCCCAGGTGACCGTGTTGGCCCAGGTGGGTTTTGCATGATGAGTCCTAGTTCCTCCACGCCTCGAGTCCAGCTTCGGTTTGCAATCGTGCTGGCCCTCGTCGCATGTGCCGCCGGCGCTCGCTTCGTTCCTTACCTGGTATCCGACGATTCAGCCCTGAAGCCGCTGCTGTGGAATTTCTCGCCCGTGGTGGCGATCGCGCTCTTTGGGGGCGCGAGGTTTGCCAGCCGATGGGCCGCTTTCCTCGTTCCGTTGCTCATCATGTTGATCAGCGACCTCGCATTGCATCTGCTCGACGCCGCACCGATCACAAATGGCTGGGAACTCCTGCAGCAGGGAACCACGTACCTGGTCTTGGTCCTTGTCTCCGGCATGGGAGTGAGCTTGCAAGGGCTTGAGAACAGGTGGGCAGGCGTCGCTGGGACGGGCTGGCGGGCACGAATCCGTAGCCTTGCCGTGAAGACCGGCCTGATCGGCTCGGCAACCGTCCTGAGTGCGGTGGTCTTTTTCCTGGTTTCCAACTTTGTGGTGTGGCTCACGGCCAGCGCAACGATGCCGCCTGAGTTCCAGTACCCCAAGACGCTCGCTGGCCTTCTCGACTGCTACGTCAAAGCGCTGCCGTTCTTCAGAGGCACCTTCTGGGGAAACATCTACTACGCTGGATTGCTCTTCGGCGGGTTCGAGATTGCCCAGATAGCTGTCCCAGGACTCCGCTCCACGCCTCGCGAACCGGCACTTGCAATGGCAGGCCAAGCTACTCCATGACGCCGCGGCGTTTGGCCTGCTCGATCCGTCGGTCGTTGCTGGTCCGCGTGACCGCTTCACGCTCTTCCTCGCTCCGAACGAGCGCCCTGCGTGCTTCGTTCAGTTCGCATGGAAGTTGCTCCACATGGTAGCACTTGTGAGCCTCCTCTCCAGGTCCGCCAGCCGGCGGGAGTGCAGCACGGGCTTGTCGCGGAGTCTCGGTTGTTTGTCGGGCCCGTCCCTGGCGATCTGTGCCACAACGAGCAGGGCTTGGGTCCAGGCTGTAAGCGATTCGAGTTCCACGACGCAACGCCTCGCGTCGCACCTTCGAAGCTCTGACAGCAACTTCGAGACCTGAAACAACTCGCGATCGTGGGCGTTCGGCGCCAGCGCAGGCGACCGCCGAATCCAGTTCATCGGCTACTCATAAGGGACCCGAAGATTGACGGGACCGAGATAGCAGCAACCGGATCATTTCACCAGCACGCGGACGCGGCGGCCATCCAGGATCAGCCGGTTTTCCGCGAAGAGCCTGATCGCCTCAGGATAGGCCAGTTTCTCCTGCTCAAAGACGCGCTCTGCCAGGCTGTCAGGGGTATCGTCATCCAGAACGGGGACCGCCCGTTGCAAGATGATTGGGCCATGATCGTACTCATTGTCGGCAAAGTGAACGGTGCACCCCGTGATCTTGACTCCCATCGCCAGGACCGCTTCATGGACATGATGACCGTAGAACCCCTTGCCGCAGAAGGCTGGGATGAGCGAGGGGTGGATGTTCATCACCTTCAGTTGGAAGTCCTGGGGAATCGTGATGAGCTGCAAGAACCCCGCCATGCATACGAGATCCGCCCCGGCACGGCGGCACTCGTCAAAAATCCGCCGGCTGAACTCGTCTCGAGAGCTAGCCTCTTTTCTTGTGACCACCGACGCTGCGATTCCGGCCTTCGCGGCGCGAACCAGGCCGTAGGCATCCGCGTTGCTGGAAACGACCTGCACGATGCGCGCGTCGAGGTGGCCGGCAGCGATGACGTCGATGAGGTTCTGCAGAGTGGTGCCCCCAGCGCTGAGCAGAACGGCGATACGAACAGGCATGCAGCCCTCTTCTGAACAGGAGGAAACAAGTGGATGACAGGGCTTACCCTAAATGATAGAGTCACACTACCATGCTCGACACACTGAAGAAACTGCAATACGGCGCTCGCGTCCTCTTGTCGCGCAACGGTTCGCTGGAGATGGTGGACGTACGGGGACGGCCAACGCAACTCCAGCACGGCGGCAGCGGTCCCCCGCTGGTTTACCTTCACAGTGCGCTGGGGGAGACTCTCTGGCTGCCATTCCTCGACAAGTGGTCGAAGTCGTTTGAAGTGTTCGCGCCGGCTCATCCGGGCTTCGCCAAGAGTGCGGGTATCGAAAACATCGCCTCGATCGAGGACCTCGCCTTCCACTACGTCGAGGTGTTCGACGCTCTCGGCCTGCAGAAAGTGACGCTGGGCGGAGTCAGCCTGGGCGGCTGGGTTGCGGCGGAGTTCGCAGTGCGCTGGCCGGAACGTGTGGAGCGGCTCTGGCTATCGGGAGCGCCAGGGCTCTGGCTCGAAGGCGTGCCGCTGTTTGACCTGTTCCGATACGGCCAGGACGTCCGCAAGCTGAGGCAAGCGATGTTCCACGATCCGGAGGGTTATCAGGCCACGATGATCCTCAAGGAAATGAGCGCCCTTAGCGAAGAAACCCTGCTTGCGGCGTATCAGAGCATGGCGGCGCTCGCTCGGCTCGTCTGGGAGCGCCCGTACAGCCCGCGGCTGGCGGAGCGATTGTACAGAATACAGTGCCCGACGCTTGTCGTCTGGGGCGAAAGCGATCGCCTGGTGCCCCTGGATTATGGCCGCGAGTACCAGCGGCTCATCCCCCATGCCCGACTGGAAGTCATGAGAAACTGCGGCCATTTCCCGATGTTCGAGCAGGAAGCAGCATTCGTGGATCTGATTAGCCGATTCGCCGCCGGAGCCAGTTGAAGACTAGCCATGTCCCATCCCTTCAACAATCAGGTGGTGCTGATCACGGGAGCCGGGAGCGGGTTGGGCCGACAAATTGCCCTTGAGATGGCCCAGCGCGGCGCGGTCATCGCCGCGATCGACCTCAACCCCGCGACGCTGGAGAAGCTCATCAGCGATCTCAAGAATCTTAATGCCGCGGGAGCCTGGGAACAGGCCGACGTTACCGACCGCCCCAGTCTTGCTGAAGCTGTCGCGCGGCTCGAACGCCGCGTGGGGCCAGTGAGTATCCTGATTGCCAACGCCGGGATCGGCATCAAGACGTCGGCGCTGGACTTTCGACCGGAAGACTTCGA
>Ga0073934_10004943_pt1 | contig 21420 bp, 19 predicted proteins | sample LarsenN4metaG_FD_76834 | JGI IMG/M metagenome (GOLD analysis project Ga0073934, IMG submission 76834) | Hot spring sediment bacterial and archeal communities from British Columbia, Canada, to study Microbial Dark Matter (Phase II) - Larsen... ...
CCGGCACGCCTGGCGGAGCACGCGCAGCGTGACCGTCCAGATCTCCTCGGGGTCGTGCTCGACCCAGCCGGGCTTCGGGTAGTGCTGGCGGAACTCCGAGTACGCCCGCCCGACCACGCGGCCGCGCCGGTCGAGCGCGAGGACGGTCGTGCCGGTCGTGCCCTGGTCGATCGCGACGACGACCGGCACGGTCAGACGAAGACGCCCGTCCGCCGGCGGAGCGCGTCCAGGACGAGCGCCTGGAGGCGCTCGCGCATCTGATCCCGGACGTGGCGGACGCGGCCGCCGTCGACGGCCGCGTCCGCCGGGTGCGCGGCGGCGACGTCGAGCGGCTCGCCGACGTGGAGCGTCCACTTCGTCGGGAAGGGGACGAGGCCCGCGACGCCGAGCCACGGGAAGGTGGGCGTGATCGGCAGGTCGGGCAGCCCGAGCCGCCCGCCGGGCAGGCGGGCGAGCACCGGCTGCGCCTCCTCCGCGCCGACGACCGCGACCGGGAGGATCGGCGCGCCGCGCTCGATCGCGAGCCGCGCGAACCCGCCGCGCCCGAACGTCGCCAGCCGATAACGCTGCGCGAACGTCTTCTCGGCGGCACGGGCGCCCTCCGGGAAGACGACGATGCCGCGGCCGCGTGCGAGGACCGCGCGCGCCGCGGGGCCGGTGTCGCGCACCGCCCCGGCGGCGGCGAGCGCCGGGCCGACGAGCGGCAGGCGGAGGAGCGCCGCATCCACGAGCGGCTGCGCCCGCCCGCCGAGCGCGAGCGCGATCATGAGGCCTTCGTACGGCAGGAAGCCGCCGGCGCGGTTCGCGACCACGACGAACGGGCCCTCCGCCGGCACGCGGTCGAGGCCGCTCGTCTCGACCCGAAACCACCACCGGTAGAGCGCGTCGACCGTCGCCCCGGCGACCGCGCCCGAGACCGCGGCGACGAGGTCCGCCGACGCCGCCCGGCCGAGCGCGTCGGCGGCGAGGTCGGCGGGCGACGTGCGGCCGATCCGCGCGACGGCGGCGAGGAGCCCGTCGGCACGCCGGAGGAGCCCGCCGGGCTCCAGCGCCTCGGCCGTACGCGCGCCGAGCGCCGCTTCGACCTGCCGCTCGAGCGCCGCCAGGCGATGGACGACGTCGCGCGGGCTCGCCGGCGGCCCGAGCCGCCGTGGTGCTCCCCCGCGATACACCTTCAGCGGCGGTCTCGCCGCGCCGCCCGGCCGCTCGTCCGACATGTCCGCCTCCCGCCGGCGCGAAGCTAGGGAACGCGGTGCAGGCTGTCAAATTGACAGCCCGGGAATCCCGCGGATATTGGCGGCCCGTGACGACGCCGCGGCTGCCGCTCACCACCCAGCGTCTGGTCGTCGTCACCGGCAAGGGCGGGGTCGGGAAGACCACCGTCAGCGCCGCGCTCGCGCGGGCGGTCGCGGCGGCCGGCCGGCGGGTGCTCGCCGTCGAGATCGGACGCGGGCGGCTCGCCACGCTCCTCGGCGTGCAGCGCCTCGGCGCCGAGCCGGTCCGGATCGCGGCGCGCCTCCAGGCGGCGGCCGTCGAGCCGGAGGAGATCCTCGGCGACTTCCTCGAGAGCGTGCTCCGCTTCCGTCTCCTCGCCCGCCGGCTCCTCGGCAGCACGTCCTTCCAGGTGCTCGCCGCCGCCGCGCCCGGGCTGCCCGAGCTGCTCGTCCTCCACCGCCTCCTTGGCTGGCTCGACGCGCGCCGCCTGGGGCGCACGGTGCACGAGCTGATCGTCGTCGACGCGCCGGCGTCGGGCCACTCCCTCCCGCTCCTCGCCGCGCCGCGAGCCCTCGGCGCGCTCGCCGGCCTGGGGCCCGTCGCCGACCTCCTCCGGCGCGCCGAAGCCACCCTGGCCGATCCGAAGACGTGCCTCGTCTGCACGGTGACCACCGCGGAGTCGCTCGCGGTGAAGGAGACGATCGAGCTGGTGCGCGAGCTGGTGGAGGGGCTCCGGCTCCCGGTCGGGCCGCCGATCGCGAACGCGGTGCCGCCGCGGCGCTTCACGGCCGAGGAGGCGAGCGTCGTCGAGCGGCTGTCCGCCACGTCCGGCCATCCGCACCTCGCGGCGGCCCGCTTCCAGATCGAGCGGCGCGCCCAGGCCGACGCCCAGCTCGCGGCGCTCAAGCGCGGCGTCCACGCGACGCCCGTGCGCCTCCCCTTCCTCTACGACGCGCCCGAGTCGCCCGAGGGCGTCGCGGCGCTCGCGGCCGAGCTGGCGGCGGCGACGGGGCTCGGCCGGTGAGCGCGCTCGCGGGGGCGCTCGCCGAGCGGAAGGTGGTCCTCTGCGTCGGGAGCGGCGGTGTGGGGAAGACGACGACGGCGGCGGCGCTCGCCGTCGAGGCCGCGCGGCGCGGGCGGCGCACCGTCGTCCTCACCGTCGACCCGGCGGAGCGCCTGAAGGACGCGCTCGGGCTCGGCGCGCTCGCGGGCGAGCCGCGTCCGGTGCCGCTCGGGGGCCTCGCGCCCGGCGCCCGGCTCGACGCCCTCCTCCTCGACGTGAAGCGGACGCTCGACGAGCTGGTGCTCGGCCTCGCGGCCACGCCCGGCGAAGCCGAGCGGATCCTCGCGAACCGCCTCTACCGGAACCTCGCCTCCTCGCTCGCCGGCACCGCGGAGTACATGGCGGTCGAGTCGGTGTACCGCCTCGCGGCCGAGTCGGAGTACGACCTCGTCGTCGTCGACACGCCGCCCGCGCGCCACGCGATCGACTTCCTCGACGCGCCCCGGCGGCTCCTCGCGCTCCTCGAGTCCCGCGCCTTCGGCATCCTGAAGGACCCGACGAGCATCCTGCCCGCCGCCGGCTCCCGCCTCGCCCACCTGGTGCTCAGCGGGATCCTCCGCGGCCTCGAGCGCTTCACCGGGATCGGCCTCGTCCGCGAGATCGGCGAGTTCATCGCCGCGATCGAGGCCCTCACGGAGGGGCTCAGGGCGCGGCTCGTCGCCACCGGCGCCCTCCTCCGCGGCCCGGGGACGGCGCTCTTCCTCGTGACGGCCCCCGAGCCGCGGCTCGCGGACGAGAGCGCCCGCCTCGCGCGCGCCCTCGCCGCCGCGGGGCTCGCGATCGAAGGCGTGATCGTCAACCGCGCGCTCCCCACGGCGACGTTCGGCCCCGCCGCGCCGAACCCCGCGCCGATGGACGACGTGTCGCCCCGGCTGGCCGCCCGGCTCGCGCGGAGCTGGGACGAGCTGCGCGCGCTCGCCGCGCGCCAGGCGGCGGCCACGGCGCCGCTCGTCGCGGCGTCCGGCGCCCCGGTCGTCGCCGAGGTGCCGCTCCTCGCGACCGATCCCGGCGCCCTCGCCGACCTGCTGACGATCGCCGGCCATCTCGTCCCCGCGGCCGGCGCCGCGCCGCAGAGCCGACTCGGATGACGGCGGGTCACTCCCCGCCGTCGTCGGCGGCGTCTTCGGCGGCCTTGGGGACCGGCGCGCGCCGGCGGCGCGGCCGGCGCGGCGTCTGGGCGGCGAGGAGCCGGTCCACCTTGATGTTCAGGTTGACGAGGCTCCCCTGGATCGTCTCGAGCTTCGTCACGAGGCGATTCAGGTCGGCGCGCGACGGGAGGTTCAGGAGCCCGAGGACCGTCTGGATGTTCTTGTCGACGCGCCCCTTCGTCGCGAACGCGCCCTGGAGCGCGCGCGAGAAGGCGTCGGCGAACGTGGGGTTCGAGAGGAGGTCGGCGGCGAGCCGGCCGAGGGCCTCCTCGCCCATCTCGTAGAGGCGCTTCACGATGCAGCTCACCTCCCCTCGCCCATGACGCTCGCGACCGTCGTGGGATACACGAGCGGGGTGGCGTTCGTCGCCCCCCAGCTCGCCGACGGCGCGATGCTCGGCACCGGCGCGGCCGTGTCGATCTGCCACGCGATCATGTGCCGGCTCTTCGCACGGAACAACGGATACCCGCGGCTCGCGTGGACGCTCCTCGGGTTCGCCGGCGGGATCTGGGCGGTCGCCGTGCTGATCCTGCTGCCGCGCCGCGCGAGCGCACCCTGAGCGCCCGCGGTCAGCACGCGCTGCACGCGTGGCACGTCGCCGTGTCGCACGGCGGCGTCTGGAGCCCGGCGAACGCCTTCCGGCGCTCGGCGACGAGGAAGCGCTTGTCGACGGCGTGGTCGATGAAGTCCCAGGGCAGGAGCGCACCGGTGGGGATCGCACGGTGGACGACGCGGTCGGGGTCGAGCGGCCCGCCGCGGAGAGCGCGCAGCGTCGGCCACCAGGCGTCCGGCGCCTCGCGGAGCCGCTCGATGACGTCGGCGACGCGGCGATCGCCGCGCGAGAGGAGCGTCTGGAGGTACGCCTCGCGCGGGCTCTCGGTCTCCACCGTCACCGCCGGGATGGCGGAGAGCGCCCGGCGGAGATAGGCGAGCTTCTTCCGGAGCGACGGCAGCTCCTCCATCGGCTCCCACTGGAGCGGGGTCCACGGCTTCGGAACGAACGGGTTCACCGAGACGAGGATCCGGCCGCACTTCGGCCGGCCGCCGGCCATGAGCCGCGCGCGGACCTTCCGGGTCAGCTCGGCGATCGCGGCCACGTCGTCGTCGGTCTCCGTGGGCAGGCCCACCATCACGTAGAGCTTCAGCGCCTCGACGCCGCCGCCCACCAGCCACTCGGCCGCGCGCAGGATCTCGGCCTCGTCGAGGTTCTTGTTGATGACCCGGCGGAGCCGCTCCGAGCCCGCCTCCGGCGCGACGGTGACCGAGCGGTTCCCGCCCGCGCCGAGCGCCGCCGCGAGGGCGGGCGAGATGACGTCGGCCTTGAGCGACGACGGGGACGCGCGCCCGCCCGCGTCGGCGATCGCACGGCAGATGCCGGCGATGCCCGGCTGGCTCGCCATCTCGGCGCCGACGAGCCCGATCGTCGGCCGCTCGCCGAGCGCGGCGAGCGCGCTCGCCCGAACGCGCTCGGGACTCCGGTAGCGGACGGGCCGGTACATGAAGCCGGCGGCGCAGAAGCGGCATCCCCACTCGCAGCCGCGGCTCGCCTCGACGAGCGCCATGTCGCCGAAGACGGCCTCGGGCGCGAGGATCGCGGAGTCGGTCGCGAAGGCGTCGAGGTCGGCGACGTACCGCCGCCGGACGCGTACGCCGTCGCCGCGCGCGACGTGCCGGAACGCGACCAGGCTCCCTGCGGCGTCGTACGCGGGCACGAAGCGGTCCGGGCGGTAGGCGCCCTCGACGGCCTCGGCCGCGTCGAGGCGCGCCCGCCGGTCGCCGGCCGCGACCGCCGCGCCGATGAACTCGCCCAGCATCCCCTCCGCCTCGCCGAGGAGGAAGAGGTCGACGAACGGCGCCAGCGGCTCGGGGTTGAGGAACGTCGCCGGACCGCCGGCCAGCACGAGCGGGCTCGCGGGCCCGCGCGCGGCGGCGCGGAGCGGCACGCCGGCGAGCGCCAGACAGTCGAGCACGTGGACGTAGTCGGTCTCGAACGAGATCGAGAACGCGAGGACGTCGAACGCGGCGAGCGGCTCGTCGCGCTCGAACGAGCGGAGCGTGCGCGGCCACTCCGCGCGCGGCCCCTCGGGCAGGAACGCGCGGTCGACCGTGACGCGCGGGTCCTCGGCCAGCAGGCGGAGGATCGCCTGGAAGCCGAGGTTCGCCATCCCGACCGGGTACGTGTTCGGGTAGACGAGACACACGCGGAGGGGGCCGTCGGCCGCGGGCGCGAAGAGCCGCCGCTCCCCCCGGAGCCGCGACCAACGATCGCCCACGGTGCGCGCCACCGGGCGACACTAGCCCGCGCGCCGGCGCCCCTCAAGGCGCAACGAAGCCGGGATCGCCGCCGATCTCGAGCACGACGACCCGTCGTCTCCCGGCGCCGGCGGCCGCCGCAGCCCCTCACCGAGCCGGCACGTCCGGCACCGGCAGCACGGTCACCGGCGCGAACGCCGGGAGGAACGCGACGGGCGTGCCGCGGGCGGCGAGGTGGGCCTCCATCCGCCGGAGCGTCAGGTCGAGGTCGTCCAGCAGCCGCGGGAACGGCACGAACGGCTCGGTGAGGGGGCGCGTGAAGTCGTCCCAGTGGATGGGCACGACGAGCCGCGCGCCCACGGCGTCGACGACCTCCGCCAGGTAGCGCCGCGTGTACTCCTCGTCTCGCGTGGCGAGGCCGGCGACGCCGACGAGCGCGACGTCCGCACGCCGGCCCGCGAGCGCGCCGTCGACCCAGCCCGCGCTGCCCTGCACGAGCAGCGTTCCCGCCGGGTGCTCGATGAGGACGGAGTAGCTGCCGCCCTCGCGGTAGTCGACGGCGCGGGCGGGCGGCACGAGCGGCGCGGTGATCTCGCCCATCGCCATCCCGTGCGGGAAGTGCCGGGCGCGGAGACACGTCACGCGGAACGCGCCGAACCGCATCGCCACGCCCGGCTCGATCACCCGGAGCCGCTCCTCGGGGACGCCGAGCCCACGGCCGACGTTGGCGGTCGACTCCGAGCCGACCAGCACGGCACCCGTCCGGCGCGCCACGAGCGGCGCGTCCATGGCGTGATCGTAATGCGAGTGGACGACGAAGACGGCGGCGGCCCGGCGGAGCTCCGCCCGCTCGAGCAGGTAGGCGACCGCGGTGTCGTCCGGCGCGATGCGCGTCGCGATCGTCCGCCAGAGCGACGGGCGGGACGCGAAGCCGTCCGTGACGAGGGTGGTCGTCCCGTCGCTCACGACGAGCGACGACACGCCGAGGAAGCGCACGTGCACGCCCCCGAGCGGGCCGGACGCCGCGAGCCGCGGCCAGCCCTCGAGCCCGGGCCGGTCCTGGAGCCGCCAGGCGAACCAGCCCGCCACGCCGGCGAGCACGAGCAGCAGGGCGGCGAGCGCACGGCGCACCGTCCCTCCGTAGCGGACGAGCGCCGCCCGAGACAACCGCCGCGCAGGCGCCTGTCGCCTCCCTCCACCCGCGGCGGCCTCGCGGCGATGGCGTCCCTCCGGCGGCGGGACGACCGCCGGCTCTTCGGCGTCGCGGTCGCGACCGTCGTCGGCGGCGAGGCGCCGGCCGGGATCGCGCTCCTCCCGGGCGGGAAGCCGCCGACGCTTCCGGTCGTGCCGTGGCTCGCGATCCCGATCCTCGGCCGGGCGTGCGGCCGCCGCGTCGGCGGAGTGCCGACGCACCGGCCGTCCGCGGCCGCGACGCCGAAACCGCGCTCGACCCCTCAGTCGCCCGCGTTCCGGCGGAGGAAGGTGGGGATGTCGTAGTCGTCGTCGCCGGCGTCGTCGCCCGGCGCCGGCGCCGGGCGCCCCGTGCCCCGGCCGGGGGCCGGCGCGACGACCGGGGCGTCCTGGCGGCGGCGCTGCCAGGCGGGGACGTCGAGCTCGTCGTCGGCCAGCAGACCGTGACGGCGGACCGGCCGCGCGTCGGCGGTCACCGTCACGCGCGGCTCGGGAGCCGGGGCGGGCGCCGACACCGCGGCGAGCGGCCGCGGCATCCGCGTGTCCTTCGGAACCCCGAAGCCGGTGGCGATCACGGTGATCCGCACCTCGTCGCCCATCGACTCGTCGATCACCGCACCGAAGATGATGTTCGCGTCCTCGTCCGCCTCTTCCTGGATCAGCGTCGCGGCCTCGTTCACCTCGTGGAGCGAGAGGTCCGGGCCGCCGGTGATGTTGATCAGCACGCCGCGCGCGCCCTGGATCGAGACGTCCTCCAGGAGCGGCGACGAGATCGCCTTCTGCGCCGCCTCGACGGCGCGGTTCTCGCCCTGCGCAAGCGCGGCGCCCATCATCGCCATGCCCATCTCGGACATGATCGTGCGGACGTCGGCGAAGTCGAGGTTGATGAGGCCGTGGACGGTGATGAGGTCCGAGATGCCGCGGACGGCCTGGAGGAGGACGTCGTCGGCCTTCTTGAAGGTCTCGAGGATCGACGCGTTCCGGCCGGCGACCGAGAGGAGGCGCTGGTTCGGGATCGCGATCAGCGTGTCGACGGCGGCCTTCAGCTCGGCCATGCCCTCTTCCGCCTGCTTCATCCGCCGGCGGCCCTCGAACTGGAAGGGCTTCGTCACCACGCCGACGGTGAGGATCTCGAGCTCCTTCGCCACCCTCGCGATGACCGGCGCGGCGCCCGTCCCGGTGCCGCCGCCCATCCCGGCGGTGACGAACACCATGTCGGCGCCGGCGAGCATCTCGCGCACACGCTCGACGTCCTCCTCCGCCGCGCGCTTCCCGACGTCCGGGCTGCCGCCCGCCCCGAGCCCGCGCGTGAGCTTCTCGCCCAGCTGGATCTTGATCGGGGCGAGGTTCGCGCGGAGCGCCTGCGCGTCGGTGTTGGCGGCGATGAAGTCGACGCCCGGGAGCCCGCTCGCGATCATCGTGTTGACGGCGTTGCCGCCGCCCCCGCCGACCCCGATCACCTTGATCCGGGCCCCACCGTTCGACTCGACGAACTCGATCATATCGGCCCCCGCTCCTCCGCGTCCCGGGCGTCGCTTTGCACCCACGGCCGCTCACCACCCACCGGCGTCCGAACGCGCACCGTCGGACGAGCCGTCTCGATCAGAAGAACTCCCGGAGCCACCCCATCATCCGCTCCCGCACCGCCCCCAGCTGCCCGAAAATTCCGTCGCCGTGCCGCGCTCCGACGCCGTGCTGCTTGAGACCGTGGAGCACGAGACCGACGGCTGTCGAATACATGGGACTCGCAACGACGTCAACCAATCCCGTGAGATGGAGCGGGACGCCGAGGCGCACGGGCGCGCGGAAGACGCGCTCCGCGAGCGCGACCGACTCGTCGAGCACCGCGCCGCCGCCCGTCAGGACGACGCCCGACACGAGGAGCTGCCCGCAGCCGGCGCGGACGATCTCGCTGCGCACCATCGTGAGCATCTCCTCGGCGCGCGGCTCGATCACCTCGGCGAGCGCGCGGCGCGAGAGGTGGTGCGACGCGCGTCCGCCGAGCCCGGCCACCTCGATCGTCGGCTCGTCGGAGGCCGCGTGGGCGAGCGCGCTGCCGTGCCGCTGCTTCAGCCGCTCCGCCTCGGCGAACGGCGTGCGGAGCGCGGCCGCGAGGTCGTTCGTGACGTGCCCGCCGCCCACGGGGAGGACCGCCGTGTGGCGGATCGCGTTCGCGTGGTGGACGACGACGTCCGTCGTCCCGCCGCCCATGTCGATGAGCGCGACGCCCAGCTCGCGCTCCTCGGGCGTCAGCACGGCCTCGGCGGCGGCGAGCGGACCCGCGAGCACGTCGCGGACGTGGAGGCCCGCCCGGTTGCAGCACTTCACGAGGTTCTGTCCCGAGCTGATCGCCCCGGTCACGATGTGGACCCGCGCCTCGAGCCGCACGCCGGCCATGCCGACGGGCTCCTTGATGCCGTCCTGGTCGTCGACGATGAACTCCTGCGGCAGGACGTGGAGGACCTCGCGGTCCGTGGGCAGCGCGACCGCCCGGGCGGCGTCGATCACGCGCTCGACGTCGCCGGGCGCGACCTCGCGGTTCTTCACGGCCACGACGCCGTGGCTGTTGAAGCCCTTGATGTGGCTGCCGGCGGAGCCGGCGACCACGCTCCGGATCTCGCAGCCGGCCATCAGCTCGGCCTCCTCGACCGCCTTGCGGATCGAGTCGACCGTCGCCTCGATGTTGACCACGACGCCCTTCCGGAGACCCTTCGACGTCGCGGTGCCGATGCCGACGATCTCCGCGCCCTGCTCGGTCACCTCGGCGACGATCACGGCGATCTGGTACGTGCCGATGTCGAGGCCGACGACGAGCGGGTTCCGCCTGCTCATGGGTGCCATACGCCCTCAGGTGTTGGCGGCCCGCCGGGGGGCCGGCCCCGTCCCACGCGACCCGGTCGCCCGGGGGCCCTGCGGCGGCCGGGAACGTACGATGACTTCGTCCTCGAAGAGGAGGCTCACCTCGACGATCTCGCTCTCCCGCCCCGCCCAGTGCGCGAGGACGACCGGCAGCCGCTCGAGCTTCGTCTCGAAATCGCCCCAGCCGAGCTCGATCGGCACGGCCGGCCGCGTCGGGTGGAGCGTCAGGCCCCGCCGGCGGTCGACGTGCACCTCCGAGACGGCGCCGAGCCCGGCCGGCCGGCGCTCGATCAGCCGGAGGAGGTGGAGCGCCCGGCGGACCGCCCGCGGGCCGAAGCCGGTCCGGCCCACGAGGTCCGCCTCGCCGAGGCCGGTGAGGTACGGGAAGTCGAGCGCGTCGCCGTCGCCCACCCGCGCGAACAGACGGCCGTGGGAGCCCACGTAGTAGAGCGCCGGACGGTCGGCCGCGGCGACGATCGCGAGCGGCCGCTCCTCGCGGACGTGGATGACCACGCGGTGCGGGAGGTGGCGGCGGACGCGCGCGGTGCGGATCCACGGATGTCCCACCAGGCGGTCCTCCAGGGCGCGCGGGTCGACGTCCCAGATGCTCATCCCGGGCACGAGGCCCGCGGCTTCGCGCACCTCGCTCGCGGCGAGCCGCCGCCCGTGCACCACCGCCACCTCGCGGACCGCGAAGTACGGGTGCGCGCGCACCGCCGACGCGACGCCGGGCGCGGCCCACGCGACGGCGCCGAGCGCGAGCGCCGCACCGAGCGCCCACCCGACGGCCGCGCGGCTCGGGCGGCGTCCATCGCGGCGGTTCGCGGCTCCCGGCCGGGCGCGCCGGTTGCGGGAGCCGCGGACGAGCCTCACCAGCTGCCCAGGAACCGAAGCTCCGGCTCCAGCCATACCCCGCTCCGCTCCCACACCACCCGCTGGGCCATCTCGATGAGCGCCTTCACGTCGGCGGCGCGCGCCCTGCCTTCGTTCACGATGAAGTTCGCATGGCGGTCGGAGATCCGGGCGCCGCCCGCCCGGGCACCCTTGAGCCCGGCCGCCTCGATGAGCCGCCCCGCGTGATCGTGCGCGGGATTCTTGAAGACCGACCCGCCGTTCGGGAGCCCGTGCGGCTGCGCGGCGACGCGGCGGCGGCGGACGTCCTCCATCCGGGCCGCGATCGCGTCGGCCGCGTCGCGCACGAGGCGGAAGCCGACCGCCGTCACCACGAAGCCCGCCGGCAGGACCGCGCGGCGGTAGTCGAACGCGAGGTCGGCTGCGGGAAGCGTCCGGCGCGTGCCGTCGGGGAGCACGCCCTCGACGGCGTCGACGACGGAGGCGAGGTTGCCGCCGTAGGCGCCGGCGTTCATCGCGAGCGCGCCGCCGACCGAGCCGGGAATGCCTTCCGCGAACTCGAGCCCGGCGAGCGCCCGCCGCGCGGCCGCGCGCGAGAGCCGCCCCAGCTGCACGGCCGCGCCCGCCGTCGCGCGGCCGACGTCGCCGTCCACCGTCCACGCGACGCGCGCGAAGCCCCGGCCGAGCTTCACGGCGACGCCGCGGATCCCGCCGTCGCCGACGAGGACGTTCGAGCCGCCGCCGAGCATCGTGACCGCAACGCCGTGCGCGCCCGCGACGCCGAGCACGAACGCCAGCTCCTCGGCGGTGTCCGGCAGGACGAGGAGGTCGGCGGGCCCGCCGATACGGTACGAGGTGTGGCGCGCGACCGCCTCGCCGCCGCGGGCACGATCGCCGAGACGGGCGGCGATCTCGTGTACGAGCGCCGAAGGAAGGGCCTCCGTCATCGCGTCAGTGGAGCTGCGGGACCGGCGCCCCGGCGCGGACGAGCGCCAGGAGCTCGTCGCCGACGCGCGTGACGTCGCCGGCGCCGAGCGTCAGCACGAGGTCGCCCGGCCGGACGACCTCGATCAGCCCCTCGGCGAGCTGCTCGCGGGCGGGGAGGAAGCGGACGTCGAGGTGCCCGCGGCGCCTGAGCGCCTGGTAGAGCGCCTCGCCGGACACGCCGTCCAGCCGGGTCTCGCCGGCGGCGTAGATCTCGGTGAGGACGACGACGTCGGCGTCGTCGAAGGCGTCGAGGAAGTCGGCGAACAGGTCGCGCGTCCGGCTGTAGCGGTGCGGCTGGAAGACGACGACGAGCCGCCGCTGGAACCCCTCCCGTGCGGCCCGCAGCGTGGCGCGGATCTCCTCGGGGTGGTGGCCGTAGTCGTCGACGACGAGGATCTCGCGCTCCTCGCCCTTCACCTCGAAGCGGCGGTGGATGCCGCCGAACTCCTCGAGCGCGTGCGCGGCGATGCGGAACGGGATCTCGAGGTCCGCCGCGACGGCGAGCGCCGCGAGCGCGTTCAGCGCGTGGTGCCGTCCGGGCATCCGGAGCCGGACGGTGCCGAGCCGCGCGCCGCCGCGCCACGCCTCGAAGAGCGTCTCCAGCCCCTCCACGCGGAGATCGCGCGCCTGCCAGTCGGCGTCGGGCGCGGTGCCGTAGGTCACGAAGCGCTTGCGGACCTGCGGCAGGACCGCACGGACGTTCACGTTGTCGAGACAGAGGACGGCGAGCCCGTAGAACGGCACCCGGTGGATGAACTGGAGGTACGCGTCGCGGACCCGTTCCATGTCCCCGTAGTAGTCGAGGTGCTCGCGGTCGATGTTCGTGACGACCGCGATGACCGGCGAGAGGAGGAGGAAGGTCCCGTCGCTCTCGTCGGCCTCGACGACCATGAGGTCGCCCTGGCCGAGGCGGGCGTTCGTCCCGAGCGCGCGGAGCTTCCCGCCGACGACGACCGTCGGATCGCGTCCGGCCTCCCGGAGGACGGCGGCGACGAGCGACGTGGTGGTGGTCTTCCCGTGCGTGCCGGCGACCGCGACGCCCGTCTTCATCCGCATGAGCTCCGCCAGCATCTCGGCGCGCGGGATCACGGGGATCTTCAGCTCGCGCGCGCGCACCACCTCGGGGTTGGCGAACGTGACGGCGGACGAGATGACGAGGACGTCGATGTCCTCGGTGATCTGCGCGCCTTCGTGCGGGCCGGTGTGGATCTGGGCGCCCAGCCGGGCGAGACGGCGGGTCGTCTCGCCGGCGGCGACGTCGGAGCCGGACACCTGATAGCCGAGCGTCAGCAGCACCTCGGCGATGCCGCTCATCCCGATACCGCCGATGCCCACGAAGTGGACTCGCCGCCGGCGTCCGTTCAAGGTCGCGATTCCATTTCGCGGGAGGCCCGATCCGAGCCGTCCACCCCACGTGCTCCCGCCACCGCCACCCTCGATCTCGGCCACGCCACGGTGGCATTACAGAAGGCCGACCCGATCTTCAAGAGAGGAGCGCGAGGCAGGCGTCGGCGACGCGTTCCGCGGCGTCCGGCCGCCCGAAGGCACGGGCGGCGGCCGCCATCCGGGCGCGCCGGGGAGCGTCGGCGGCGAGCGCGTCGAGCGCCGCGGCGAGCCGCCGGCCGTCGAGGTCGCGGTCGGGGATCAGCTCGGCGGCACCGGCCGCGACCAGCGTCTCGGCGTTCCGGCGCTGGTGATCGTCGGCGGCGTACGGATAGGGTACGAGGATCGCCGGCCGGCCGACGACGCCGAGCTCGCTGCACGTCATCGCGCCCGCGCGTCCGACGACGACGTCGGCCGCCGCGTAGGCCGCGCCCATGTCGTCGAGGAACGGCGCCACGCGGGCCGCGATCCCCGCCGACGCGTAGGCCGCCCGGACCGCGTCGAGGTCGGCGGTCCCGGTCTGGTGGACGACGTCGAACGCGGGCGTCCGCGCGCCGCGGAGCCGGAGCGCCGCGACCGTGGCCTCGTTCAGGCGATGGGCGCCCGCCGAGCCGCCGAAGACGAGGAGGCCGAGGCGTCCGTCCGGGCGTCCGGGCGGCAACGCGTCGCGCGCGGCCAGGACGTCGGCGCGGACGGGGTTCCCCGTGTGCACCGCCCGCCCCGCCGGGAACCAAGCCGCCGCCTCGGCGAACCCGACGCAGATTCGATGCGCGAGGCGGCCGAGGAGGCGGTTCGCGGCCCCGGGGATGACGTTCTGCTCGAGGAGGACGACCGGCCGTCCGCCCAGCCGCGCCGCGAGCACCGTCGCGACCGACGCGTAGCCGCCGACGCCGACGACCAGCGCGGGCCGGACGTCCGCGAGGATCGCGCGCGCCGCGACGACCGCGCGCGCCAGCGCGGCGAGCCCGGCCGCGGCGCGGAGGAGGCCGCCGCCGCGCACCTGCCGGCCGGGCACCAGTCGGAGCGGCCAGCCGGCGGCTGGGACGGCGCGCGCCTCGATGCCGCCCGCGGTGCCGACGAACGTCGGCTCGGCGCCGCGCGCGGCGAGCGCCGCGGCGAGAGCGAGCCCGGGATAGAGATGTCCGCCGGTGCCGCCGCCGGCGATGACGACCCGCACGGCGCCCCCGCTCAGGGGCTCGTCTCGCGGGCGAGCGCGAGCAGCATGCCGATCTGCACGAGCGACGCCATCATCGCCGAGCCGCCGTAGGAGACGAACGGCAGGGCGAGCCCCTTCGTCGGCAGGCACCCGAGCACGACGCCGACGTTCACGACCGCCTGGAGGACGAGCGACAGCGTGAGCCCGAAGGCGAGGAGGCTCGCGAACGGATCGGGGTGGCGGAGCGCGATGCGGAAGCCGCGCACCCCGACGATCGCGAAGAGGCCCAGCACGAGGACCGCGCCCGCGAGCCCCAGCTCCTCGCCGACGACCGAGTAGATGAAGTCCGTGTGGGCCTCGGGGAGGTAGAACATCTTCTGCCGGCTCTCGCCGAGGCCGACGCCCCAGACGCCGCCCGACCCGAACGCGATGAACGACTGCTTCAGCTGGAAGTTGATGCCGAGCGGGTCGAGCTCGGGATCGAGGAACGCGAGCACGCGCTTCAGCCGGTACGGCTCCCGCATGACGAGGAACGCGAGCGCAGGCACGGCGGCGACGGCGGGCGCGAGGAGGTAGCGGGCCGGCACGCCGCCGACGAACAGCATGCAGACGAGCACGCCGCCCGCGAGCACCGCGGTGCCGAAGTCGGGCTCGAGGAGCGCCAGCCCCGCGACGGCGCCGCCCACGAGGCAGTGCGGGAGGACCCCCAGCGTGAACGTGGTCACGCGCTCGCGCTTCTTCACGAGCGAGTGCGCGAGGTAGAGGACGAGCGCGATCTTCGCCAGCTCGCTCGGCTGGAGGCTCAGCGGGCCGAAGCCGAGCCATCGCCGCGCCCCCCCGCGCTCGACGCCGATGCCCGGCACGAGCACGAGGACGAGCCCCACCAGGACCGCGAGGAGGAGCGGATAGGTGATCCGCCGCCATCCCCGCGACGAGATGCGGGTCGCGATCGCCGCGAGGACGGTTCCGAGCGCGATCGAGAAGACGTGCTTCCGGAAGAAGAGGAACGCGTCGCCGAAGTGCTCCTCGGCGTAGAAGTAGCTCACGTTGAAGACCATCACGACGGAGAGCCCGACGAGCGCCGCCGTGGCGGCGAGGAGCCAGACGTCGAGGCCGGCGCCGCCGACCGGGCGCGGCCGCTGGCCGGCGAGCGGGCCGCGGAAGACGGGCGGCGCGGGCGCTCCCGCGGCGGGGCGGAGCGTGCCGGCGGTCATGGCAGGGCCTCCACCGCCGCCCGGAACGCGCGGCCGCGGGCGGCGTAGTCGGTGAACTGGTCGAAGCTCGCGCACGCGGGCGCGAGCAGCACGGTGTCGCCCGGCGCGGCCTCGTCCGCCGCGCGCCGGACCGCCTCGCCGAGGGTCGCGACGGTCTCGACCGGCACGCCCCCTCCGGTCAGTGCCGTCGCGATCGCCTCGCGGGCCGTGCCGAAGGCGACGGCGAGCCGCACCTTGCCGCGCGCGCGCGCGACGAGAGGGTCGTAGCCGCCCGCCTTGTCGAGGCCGCCGGCGAGGAGAATGACGGGGCCGGCCACCGCCTCGACGCTCCGCGCGGCCGCGCCGGCGTTCGTGGCCTTCGAGTCGTCGATCCAGCGGACGCCCGCGCGCTCGGCGACCAGCTCCAGGCGGTGGGGCAGCGGCTCGAGGCCGTCGATCGCCTCCTGCACGGCGGCGGGCGTCGCGCCGGCGAGCCGCGCGACGGTCGCCGCCGCCATGACGTTCTCCACGTTGTGCCGGCCGCGGAGCCGCGTCCGCCCGAGGTCGTACCGCTCCTCGCCGCCGCCGGGAAGGCGGACGGCGACGCCGCCGTCGGCGAGCCAGGCGCCGGTCTCGGCGGGGGCGGCGCCGAACGGGACCACCCGTGCGCGGAGCCCGCTCGCGAGGCGCCACGTCTCGGCGTCGTCGCGGTTCAGGACGGCGGCGTCGTCCGGCGTCTGGGCGGCGAAGACGCGCGCCTTCGCGTCGCGATACGCGGCGAACGTCGGATGGCGGTCGAGGTGGTTCGGGGTGAGGTTCAGGAGCGCGGCGACGCGCGGCCGGAAGCGCGTCACCCACTCGAGCTGGAAGCTCGACACCTCGGCGACCGCGATCTCCGGCGGCGGCTCGGCCGCCGCCGCCGCGACGAGCGGGGTGCCGAGATTCCCGCCGGTGAACGTCCGCCGCCCGCTCCGGGCGAGGGCGAGCCCGACGAGGCTCGTCGTGGTGCTCTTCCCGTTCGTGCCGGTGATCGCGACGATCGGGCAGGACAGCAGACGGAACGCCAGCTCGATCTCGCTCCACACCGGGATCCCGCGCGCGACGGCGGCGGTGAGGACGGGCGCGTCCGCCGGGACGCCCGGGCTCGGCACGACGAGGTCCATGCCGGCGAGCACCGCGGGGTCGTCGGCGCCGGCCCGCACGACGACGCCCGCGGCGGCGAGCGCCGCGGCGCGGGCGGCGTCGACGGCCTTCCGGTCGGCGGCCGTGACCGCGACGCCGCGGCGGGCGAGGACACGGGCGACCGCCTCGCCCGTCCGCGCGAGGCCGAGCACGAGGGCGCGACGCGGGAGCGCGGGCGAGGGCGTCATCAGCGGAGCTTCAGCGTCGAGAGGGCGAGGAGCGCGCACACGATGGAGACGATCCAGAAGCGGACGATGATCTGCGGCTCCGGCCATCCCAGCAGCTCGAAGTGGTGGTGGATCGGCGCCATCCGGAAGATGCGCTTCCGGCGCAGCCGGAACGAGACGACCTGCCCGATCACGGAGAGCGTCTCCACGACGAAGACGCCGCCGACGATGACCAGCACCAGCTCCTGCCGCGTGATGAGGGCGACGGTGCCGAGCGCCGCGCCGAGCGCGAGCGAGCCGACGTCGCCCATGAACATCTGGGCGGGATACGCGTTGAACCAGAGGAAGCCGAGCCCCGCCGCGGCGAGCGCGCCGCAGAAGACCGCCAGCTCGCCCGCCCCCGGGACGTACGGGATCTGGAGATACTCGGCGATCCGCGCGTGGCCGGCGGCGTAGCTGAAGACGGCGTACGTCCCGCCCGCGATCATCACCGGGCCGATGGCGAGCCCGTCGAGGCCGTCGGTCAGGTTGACGGCGTTCGCCGCCGCGACCACCACGAACGCCCCGAACGGGACGTACCAGAGCCCGAGGTCGGGCTGGACGTCCTTCAGGAAGGGCATCGTCAGGCGGCCGGCATACTCCGGCGGCGACATCGTGTAGACCGCGGCGGCGGCCATCGCCCCGATCGCGAACTCCCCCAAGAGCCGCACGCGGCCGGGGATGCCGGCCGAGTTCCGGCGGCGGACCTTCGCCCAATCGTCGACGAGCCCGATGAGGCCGTGGCCGAGCGTCACGGCGACGGCGATCCAGACGTACTGGTTGTTCAGGTCGGCGAGGAGGAGCGTCGCGGCGAGGAGCGCGAAGATGATGAGCGTGCCGCCCATCGTCGGGGTGCCGGCCTTCACCGCGTGCGCCGCCGGACCGTCGCTCCGGATCGCCTGGCCGATCTGGAGCGCCTGGAGGCGCTTGATGAGGAGCGGGCCCAGGATGAGCGACAGCGTGAGCGCCGTGAGCGCGGCGAGGAGCATCCGGAACGTGATGTACTTGAAGACGTTCAGCGGCGGGTACGCGCCGTGGAGCGGGTAGAGCAGGAGGTAGAGCATCACGAGCGGGCGCTCCACGCCCCCAGGTGCTTCAGGACTTCCTCCATCGCCGCGCCGCGCGAGCCCTTGACGAGGAGGACGTCCCCGGGCCGCAGCTCGCCGCCGAGTCGCGCCGCGAGCGCCGCGTGATCGGCCGCGACGACGATCCGCTCGTCCGGCATCCCCGCCGCGCGCGCCGCGTCGCGCACCTCGCCGGCGTGCGGTCCGAGCAGGAAGAGCGCGTCCAGCCGCGCGCGCGCGGCGGCCGTACCGAGCTCGCGGTGGGCGTCGAGGGTCTCCGCGCCGAGCTCGCGCATCTCCCCGAGCGCCGCGAGACGGCGTCGCGCCCGCGTGGCCGCGAGCGTGCGGAGGGCGGCCGCCATCGAGGCGGGGTTCGCGTTGTAGGCGTCGTTCAGGACGGTGACGCCCGACGCGAGCCGCGTCACCTCCATCCGCATGCCGGGCGGCTGGAAGCGCTCGAGCCCCTCGCGGATCGCCGCGAGCGCGATGCCCGCCGCGTGGGCCGTCGCGGCGGCGGCGAGGGCGTTCTGCACGTTGTGCCCGCCCGGCATCGCGATCCGGATCGGTGCGGCCGCCCCGTCGACGACGAGCCGGAAGGCCGATCCGTCGAGCCCGTGATCCTCGACGTCGGTCGCGACGACCGCCGCCCCGCCGCCGGTGCCGAAGGCCACCTTGCGGCCCGGGAAGACCCCGACGGCCGCCGTCACGCGCGCGTCGTCGGCGTTGAAGACCGCCGTCGCGGAGGGCCGGAGCCGCCGGTACAGCTCGGCGTTCGCCTCGACCACGCCGTGCATCGAGCCGAGGCCCTCGAGGTGCTCGGGCGCCATGCAGGTGACGACGCCGACGTCGGGCCGGGCGATCTCCGCGAGCCGCCAGATCTCGCCCGGCCCGTTCATGCCGAGCTCGACGACGGCGACGCCGCCCGTCGCCTCGAGCCGCAGGAGCGTGAGCGGGAGCCCGACGAGGTTGTTCTGGCTGCCGAGGGTCGCGACCATGCGATCGCGTCCCACCGCGCACTCGACGATCGCGGCGAGCATCTCCTTGGTGGTCGTCTTCCCGTTGCTCCCGGTGACCGCCAGCACGCGGGGCGCCACGCGCCGGCGGTGGAACGCCGCGAGGTCGCCGAGCGCGGCGAGCGTGTCCCGGACCGCGACGAGCGCGCATGCGGGAAGGTCGTCCGATCGGCTCGCCTGCGGCGGGAGCGCCGCCCGCTCGACGATCGCGGCGGCCGCGCCGCGCTCGGCCGCCTCGGCGAGGAAGGCGTGGCCGTCGTGCCGCTCGCCCCGGAGCGCGACGAAGACCTCGCCCCGCCCGATCCGCCGGGTGTCCGTCGCGACGCCCGCGAAGCGGGTGGCGACGCCGAGCCGCGCCAGCTCGCCGCCGGTCGCGGCGAGGAGCTCGTCGAGCGTGAACGCCGCGCGCGTGGCGGCGAGCGGGGTGCTCACGGGCGCACCTCCCGGAGCTCGCGGAGCGCGCGCGCGACCTCCTCGCGGTCGTCGAAGTGCCGCTTCTCGGTGCCGACGATCTGGTAATCCTCGTGGCCCTTTCCGGCGACCAGCACGAGGTCGCCGGGACGGGCCGCGCGGACGGCGAGCGCGATCGCCGTCCGGCGATCGGGCTCGACGAGCCAGCCGCGCCCGTCGCCGGCGGGCGCGGCGAGGCGGGGCAGGTCGGTCGCACGGATCCCCGCCTCGACGTCGGCGATGATCCGCTCCGGCGCCTCCGTCCGCGGGTTGTCCGACGTCAGCACGACGACGTCGCTCGCGCGCGCGGCCGCCTCGCCCATGAGCGGCCGCTTGCCGCGGTCGCGGTCGCCGCCGCAGCCGAACACGGTGATGAGCCGCCCGGACGTCAGCGGGCGCAGGACCGCGAGGCAGCGCGCCAGCGCGTCCGGCGAGTGCGCATAGTCGACGACCACCGTGAAGCCGGGCCCGGCGATCTGCTCGAGCCGCCCGGGCGGCGGCGCCGCGGCGGCGAGCCCGGCGACGATCGCGTCGGGCGGCACGCCGAGCGCCCAGGCCGTCGCGGCCGCGGCGAGCACGTTCTCCAGGTGCGGTGCGCCGACGAGCCGGCAGGCGAAGGGCACCGTCCGCCCGCCGAGGTCGAGCCGCCCGCGCATGCCGGCGAGCGTGCTCTCCACGCCCGCCGGCCGCACCGCGGCGCGCGCCCGGACGGCGTAGCCGACGGCGCGCGTGCCGACGCGGGCGAGGAGCGTCGCACCGGCCGGGTCGTCGGCGTTCACGACCGCCACCGGGTCGGCCTTGCCGCCGGCGGGGAGCATCTCCAGGAAGAGCCGCGCCTTCGCCGCGAGGTACGCGTCGAGCGTCCCGTGGAAGTCGAGGTGGTCGCGGGTCAGGTTCGTGAAGACGGCGGCGTCGAACCGCGTGCCGGCGACACGGTCGAGCGCGAGCGCATGCGAGGACACCTCCATCGCCACGTGGGTGGTTCCCGCGCTCCGCATCTCGGCCAGGAGGCCCTGGAGCGCCGGCGCCTCGGGGGTGGTGAACGGCGCCGGCCGGCTCGTGCCGTCGTACCGATAGGCGATCGTCCCGATGACGCCCGGGCGGTGTCCGGCCGCGCGCCAGATCGCCTCCAGGAGCCAGGTGGTGGTCGTCTTGCCGTTCGTCCCCGTCACGCCGGCGAGGACGACCCCCGCGCTCGGGTCGCCCGCGAGCCGCGCCGCGGCGAGGCCGAGGAGCGGACGGACGGCGTCGGTGACGATCCGCGTGACGCCGTCGACGTCGACCAGCGTCTCGGCGACGAGCGCGCGCGCGCCGCGCGCCACGGCCTCCGCGGCGTGGCGCCGTCCGTCGGTCCGCCGCCCCGCCAGCGCGAAGAAGACGTCGCCCGGGCGGACGGCGCGCGAGTCGGTCGCGATCCCCGACACGTCGACGTCGGGTCCGTGCGCGACGACCGCCGGCCCGAGACCGCCGAGGAGGGCGAGAAGACGCATCCGCCCATCATAGGCGACCGTCCCGTCCACCGCACGCGCGGACGCGCTCATGGAGTGGCGGTCGCGAGGGCGCCCGGATCGCGCGGCGTCAGCCGGAGCGCGAGCTGACGGTCGGCCGCAAGCGGCATCCCCGGCGCGGGCTCCTGCGCCGCCACCCACCCCGAGCCGCTCACGGTCACGGCGAGGCCGAGCGCCCGGGCGCGCGCGAGCGCCTCGCGCATCGAGAGCCCGACGAACGTCGGCGTCCCGTCGGGGGGCGGCGGCGGGCCGCGGTCGACGTCCGGCGTCTGGTCGCCGGCGGCGGCCACCCGCGGCGGTGCGGCCGGCGCCTCCACCGTCTGCACGAGCGGCGCCGGCGGCTCGACGCCCAGCCGCTTCAGCGCCGCCGAGGCGATCGCCCGGAAGACCGGCGCCGCGACGACGCCGCCGTAGCTCGACGTGCTCGGCTCGTCGATCAGGACGAGCACGACCAGCCGGGGACGATCGGCGGGCACGAAGCCCACGAACGACCCGATCCGTTTCGACGAGTAGCCGCGGCCGTGGGGGTTCGGCTTCTGGGCGGTCCCGGTCTTTCCGGCGACCGGGAAGTCCTCGACGCGCGCCTTCGAGCCGGTGCCGCCCTTCTCCTCGACCACCCGGCGGAGGAACTCGGTGACGGTCGCCGCGGTGCGCTGGCTCACGACGCGGCGGACGACGACCGGCTCGTTCTCGAGCG
>Ga0073934_10004944_pt1 | contig 21412 bp, 22 predicted proteins | sample LarsenN4metaG_FD_76834 | JGI IMG/M metagenome (GOLD analysis project Ga0073934, IMG submission 76834) | Hot spring sediment bacterial and archeal communities from British Columbia, Canada, to study Microbial Dark Matter (Phase II) - Larsen... ...
CGGGCTGGCCGCCGCCTCACCGTATCCGAACCCGCGGCCGCTCGAACGCGCCGCGCTGCGGGCCTTGCTGCAACGCGCGTTCGACGGCGCTGCGCCGCAAACCTGACGATCCTCACGACAACAGAAGGAGACCGACATGACCCTGTCCCGCCGCACCTTCGTCCAGGGCACCGCCGCGATGGCGGCGGCCTCGGCCACGCCGCTCCTCTGGGCGGCCGACGTGCTGAAGATCGGCTACGTCTCGCCGCAGACCGGCCCGCTCGCGCCGTTCGGCGAGGCCGACAAATGGGTGATCGACCAGATGAAGGCCGCGTTCAAGGACGGCCTCGCGGTCGGCGGCCGCAAGTACGCGGTCGAGATCCTCCTGAAGGACAGCCAGTCCAACCCGAACCGCGCGGGCGAGGTCGCCAACGACCTGATCCTGAAGGACAAGGTGGCGCTGGTGCTCACCGCGGGCACGCCGGAGACCGCCAATCCGGTGTGCGACGCCTGCGAGCTCAACGAGGTGCCGTGCGTCAGCAGCGTCGTGCCGTGGCAGCCGTGGTTCTTCGGCCGCAAGGGCGACCCCGCGAAGGGCTTCTCGTGGACGTACCACGTCTTCTGGGGCCTCGAAGACGTCATCGCCAACTTCACCAACGGCTGGAAGAGCGTGCAGACCAACAAGAAGGTCGGCGGCCTGTTCCCCAACGACGGCGACGGCAACGCCTGGGGCGACAAGAACCTCGGCTTTCCCAAGCCGCTGGCCGAGATGGGCTTCACGCTCACCGACCCGGGCCGCTTCCAGAACGGCACGCAGGACTTCAGCGCGCAGATCGCCGCCTTCAAGCGCGACAACTGCGAGATCGTCACCGGCGTGGTCATCCCGCCCGACGCCAAGACCTTCCTCACGCAGGCGCGGCAGCAGGGCTACCGGCCCAAGGTCGTCACGCTCGGCAAGGCGCTGCTGTTCCCCGGCGCGATCGAGGCGCTGGGCGACCTCGGCGAAGGCCTGACCACCGAGGTGTGGTGGAGCCCGTCGCACCCGTTCACGTCGAGCCTCACCAAGCAGAGCGCGAAGGCGCTGGCCGACGCGTACGAGGCCGGCGCGAAGAAGCAGTGGACGCAGCCGATCGGCTTCGCGCACGCGCTGTTCGAGGTGGCCGCCGACGCCTTGAAGCGCGCCAGGTCCGTCAAGGCCGCCGACGTGCGCGACGCGGTGGCGGCCACCAGCCTGGGCACCGTGGTCGGGCCGGTCAAGTGGGGCGGCCAGGGACCGTTCAAGAACGTGAGCAAGACGCCGCTGGTGCTGGGACAGTGGGGCAAGGGCAGGAAGTACAAGGTCGAGCTGACGATCGTGAACAACCAGGCCGCGCCCAACATCCCGGCCGGCGGCACGATCAAGCTCATCGCCTGAACGCGCGCCGCAAAGCCGCCACGTCCGTCACAGCCCTTGCCGCGCCGGCGGCAGGGGCGAAGCCCCACCATGCCGCTGCTCGCCCTGCACGACGTCTGCAAGTCCTACGGTGCGCTGAAGGTCACCGACGGCATCTCGCTCGCGGTCGAGCCGGGCGAGACGCTGGGCATCCTCGGGCCCAACGGCGCGGGCAAGACCACCTTGTTCAACCTCGTCTCGGGCGACGTGAAGGTCGACGCGGGGCGCATCGAGTTCGACGGGCGCGACATCACGCGGCTGGCGCCGCACCAGCGCTGCCACCTCGGCATCGGCCGCAGCTACCAGGTGCCGCAGCCGTTCGGCGCGATGAGCGTGTTCGAGAACCTCGTCACCGCCGCCTGCTTCGGCGCGCGGCAATCCGAGCGCGAGGCGTGGGCGACGGCGCGCGAGGTGCTGCAGCACACCGGCTTGCTCGCGCACGCCAACAAGCCCGCCGGCGGGCTGACCCTGCTGAACCGCAAGCGCCTGGAGCTGGCGCGCGCGCTGGCCACGCGGCCCCGGCTGCTGCTGCTCGACGAGATCGCCGGCGGGCTGACCGAGCACGAGGCGCGGCAGCTCGTCGACGAGCTCGCGCGCATCAAGGCGCAAGGGGTCACAATGATCTGGATCGAGCACGTGGTGCACGCGCTGCTGGCCATCGCCGATCGGCTGTTCGTCGTCAACTTCGGCTGCAAGCTCGCCGAAGGCGAGCCGCGCGCGGTGATGGACGACCCCGAAGTGCGGCGCGTCTACATGGGGATCGGCGAATGACGTCCGCCGCGAAGCGCCTTCGGCGCCTGCCGGGCCGGCCCGTCGTGTCGCCACCGTCGTCGCGGCGGCGCCGATGAACGCACTGCTCGAGACCACCGGCCTGACCGCGTTCTACGGCGACGCGCAGGCGCTGTTCGGCATCGACTTCCGGCTCGACGCGGGCGAGCTGGTGGCGATCATCGGTGCCAACGGCGCGGGCAAGAGCACCTTCCTGAAGTCGCTGGTCGGGCTGGTGAAGGCACCGCGCGAGGCGGTGCGTCTGCGCGGCGAGCCGATCGGCGGACTGCCGCCGGGCGAGATCGTGCGGCGCGGCATCGCGCTGGTGCCCGAGGGCCGGCGCCTGTTTCCCAGCCTCACGGTCGAGGAGAACCTGCGGATGGGCGCCAGCGCGCGGCGGCCCGGCCCGTGGACGCTGGAGCGCCTGTACGCGATGTTCCCGGTGCTCAAGGACAAGCGCCGCCAGCCCGGCACGGCGCTGTCGGGCGGACAGCAGCAGATGGTGGCGATCGGCCGCGCGCTGATGAGCAACCCGACGGTGCTGCTGTGCGACGAACTGTCGCTCGGCCTGGCGCCGATCGTCATCCGCGAGATCTACGCCGCCATGCCGGCCATCACGGCCGAAGGCATGACGGTGGTGATCGTCGAGCAGGACGTCGGCACCGCGCAGCAGGTCTCGCAGCGCGTGTACTGCCTGCAGGAGGGCCGGGTGTCGCTCGAAGGGCGCTCGGACGACCTCACGCGCGAGCAGATCAGCCTCGCCTACTTCGGCGTGTGAACCGGCGCAGGCGAAGCGATGCTCGACACCGTGATCCAGGGACTGCTGCTCGGCGGGCTGTACTGCCTGTTCGCGCTGGGCCAGTCGCTGATGTTCGGCGTGATGCGGCTGACCAACACGGCGCAGGGCGACTTCATCGTACTCGGCGCCTTCGGCGCGATCGCGCTGGCGTCGGTGGCGGCGCTGCATCCGACGCTGATCGCGATCGCGCTGCTGCCGCCGGCCTTCGGCGTGGGCTACGCGCTGCAGCGCTGGGTGCTCAACGGCACGCTCGGCAAGGATCCGCTGCCCTCGCTGGTGGTGACCTTCGGGCTGGCCATCGTCATCCAGAACGCGCTGCTCGAGCTGTTCTCGGCCGACCCGCGCTCGCTCGACGCCGGCGGGCTGGCGACCCAGAGCATCAGCATCGCCGGCAGCGCGCTCGGCGTGCTGCCGCTCGTGATCTTCGGCGTCGCGCTGGCCGCCACCGCCGCGCTGCAGTGGCTGTTCGGCGCCACCGCGCTGGGCCGCGCCTTCCGCGCCGTCTCCGACGACCGCGAGATCGCCGAGCTGATGGGGCTGGACGCGCGCCGCGTCTACGCGCTGGCCACCGGCATCGCGTTCATGCTCATCGTCGTGGCCGGCGTGCTGCAGGCCATGCGCACCACGGTGTCGCCGTCCGACGGCCCGCTGCTGCTGCTGTTCGCGTTCGAGGCGGTCATCATCGGCGGCATGGGCTCGTTCTGGGGCACCTTCGTCGGCGCCATGCTGCTGGGCCTGACGCAGCAGATCGGCTTTCGCCTCGACCCCGGCTGGGGCATCTGGTTCGGGCACCTCGTGTTCCTCGCGGTGCTCGTGGTCCGGCCGCAGGGCCTGTTCCCGAAGACGCGCGGCTGAGGCGATGGGCGCGCAGGAGCATGCCGTGAACGTGCAGCGAGTGCCGACGGAGCCGGTGCCGGTCGAGGTGATCCGCTCCACCCGCGCCAGCCGCATCGCGCTGGGCGCCGGACTCGCGCTGGTGGCCGTGGCCGCGAGCCTGCCGCTGTGGGGCGAGTCGTCGTGGATGCGCGAGTTCGTCGAGATCGCGTGCTACTTCGTCTTCGCGATGATGTGGAACCTGCTGGCCGGCTACGGCGGCATGGTCTCCATCGGGCAGCAGGCCTTCTTCGGCCTGGGCGGCTACGCGATGCTGATGCTCGGCAACTTCGCCGGGGTCGACCCCTTCGTCGCGATCCCGCTGGCCGCGCTGGCGGCCGCGCTGGTCGCGGTGCCGGTGTCGTGGGTCGCGTTCAGGCTGCAAGGCGGCTACTTCGCGATCGGCACCTGGGTGATCGCCGAGGTGTTCCGGCTGTCGTTCGCCAACATGAGTTTCGTCGGCGGCGGCTCGGGCACCAGCCTCACCGCGCTGCGCGGCATCGAGCGCGCCACGCGCGAGAGCCTCACCTACTGGACCGCGCTGGCCTGCGTGGTGGCGGCGATCGCGCTCGTCTACCTGTTCCTGCGCAGCAAGCGCGGGCTGGCGCTGCTGGCCCTCCGCGACAACGAGGTCGCGGCCGAGTCGCAGGGCATCGCGGTGCGGCGCATGAAGCTGGCGGTGTACGTGGTCGCCGCGTTCGGCGCGGGGCTGGCCGGCGCGCTGTACTTCGTGGGCAACCTGCGCATCAGCCCCGACGCCGCGTTCAGCGTCAACTGGACCGCCTTCGCGATCTTCATGGTGGTGATCGGCGGCATCGGGCGCATCGAGGGCCCGATCGTCGGGGCCGTCGTGTTCTGGGCGCTCAACAAGTTCTTCAGCGACTACGGCACGTGGTACCTGCTCGGGCTCGGGCTGCTGGCCATCGTGACCACCCTCTACTTCAAGCAGGGCCTGTGGGGCTGGCTGCAGCAGCGCCACGGGCTGGTGCTGTTCCCGACGCAGCGCACCTTGAAGCCTTGACCCACGCACCGGAGACGCAGCATGCGCAACATCGACGAGCACACCATCACCGAGGCGGTCATCCGTCGCATGGACGACTGCGATTCGCCGCGGCTCAAGGAAGTGCTGTCGTCGCTGGTGCGGCACCTGCACGACTTCGCGCGCGAGGTGCGCCTGACCGAGGCCGAGTGGTTCGAAGGCGTCCGCTTCCTCACCGCGACCGGGCAGCAGTGCGACGACGAGCGGCAGGAGTTCATCTTGCTGTCCGACACGCTCGGGCTGTCGATGCTGCTGGTGGCGATGAACCAGGGCAAGCCGCCCGGCGCGACCGAGGCCACCGTGCTCGGCCCGTTCCACGTCGACGACGCGCCGCGGCTGGACGCCGGGGCCGACCTGGCCGCCGGCGCGCCGGGCGAGCCGCTGTTCGTCGACGTGCAGGTGGTCTCGACCGACGGCACGCCGATCGCCGAGGCCGAGGTCGACGTGTGGCAGGCCGACGAGGAAGGGCTGTACGACGTGCAGCGCCCCGAGCTCGCGTCGCGTCGCGCGCGCGGCGTCTTCCGCACCGACGCCGAGGGCCGCGCGTCGTTCCGCACCATCGTGCCCACGGCGTACCCGATCCCGACCGACGGCCCGGTGGGCAAGATGCTCGTGGCCACCGGCCGCCATCCGTGGCGGCCCGCGCACGTGCACTTCCTGATCAAGGCGCCGGGCCACGAGACGCTGGTCACGCACCTGTTCCGCGACGGTGATCCGTACCTCGACAGCGACGTGGTGTTCGGCGTGCGCTCGTCCCTGGTGACGCGCCTGCAGCGCCATCCCGCCGGGCCCGCACCCGACGGCAGTCGCAGCGCGGTGCCGTTCCACACGCTGGCGCACCGCTTCGTGCTGCCGCCGGCCTGACCGCGGGCGGCGCCGCGTCCATCGTTCGCGCCGCGCGAACGATGATGTTCCGCGCGCGCGCTATGCCGCGCGCCGCGCCGTTCCTAGAGTGCTCCTGCATCGATCCACTGTTCTCGCAGGACGCTCCATGAACCTCTCTTCGCCGTGGCCCTGGTTCGCCGGGACGGGCCTCTTCCTCGGCCTCGGGCTGCCGCTGGCCAAGGCCGCCGCGCAGCACGGCGTGAGCGCGATGGACTTCGCGCTGTGGCCCACCCTCGCGGCCGGTGTGCTGCTCGCCGTGCTGGCGTTCGTGCGCCACGGCGCGCCCGCGTGGACCGGCCCGCTGCTGCGATTCGCGTTCGTGGCCGGCCTGCTGGGCCACGCGGCGCCGATGACCCTCGTGTTCTGGCTGTCGGCGCACGCCGGCGCCGGCTTCGCCGCGCTCGCGTTCACCTTGCCGCCGGTGTTCACGCTCGGCATCGCGCTCGCGCTGCGGCTGCAGCGCGCCGACGTCGCGCGCGTCGCGGCAGTGGCGATCGGGCTCGCCGGCGCGCTGCTGCTGGCCACCGCGCGCGGCGGCAGCTACCACGTCAGCCTGGCCGGCATGCTGGGGCTGCTCGCGGTGCCGGCGCTCATCGGCGCGGGCAACGTCTACCGCTCGCTGCGCCTGCCGCGCGACGTGCCCGGCGAGTGGCTCGGCGCGCTGACCCTGCTCGCGTCGTCGGCGCTGCTGCTCGCCGGACGCGCCGTGGCCGGCGGCGGCGCCGCCGACGTCGCGGCGGGCGCGCTGCCCGTGCTCGGCGCGCAGGTGTTCGCGCTGGCCGCCGGCTACGCCTGCTACTTCGCGCTGCAGCGGCGCGCCGAGCCGGTGCTGTTCAGCTTCATGGGCTACGTGATGATGGCGACCGGCGTCGCGGCCGGCATGGCGGCCTTCGGCGAGCGGCCGGCCTGGACCACCGTGCCGGCGCTCGCGCTGATCGGCGCCGCGCTCGCGCTGATGATGCGCGCGGCCGCGCCGCCGCGCGCCGCGGCCGTCGCCGCCACGCAAGGAGAACGCGCATGAACGACACGACGCTCGACCGCCCTGCCGTGCCCCCGGCCGTGCGCTACGACCTGCGCCGCGCCGACTCGCGCGGCCGCCTGCGGCTCGACTGGCTCGACGCGCGCTTCAGCTTCTCGTTCGGTCCGTACCGCGATCCGGCGCGCGAGCGCTTCGGCCCGCTGCTCGCGCTGAACGACGACCGCGTGCAGCCCGGCACGGGCTTCGCGATGCACCCGCACCGCGACCTCGAGATCATGATCGTGCCGCTGGCGGGGCGCGTGGAGCACCGCGACGACCAGGGGCGCCACGGCATCGTCGAGCCGGGCCAGTCGCAGTTCATGCGCGCCGGCCGTGGCATCCGCCACAGCCAGACCAACCCGTCGCGGCACGAGATCGACCATCACCTGCAGATCTGGATCGAGCCGCGCCGGCGCGGGCTCGAACCCGCGGTCGAGCAGCGCAGCCTGCCGCCCGCCGTGCCCGGCTGCTGGCGCGTGGTGGCCGATCCCGACGGTGTCGACGGCGGCTTTCGCATCGACCAGGACGCGCGCGTGCTGCTCGGCGAGGCCGGGCGCGACGCTCCGCTGTCGATCGACGTGCGCGCCGGCCGCAGCCTGTACCTGCACGTGGCGGGCGGCGACCTGTCGGTCGCACTCGACGGGCCGGCGCACACGCTGCAGGACGGCGATGCGCTCGCGCTGTTCGTGCCGCCGCCGCGCCTGGTGCTGCGGGCGCGCGCGTGGGCCCGCGTCCTCGCCTTCGACGTGCCGGCGGTCGCGGCGCCATGACCGTCAGGCCGCCTGCGCCAGCCGCGCCTTGAGGAACTGCACGAACGCGCGCACCTTCTTCGGCAGGTGCTCGCGGCTCGGGTACACGGCGTAGACGCTGCGCGCCTCGGTGCGGTAGTGCTCGAACGCGCGCTCGAGGCGGCCGGCGGCCAGGTGCGCGCGCACCATCACCAGCGGCACGAGGCTCGCGCCCACGTCGCGCAGCAGCGCATCGACGAGCAGCAGGCTGTTGTCGGCGCGGAAGCTGCCGCGCACGTCGACCTCGTGCCGGCCGTCCGGACCATCGAACTGCCAGCGCAGCGCGTCGCGCCCGAGCAGGTAGGGCAGGCAGTTGAGCGCCGCCAGCGCCTGCGGCGTGGCCGGCTTGCCGTGACGGCGCCAGAACGCGGGCGACGCGCACACGCCGCGCTCCATCGTCATGAGCGGCACCGCCACGAGGCTGGAGTCGTCGAGCTGCGCCTGGCCGCGCAGCGCCACGTCGACGCCGTCGCGCACGAGGTCGACGGGCCGGTCGCTCAGCCGCAGCTCCAGTTCCACGCCCGGGTGCGCGGCCTGGAAGGCGTGCAGGTGGTCGTGCAGGAACGACAGCGTGAGCGACACCGGCGAGGCGATCACCAGCCGGCCGGACAGCTCGCCTTGCGCGGCGCGCAACGCGGCGAGGGTCTGCTCGGTGTCGGCCAGCACGCGTCGGCAGTACGCGTAGAAGCGCTCGCCGGCCGCGGTGAGCTGCATGCTGCGCGTGGTGCGCGCGAGCAGGCGGCTGCCGGTCCAGTCCTCGAGCGCCTGCACGGTCTTGGTGATCACCGAGCGCGCGACGTCGAGGTCGCGCGCGGCGGCGGCGAAGCTGCCGGTCTCGACGACGCGGCAGAAGCACTGCAGGGCCTGTTGTCGATCCACCGCCGCCTCCTGGTGACTGCTGCTCGGGGCAGGCGGAGCATGCCATCGCCGCGGCGCGGCGCGATAAGCTGGCCGGCATGGAGCGGAATCCGTCGCCGCAGTCGCTGCAGTCGTCACGGTCGCAACGCCGCCGCCGGCTGGTCGCGGCCGGTGTGCTGCTCGGCCTTGCGGCCGGGCGCGCGACGGCGCGCGCCGCCGCCGAGCCGGTGACCGTGTTCGCGGCCGCGAGCCTGGCCGACGCGCTGCGCGCGGCGGAGCCCGCGCTCGGCGCGCCGGTGCGCTTCTCGTTCGCCGCCAGCTCGACCCTCGCGCGCCAGATCGAGCAGGGCGCGCCGGCGCACGTGTTCGTGTCCGCCGACGAGCGCTGGATGGACCACCTCGGGCGCGCCGGCCGCATCGACGCGGCGTCGCGCCGCGTGCTCGCGACCAACCGGCTCGTGGTGGTGGTGCCGCGCGACGCGGCGCGCGCGCACGCGTATCCGCACCCGCAACCCCATGCGGCCGGCGAGCCGACCGAGTCGCCCGACGCGATCCGCGCGGCGCTGTTGCCCGCCGATCCCGGCGCGCGCATCGCCAGCGGCGACCCCGCGCACGTGCCGGCGGGCCGCTACGCCGAGCAGGCGCTGCGCTCGCTCGGCCTGTGGGAGCGCGTCGCGCCGCGGCTCGTGCGCGCGGACAACGTGCGCTCGGCGCTGGCCTTCGTCGAGCGCGGCGAGGCGGCGGCCGGCATCGTGTACGCCACCGACGCCGCCGCGTCGTCGAAGGTGCGCGTGGCGGCGCGCTTCGCGGCGTCGAGCCACGCGCCCGTCACGTACCCGGCGGCGCTGGTCGCCGGCGCGCCGCCGGCCGCGCGCGCGCTGTTCGAGCGGCTGTTCGCACCCCCGGCCCGCGCGGTGCTGCAGGCTGCCGGCTTCGCAGCACCGCTGCGATAATCCGCCGCGCTTTCATCACGCACGAGGCGAGCACCTTGGACAGTCCCCAGCCTAGGTGACCGTCCGCTCCAGCGAGGCGCCGCGCAGCAGCCTGCAGGCGCGCCGCGGCCGGGGCGAGACGGTGACCGACACCCGAACCCCGAGCCCGCACGGGCCCCGCTGCCGCGACGCGGGGCCGCGTTGGAGAACCGAACATGCTCAATGTCTTCAGCCTGGCCAACGGCCGGCTGTTCCAGGAGGAGATCGGCAGCGCCGACGCGCTGGCGAACCTGCGGCCCGTGTGGGTCGACCTCGAGGCGCCGACGCCCGAGGAGAAGGGCTGGATCGCCGGCCGCTTCGGGCTCACGATCCCGGACGACGTGGTCGACGACGACCTCGAGGAGTCGGCCCGCTTCTACGAAGAGGACAACGGCGAGCTGCACATCCGCTCGGACTTCCTGATCGACGACGACGTGACCGCGCGCAACGTGCGCGTGGCGTTCATCCTGAAGGACGGCGTGCTGTTCTCGGTGCACGCCGAGGACCTGCCGGTGTTCCGCCTGCTGCGGCTGCGCGCGCGCCGCATCCCGGCCCTGATCGAGGACGCGAAGGACGTGCTGCTCAAGCTGTACGACGCCGACGCCGAGTACTCGGCCGACGCGCTGGAGGGCATCTACGACAGCCTCGAGGCGGTGAGCGCGCGCGTGCTCAAGCGCGACGTGGACGATGCCGCCGCGGCCGAGGCGCTGGCGGCCATCGCGAAGGAAGAAGACCTGAACGGCCGCATCCGCCGCAACGTGATGGACACGCGCCGCGCGGTGAGCTTCATGATGCGCGCGCGCATGCTCAACGCCGAGCAGTTCGAGGAGGCGCGGCAGATCCTGCGCGACATCGACTCGCTCGACTCGCACACCGCGTTCCTGTTCGACAAGATCAACTTCCTGATGGACGCGACGGTCGGCTTCATCAACATCAACCAGAACCGCATCATCAAGATCTTCTCGGTGGCCAGCGTCGCGCTGCTGCCGCCGACGCTGATCGCGAGCATCTACGGCATGAACTTCAAGTACATGCCGGAGCTCGACTGGTCGGCCGGCTACCCGTTCGCGCTGGCGCTGATGGCCGCCAGCGTGATCACGCCGTTCTGGTACTTCCGCCGCAAGGGCTGGCTGTAGCGCGACGCGCGTTCAGCCGCGCGCGCGCCGCTTGAGCCAGCGCATCGCCGCGCCCACCAGCGGCAGCGTCTCGAACAGGTCGGCCGAGTCCCAGTAGTCCACGTGCTCGGCGATGCGCCCGTGCGCGTCGAACGTGATCAGCGAGCCGCCGTGCACGACGTGCGTGGCGGGCGCGCCGCGCAGGCGGAACGAGAAGTCCCAGGTGAGGAAAGCGCGGTCGCCCTGCACCACGCGGTCGCGCACCGCGAAGCGCGGCGACTCGAGCGCGCGGAACATGTGCGCGAACACGCCGCGCACCGCGTCGAGCCCGCGCACGTCGTTGAACGGGTCCTTGAAGCGCGCGTCGGCGGCGTAGAACTCGCCGAGCCGATCGAGGTCGGCTGGCTCGAGCGCCTGGAACAGCGCGGCCACGCGCGCCACGCGGGGGTCGCCGGTCATCGTGCGCTCGTCGGTCATCGCGCGTTCACCGGTCGTCGCGCTCCGCGGGTGGTGCTCACAGCCCCGTGGCCTTGCGGATGGCCGCGAAGTACACGCCGTCGCCGAGGTGGCGCAGCGCCTTCAGCCACAAGGTGAAGCGCTTGGGGAAGTGGATCTCGAAGCGGCCCGCCTCCCAGCCCTCGACGATGGCCTGCGCGGCCTGCTCGGGGCTCATCAGCGCGGGCATCGCGAACTCGTTGCCCGCGGTCATCGGCGTCTCGACGAAGCCGGGGTTGACGACCGACACGCCCACGCCCTTGCGCGCGAGGTCGATGTACAGGATCTCGGCCAGGTTGATGAGCGCCGCCTTCGTCGGTCCGTAGGCCAGCGCGTTGGGCAGGCCGCGGTAGCCCGCCACGCTGGCGACCAGGCTCAGGTGCGGCGCGTGGCGGTCGCCGGCCTGCCGCATCAGCTGCGGCAGCACGGCGTCGAGCAGGCGCAGCGCGCCGACGTAGTTGACGTCGACGTGGCGCAGCGCGACGTCGAGGTCGAAGCGGTCGGCGCGCATCGGCGCGTACATGCCGGCGCAGTACGCCACGAGGTCGATGCGGCCGAACTGGCCGACGATGCGCGCGGTGGCCGCGCGCAGCGCGGCGCCGTCGGTCGCGTCCAGCGGCAAGGCCAGGCTGCGCGGATGCGACTGCACGAACGCGTCGAGCGCGGCGGCGCTGCGCGCCGACACCACCACCTGCGCGCCGCGCGCGTGCAGCGCCGCGGCGGTGGCGCGGCCGATGCCGGTGGAGGCGCCGACCAGCCACACCGTGCGTCCGGTCCAGTCGCGGATGCGGGGATTGAGCGCCATCATGGCTTCCGGAACGCGAGCGTCACCTCGCCGAGGAACACGCCGAACTTGCTCATCACGGCCTTGTTGAGCACGACGCGCTCGTCGATCCGGTACATCCAGTCGTCGAACTGCACGTCGTAGGTCTTGCCGTCCACCGGCAGCCGCAGGGTGTAGCGCCAGTTGAGCGCGTTGCCCGCCGATTGTCCGACCGCTTCGCCGACCACGTCGTCGGCGCGGCCGACGTAGCGGCCCGGGCCGGTCTTGGTGATGCGCCAGACGCGCTTCTCCGTCTTGCCGTCGCTGTAGACGAAGTCCTCGTCGAGCACGCCCTGGTCGCCGTTCCACGAGCACTTCATCGTGACGGTGAAGCGGCGCAGCACCTTGCCGCTGCGGTCGGTGAAGATGCCGTGCGCGAGCACGGTGCCGTCGAAGTACTTCTCCAGCTCGAACAGCGGCCGTTCGGCGGCGTAGTCGGCCGGCGTCGGCGGCGACGCGCAACCGGCCAGGGCGAGGGCCGCGGCGGCGCTGCCGGCGGCGAGGAGGAGGCGTCGGTTCATTCGGGTTCCCGTGGTCGGATCCAGGTGAAGTGCAGCAGCGCCGCCGCGGCGAGCTTCAGCACGCACGGCAGCGCGCAGTAGGCGAGGGTCAGCGCGCCCAGCGCGCCGTCGTCGCGGCTGCCCGGCGCGTAGCCGAAGGCCTGCAGCGCGGGCAGCGAGATGCCGGCGGCCAGCGCGAGGTTGAGCTTGGTGGCGAAGTTCCACCAGCCGAAGTACGCGCCCTCGGCGCGCGACGAGTCGCCGGCGCGCTGGATCACGCCGGTCAGCAGCGCCGGCGGCAGCGCGAGGTCGGCGCCGAGCGCGACCCCGCTGGCCACGCACACCAGCGCGTACGGCCACACGTCGCCCGCGCCGAGCAGGGCCGCCCACACGAACGCGGCGACCGCGAGCAGCATGCCGGCCAGCCAGGTGCGCGCGAGGCCGAAGCGGCGCACGGCGCGCATCCACAGCGGCATCGACAGCGCGCCCGCGGCGAAGTAGCTCACGAGGAACATCGGCTCCCAGGCCGGCGCCTGCAGGCGGTCGCGGATGAAGAACAGCACCAGGGTGGCCGGCACCGCGCTCGCGATGCCGTTGACGAGGAAGATCGCGAGCAGTTTGCGGAAGGCCGGCACGCCGAACGGTCGCCACAGCCCGGCGCGCTGCGGCGCCGCGTCGGGCGAGGCGAGCGGCTGCGGCGCCGCGACCAGCGCGCCCGCGGCGACGGCCAGCAGCAGCGCGAACGCCAGGCTCGTGACGCCGAGTCCGGCCACCGACGGCAGCACGCTGGCCACCAGCACGCCGGCCAGCGCGAGCGCCTCGCGCCAGGCCACGATGCGCGCGCGCTGGCCGGCGTCGCCGCCGAGGCGCGCGCCCCACGACTGGTGGATCACGCCGACCACGGAGTACGACAGATAGGTCACCGCCAGCATGGCGGCGCACCACGCGAGCAGCGTGGACGCGCCGCGCGACGCACCGAACGCCGGCGGGAAGAACAGCGCGTGAAAGCCGAGCGCGAGCAGCACCGCCGCGACCGCGAGCGCGCGCCACGCGGCCCATGGCGAGCGCGCGAAGCGCGCGTCGGCGAAGCGGCCGATCAGCGGGTCGGCGAACGCATCGAGCAGGCGCGCGCCGAGCAGCACGGCGCCGAGCGCGGCGAGCGGCACGCCGAACTGCGTGGCGTAGTGGTTCGGCAGCACCACGTACAGCGGCAGCGCCACGAAGGCCAGCGGCAGCCCGAGCGCACCGTAGGCCATGCCCGCGGGCCACGCGATGCGGTCGCGCGCCGGCGCGCCGGGGGCGGATGCAGGTGCGGGTGTGCCGCGCACGGCCGGCGACGCGGTGCTCACGGCGCGACCCCGAGCAGGCGCTCGCGCAGCTTCGGCTCCGACGTGCGATCGCTCAGCCAGATGCCGAAGAACAGCGGCGCGAAGTCACCGTCGCGCAGCTCGCCGCGCGGCGCCGCGTTGTGGAAGAAGCGCGCGAGGCCCTCGGGCCGGTACACGCCGGTGATGCGGTCGCCGCGCGCGACGTCGGGAAAGACCTGCTTCATGCGCTCGACCCAGCGCTCGCCGAGCGGCTCGTCGATCGGACGCTGGCGGCGCATCTCGGTGAGCGAGCGCTCGGCGATCAGGCGGCCGTACAGGGTGCGCGCGTACTCGATCTCGAGCGCGAGCGGGTGCGCCGCCCACTGCGCGGGCGAGAAGCCGTCGCGCACCCACAACCGGATGTCGTACACGTGCAGGCCGAGGAAGGTGAGCCGCCCCTGGCCGAGCAGCCGCGCGCCGGGCAGCTCGGCCGCGACCTCCGGCGGCGGCGCCGGCTGCGCGCGCGCGCGGCCCGCCGACGCGATCAGCGCGGCCGTGGCGGCGAGGGCGGTGCGTCGGCGCATCGTGTCGTCGTCGGAGCGTGGGCGTCGCGCGTCGATCAGCGATGGCGCAAGGTGAACTGCACGACGTCGGTGTTGCCGGTCGAGAACGCGGCCTCGCAGTACGCGAGGTAGAACTCCCAGATGCGCATGAAGCGCGTGTCGAAGCCGAGGCGCCGCACCTGCGCGTCGTGCGCGAGGAACGCGGCGCGCCAGCGGCGCAGGGTCTCGGCGTAGTCGGGGCCGAACGCGAACTCGTCGACGACCTCCAGCCCCGCGTCGGCCGCGGCCTGGCGGAACTCGCGTCGGCTGGGCAGCAGGCCGCCGGGGAAGATGTACTGCTGGATGAAGTCGGTCGAGCGCACGTAGCGCTCGAACAGGTCGTCGCGGATCGTGATGCTCTGGATGCAGGCGCGGCCGCCCGGCACGAGCTGGCGCGCGACGGTGGCGAAGAACGACGGCCAGTACTCGCGGCCGACCGCCTCGAACATCTCGATCGACGCGATCGCGTCGTACGGGCCGTCGTCGATGTCGCGGTAGTCCTGCAGGCGCAGGTCGGCGCGATCGGCGAGGCCGGCGTCGGCCAGCCGGCGCTGCGCCCACTCGAGCTGCTCGGTCGACAGCGTGACGCCGGTCACGCGCGCGCCGTGCTCGCGCGCCGCCGCTTCGGCCAGCGCGCCCCAGCCGCAGCCGATCTCGAGCAGGCGGCCGCCGCGCGCGAGGCCGCACTGCGCGAGCGCGCGCCGCACCTTGGCGTGCTGCGCGTCGGCCATCGGGCGCGCGAGGTCGCCTTCGAACCACGCGCTCGAGTAGTTCATCGTCGGGTCGAGCCAGAGCCGGTAGAACTCGTTGCCGAGGTCGTAGTGCGCGTGGATGTTCTTGCGGCTGCCGCGGCGCGAGTTGCGGTTGAGCAGGTGCTTCGCGCGGTACAGCAGCGAGCCCCACCAGCTGCCGTAGATCACCGATTCGACCGCGTCGCGGTTGACGATGAACAGCTTCAGCAGCGCCACCAGGTCGGGCGTGCTCCAGGAGCCGTCGATCCAGCTCTCGGCGAAGCCGATGTCGCCCGACTTCAGCGCGGCGGTGCAGACGTCCCAGGTGCGCAGCCGGATCGCGGCGTGCGGCTCGCCGCCGCGGCCGAAGCGCGCGCTCGCGCCGTCGGGCATCTGCACGTCCAGGGTGCCGTGTTCCAGCCGCTGCAGCAGCCGGAACACCGCGCGTGCGGCGGCGGGCGCCGAGCCGGGCAGGTCGAAGCCGGCGGCGGTGGAGGTCGTCGTCGTGGAGTTCATCGGGTGGTGAACGCTTCGGGAGGTGCGGGCTTGCGGAAGAACGGCACGCGCTTGGCCCACAGCCGCAGCGCCTGCCAGTGGATGCGCGCGATGACGCCCAGGGTCATGAGCGGCATGCCGAAGAACGCGGCGCGCGCCGACGCCCGCGTGAGCGGCGCGAGCCGGCCCGACACGCTGGTGGCCAGCAGCGGGCCGTCGTCGTCGTCGTGGTCGATGCGCGCCACGGTGCGCTCGGCGGTGCGCGCGAAGCGGAAGCGGTAGCGCCCTTCGATGCGGCAGAACGGCGAGACGTGGAACACCTTGCGCGCGCTGAGCTCGCGGCCGAACGCGACGTCGCGGCCGGACAGCAAGTAGCAGTGGCGCTCGCCGAAGGTGTTGTTGACCTCGACCACGACGGCCGCCAGCGAGCCGTCGGCGCGGTGGCAGTACCAGAAGCTGACCGGCTTGAACACGTAGCCGAGCACGCGCGGGTAGGTGTGCAGCCAGACCTCGCCGTCGGCGTCGGCGATGCCTTCGCGGCCGAGCAGTTCCTCGAGCCAGGCCAGCGCGTCGGCACGGCCGTCGCCATGGTCGCGGTCGTGGAAGCTCACGAGCCCGAAGCGGTTGCGCGCCAGGTCGGCCGAGGCGTTCGCGCGCAGCGCGCGCATCGGCAGCAGCAGGAAGTAGGTCGGGTACTCGAAGGCGTTGACGGCCGGGCGCAGCCGCGTGTGGCGGACCGTGCCGGTGCCGATGAGCGGCCGCGCGTCCATCGCGTTCAGGCCGCCTCGCGCCGCGGCGGCGCGCCTTCGGCGAGCCGGCGGCGCAGCGCGTGCGCGACCGCGAGGCCCGAGGTCAGCCCGTCCTCGTGGAAGCCGTAGCGCGTCCAGGCGCCGCAGAACCACAGGCGCGCGCGGCCCTGCAGCGAGGGCACGCGCTGCTGCGCGGCCACCGCGGCGAGGTCGAACACCGGATGCTCGTAGCGGATCTCGGCGATCACGTCTTCGTCGCGCGGCGCGCGCACCGGGTTGAGCGAGACGATCACCGGACGCTTCCACGGCAGGGGCTGCAGCCGGCCGAGCAGATAGTGCAGGCACACGGCGCCGTGCTCGCGCGACGCATCGGGCGCGCGCTCGTAGTTCCACGACGCCCAGGCGAGCCGGCGCGCGGGCAGCATCGAGGCGTCGGTGTGCAGCAGCGCGCGGTTCGGGTGGTAGCGGATCGCGCCGAGCACCGCGCGCTCGTCGGCGGTGGGCTCGGCGATCAGCGCCAGCGCCTGGTCGCTGTGGCAGGCCAGCACGACCTCGTCGAAGCGTTCGCTGCCGCCGTCGGTGTCGATCCACACGCCGGCTTCGGCGCTGCCCGGCGGCACGCGGCGGATGCGACGCACCGCGACACCCAGCCGCGCGTCGGGCACGCGCTGCAGCATGCGCTGCACGTACTGGCGCGCGCCGCCGGCCACCGTGTACCACTGCGGCCGGTCGCGCACCTGGATCAGCCCGTGGTTGTGGCAGAAGCGGATCATCGTGCCGATCGGGAACTGCAGCATCTGCGCGGTCGGGCACGACCAGATGCAGCCGATCATCGGCAGGAAGTACCACTCGCGGAACTCGCGGCCGAAGCGGTGCGCGTCGAGGAACTCGCCGATCGGCTGGGCCAGCGACGCGTCGCTGCCCTGCTCGGCCAGGCGCGTGGTGAGGCGGTTGAAGCGCAGCAGATCGGCCAGCATCGCCCAGAAGCGCGGTCGCAGCAGGTTGCGCCGCTGCGCGAACACGGTGTTCAGGTCCGAACCGCTCCACTCGAGCCCGCCGGCCTGCACCGAGAACGACATGTCCGACTTCGCCACCGGAACGCCCAACTCGGCGAACAGGCGGATCAGGTTCGGATACGTGCGCTCGTTGTAGACGAGGAAGCCGGTGTCGACGCCATGTGTCACGCCGTCGAGCGTGACGTCGACGGTGTTCGTGTGGCCGCCGAAGTGGCGACCGGCCTCGAACAGCGTGACCGCGGCATGACCCGCGAGCGTGTAGGCGACGGAAAGCCCCGAGATGCCCGACCCGACGACGGCGACGCGCTGCATGGCGTCACCGGCCCGGGCGGCGGCGGGCGTCGCGCGATGCGACGGCCGCCTGGGGGAAGAAGAGCGTTGCGCAGCGCCCCGGAACGAATGAGGGAGGGAGGGAGGAGGAGGAGAAGCGCCCCGGGATTTCAGCCAGCGTGAGCGGCAGGCTGCGCAACGAAAAAGAGCCTGGAAGTCGACGCCTGCACAGGTCGGCAGGCCGCCGACGCGCCGCGAACAAGCACGACGCTCTCGCTTTGAGGGCAACGGGCGGGTCGAGTTCCGACGGCGGCGCGATTGAATTCATGGGTTCATTTCTGTACTATGCAGTGCACATGATAACTGAGCAGTTCTCATCTTGCATCGAGCAGTTTCCCCAAGTCCCGGACGAAGGCGGGGTCGTCGGGGCTCACCCGGCTCGGATGCCCGATGACCGTCTCGCCGCGGCGGTCGATCAGGTACTTGTGGAAGTTCCACTGCGGCGGCCCGCCGCCGCGTCGCGACAGTTCGGCGAACAGCGGGTGCTGTCCGGCGCCGGCCGCGACGCGCGTCTTGGCGAACATCGGGAAGCGCACGCCGAAAGTGCTCTCGCAGAACTCGGCGATCTGCCGGTTCGTGCCGGGCTCCTGCGCGCCGAAGTCGTTCGACGGGAACCCCAGCACCACGAAACCGCGACCGGCAAGGCGCTGGTGCAGCGCCTCGAGCGCGCGGTACTGCGGCGTGAAGCCGCAGAAGCTCGCCGTGTTGACCACGAGCACGACCTTGCCGGCGTACTGGCACAGCGACTGCGGCTTCTCGTCCTGCAGGCGCAGGACGGTGTGGTCCAGCAGCTTGACCGGGCACGCGGCCGCGACGGGGCCGGTCGTCGCGAGCAGGGCCAGGAGCAGTGCGCGTCGGAGGTGCAGCGGCATCGAGTTTGTCCTAGGCAAAACTGCGAGACGAGCCTATGCTAAGCGTCAGAGTCCGGCATTTCAACTGTTTGTCCATGACGAAACGAGCGACGGGCGGGCAACCCTCGAGCGCCCTCCATCCATGAACGACCGTTCCCCCGAGCGACCGCTGACCCTGTCCATCGCCGCCGTCGAGCGCGACACCGGCCTGAGCAAGGACACCTTGCGCGTCTGGGAGCGCCGCTACGGCTTCCCGCAGCCGGGCCGCGATCCGCTCGGCGAGCGCGCCTATCCGCTCGAGCAGGTGGAGAAGCTGCGCGTGCTGAAGCGCCTGCTCGACGCCGGCCACCGGCCCGGTCGCCTCGTGCCGATGCCCATCGGCGATCTGCAGCGTCTGGCCGACAGCACGGTCGGGTCGCCGCAGCGCCTGGCCGCCGGCGCGGTACCGTCGCCGGACCTGCGGGCCTTCGTCGAGTTGATCCGCGAGCATGACGTCGAGGGCTTGCGCCGCCAGTTGTCGCAGGTGCAGGCGCGCATGGGGCTGGGGCGCTTCGTGGTCGAAGTGGTGTCGCCGCTCAATACGCTGGTCGGTGACGCGTGGATGCGCGGCCAGCTCGAGATCTTCGAGGAGCACCTGTACACCGAGAGCGTCGCCGTGGTGCTGCGCAACGCCATCTACTCGGTGCCGCCCGGCGGGCCGGAAGGCGCGCCGCGCGTGCTGCTCACCACCTTCCCCGGCGAGCCGCACGGCCTGGGCCTGTTGATGGCCGAAGCCGTGTTCGCGCTCGAAGGCTTCCGCTGCCTGTCGCTGGGCGTGCAGACGCCCGTGTGGGACATCGTGCTGGCGGCGGCCGCGCACCGCGCCGACATCGTCGCGCTGAGCTTCACCGGCTGCACCAACCCGAACCAGGTGGTGACCGGCCTCGACGAACTGTCGGCGAAGCTGCGCCAGCGCGGCCTCGTGGCCGAGGTGTGGGCCGGTGGCTCGGCGCCCGTGCTGCGGCGCCGGCCGGTCGACGGCGTGCGCGTGTTCGCGAGCCTGGCCGAGCTGCCCGAAGCGCTGCGCGCGTGGCAGGCCGCGCGAGCCTGAGCGTGGCGGCGTCCGGCGCGCTGGTGCTCGTGCTGGGCGACCAGCTCGCCCACGACCATCCGCTGCTGGCCGCGCTCGATCCGGCGCACGACCGGGTGCTGATGATCGAGGCGCCCGGCGAGGCCATGCACGTCTGGAGCCACAAGGCGCGCATCGCGATCTTCCTGGCCGCGATGCGCCACTTCCGCGACGAGCAGCGCGCACGCGGCGTCCCGCTGGACTACGTGATGCTCGGCGACGGCGACGAGCCCACCCTGGCCGCTCGCCTCGCGCACGAGCTGCGCCGAAGGCGTCCGCGCGAGCTGCGCGTGCTGGAGCCGGGCGAGTGGCGGCTGCGCGAGGCCATCGAGCGCGTCGCGCGCGAAGCCGGCGTGCCGCTCGCGTGGCACGACGACCCGCACTTCCTGTGCTCGCGCCGCGACTTCGCGCGCTGGGCCGGCAGCGGCCGCGCCAGCCTGCGCATGGAGTTCTTCTACCGCGAGATGCGCCGCCGCCATCGCGTGCTGCTCGACACGGACGGCCAGCCCGAGGGCGGCCGCTGGAACTTTGACGCCGACAACCGCCGCGGCTATCCGAAGTCCGGGCCGGGCGACGTGCCGCCGCCGGCCGGGTTCGAGCCCGACGCGCTGACGCGCGAGGTGCTCGCCGAGGTGGAGCGCCGCTTCCCGGGCCACCCCGGGCGGCTCGATCGCTTCGCATGGCCGGTGACGCGGGCGCAGGCGCTGCAGGCGCTGCGCCGGTTCATCGACGCGCGGCTGCCGCAGTTCGGCCCGTGGCAGGACGCGATGTGGCGCGGCCTGCCGTTCGGCTGGCACTCGCTGCTGTCGCCCGCGCTGAACCTGCACCTGCTGCATCCGCGCGAGGTGCTCGACGCGGCCGAAGCGGCCTACCGGTCGGGCCGCGCGCCGCTGGCGAGCGTCGAGGGCTTCGTGCGGCAGGTGCTCGGCTGGCGCGAGTTCGTCCGCGGCGCGTACTGGCGCTTCATGCCCGGGCTGGCCGAGGCCAACCACTTCGGCCACGCGCGGCCGCTGCCGCGCTGGTACTGGTCGGGCGACACCCGCATGGCCTGCCTCGCCGACGCGATCGGCCAGACGCTCGAGCACGGCTACGCGCACCACATCCAGCGGCTGATGGTGACCGGGCTGTTCGCGCTGCTGGCCGAGGTCGAGCCGCGCCGGGTGGCCGACTGGTACCTCGCCGTCTACGTCGATGCGGTCGAGTGGGCCGAGCTGCCGAACGTCGCCGGCATGGCGCTGTTCGCCGACGGCGGCCGCTTCACGAGCAAGCCGTACGTCGCCTCCGGTGCGTACATCCGGCGCATGAGCAACCTGTGCGGCGGCTGCCCCTACCGGCCCGACCGGCGCAGCGGGCCCGACGCCTGCCCCTTCACGCTGCTCTTCTGGCGCTTCCTCGATCGCCACGAGGCGGCGCTCGCCGCGCATCCGCGCACCGCCATGATGGCGCGCAACGTGGCGCGGCTGCCGCCGGCCGAGCGCGAGCGCATCCGCGCCGAGTCGCAGCGCGTATTGCAGCGCGTCGAGTCCCTGTAGCCCCTCGTCACGGTCCCGCAGGGTCGCCCCCGTAGAATCCGCGCCTCGTCGTTGGAAACCACCATGCTCTACCCGGAACTGTTCAAGCAGCTCGAAGCCGTGCGCTGGAACATGGAACGCGACATCCCGTGGGATCGCTTCGATGGCTCGCTGCTCACCGACGAGCAGGCCCGCACGATCAAGATGAACGCCATCACCGAGTGGGCGGCGCTGCCGGCCACCGAGATGTTCCTGCGCGACAACCGCGACGACAGCGACTTCTCGGCCTTCATGAGCGTGTGGTTCTTCGAGGAGCAGAAGCACTCGCTGGTGCTGATGGAATACCTGCGGCGCTTCCGCCCCGATCTC
>Ga0073934_10004945_pt1 | contig 21412 bp, 22 predicted proteins | sample LarsenN4metaG_FD_76834 | JGI IMG/M metagenome (GOLD analysis project Ga0073934, IMG submission 76834) | Hot spring sediment bacterial and archeal communities from British Columbia, Canada, to study Microbial Dark Matter (Phase II) - Larsen... ...
GCCCGACGCCGTCCAGCCCATCAGCGGCTCGACTTCCCGGCGCTCCGACGGTTCGTGCTCAAGAACCCAGTCCTTGGTGCGGGCGTAGCCCGACTGCATTGCGGACTTCGCCGGCTTGTAGATGCGTGCCACCATGCTGCCCGTACCGCTGCCGCGGCTTCCCTGGATCGAGGATCGCCCCAACGTGTACGCGATTGGCGAAGCCCGGCGCAATGCCGCCGAGCGCCGCGCTTCCCCGCTTACTTCACCCGCTCGAGGATCGAGACGTAGTTCGCGACCGAGGCGCCGCCCATGTTGAAGACGCCGGCCACTTTGGCGCCCGGGATTTGCATGTCACCGGGAGCTTCGCCCGTGAGTTGCATCGCCGCCATGACGTGCATCGAGACGCCCGTCGCGCCAATCGGATGCCCCTTGGACTTCAAGCCGCCCGAGACGTTGATCGGCAGCTTCCCGCCCTTCTCGGCGATGCCCTCGCGAACCACCCGGTAGCCCTGCCCCGGTTCGGCGAGCCCCATCGCCTCATACTCGATGAGTTCGGCGATGGTGAAACAGTCGTGCGTCTCGACCAGCGAGAGGTCGTTGAGCTTCATGCCCGATTGAGCGAGCGCGCCCTGCCAGGCGCGCCGGGCGCCGTTGAAGGCGATCGGGTCGCGACGGCTGAGCGGCAGAAGGTCGTTGACGTGGCTGCGCGCCCGGAAGCCCACGGCACGCGCGAGCGTCCGCGCGGTTTCCTCGTCGGCCAGCACGATGGCCGCCGCACCGTCGGAGACGAGCGAACAGTCCGTACGCTTGAGCGGCCCGGCGACGAACGGATTCTTCTCGGACGGGTTGCGGCAGAACTCGTAGCTGAAGTCCTTGCGCATGTGCGCATACGGATTGACCAGGCCGTTCTTGTGGTTCTTCGCGGCGATGCGCGCGAGCTCGTCCGAGCGGTCGCCGTAGCGCTGGAAATAGTGGTGCGCGATCCGACCGAAGATGCCGGCGAATCCGCCTTCGACGTCGGCCTCTTCCTTGCGATAGGAGGCGCCGAGCAACACGTCGCCGACGTCTGCCGTCGGCAGCGCCGTCATTTTTTCAGCACCGACGACGAGTGCGATCCGGCCCCGCCCCGCTGCGATGAAATCAGCCGCTGCGTAGATCGCCGCCGAGCCGGTGGCGCATGCGTTTTCGAGCCGCGTCGCCGGCGTATGGGCGAGCCGCTCGTCTGCGAGCGCGACGAGCGCGCCCTGAAAATCCTGCTTGGAAAAGCCGTTGTTCATGACGCCGACGTAGATGCCGTCGACGGCCTCGGGCTCCACGCCGGCATGGGCGAGCGCCTGCCCCGAGACCCGCGCCATCAGGCTCTCGGTGTCGGGATCCTCGGACTTGCCGAACTGCGTGTGCGCCCAGCCAACGATGCACGCCCGCCGCTGCTCCGCCATGACCCGCCTCCTATGATGCAAATCCGACCGAAGCCGCCTGCCGCGGCCCGATCCATCCGCTAAACTCTTTGGAGCAACTCGGGCGATCCAACAAGGGGAAGGCGTATGCCGGACAACCTGCTCGCCATAGACCAAGGGACGACGTCGTCCCGGGCGATCGTGTTCCAAGCCGACCAACTGGCGGTGCGGGCCATGGCCCAGCGCGAGATCGCTCAACACTACCCGCATCCGGGCTGGGTCGAGCACGACCCCGAGGACATCTGGTCCACGGTCGTCGACACGTGCCGCACGGCCATCGCCAAAGCCGGCGTCGCACCCGCCCGCCTCGCGGCGATCGGCATCACCAACCAGCGCGAGACGACCGTCGTTTGGGAACGGGCCACCGGCCGGCCGATCCACCGCGCCATCGTCTGGCAGGACCGCCGGACGGGCGACGTGTGCGAACGCTTGCGCGCGGACGGCCACCAGGATGCCGTGCGCGCCGCGACCGGTCTCGAACTCGACCCCTACTTTTCCGCGACCAAGGTCGCCTGGCTGCTCGATCACGTGCCGGGGGCCCGGGCCGCAGCCGAACGCGGCGACCTCGCCATGGGCACGATCGATACCTTTTTGCTGTGGCGGCTGACCGGCGGCCGCGTGCATGCGACCGATGCCACCAACGCTGCCCGAACGGCGCTGTTCGACATCCATCGGCAGGCGTGGAGCGAGGAGTTATGCCGGCTGTTCCGGGTGCCGTCGTGCCTGCTCCCCGAGGTCCGCGACTGCGCCGCCGACTTCGGCGCGACCGAGCCCGCTCTCTTCGGCGCGCCGATCTCCATTCGCGGCATCGCCGGCGATCAGCAGGCGGCGCTCGTCGGTCAGGCCTGCTTCACGCCCGGCATGGTGAAATCGACCTACGGCACCGGATGCTTCGCGGTCCTCAACACGGGAACGACACCGGTCACCTCGACCAACCGCCTTCTCACCACCGTCGCCTATCGCCTCGGCGGCCGGACGACCTACGCGCTCGAAGGATCGATCTTCATTGCCGGCGCCGCCGTTCAATGGCTCCGCGACGGGCTCAAGATCGTGAAGTCCGCCGCGGAGACGACGGCGATCGCGGCCACTGCCGACCCGGACCAGGAGATCATCCTCGTACCGGCGTTCGTCGGCCTCGGCGCGCCCTACTGGGACCCGGACGCCCGCGGTGCGCTGTTCGGCCTGACGCGCGCCACGGGACCGGCCGAACTCGCCCGTGCCGCGCTCGAAAGCGTGTGCTTCCAGAGCGCCGACCTCATGGACGCCATGCGCCGCGACTGGCCTGACATGGGCAACACCGTGCTGCGTGTCGACGGCGGGATGGTCACCTCCGACTTCACCATGCAGCGCCTCGCCGACTTCCTCGGCGCCCCCGTCGACCGGCCGACGGTGCTCGAAACCACTGCCCTCGGCGCCGCCTATCTCGCGGGCCTCGGCGCCGGTGTCTGCCCCTCCCCCGAGGTGTTCGCCGCGCAATGGCGCCGCGACCGCCGCTTCGAGCCGGCCATGGCGCCCGACATGCGGGCGCGCCGACTGGCCGCCTGGCGAGACGCCGTCGCCCGGACCCTGGTCGGCGGGAAACGTCTCGAAAATTGAGACGAAAAGGTCAGTTTATTGACGCTTGCGCGGAACGCACCCTAGGGTGGCCCGAGGTCCCCGCAAAACCGCCCGCACCGAGCCGGGACGCGGAACCGGACGAAACGCCGAGGAGACGACGCCCATGAAAATGACGACGGAGGAGGCCTTCGTGAAGGTCCTCCAGATGCACGGCATCGAACATGCCTTCGGCATCATTGGCTCCGCTTTCATGCCGATCTCGGACCTGTTCCCGAAGGCCGGCATCACCTTCTGGGACGTCGCCCACGAGACCAACGGCGGCCTGATGTGCGACGGCTATACGCGGGCGACCGGCAAGATCGCGATGGCGATCGCGCAGAACGGCCCCGGCGTCACCGGCTTCGTCACGGCCGTGAAGACCGCCTACTGGAACCACACGCCGATGCTGGTGGTGACGCCACAGGCCGCCAACAAGACGATCGGCCAGGGCGGCTTCCAGGAAGTCGAGCAGATGGCCATGTTCCGCGACATGGTCTGCTATCAGGAGGAAGTGCGCGACGCCTCGCGCATCGCCGAGGTTCTCAATCGCGTCATCCTGAAAGCGCTCCGGTTGTCCGCACCCGCACAAATCAACGTGCCGCGGGACATGTGGACCCAGGTGATCGACGTCGACCTGCCGCGCATCGTCCGCTTCGAACCGCCGGCCGGCGGTACCGGCGCCATCGGTGAAGCGGCGAACCTGCTGTCGGATGCGAAGTTCCCGGTGATCCTGTCCGGCGCCGGCGTCGTCCTTGGCAACGCGATCGCCGACTGCGCCGCGCTCGCCGAGCGCCTCGATGCACCTGTTTGCTCCAGCTATCAGCATAATGACAGCTTCCCGGGCAGCCACCCTCTCGCTGTCGGCCCCCTCGGCTACAATGGCTCGAAGGCGGCGATGGAATTGATCGCGAAAGCCGACGTGGTGCTCGCACTCGGCACCCGCCTCAATCCCTTCTCGACGCTGCCGGGCTACGGCATCGACTACTGGCCGCGCGCGGCGAAAATCATCCAGGTCGACATCAACCCCGACCGCATCGGTCTTGCGAAGCCGGTCCACGTTGGGATCGTCGGCGATGCCAAGCTCGTCGCACGCCAAATCCTCGCAGCCCTCGCCCCGACAGCCGGGAACGCCGGCCGCGACGAACGCAAAGCGCTCGTCCACCGCACCAAGTCGGCATGGCTGCAGACGCTGTCGAGCCTCGACCACGAGGACGACGACCCGGGCACCAGCTGGAACGATCGCGCCCGCAAGCGCGAGCCCGACCGCATTTCGCCGCGCATGGCCTGGCGTGCCATCCAGGCCGGGTTGCCGAAGGACGCCATCATCTCGAGCGACATCGGCAACAACTGCGCCATCGGCAATGCCTACCCGACCTTCGAGAAGGGCCGCAAGTATCTCGCCCCCGGCCTGTTCGGACCGTGCGGCTACGGATTTCCCTCGATCATCGGCGCCAAGATCGGCTGTCCGGACGTGCCCGTGGTCGGCTTCGCCGGCGACGGTGCCTTCGGCATCTCGATGAGTGAGATGGCGTCGCTCGGCCGCGAAGGCTGGCCTGCGATCACCATGGTCGTGTTCCGCAACTATCAGTGGGGCGCCGAAAAGCGGAACTCGACGCTCTGGTACGCCGACAACTTCGTCGGCACCGAACTCAACCCCAACCTTTCCTATGCCAAGGTCGCCGAAGGCTGCGGACACAAGGGCGTACGCGTGACGACGCAATCGGAACTGACGACCGCACTGCGCGAGGCCTGCGAAGCACAGATGAAAGGCGTCACCACCTTCATCGAGGTCTTGCTCAACCAGGAACTCGGCGAACCTTTCCGCCGCGACGCAATGAAGAAGCCCGTCGTCGTCGCCGGTATCAGCCGCGAGGACATGCGCCCGCAACAGGTCGGCTGAACCCATCGGACCGCGGCCGGAGGACCGGCCGCGGTCTCAATCTTCCTGCGTTCAGAACTTCCGCGTCGGCGCCACGTCCGTCGGTCGCTCGCCAACCTCGTAGCGCTTGATCGCCGCCTCGTCGAATACGAAGCCGTGACCCGGCCGATCGGGCGGTGCACCCCAGCCGTCGACGACACGCCAGGGCTCGGCGAGCAGTCCGAGATCGGTCAGCGAACCACCCGACAAGTCTTCGAGGATCAAACCGTTGGGCACCGCGCAGAGGCCGTGCACCGAAAGCTCGACCGCGAAGTGCGGCGCCACTTTCAGATTATGCGCTTCCGCAAGGTGCGCGATCTTCAGCCACTCGGTGAAGCCACCGACGCGCGGCACGTCCGGCTGCACGATGTCGACGGCGGAGGCCCGAATATAGTCCGCGAACTGATAGCGCGTGAAGAGCGTCTCGCCGAGCGCGACCGCCGTCTTCTGTCCGCCACGCACCCGCGTGTGGCCCGGGATGTCGTCGGCGAGGACGGGTTCCTCGATCCAGAACGGATCGAACCGCTCGAGCATCGCCATCCGCGAGATGGCTTCACCCGGCTGCCATTTCTGGTTCGCGTCGAGCAGCAGGCGGACCGCAGGCCCGATCGTCTTGCGGACCGTCGCGACGCGCTCGACGTCCTCGGAGGGATCGTCCCGCCCAACCTTCATCTTAACCGCCCGATAGCCGGCGGCGAGGAACCCCCGCATCTGCTCCGCCAGCGGCTCGCCGTCGAGATGCATGTTGATACCGCTGCCGTAGGCGGGGATCCGCGGCCGCGCACCGCCCATCAGCCGCCAGATCGGCTCGCCGGCCGCCTTGCCGCGCAGATCCCAGAGCGCCACGTCGACGGGCGCCAGCGCGAGCGTCGTGAAGCCGCCGGATCCGTTGGCGTGGAGTTCGAGCCAGCACGCCTCCCACAGGCGCTCGATCTCGCGCGCGTCGCGGCCGACGAGGATCGGCGTCAGGTAATCGCGGATGATCGCCCGTATGGCCGTTCCGCCGATACCAAGCGTGTAGCTCCAGCCGGTCCCGACGTGGCCCGTGTCCGTCCGGATGGTCGTGATGATCCATTCCCAGACGTTGATCGACTGGATGGCGTCGCTGATCTTGATCGTCGGCGGCACGCGCACGAGGCGCGTGTCGATGTCGGTGATGCGCATGTGAGACGTCCTCCCGGGCGGCCGTTGTCAGGCTGGCCACATGGGCGGACTGTGCGGCGAACGGCAACGCTGCGGAAGGGGGGAGACGTGCAGCCCCCGTCGGCTCCCTATGCAGACCGGCGGATGCGCTCCGTCTTTGCGGCCGGCAGGCGCCGCGCGCCACCGGGCGGCTGGTAGACGTGGCTGACCCAAGATACCGCCCCGCTTTCCAGCGCGCGGATCGTCGGAGCGTGCCGGATCTCGAAGCTGTCGAAGCCACAGCGCGCGAGCAGCGGGATCTGGTCCAAGAGGACGTCCCCCGTGACGCGCAGCTCGCCGCGATAATCTGCCTGTTCGCGGAGACGCCGCGCTGCCGAGTAAGCCCGGCCGTCGGTGAACTTCGGCAGCGTCAGGACGATCAGTTCCAGACGACCGATGTCATCGGCGGCCGTCAGTACGTCCGTCGCGGCAGAGAGAATGCCGATATGTCCCCGCGCGGTCAGCGCGTCACGATCCTGGCGCCACCGCGCAAGCGTCACGAGCACGGGACCCGACGGCGGGATCTCGGCCGCATCGTCGACGGCCTGCCACGGGTCGGCTACGAACCGTCCGCCCGCATAGAGGCGCGTTTCGCCAGAGTACGCCGCCGAAACGGCGCGAACGTGCGTGCGGGGCTCAGGCATGGCTCACCTCCCGGACAGGATCCTTCTCGGCGCCGTAGAGCGCCGCCTTGAACGGGGCGGCACCGACGCGCCGATAGGCCATGAGGAACGTCTCCTGCGGGCTCGTCCGCAACGCGAGATAGGTGTCGACGATCTTCTCGATAGCGTCGGGAACGGCCTCCGCCGGGAAGCTCGGGCCGATCAGATCCCCGACTTCAGCATCGTCCTTCGGGCTGCCGCCGAGTGTGATCTGATAGTGCTCCGTTCCCTTTTTATCGACGCCCAGAATGCCGATGTTGCCCGCATGGTGATGGCCGCAGGCATTGATGCAGCCTGAAATATTGAGGCGCAGCGGACCGATCGCTCCCGCCCGCTTCGGATCGGCGAAGCGCTCCGCGATGTCCTGCGCGACGGGGATCGAGCGCGCATTCGCCAGATTGCAGTAATCGAGCCCGGGGCAGGCGATGATGTCGGTGATGAGCTCGGTGTTCGGCGTCGCCAGGCCTTGCGCAACGAGCGCGTCGTAGACCTGCGGCAGATGCTGGCGGGCGACCGTCGGCAACACGAGGTTCTGCGTGTACGTGACGCGGATCTCATCGAACGCAAAGCGCTCGGCGAGATCGGCGACCGCGTCCATCTGTTCGGCCGTCGCGTCGCCCGGAACCCGGCCCGGCTCCTTCAGCGAGATGTTGACGATGGCGTATCCCGGCACGCGGTGCGCGACGACGTTGTTCCGAAGCCAGCGATCGAAACCCTTGTCCTGGCGGCGCCGCGAGTCGACGCTCGCATTGCGGGTCGGCAGCGGCTCGAGCTGCAACGGCGCGAAATAGGCGGCGATCCGGTCGTACTCCGCTGCCGGAAGATCGACCGACGGCGCGTCGATGCGTGACCACTCGTCGTCCACCTGCCGGCGGAATTCCTCGATGCCGAGCGCGTTGACGAGGATCTTGATGCGCGCCTTGTAAATGTTGTCGCGACGGCCGTGCAGATTGTACACGCGCATGATCGCTTCGAGATACGACAGCAGGCGATCGGCAGGCAGGAACTCGCGGACGGTTTGCGCCACATACGGCGTACGACCCTGGCCGCCACCGACGACGACCTTGAAGCCGACGACGCCGCCCGCTCCGCGCAAGATCTTGAGCCCGATGTCGTGGAACAGGATCGCCGCCCGATCCTCCGCCGCACCCGTGATCGCGACCTTGAACTTGCGCGGCAGGAACGAGAACTCCGGGTGGACGGTCGACCACTGCCGCAGCACTTCCGCCCAGACGCGCGGGTCCTCGATCTCGTCCGGGGCGACGCCGGCATAGGGATCGGCCGTGACGTTGCGAATGCAGTTGCCGCTCGTCTGGATGGCGTGCATCTCGACGTCGGCGAGCGAGGCGAGGATGTCCGGCGCATCGACGAGCTTGATCCAGTTGAACTGGATGTTCTGCCGCGTCGTGAAGTGACCGAAGCCCCGGTCCCAGGTGCGCGCGATATACGCGAGCCGCCGCATCTGGCGCGCCGAGAGCACGCCATACGGAATCGCCACTCGAAGCATGTAGGCATGGAGCTGCAGATAGAGACCGTTCTGCAGCCGCAGCGGCTTGAATTGGTCTTCCGTCAGATCACCGGCGAGCCGGCGGCGCGTCTGATCCCGGAACTGAGCGACGCGCTCGGTAACGAAGCGATGGTCGAATTCATCGTAGCGGTACACGGAGAGTGCCTTCCTTCTTCGTCGGCTCAGACCGTCGGTCCACCGGCGGCGCGAATTCGCTCGCGCGTCGACACCGGCTGGGGTCGTCCGGCTTCGAGAGCGACCGGCATGGTGTAGACGGCGGTGACTTCCTGGCGCGCCGCCGATTGCGCGGCGATCTGCTCGAGCTCGGATTTGGCGTCGGCGTCAGGCGCCACCTGCGCTTCGGCGAGACGATCGACCCAGCGCCCATTGGCGCCGAGATAGACGACGGCTCCCGTCTGAAGGTCGTTGCCGGTGACGATCTCAAGCATCCTGCGCCTCCTCTAGGGGCTGGAGCGCTGCGAGCCGCTCGACCACGCCCGCCGCCGGCAGACCGGCGACCTCTCCGATCACCAGGAGCGCCTGGCCCCCGACGCCGAGACCACGCGTCGCGGCGATCTCGCCGATGGTCGTCGCGATCCGCCGCTCGTCGGGACACGATGCACGCTCGACTGCCAGCACCGGCGTCGTCGGAGCCCAGCCCGCCGCGATCAGGTGATCGGCGAGCACGCCGGCGGTCGCTATGCCCATGTAGACGGCGAGGGTTGCCCGCCCACGGGCAAGCGCGGCGAGATCGACATGGTCGAAGTCGGGCCGGCCGTCACCGGCCGAGTGGCCGGATAGGAACGTGACCGACTGCGCGAAATCCCGATGCGTCAGCGGCACCTGCAGCGAGGCCGCCACCGCCGTCGCCGCGGTGATGCCCGGGATCACTTCGACGGCGATCCCCGACGCGCGCAGCACGTCCACCTCTTCACCGCCACGGCCGAACACGAACGGGTCACCCCCCTTGAGACGGACGACCGTCCGGCCTTCGCGGGCATGGCGCACGATGAGGGCATTGATTTCGGCCTGGGTGCGTGAGTGCCGGCCCCGGGCCTTGGCGACGCTGACGATTTCGGCACCGGGCCGCGCGAGCGCCAGCACGCCTGCAGAGACGTGGCCATCGTAGAAAACCGTGTCCGCCGTCGCGAGCGCGCGCACGGCCTTGATCGTCAGCAGGTCGGGATCACCCGGACCCGCGCCGACGAGGACGACGCGGCCCACACCCGCCGCGGGGTCTCGTGGAGAAAGGCTGCTCATCGTCGTCAACTCTTTATGCTGTCCGACTGCACTTCGACCTCGAGCCCGTCGAGATCGGCAGTCATGCGGATCTGACAGGCGAGCCGCGAGTCGTCGCCGGCCGTCGGAATGTCGTCGAGGCGGGAGGCTTCCTCGTCACCGACGGGCGGCAACTGGTCGAGCCAGCGGGCGGCGATGCGCACATGGCAGCTCGCGCAGACGGCGGCGCCGCCGCACTCGGCCACGATCGGTACGTCGTTGGCGCGCAGAAGCTCCATAAGAGAGAGCCCCTCGATCGCCGGCAGGACGGCCGTCTGACCGCCGGCAACCCGCACGCGGAGCGCGAAGATGCGCTCGTCTTCTTCCGTCGAGTCGATGTGTGCGACACCCTGCATTGAGGTCCTCCGGGACGCGGCGGACATTAAGCCGAGACGCCCTTCGACCGATAGGTCTCCGGCGAAATAAGCACGCACTTGCCGGGATGGCCGGAGGGGAAGGACCATGTTGCCGCGATCCCGGACTGCGCGTGGCGGTGTTCTCCTGCTCCTCGGGATCGGAGAATGAAACCGCTGTCCGAGCCCGCCCAGAACCAGCCCCCACACTTAGATCGCGAGCTCGATCATCCGCCGACGCCTATTTGCGCGCAGGCGCTTCTTGCCGCGCGGCCGTTCGCCGAAAGCCGCGACCGATGGGGCGTCGTTTCGGCAAATCGGGCGGCGCAGCAAAGCCATCCTTATTTTCATCGCGGACGCCGGAGCGGCCCGCCGGCGCGGTAGTGTTGGCGCGCAACGAGGAGCTTCCTATGCCCGCGACCCGCACCCTGACCGCCGACGGCTTGCCGAGGATCATCGCCGATGCCGCCCTGGCCATCGGCTGATCGCCAGCCTCCCGCAGCCCCGCTCCGGACGGCGGTATGGCCCTGACCGGCCGCCCGCCAGGCGCTGCGGACGCCCCCGCCGCCGAGCCCGCGTCCACCTCGGTCCTGCACACCTACTGGGTAGCCGGCTGAGCGGGTCGCCACCGCCTCTGGACAAGCTGACCGAAAGCCCGTAACGACGCGCCACCGGGCCCGTAGCTCAGCGGTAGAGCACCTGACTTTTAATCAGGGTGTCGATGGTTCGATCCCATCCGGGCTCACCAAGTTTCCTTGCGAAACCTGTGGCTTATGGCCGGCCTAATTGCGTCGACGCGCTACGCCCATCGCCATGGCCGATGCTTGCCGGAGAGCGAGCTGGCGGGGGACCGACGTCGCCGTTCGATCTCTTGGCGCCGCACAGCCGCGCGGCTCGGTAGCAGTCAAGGCGGCCAGCCAACTCGGGACGACGCGCCGAGAACGGTTAATCACTCAGATATGGCTGCAGCTGGCAGTCTCGTAGATCGCCTCTCTCCCGCACCTCGGTCAGCAAGCCCGCCAACCAAGCCCGCCCACCACCATCCGATCACGCGTCGAGAAGCACGTCTGCTCTGCCCGCTCACGGCCGTCCATGATGCCTTTTAGCAGCGGCGGTATCTCGAAGACGGCGCGATTCCCGAGGGCGGCGGCGCGGCGGCGATAGTGATCGAGACGCGCGCCGGCGAGCAGATAGCGCACCGCCTCGTCGAGCTGGCGACCGTTGCCGACGCCGATGCCGACACCGTTCTCTTCGACCCAGGTCACGTTGTAGCGCTCCTGGGTCATCGTTCGGCTGCTGCTTGTCACGATGACCGGCAGGCCCATCAGCAGCGCTTCGCTGATACTGCCCGGCCCCGGTTTGCCGACGAAAAAGTCCGCGAGCCGCATGTACGCCTCGACCTGCTCGGTGAAGGCGACCGCGTGGACCGAACGGTGGGACCGATACTTTTCGAACAGCTTCTCGTTTCGACCGCACATCAAGATGCAGGCCACGCCCTGTCGCCCGAGATGATCGATCACCTCCGTGCTTTCCTCCGAGCCGTATCCGCCGAACATGACGAGTGCGACTTTGGCTCGGGGATCGAGCCCAAGGGCTTCCCGCGTGAGCTCCGGTTTGCCGGCAAGGGCGCTATAGAAGCGCGGCCGGATGATCATGCCGGAGACTTCGAAGACGCGCTCGGGCCTGTAGTAGCCCGTCAGTGTGGCCTGCAGGGCCGCCTTTCGCGTCCCGCAGATGAGATACTGGTCCTGCGGCTCCATCCAGAAGTTGGGCGGCACATCGGCGAAATCGGTCATGATCGTCACGAACGGAACCGTGGGATGCGTCAGCTCCAAGGCCTCGTACATGACGCGATTGAAGTTCGGCACGACGGATACGACGAGGTCGGGCTCGCGATCGGCCCACCACTCGCGCAGCCGCCGCTTGAAAGCCGGCGCCTCGATGGCGATGCCCTTCTGCAAAACACGGAGGAAGGTCTCCGAGCCATAGGTCCAGCCGCGCTTCAGGGCGAGATTGTAGAGTTCTTCGGAGTGGAGGCCCGCGGCCTGGTAGAGAGGATCGAGCGACTGCAGCAACTCCTGCAACTGCACGAGTTCGACCCGCCACGTGGGATCGAAGGTGCCGAGCACCTCTTTCAGCGCCATCGCCGCGGCACGGTGACCGCCGCCGGCGTTGAAATAGACGACCTCGACGCGCGGTGCGCGATCCTGAATCATCCGGTCCTCCGCCTTGGCATCGGCGTTTCGGACCACAGTTCCGCGAAGGTTGGATGACAGGCCACTTGGGCCGTGTCCCGCCGCACGGGTGCAAGCGCATCAGGAAAGCTTCGCTTCGGTTCGCGTCAACTGTCACATGCCTGTTACTGAACTGTCGCACATCCGTCAGGACAACTTGCGGGTGGGGAGACAACACGTGAAAGTCGATGTCACGGAAGGCGAAGGCGGAGTGACCATCGTCAAGCTGGCCGGGCGCATGGATATTGTCGGTGCTTCGGCGGCCGACATGCAGTTCGCGGTGCTTGCGGGCGCCAAGAAGAAGGTCGTCGTCGACATGGCCGCCGTCGAGTTTCTGGCGTCGCTGGGAATGCGAACGTTGGTGATGGCGGCGAAGTCGATGTCCAGCAAGGGTGGAAGGCTCGTGTTGCTCGATCCGCAGCCGAACGTGGAGAAGGTCCTGACGTCGAGCGGCGTCGATACGGTCATTCCGATCGTCCACGGCCTGCCGGCCGCACTCGCGCAAGTCGGCTGATATGGCGGGGGGCGACACCACCCCGCCAGCCGACGCCCGACGCAGTTTCGTCGGATCGGTCGCAGGGATCGTCGCGGCATGCGAGTGGCTTGAGGCGACCTGCCACAGCGCCGGTGTCGACCCAGATACCCGTTACGCCGTTCAGGTGTGCGCGGAGGAATTGCTGGGCAACATCATCCACCACGGCGGTCGCCCTTCGCCGAGCATCGAGGTCGACGTCGCGTTTTCGCCAGCCCGCATCACTCTGACGGTCGAGGACGACGGCCCACCCTTCGACGTGAGCGCGGCTCTGCCTCACTGGATCGACCGCGCGCTCGATGCCATCGAGCCAGGCGGGCTCGGCATACAGCTGATCCATTCGTTCGCTTCGCATATCGGCTACCAGCGGACCGGGCTCGGCAATCGCGTGATCCTGACCTTCGACGACCGGCGCGAGGGCTGACGCGTTGGGGGACGATATCTTCACGAGCGACGTCTTCACCGACTTCCTGCGCTGGTCAATGCCGATCACGCCGGCGCCAGGCACGGTTCTCGTCAGCCAGGGCACGTCGAGCGACGTCGCGTACTTTCTGGCGGCCGGTGAGGTGACGGTCTTTGCCGAAACGGCCTATGGCAGCGTGCCGCTTTCGACGTTGGAAGCCCCGCGCTTGATCGGCGAGATCGGCGTGCTGGCGGACCTTCCGCGGACCGCGACCATTCGTGCCGGCGCCGGTGCCGTACTGCACCCGATCGCCCGCGGTGACCTTCTCGAACTCGGCCGACGACTGCCCGGTCTCTTCGTCGCTGTGATCGCCCAGCTCGGACGGCAGATCGGGGCGATCAACAACGCCCTCGGCCTCTATACGAATGCGCTGGAAGCGCTGGAACGGCGCGAGTTCGATGCCCGGATCCTCGAAGACCTGCGGAATCCACCGCCGCAAATCGCGGCCTTCGCGACCATGTTCCGTCGCTTCGCGACCCAGACCACCGAGAAGCGCCGTCAGGAAGACGAGATGGCCGGTGCGGCCGTCATCCAGCGCTCTCTTTTGCCGCCGGAAACCGAACGGAGCGGCCGGCGCGGCAACTTCGACGTGGCGGCCACCATTCGGCCTGCCCGCGATGTCGGCGGTGATTTCTTCGACCTCCTGCGGCTCGACGATCGTCGGCTCGTACTTGCCGTCGGCGACGTCTGCGGCAAGGGCCTGCCGGCAAGCCTGTTTATGTCGATTGCCGTCACCGTCCTGCGCACGGCTGCGCGCGAATTCGCCGAAGCCACGGACATCGTCGCGCGCGCGAACACGATCCTCTGCCGGGACAATCCGAGCGGAATGTTTGCGACCGCCTTCTTTGGCATCCTCGACATCGAAACCGGTGATCTCACCTACTGCAACTGCGGGCACAATTCGCCGATGCTCGTCTGTCGCGACTGCGCGCTGAGGACTTTGCCCGCAACGGGTCTTCCGCTGGGCATGTTCGAGGACCGGTCGGCCGCCCAGAAGTCCATTCGTCTGCAGGCGGGCGAAACGCTGGTCATCTACTCGGACGGCATCACCGAGGCGATGAATCCGTTACAGGAAGAATTCGGCGACGAGCGGCTCGCCGGTCTTCTGACGAAGGCTTCCGCCTCAGGATCTGCCGGCGACCTCCTGGGGCACCTGTTCGCCGAGACCGATGCCTTCAGAGGCTCGGCCGAGCAGGCGGACGACATGACGTGCATCGTGGTGCGATGCTTGTGAAGGTCGTCCGTCAGATCAGCCGGCGGCGAATGACGTTCGACACCTGCTCGACGACGACGACGAGCAGGAAGATCGCGATGATGATCGTGCATGCCGTATCGTAATCGAAGAGATCGAAGGCGACCTTCAGTTCGACTCCGATGCCGCCTGCCCCGACCAAGCCGAGCACGACCGAGCCACGCACGGCTTTTTCCAGACTGAAGAGCGACGTGGCGATGAACGACGGAAAGGCCTGCGGCACCACGGCGGAGAAGATCGCACCGGTTCGCGTGGCGCCGAGTGCAGCGAGCGCTTCGCGCGGGCCTTTGTCTGTCTCCTCCATCGCTTCGGCGAAGAAGCGCCCGGCAAAGCCGATCTTGTCGACCATGATCGCGAGCACGCCGGCCGCCGGCCCGAGACCGACGGCGATGATGAAGATGAGCGCCCACACGAGATCCGGCACCGTCCTGAAGAAAGCGATCAGGCTGCGGGAGAGCCCACGAACGACCGGGCTCGGCGAAAGTCCGTCCGCTGCCAGAATGGCGAGCGGAAAGGCGAAGAACAGTCCGAGCACTGTGCCGACCAGGGCCATCTGGAACGTCACGAGCAGCGACTCGAGGATTTGCGGGAGGCGCTCGAGGTCGGGCGGTAGCATCCGTCCGACGATGTTGCCGAGCGAAGGGATGCCACGCTGAAGCCGCTCGAGGGAGAGCTCGACACTGACGAACGACCAAATCAGAAATGCGACGGCCGCCACCGTCAGTGTGAACGTGACGGCGCTCGGACGTTCGAAACGCGCGACCTTGATCGACGCCGCGGTCGTCATGCAGCGACGGGCGTGAAGAAGGCACGCAACGCGGCAGGGTCCGAAGCCGCGGCCGGCTTGTCGAAACGGATCCGGCCATCGGCGAGACCGATGATGCGATCGGAGAAGCGGACCGCGTGCTCGAGACGGTGCGAGACGAAGACGAGGGTCAACCCCTTTCGTTTGCAAAGATCGTGCAGCGTCTGCATGACTTCCTCGCCGGCGCGCGGGTCGAGGCTGGCGTCCGGTTCGTCGGCAAGCACGATCTCAGGGCGCTGCATCAGCATGCGGGCGACGGCGACACGCTGAGACTGGCCGCCGGACAGGCTGTCGGCGCGCTGGCCGGCACGGTCGGCGAGGCCGACCGCTTCGAGACACGCGAGCGCTTCGCCGCGGATGTCGCTCGGTGCGAAGACGTGGCTCCACGTCCGCAAGCCCGAGCGGCGGGACTGCACGCCGTGGACGACGTTAGTGAGGACGGAGAGGCGCGGCACGAGGTTGTGCTTCTGCCAGATCATCCCGACGCGGGCGCGCAGGCGCGTAAGGTCGCGGCTACCGAGCGCGGCACGTCCTGATTGAGCACGCGAGCCTGGCCCGCCGTCGGTGCGACAAGCCCAATGAGGCATCGCAGCAACGTCGACTTGCCGGAGCCGTTAGCGCCCAACAGTGCCACGGCGGAACCGGGAGCGATGTCGAGGTCGACCCCGTCGAGCACGACACGGTTGCCGAAGTGCTTCGTCAGCTGTCGGACGGCAACGACTGACCGCTCCGCTGGCGCTGTCGCCGATTCTTCAAGCACCGCAGCGACGGACATCCGAAGCGGCTCAATTGCCGACGAAATTGGTGAACTCGCGGATGCCGATGTTGACGTACATCCGACGGACGATGTCGTAATCGCGATCGGAAATGTCGGGCCGGAATTTGCCGCCTTCGAACTTCTTGTTCTCTTTGGTCGACGTGATCGCGGCGTGCAGGTCTGCGGCGTTGTCGACGAACGCCTTACGGAAGCTTTGCAGTGTCTCCGGCTTTACCTTGGGCGAGGCGAGGACGACGTCGTCGGGCAGCACGATGCCGTCACCGAGGGATACGAACTTCTGATCCGGGAAGGCCTTGCGAACCCGCTCGAGATGCGTCTGGTTCATCCCGACCGCAGCGAGGTCACCCTTGATCAATGCTTCGGCCGCGACGTTGAGCTTCAAGAACGCCGGCTGATAGTCTTTGGAGTACGCCAAGCCCGCATCGGCCAGGATCGTCGCCGGGCCGAGGTGCTGCGACGTCGAACCGATCTCGCCGAAGGAGACGCGCTTGCCCTTGAGATCGGAAAGCGACTTGATTGGACCGTTCTCCAATACGACGATGCTCGAACGATAGTTCGGGCGAGTCCACACGACGACCGGCTGAGCCTTGAGGCGCGCGTTGAAGACGACGTACTCGGCGGGACCGGTCAGGACGAAATCGACCTGATCTGCGGCCATCGCTTCGACCGCGGCCGTACGGCCCGAGACCGGGAAGAGCTGAACGGTCAGGCCCGACGCTTTTTCAAGCGCCGCCTTGAAGGGTCCGAACTCCCGCTGAAGAGACTCGAGCCCGTCGATGTCCGTCACGGCAAACCGAACCGTTGTCTGGGCGGAGGCAGGCCGATTGACCAGCACGGCGCTGAGCGCTGCACCCGACATGACGGCGAGAACATGACGGCGCGTGTTCAGGATGGTCATCTCGCACTCCGAATTGGTTGCCAATGGACGGCCCGGCGGCCAGACCGAAATCGGCTTGGCTGTTAGCAGTCGTTCACGACAGCTCGATGACGGCGACCGCGCTTGACTTGCCCCGCTGCAGCTTCCAATCATCCGGCACAAGCGGAGACCTGCAGCATGCGGATCAATATTGTCGGTGGCCGTGTCCTTTTCGGATCGGATTGGAACACGGTCGACGTGGCCGTCGAAGAGGCGGCCGGCGCGAGCAGGATTTTTGTCGATGACGTCGGCCCGAGGTCCGACGTTTCAATCGACGCACACGGGCTTCTGGTGCTACCGGGAATCGTGGACGTGCACGGCGATGCCTTCGAGCGTCAGATCGAACCCCGGCCGCTCGTCAGATTTCCTCTCGAGATGGCGCTGATCGACACCGATCGTCAGATCGTCGCAAGCGGGATCACCACGGCCTACCATGGCGTCACCTGGTCGTGGGAGCCCGGGTTGCGCGGTCGCGACATGGCGCTCGCGATCGTCGCGGCGATCGTCGAACTTGCACCTCGCCTCGCGGCCGATACGCGCGTCCATCTCCGCCACGAGACGTTCAATCTCGATGCCGAATCCGAAATCGTTGCGCTGCTGGCGTCGGGTGCCATCGACTGCCTTGCCTTCAACGATCACATGTCAGGTACGATCAAGGATCGTCACCGCCCGGACAAGATGGCGAAGATGGTGCAGCGTTCCGGCCTCTCGGAGGCTGCGCTCAACGCGCTCGTCGATCGGATGTGGAGTCGGCGTGATGCCGTGCCGGCTTCGATCGTGCGCCTCGCGGCGGCAGCGACCGCTCATGGCGTCGCGATCTTTTCACACGACGACGCGAGCCCCGCGCAACGGGCCTGGTTCCGCGAACTCGGAGCGCGCATCAGCGAATTCCCGATCAACGAGGAAACGGCCGCAGCCGCGATCGCCGCCGGCGAACCGACCGTGTTCGGCGCACCCAACGTGGTGCGTGGCGGTAGCCACACCGGTTGTCCGTCGGCGGCCGAGATGGTCGGGAAAGGTCTCTGCGGCGCCTTGGCGTCCGACTACTTTTATCCGGCTCTGCTCCAGGCACCGTTCCGTCTGGCCACGGACGGGTGCGCCTCTCTCGCCGAGGCTTGGCGCCTCGTCTCGTCGGCGCCAGCAGCAATGATGGGCCTCGAAGACCGCGGCGAGATCGCCACAGGAAAGCGAGCTGACATCGTGCTCGTCGATGCCGCCGGCCCGCAGCCTGTCGCCGTTGCCACCATTGCGAATGGACGGCTATGCCATCTCTCTGACGGCGGACGGCTGCGCACCGGCTGACGGGGAGATCGCGCCCTCTTCGAGCGCGGCATCGAGCTCCGTCGCCAGAGCGACGGCTATCGCCTGAACGTCCCAGAGCGCGGTCTGCGCCGCGAGGCACGCCGCCTCCCGCGCCTCGGTGAGCGCATCGCGACACGGGCGATCCGCGAGGCGAAGCACCAGCTGCGTCAGCTGCGGTCCTGCCGGACCGATGCGCCGCGCACGGTCGAGCCATCGCCCGATTTGCTCGCGGCTGATCGTCAGGTCGGTAGATGTCGTCTGGCCGATCATAGGTCGAGGAGGTTCCGGCCTTCGCCGATCAGGGTGCGGCGGCGCGCGGCGAAGATCGCCTCGAGCTCCCGGTCCGCATCGGTTTCTCCGACGATCGGAACGTAGCAATCGCTCCGCTGTGACCAATCCGGTTCGAAGAATGCAGGCTCGGTGTAGTACGCCGCGAACTCTTGTCGCCGGTCGTACAGCAGCGCACTCATCTGATGATCGATGTGGAACTCGGGCGGGCCGAGGTGCTCGAGGAGGTACTCGCAAGCGGCGGGTGTGACGAGGTATGCGAAGGTACCGTTGAAATAGTACATACGCGGAAGGCGCCGCAAAGATGGACGCTCGGCGAGGCCGGCCATGATGATGCGGCCCACGAACACCAATCCCGCGTCGCCTGGAAGATCGCCGACCGCGGCGTCGAATGCGGCGAGGTCGAACGTCGGCGCAGGCGCGGCATCGTCCTCGAACACGAGAACGCGGGGATGACCGGACGCAATCACCCAACGCCAGACCGCCAGGTGCGACAGGAAACAGCCGAGTGCCGGACGAGTCAGCGAGAGATGACTGCGCGGCGGGAGGTCGATGTCGCCGGCCCGGAGGCCCGTCAGCCCCGCGATCGAGGCCGCTGGCAGCCGCGCACCTTCTACGGCAGGAGCCCTGACGATGTCCGCCAAGCCAGCCCGGGTCATCCGATCGGAAATCGCCTGCCAGCGATCCGTCCGGCGGGGCAGATTGTTCACCACCTTCGGCAAGGTCGAGCGAGAATCGGCAACCGTGAGCGCAGGTGGCAGCGCGACGGTAAATTCGTCGGCATACGGCGTAGCAGCGGCACTCCGGTTCATGTCTCACCTGCACGTCGGCCATCGGTCGATGCGCAGGAAAACGCGGTCGGATTACACCGTGATGACGACGTCGAATGCGGGCTAGCGCCGCAGGAGTTGAAGTCGCACCGGAGGGCCCGGCCCTCCGGTGCACGCGCGCGTATCGATCAGCCAGTCGCAAAACGAGACGGCGTTTACCCCGGCAGTCCGCGCTTTGTCTCGGTCCAAGCAGACTGCATGCTCTTGCACACGCTCACATGATCGAGACCGAACCGATCAACCCCGCCAAACCCTTTCGAGCCGTCCGGGCGTGTTGGCGCCTGCGACCGGTGAGGGTCGTGTCCCCGGGGCGCCCGGAGCGACCCTGACAAATGACTGTCGCTGACTTGTCACACCGACGGACAAAAGGGCCATCTCACCCATGTGCTCTTGGTCGGCCTTCTGATCGCTTTGCGCGCCCTTCGATACGTCGATCCGCGGCCCGTGGCGTACGCGCGTCTGCTCGCCTTCGACACCATGCAGCGTGCCGCCCCGGGGAGTTATGGCCCCTCTACCCCATTCCGGATCGTTGACACCGACGAGGCTTCTTTGGCCTCCCTCTGCCAATGGCCCTGGCCGCGATCCCTCATCGCCAAGCTCGAAGCCGCTGGTGCGGCCTCCGTCGCGTTTGATATGGTTTTTCCAGAGCCCGATCGTCTCTCGCCCGCGGCCATGGCCGAGCGTATCCCCGCCCGGCCGAAGTTCGAGGCAGTCCGCTCTGCGCTCTCCGGCTTGCCCTCCAACGATGAGGTTCTCGCTGAGACGATCGCCGGCTCCGGTGTGATAAGCTCGGCCCCGCCTTTGACCGCAGAACTCGAAGTACGAGGTGATAATCCGCGCCAGTACATTCGGATCGAACGGCAACGTATCCGCGGTTAGCAGCAGGCCACACAGATCTACGCGCTTCTCGGCGACGAGGCCGAAAAAGAAAACCCACATATCAAAGCCCTATCGCCTCGACTCGATCTCATGCTGGCTGCCTTCCGAGCGCGACAATTCGAGCGTGCCCAAGAGCACGTCCGAAGCCTGGAAAGCGGCGCCCCGGAACTCTCGAGCCTTTGGCGCCTCTATGCGGCGAGTATCGGCAGGTATACGAACGCTGCTCCCGACGCAGACTGGGCCGGGAGCCGGATCGAAGAACTCTGAGCGGTGAAGTTAGACAATGACGCCGGTCTGACCGGCCAACGTCTCGATCTAGTGGGTAACGAAGCCGCCACCCATGAGACAAACAGCCCGAGCGGAAGGCCGGGCTGCCCCCCCGGGGCCGGCTCCACACCCGCGGTAATGCGCGGTCGGCCAGGAAAATCGCCGGCCAGGTCACATTCCCTGGTAGGCAAAGAACAGACCAGCGGTAGGCAAAGAACAGACCAGCGGTAGGCAACGAACACACCAGCGGAACCTAGCTCGCTTGTCCCCGTTATTGGGTCACACAGCGAGCAGGTGACCCATGGCGAGCCGGACGACCCTCAACGTATCGCTGCCTCTGGAACTCGGCCAATTCATCAAGAACATGGTCGCTTCGGGACGCTATGCGTCCGCCAGTGAAGTGGTCCGGGCGTCGCTCCGGTTATTGGAAGAGCGCGAGGCCCCGGTTGAGCGCCGCGATGGGGCGGCCGTCCCTTCGAACGTCACCTGAGATGCGCAGCGTGGCGGGCGCCCGCCTGCTCCTTGTCGAAGACGAACTGCTCGTCTTGCTCGATCTTGAGGATCGGCTGGGCGAAATCGGCTGTCGGATCGCCGGCAAAGCCTCGAACTTTTCTGCCGCGATGGGACTCGCGACGTCGCTCGACATCGATGCCGCCTTGATCGATCTCGATCTCGCCGGCCAGCCGAGCTACCCCGTGGCCGATGTCCTCCGTAAACGGGGCATCCCATTCCTCTTCTCGACGGGTTTCCATGGCGAGGCGGTCTCGGACCGCTACGCCGATTGCCCGCTCCTCATCAAACCCTTCGAAACCCGCGATCTCGAGATGGCCCTTGCGCGGCTTCTCGAATGTCACGCGTAACGGGAGAACGACATGGCGATGGTCGATGCGGCCCACGAGGACGTCGCACACCTGCAGAACGGCAGCACGCC
>Ga0073934_10004946_pt1 | contig 21403 bp, 20 predicted proteins | sample LarsenN4metaG_FD_76834 | JGI IMG/M metagenome (GOLD analysis project Ga0073934, IMG submission 76834) | Hot spring sediment bacterial and archeal communities from British Columbia, Canada, to study Microbial Dark Matter (Phase II) - Larsen... ...
CGGCGGCGCGGGCGGCGATCGCCTGCCCTGTCAGGGAACTGCCGACGAACGCGACGGCATCAGTCGCGGGGTGCCCGGCGATCTCGTCACCCACGACGGGCCCGGGACCCAGCACGAGGTTGGCCACCCCGGCCGGGATCTCCGCCTCCACCAGGCACTCCATGAGTTTGACCGCACAGGCGGGCGTAGTCGGCGCCGGGACCCAGACAAATGTGTTGCCCATCACCAGCGCGGCACTGATAAGTTGACTGGGAATTCCGACGGGGAAGTTCCAGGGCGTGATGATTGCGTAGACCCCCCGGGGCTGGAGGAAGGTGAGCGCACGTTTCCGCGGGTTGTTAACGGAAACTACCGATGTCTCCAGCGCCATCGCATACTCGGCGGCCAGGTGGAACCACAAGGCCGCATTCTGCACCTCAACCCGCGCCTCCGAGTGCAGGGGCTTACCCTGTTCCAAGGTAATCCAGCGAGCCAGGTCTTCAGCGTGCCGCTGGATCTGCCCGGCGATGCGGCGGCAGATGCGGACGCGTTCTGTCAGCGGTGTGCGACTCCAAGACGGTTGGGCTCGCTTCGCCGCCGCGAGCGCATCGCGCGCGTCCTCGCGGACACCACGAGGAGTGACGGCAACAGACTCGCCAGTCGCCGGGCTGGTAATGACTTCGTGCTGTTTGGACTGCGAGCGCACCCACGTGCCGTCGATGTACAGAGGCAGGTGGATGGGTAGCTCCCCCTTCGTCGACCGATCGTCCGTTGGAGGCCTCAACAACTTCAGAATCTATGCAATGCTTTTACATTTTACATTTTAAATGTAATCCTGATAGAATCACAAGCTGAGAGGCATTCAGTTGGCAGACCAGCAACACCACGCCTGGCCGCACGGGCACGATCCAAGGCCCTTCGTACTTGTCGTCCCCTTTCCGCCGGGAGGCGTAGTCGACATCATCGGGCGGGGGCTTGCGGAGGCCGTGCGGCCTTACCTCCCTGCCCCAATCGTCCTGGACTTCCGCCCCGGCGACGATGGAACACGGGGTATCTCCGAGGTTCTCCGTGCGCCACCGGACGGCCACACCCTTGGCCTCGCCGCCGTGGCGATCTTCACGGTCCAGCCACATCTCCGGACGCTGTCGTATCGTTCGCCGGCCGACTGCGCGCCGATCATCCGCGTTGCCAGCCTGCCCACCGTCCTCGTTGTGCGTCCTGATGCCCCCTGGCCGTCGCTGACGGCACTTCTCGCGGATGCTCGGGCACACCCGGGACGCCTGCGCCTGGGTCTCCCTGGGATGGGCCGAATGTCCCACCTGAACGCGACGCAACTGCTGCACATGGCTGGCGTCCGTGTCACCGAGGTCGCCTTCGAAGGACCCAAGCAGATCAGGGCTCTGCTCGACGCGCAGGTGGATTTCGCCGTAGCGAACCAGAACGCCGTTCTGAAGGATGTGCGCTCCGGCTTCCTTCGTGTCCTCGGTGTCTTTCACACGTCAAGGACGCCGCTGTTCCCTGAGGCACCATCCGTTCGCGAGTTCGGCTATGAGTTGACCCTTGGTCCGTACCACTTCCTCGTCGCACCACGGGCCACGCCGGCCGACGTCATCGGCACGCTCCATGATGCCTTTCGCGCCGCGCTCGCCGAGCCATCGTTCGCCGCCCTGGCAGTGGAGCACGGGTTCACCATTGATTACCAGGGATCCGCGGCGCTGGCCCGCGATCTGGCGGAACTCTTCGATCGGTGCGGCCACATCGTGCGCGCCCACGGGCTGAGCAACTCCGGGACGATCCGGAGCTGACACCCACGGTCATCGAGATCTGGGTGCAAAGGAGGCAGACGCCATGAACAGAGTGGCAGTGGTCCTGACGGCGCTATGGCTGACGGCATTCGTCTCGTTGACTTTCGGCGCCACGCCGAGGTATCCGAGCCGGTTCATCACCTTCGTCGTTCCGGGGGCGCCGGGGAGCGGCACCGACATTATCGGACGCGCCCTCGTCGAAGCCGCGCAACCGTTCCTCCCAGTTCGCGCTGTGGTCATGAACAAGTCGGGGGCGTCGGGGACCATCGGCTTCGCTGATGTCGTCACGGCGAAGCCCGACGGTTCAACGATCGGGATGTTCGCGGTGGCCATGGCCACTGTCCAACCCCACCTGTCCAAGCTGCCCTATAACACTCCGGCCGACTATACGCCGATCATGCGTGTGGCGAATCTGCCCATCGTCATGTTTGTTCGGAGCGACGCGCCGTGGAAGACCGCAAGGGACGCGCTCACCTATGCTCAGGCCAACCCAGGGAGGTTTCGGGTCGGGCACGGCGGGGTAGCGACGATCCTTCACCTCAATCTGGAGGAACTGAGAATCCTCGCGCGGATAGACATGCCTATCGTGTCGTTTGGCTCCCCTGGGCAGGTCGCGGCAGTGTTAGGCGGTCACATCGAAGCTGGTGTCAGTCATCCGTCACTGATCGTGCCGCACGTAGAGGCTGGGAAACTGCGGGTCATCGGAGTGTTTGAACCGAAGCGGCTATCCATCTTCCCCGATGCGCCGACCTTCCGGGAACTTGGCTACGACGTGGCGCGCGGCGTCTTCTACTTCCTCATCGCCCCCAAGAACACGCCCAAGACGCTGGTGATCACCCTGCGCGATGCGTTCCGCAAGGCGTTGGACGCGCGATCGTTCGTAGAGATGTCCAAGAACCAGGGATTCGAGATCGACTTCCAGGATGCCGGCGCGCTCACTCGGGAGCTATGGCTGCTGTATGATCAGTACAGCCGGCTGGTGGAGTACCTGGGGATGAAGAAGTAGGAAGACCAGGGACAGACATTACGAGCAAGGGGCGCGCGCACCTGACCCCACGTGCCATGGCGGCGGCAGTCGTGCTGGTGCTTTCCGTCGGCTACCTGTGGGAGGCCCATACCTACAGATTCGGCAGCCCGGCGAATCCGGGCGCCGGCATGTTCCCGGTTGTTATCGGTATCGCCTTGCTGCTCGCGGCTGCGGTAGTGCTGGCCGCAGAGTACTCGGGACAGCGGCGTGCGTCGGGTGAAGGAACAGCAGCCCGCGCGCAGCCCGCCGTTGATCAGCAGAAGGGCCCCCCCAAGCTGCGCCTCCTTGTCCCGTTCGTTGTGACAGCGGCTCTCTACCCGCTCGCTATCCGCATCGTCGGATTCGAACTCGCGACGGCACTTGCCCTCCCGGGGATGGCCTTTTCCATGGGCGAGCGCCGTCCCCTGCGGCTCCTGCTCCTGGCCGCGGGGGGCGTGGCAGCGACGTATCTGGTCTTCCGACTCTGGCTGGCCGTGCCGCTGCCCTAAATCATCCTGTGGTCACATCGGTGTGCCTTTGCCCTCACCCTGGACGACCAGCATCTTGACGTAGGATTCTGTCCGGCCCTCAATCGCGCGGAAGGCGTTCGGGACGCCGGCGAGCGGCAGCCGGTGGGTGATCAGCGGGCGCGTGCGGATGGCGCCCTCCGCCATCAGGCGCAGCAGCCCGGGGAAAACGTTCGGCCCGGCCAGGGTCCCGGTGATCGTGATCTCATTACTGGTCAAGGCCGCCAGATCCAGGGCTGGAACCGGCTCGTGGTAGATACTGATCACCACCATCCGCCCGCCCGGGCGCAGCAGGCGAAGCGCGGGGGCCACCGCAGTTGTGTTACCCGACGCCTCGATCACCCCCTCGATCTTCCCCCCGAAGAAATCCAGCGGAGCCTGCACGACGTCGTCGCGATGGCGGTTCACGACGGCGTGGGCGCCCAGTTCGCGCGCCAGCGCCAGCTTCTCGTCGTGGGAACCGATTATGACCAGCCTCCCGGCACCGGCGGCCCGGGCGGCCTGGACGGCCAGGAGGCCGAGGGTGCCGTCGCCCACCACCGCGATCCGGTCACCAAGGATCATGCCGAGCCTCCCCACGGCGTGCATGGCGCAACTCGCAGGCTCAGTCAGGGCGGCCTCCTCCAGGGACACGCCGTCGGGAAGGCGATAGACGTGATGGGCCGGCATCGCCAGGTACTCGGCGAATGCCCCGTCCTTTCGGATCACTCCCACAGACCGACGGTTGGGACAGATATTGTACCGGCCGGCCTTACAGTATTCGCACACCCGGCAGGAGATGGTGACGTCACCCGTGACCCGTTCGCCGGGGGTGAGTTCCGTCACCCCGTCGCCGACCTCATCTACAATCCCCGACCACTCGTGCCCCAGGGTCTGGGGGAGCGGGATCAACCCGAGCTTGATGAACGGCATCCGGCCGGTGTAGATCTCGATGTCGGTGCCGCAAATTCCGGCATACGCGATCCGCACCACCACTTCGCCGCGGCCGGGGTGCGGCCGGTCCACCTCCACCACCCGCATGTCGCGCGTGGCGAACAGGCGTGCCGCGTTCATGACCGGCATCGTCACTCCTCCTCGAGGGCCACGGCGCGCACCGGCGCGCCGTCGGCTCCCCGCAGGCGCGGCGGCAGCACGCACAGCATACCGATGTGGCTGGACAGCGCCGTCAGTCCGCAGAGACCCTCCACAATGATCACCCCGGCGCCGAGGAGCGTGCGGTGCAGGACCGCGTTGGCACTGCGGCTCAACGACGGCATGTCCACCCCCAGGAGCTGCACTCCCTGGTCGAGCAGCCATGCGGCAGCATCCGGCACCAGCGATGGATAGATGGCGAAATACTCCGGCGTCCCATACATCTGGTCCCATCCGGTCGCCAGCAGCCACCGCGGCGCGGACGGCCTGGGGATCGCCGTCGCCAGGTCGGGAACTGTGATCTCCCGCGGATCGGGGCGACCGCCCAGATGGAGGACCACCGCGGGACCAACCAGGCGATCCAGGTCCAGTGCGCCGACATCACCTCCGTCCGGCAGCCAGTGGCGCGTCGCATCCACGTGCGTGCCGATGTGGGAGGGCAGCCGGATGTCCGTGGCCCACCAGCCCAGGTCGCCGGCCGGCTGCCAGAGGCGCACCGCGGCCGGAGGTAGTCCGAACCCGGCCGCCGTGCCGTCGGCCAGCGGCAGCGTGAGGTCGTGGATCTTCACCGCCGCTCCCGCCGCAGGTGGACGGGCACCCGCGTGAACGCCTGCGGCAGAACGAGAATGCGTGGCGCCGGACCGACGAGGCGTTCGGCGCGGCGCAGGGCTTCCGCGAAGGTGGCCACAGGTGTGCACCCCATGGCTCGGGCAAAACCGGGGGCGCGCGCACCCACGATGAAGATCCGCTCCGCATGCTGGTGCCCTACAGCGCCCATGTAGACCATCGAGAAGGCATGGAACGGATGGTAGGCGTATTCGACCCGGTACTTGCGCACAAGGCCGCTGTCTGTGGCGATCTCGTCCTCGAATGCGCTGACCTCCGAGAGCTCGTTCACCTGGGCCAGGCGCTCGAAGACCGCAGGGTAGCTGGGGAACCAGGCGTCATTGAACCAGCCGTCGCACAGCGAGGCGACGATGGCGACGACGCCGTCCCGCAGCACGTCCCGGTGGCGCACAATCTGCGCGCCGATGGCCTGTAGCATCAGAATGGGGTTCGTACCCATGCCCGGCCCGTAGTGAAACGATCGGGGTTGCCCGAAGACCACGACATCGAATGGCTCGGCGATGTCGAGCGCGACGTCCGTGCGGCGGGAGGCCAGCGGCCAGGACGCTTCCTGGACGGCGTCGGGAGCACCGGCGAAGACGCCGAGCACCTGAGCGTCGGTCCCCAGCACGGCGTCCACGGAAAAGAAACGCTTCCCGATCCCCCGTTCGATAGCCCGCCCGATGGCGTCAAACTGCCGCCGCATGTGGCTGTGCTGCACGTTCGCGGGGACGAAATCCTGCCGCAACATGGTCTTCGGGCTGTGGTGGCCCCGAATCGACCGCCATGTGGTGATCCCGGTCGCCGCCATCTTGTAGCCACCGCTGTAGCCGCCGTAGGGGTTACCCTGCACGTGCCCGATCAGGATAGCCAGGTCGGCTTCGGCGACTCGCCGGTTCACCTCCACGACATCTCCGTACTCCGTCACACCCAGCGAGGTGATTCCCGCGGGATCTTCCGCGTCGTGCATCAGCAAACGGTTGGGCCAGAAGGCCTGAACCGTTCCCTGACCCAGGTAGGCGACGAGTTCGTCGAAGGTGTTCTTGCGGTGCAACCCCATAGCGCAGAGCAGAACGATGTCCCGGCGCCGCACCCCGGCACGCTCGAGTTCCTCGACGATGATCGGGATCGCCACCTTGCGATGCGCGCGTTCGTGCGCGCCGCCCTTGACCCGGTCCGGAAACGCGATCACGACCCGGCTGTCCGGCCCGACCAGATCCCGCAGCGGCGGCAGCCCCAGCGGTGCGGCCAGCGCGCGCCGGGTCGCCTCGGCGGGATCCACTTCGGGTGGATCCTGGTGGGACCGGCCGGGCCAGAAGACCAGGGCGGAGTCAGGAACCTCAACCTCCATCGTCGCGTCCCCGTACTCCAGGGGTACGGTGATCATCGCCGCTCCTCAGTACCGGGGTGGACCTCGCGGCCGGTCAGCGCCTCCAGGACCTTGACCACGGCGCCGCTGTCCTCGGCGCCGTACCCTTTCGCCCGGGCCATCTCCAGCAGGACCGCGGTTGCCGGGGTAATGACGGTCGGCGCGCGCGCGTCCGCCGCCATGGCCAGCGCCAGCCGGACGTCTTTGTGCAGCAGGTCAACGCTGAAGGCAGGAGAGAAGTCCCGGCTCAGGATCTTGGGCCCGAGTTCGCGGAACAGGTTGCTGACCGTGGCGGCGCCGCTCTCGGCCACGGCGTTGACGAACACCTGAGGATCCATCCCCACCGCCGCACACACGGCCAGGACCTCCGCGGTCACGGCATTGATGGCCGAGAACATCATGTTGTTCAGCAGTTTGACCACGTTACCCCAACCGTGGGGGCCCACGTGGATGAGGCGGGCGGCCAGGACTTCGAGGATCGGCCGAACACGCTCCAGGTCAGCAGCAGCCCCACCGACCGGCAGCGTCCACCGGCCGCAGGCCGGAGGCCGGCCCAAGACCGGCGCATCCAGGTAGCCGACGCCGCGCGCCGCGGCGCGGGCTGCGTTGCGTCTCGTCGTCTCAGGGTCGACGGTGCTCAAGTCGACAATGACGGTCCCCGGCTGCGCCCCGGCCAGTACCCCATCCTCTGCCGCCACGACCTTTTCGACATCTGCGGGCAGAGGCAGGGAGAGCAGCACGATCTGGGCGCGGCGGGCCACCTCCAGGGGCGAGGCCGCGATCGCTGCCCCCGCCGCCGCCGCCCGGCGTTCAGCCTCCGGCGCGCTGTCGCGGGCGACCACGGTATGTCCGGTCTCCTGCAGCCGCTGCAACATCCGGCTGCCCATGGTGCCCACGCCGATGAGACCAACGGTCTGGGGTGTCGACATTCTCCTCACCACGCAATCGCGAGTTCTTCCAGGATGTGACGCAACCGCGGGGCATTGGTCCTGGCCAACGTTCGAATCTCATCGCTGATCGGCGGGTACGGCAAGCGGGTCAGGCCCCCCTCCACCCCGAACTCCGCGAGGAGCGCCTGCCACATCGGGACGTTCCCCGGCCCGCCGCAGAGGCGGAAGACCTCCCCGGCACGGCGCTCCAGGGCGGCGGCGCGCCCCCAGTCGCCGGCCCGCACCGCCGCGTAGAGCGCGTTATAGAACTGGGGCAGCGCGTTGTTCGGGCCGCCGATGAACCCGTCGGCACCGTCGGCCAGCGCCGCGAAGAGCAACGACGGGACGGCCGTGAAGACCGTGAACTCCTCCCGATTCACCCGCTGCAGGAGCTGCTGAAAGGCGTAGAATGCGAGGCCACCGTCCTTATACCCCCGCACGCCCAGCGCGGCCAATTCCAGGACCTGGTCCACGGTGAACTCGAAGTAGGTGTGCAGCGGCTGGTTGTACGCCCACACGGGCAGGCGAGTCGCCGCGAGCAGGCGCTCATAGTACGCCCGGACCACCGGCCAGGTGACACGGTAGTAGAAGGGAGGGATGGCCGCGACGGCGTCCGCGCGCAGATCCTCCGCGTGCCGGGCCAGCGCAGCGGCCTCCCGGGGGTTCAGGGAGCCTACATGCACGATGGTCCCGAGGCGACCGCCGGCCGCCTCGACCGCGACTTCAACCACGCGGCGGCGCTCCTCCGCCGACATCGCCGGGCCCCCGCCCAGGGACCCGCAGAGGAACACACCGTCGCTGCCTTTCGCCACGTGATAGGTGACGATGCCGCGGAGCGCGGCCTCGTCCACACTCCCCTCCGGGGTGAACGGCGTGACCAGCGCGGGGTACATTCCTCGGAGTTCTCTCATTTGCGCCCTACCCTTCCACCGCCGCGGCAGCGTCACTCAGGACCGTCGGCGGCCGCTCTCCTCTGAGCACCGCCAGGATCGTGGCGATGGCCGAGTCCTCCATCCGCGCGATCGCATCCGTGCTCAGGCCTGCGACATGAGGGGTTAGCACCACGTGGGGCAGCCGTGCCAGGCGCCAGTCCGTGGGCGGTTCCGGATCGGTGACGTCCAGCGCGGCGCCGGCGAGGTGGCCGGAGACCAGCGCCGCATACAGCGCCTCCTCGTCCACAATCCCGCCCCGGGCGGTGTTGATGAGATAGGCTCCTGGCCGCATGATCGCCAGCGCCCGGGCGTCGATCAGGTGGCGCGTCTGAGGCGCGAAGGGCAGGTGCAGGGTCACCACATCGGCCTGCCCCAGCAGGGTATCCAGGTCCAGGAGGTCGATGCCTTGGGCGGCGACAAACTCCAGATCCGGCGCGGGTTCATGCGCGATGACGCGCATCCCGAAGGCCCGGGCCAGCCGCGCCACCTCGCGGCCGGTTCTCCCGAGGCCCACAATCCCCAGGGTACGCCCGCGGAGTTCGGGTCCCGGCTCCGGCGCCCACTCGCCGCGCTTCGCCCGGGCATCCTGGGCAGCCACGCGCCGCACCACCGCGAGCATCAGCGCCAAGGTATGCTCGGCTGCGGCCGTATGATTTGTGGCGGGGGTAGTGGCTACCAGAATCCCGCGCCGGCCGGCGGCGGCGAGATCGACGGTGTCGTAGCCGACGCCGAAGCGGCAGATGAGACGTAGTCTGGACGCCGCCGCCATCAGACGGTCGGTCCAGGGTTCCAAACCTGCGATCACCGCGACGACCCCGTCCAGCAGCGGCCTCACCTCCGCCTCCCCGAGCGGGCGGTCGCGCTGCGGCGCGACCCGAACCGCGCACCCTGCGGCCTCCAGCGCGCGGACGGGGGCGTCGCTCAGCCGCCCGAACAGGCGGGCGGTGACCAGAATGACCGGCCGCATCCTCCGGCCCTCCCCGGCTACTTTGTCCGCAGGTAGGCCTGAATGTAGGATCCCTCCACGATCTTGCTGGCATCGATCGCGCTGCGGGTGATGCCCTCACGCAGCAGGAAGTCCCCGACCTCCTGGATCATCCGCTGCGCCCCGCCTCCCGGCAGCAGCGAGAGCTCGAACCTGGGATCCACGAGCTGCTCCAGCCGGACCACCGGATTGATGTCGACGATGTGCTTGGCGATGCCCTCGCTGACGCCCAGGTTCTCCGCCGTGGCCTTGATGGCCACAGCCGGATTCCGGCGGAACTCCTCCAGCGCCAGGTCCACGGCCCGGAGGAGCAGCAGCACGGCCCGCGGATTCCTCTGGACCCAGGCGACGCGGGCCACCCAGTGGTCGGAGGTGTTGAGGCCGACGTCATGGCTGCGCGTGATCACGCGGCCGCCGGCCTCCTGCATCCGCGAGATCCAGGGCTCCCAGGCGTAGGCGGCCTGGACGTCGCCCCGGGCGAACGCCGGGGTCATGGCCGTGACGTCGATGTGGATCATCGTCACATCCGCGGGCGAGAGGCCGGCGCTCTGCAGCGCTTTGAGCAGGCCCAGGTGTGCGCTGGTCCCCCGCATGAAGGCGATGCGCTTCCCCCGCAGATCCGCCAGCCTGGTGATGCCGCTATCCGATCGGGCGACCAGTCCGTCGGCGTAACTGCTGAGGATCTGAATGTAGAAGTTGCGGTAGTCCAGGCCCTGTGAGGCGCCCACGACCATCCCCGCAGTCCCGAACAGCCCAACGTCCACACTCTCGCTCTGGAACGCCGCAAACTGCGGCGGGCCGGCCGTAAACCGGATGTACTCTGGCTGCAGACCCACGCGCTCGAAGATCTTGAGATCGCGCGCCGTGTAGAAGAGGACCGCATTGTACGGCTGCCAGGCGATGCGCACCACGAGCGGCTGCTGCGCGCTCCCTGTACCCGCCAGCGCTGCGGTCAGCATCAGGACACTCCCAACCACCGCAAGATACCTGCTCATGCTACACCTCCTCGGGACTTCTTCCCGGACGCCCGCCGGAGGCCTGACCGCTCTCGTCCGAGCGGAGGGCCTGCAGCAGGGCATACTTCAATCGAGCGAACTCCGCCGTTCCGATCAGGTCCACGGCGCGAGGGTACGGGAACGGCACAGTGAGGCAATCCCGTATCTGGCCGGCGCGGGCCATGACATAGATACGGTGGCAGAGGAAGAGGGCTTCCTCGGGATCGTGGGTGACCAGGACGATGGTCGGGTGGTAGAGGCCCCAGACCTGCAGGAGCAGTTCCTGCATCTGACTGCGCGTCTGGGAGTCGAGGGCGCCAAACGGCTCGTCCATCAGCAGCACTTCCGGCCGGTTGAGCAAGGCGCGCGCCAGCTGGACGCGCTGCTTCATCCCCCCGGAGAGCTGGTGCGGGTAATCGTGCTCCCGGCCGGAGAGGCCGACGGCCTCAATGAGGGCCTTCGCGCGCGGGCCATACTCGCGTCGATCCTCCCCGCGGTGTCGGGGTCCGAACGTGACGTTCTCCCACACCGTCAGCCAGGCGAAGAGCGCCGGGAACTGGAAGACCACCATGCGATCGGGTCCCGGACGACCGACGGGGCGCCCGGTGATCAGGATCGCGCCTTCGTCCTGCCGGTCGAACCCGGCGATGAGATTCAGGAGCGTCGTCTTGCCGCACCCACTGGGTCCGAGCAGACCGACGATCTCCTGCTCGCGCACTTCGCCGGTCACGCCCTGCAGGGCCACCACGGGGTGCGATCGCTTCGAGGTGGGCGGGAAGACGCGGCCGACCTCCTGCAGCACAATCTTGACGACGGCGGCGGGAGTCGGCGGGAGCGTGGTCACTTCCCCGCCCAATGGAGCACCCTCCGGTCGATGAAGAAGGTAATGACCTCCAGCGTCACCCCGATGAGCCCAATGATGATGATGCCGATATAGACGTCGGGGACGCGAAAGAAGGTGGTGGCGTCCATGACCATGAAGCCCAGCCCCGCCTGCGCGGCGATGAGTTCGGCCGCCACCACGATGGCCCAGCTCACCGCGGTCGCGGTCTTCACCCCCGTCATGATATGGGGCAGCGCCGCCCAGAAGATGACCCGGGCGAAGAGCTGGAGCGGCGTCAGGCCCATGTTCTCGCCCGCACGGATCAGGTCGCGCGCCACTGTGCGGACGCCCGCCGAGGAGTTCAGCACAACGTAGTAGAGCGCGGCGAGGAAGATCAGCGCGACCTTCGAGAACTCGCCGATGCCAAAGTACAGGATCATCAGCGGGATGAAGGCGATGGGTGGGATCGGCCGCAGAAAGGAGAAGACCGGTGAGAGGATGGCGTGAGCCACAGGGCTGTACCCCATCAGCAGCCCGACGGGTACCCCCACGGCGATGCCCAGTCCCAATCCGGTGAAGGTGCGGAGGAGACTCGCCCACAGATGTTCGGCCAGCGGCTTGTTCGCATACCCCTTGACCAGGAGCAGCCGGAACTCGACCAGGAGTTGGCCCGGCGCCGGGAGGGTGAACGCCGAGACCCACCCCCACGCCGTCGCCACATACCAGAGGAGCAGGATGGCGGCGACCGTCCCCCAGCTGATCAGCGAATATCGCATCCTCGGTGCGCCGCCGTGTCGTTGGTGCGCCCGGACGTTCACCGTCATCGCCTCGCGGCAGCAGTTACGGCCAGATCCGCCAGCAATGTCTCCGACACGTCGATACCGATACCGGGGGCCTCGGGCATAACCACGGCGCCGGCCAATGGTGCGTACGCCTCGCCAAGCAGGGCTTCGCGCAAAGGATGAGGATGGGCATCGAATTCCAGAATCTCGCAGTGGGGCAGCGCCGCTGCCAGGTGGACCGCGGCCGCAAAAGCGATGGAGCCCCCCCAACAATGTGGCGAGACCGCCACGTCGTGGGCCGAGGCCAGGGCGGCAATGGCTGTCGCCTCGGTGAGCCCCCCGCACCGCCCCAGGTCGGGCATGGCCACGTCGATGGCGCGAGCCGCCAACCACGGAGCGAAGCCGTGCCGCGTGTACAGGTTCTCGCCCCCCGCGACGGGTACCGCCACCGCGGCGCGCACGCTACGGCAGCCGTCCAGGTCGTGCACCGGAACCGGCTCCTCGATCCAGGAGACGTCGAAGGATGCACAACGCTGGGCCAGGGTCACTGCGCTCTTGGGATCGTAAGCACCGTTGGCGTCGAGGAGCAGGCGGATGTCCGGGCCCAGAGCCTCACGGAGCGCGGCGACGCGCACGATGTCCGCCTCCACCCCCGTCCCGACCTTGACCTTGATGGCCCGGAAGCCCTGTGCCGCGAAGCGGCGGGCAACGTCAACTGCCGGGGCCACCGCCGAGAAGTAGACGCTGGCGGCATAGACGGAAACTTCCGTGCGGACGGGACCACCCAGCAGCATCACCAGGGGGATGCCCAGGGCCCTCGCGCACAGATCCCAGAGCGCCAGATCGATGGCGCTCAGGGCTGCCACCAGCAGTCCGCCCGGGCCCTCCTCCCGGGCCCGCGCCATGAGGGAGCGGACGAGGGTGTTTCGCTCCATCGGGTCGGCGCCCAGCGCGAGGGGAGCCAGATGGCGGATTGCCGGCACCAAGACGGCTGGGGGCCCTACGCACTCCCCATATCCGATCAGGCCGTCGTCACATCGCAGCCGGACAATTGTGGACTCCCGAACCGAGACCGGATCCCTTCTGGCGCTTGCGCCCAAAGGCGCCTCCAGTGGAACTGCCACGTGGAAGGCCTGGACTTCTGCGATCCGCCTCTTCATAAAGCGTGCTCTCCCGGCGGCAGAGTGCCCCTCCTGCGGCGGGTGGGGATATGGGAGCACTCGCTGGGAAGCGTTCTTGGCATGGTTTGGACAGAAACAGAGTCCTTGGCAGTGCCATTATAAGAGATTTACATGTAAAATCCTACATGCAGGCGCCAGCAGCCATCTTGGTGAAACCTGCTGGAGTCAGTCAACATTGAGTGCAGGTGCAGAAAGGCAGGCGAGGCCTATGGAAAGTAACAGTCCTGAGGCGATCCACCCCCTCGTACCCGTCGACGCGCTGCCCAGCCTGAGCGACCGCGTCTACGCCGCCCTCAAACACCACATTGCCGAGCAGAAGCTGAGACCCGGCAGCAAGCTCAGTGTTCCCCGGTTGGCAGCGCAGCTCGGCGTGAGCCGGACGCCCGTCAAGGAGGCACTGGAGCGGCTCGGACAGGATGGGCTGGTGACGATGCTGCCAAACCGCGGTGCTTACGTCGCCATCCTCCACTGGGAGGACGTGAACGAGATCTATCAGATGCGCGAGATGCTCGAAGGGCTGGCTACTCGACTGGCGGCGGCCCGGATGAATGGGGATCTCCTGGAGCGCCTGCGCGACGTGTTGCGTCAGGGGGAGACTGCCGTCCGCCAGGGGAGCATCGAAGGCCACATTAAGATCGATCTGGAATTCCACCGTCTGATTCGTGCGCAGGGGGGGAACCGCCGGCTCGTCCGGGCGCTGGACAACCTTCAGGACCAGATCCGCATCGTTTTCCGCACGTCTGCCGCCATCCCCGGGAGAATGCCAATGGCGCTCGAGGAGCACCGGAGGATCCTTGCCGCGCTGGAAGCCGCGGACCCCGACGAGGCCGAACAGGCTGCCCGGGACCACGTTCGCCGCATCCGGGAAGCCGTGCTCGCGCACATGCAGGCGGCGGAGACCCCGGACACCCCCGGGAAAGAGCGCAGTTAGCCGATCGCCGCGCTGCCGGGCGAATCGCCTCGGCGGAGGGGCCTTCCAGGAACAGCGGCTGGTGCACCGATGATGTCGTCCCAGGCCTGGCTCGCCACAGCGATCCTGCTGGCGGCCCTCGTGGCCTTCACCTGGAGTCGCGTGCGCCCGGACGTTATCGCCATGGCGGTGGTGGTTGGGCTCAGCCTGACAGGGGTAGTCACTGCTGCAGGCGCCCTGGCCGGGTTCAGCGACCCCACGGTGGTGACCATTGCCGCGCTCTATGTCGTCAGTGCCGGGTTGGAGCGGACGGGTATCGCAGTGCTCGCGGCGGACTGGCTGGTGCGTGCGGCAGGCCCGAGCGAGCGAACGCTGATTGTGATTCTGATGGCGCTGGCGGGCATCTTCTCTGCGTTCATGAACATCATCGGCGCCATGGCGATGCTGCTGCCCGTGACGCTGGCGGTCTGCCGGCGGGCGAGTATCCGCCCGTCCCGACTCCTGCTGCCGCTGGCGATCGGCGCCCGGCTGGGAGGGGCCCTCACGCTCATCGGCAAGCCGTCGAACCTGATCGTCAGTTCCCTCCTCGTGCAGGCCGGACAGGCCCCCCTCTCCTTCTTCGCGTTCTTCCCCGTCGGCGCGTCGCTCTTAGCCATTGGCATTGTGTTCATGGTGCTCATCGGCCACCGGCTGCTCCCCGCCCGCCCGCTGGCAGCCATTACCCCTACCGGTGCCCCCCGCCTGACGCTGCGGGAGACCTACCGCCTGCCCGAGCGGATGTTCCGGTTGCACGTGGCGGCTGGCTCCCCTCTGGTCGGGCGCTCTCTGGCGGAAACCTCCCTGGGCACCGCCTTCGGCATCACGATCCTGGCGATCGATCGGGGGCGCCACCGGGTCCATGGGCCGTCACCGGCGGAACGGCTTCGGCCGGGAGACCGGATGATGGTTGAGGCTCGTCCCGAGGATGTGGCACGGCTGCGCGACACCACCGCGGTAGAGGTAGAGTCGTACGGGGGCGCGGAGTCCGACCTCCTGGAGGCTGAGGAGGTGGGCCTGGTCGAGGTCGTGATCGCGCCCCGGTCGGACCTGGCGGGCAGCAGCCCCCGGCAACTGGAATTCCGCCAGCGCTACGGGCTCACTGTCGTGGCGATCTGGCGGCAGGGGCAGCCGCGGCGCACCTGGCTGGCCGACCTGCCGCTGCAATACGGCGACGCCTTGCTGCTCCAGGGTCCGCGTGACCGCATTCACGCCCTGCGGCAGGATCCCAACTTCATCTCCTTGGATGAACCCCCCACCCCCCGGCGGTCGCGCATGGCACCGGCCGTGCTGGCAGTCGTTACGCTGACTGTTCTGCCCACGACGCAAATCACGGCTGTCAGTGTCGCCGCCCTGCTGGCGGCTGGGATTGTTGTGCTGGGGGGGTGCGTCAGAGCCGAGGAGGTGTTCCAGGCCATCGATTGGCGCACGGTGGTCGTCACCGGTGGCCTGATGCCGCTTGGCATCGCGCTGTATCAGACCGGCGCGGCGGCGACGCTGGCGGGACGCCTCGTCCCCCCGGGCAGTCTCCCCGTCATCGCCCTGGGTGCGGTGCTGCTGGTGGCGTTCGTCATCGGACACTTCATCCCCAGTGTCCCCGCGACGATCGTTGTGGCGCCGATCGCGCTCAGCGCGGCGACGGCCCTGGGCGTCCCGCCGGGGCCCTTCCTGATCACGGTGGCATCGGCGACCTCGGTGACGCTGCTCACGCCGATCAGCCACCCGGTGAGCCTGATGGTTATGGGACCCGGTGGCTACCGGCCCGGCGACTATGCCCGGCTGGGCGCACCACTGGCGGTGCTGCTCGGCGCAACGCTGCTGGCTGTCGTGTCGCTGGTCTGGAGAGTGTAGGCCCGGCGGCTGGTCTCACGCAGCCATGGCGCACGCTCAGTCTTTGAGGGCCCCGCTGGTGAGGCCGCTGATGAGGTACTTGCGCACGAACAGAGCAAACAACAGTGAGGGCGCCATCACCAGCGTGCTGCCCGCTGCGATTTTCCCCCACTCCCAGCCCAGGAAGCTCTCGTACCCCATGATCGCCACCGGCGCCGTCTGGGCCCGGGCACGCGTGAGGATCAAGGCGAAGAAGAAGTCATTCCACGCAATCAGGAAGCTGAAGATCCCCGCGGTGAGCACCCCCGGCACAGCCAGGGGAAGCGTCACACGCACAAAGGCCTGCCAGGTGCTGGCACCATCGACGTAGGCGGCCTCCTCCAATGACCGGGGCAAACCCTCAAAGAACACCTGGGTCAACCAGATGACCAGGGAGAGGTTGAACGTGAGGTAGACAACCGACAGGCCGAGGACGGTGTCGATGAGACCGAGGGCCCGGAAGGCCAGGTAGAACGGGAGGGCGAAGGCGATCGGGGGCGCCATGCGGCTGCTGAGGATCCACACCCGGATCGCCCGCTCCCGACGCAGCTGGGCGCGAGCCAGGGCATAGGCTGCGGGGATACCGAGGGCGAGGCACAGGACCGTCGTTAGGGTGCTGGCTTTGAACGAATTCAGGATGGCCCCCAGGAACGGCCCCCGCATCAACTCCACATAGTTCCGCACACTCGGTGCGAAGAGGAGCTGGGGCGGCATGCGGAACGCCTCAGCTTCCGTCTTCAGCGACATCTGCACAAGCCACACCACCGGTCCCAGGGCAAAGCTGAGAAAGCCGCCTGTCAGCAGCAGGCGTCCAATGCTGGCCAGGCCGGCCTTCCTACGCGATCCTCTCACCGCGCTACTCAACCTCAACCGCCCTCCCCAGGCCGCGGACCACGACGGTGCTGAGGACAAAGGTCATGACCAGCATGATCAGGGCCATCGTACTGCTGTAGCCGATGAAGCCGAACGAAAACCCCTGCAGATAGGCGTAGTAGTTCGTGGCCTCGGTGGCCGTGCCGGGGCCGCCCTGCGTGAGGACGTAGATCAGCGGGAAGGCCTTGACCGAATCAATGATGCGGAACAGCGCGACCACATAGAGCGTCGGCTGGATGAAGGGCAGGACAATGTGCCGGAAGATCCGGGGGGACGACGCGCCGTCCACGCGTGCCGCATCGTATAACTCCAGGGGAATCATCTGCAGGGCGGCCAGCACCGATAGCATGGGAAAGGGAAACCACTGCCACACATCGGCAACGACGATGGCCGCCAGGGCCAGCCGGGGGTGGGCCAGCCAGGCTGGCTGAGGGAGGTGGACGACCCCCAGCAGCCAGTTGACGGGACTGATCTCGGGCGCCAGCAGGACCTTCCAGATGATGGCGCCCACGATCGGGGGCAGGACCATCGGGATCAGGAACAGGATTCGCAGCACGGTGACAAACCGCGTCCGGACGTTGAGGAGCAGCGCACCGACCAGCCCCAGACCCAGTTGCAGCGTGACCGTAGCGATGGAGAGCTGCGCCTGCACGACCAGCGAGTTCGCGAATCGGGTATCATGCAGGACGCGGCGGTACCCGGCGAAGGGTGCGGAGAAGTCGGTCCAGGTTGTGGGCCGGGCCAGATCGAACGACGTGAGACTGACCGCGACCAGAAAAATGAACGGCAGGATCGAAACCGCGGTCAGGACCGCGAGGGCGGGCACGAGGGCGACACGCAGAGATCTCTCGTGCGGCGTTAGCGCAACTGCCCGTCGGGCTGGGTGGGCCCGTTCACCTCCTGGGAGGATACCCCGCCTGCCTGAGAATCTCAATGGCGTCCCGCTGCAGGGCGTCCAGGGCGTCCTTCACGCCCCTCTGGCCGCTGAGCATCTGACCGAACGCGACGATGACCCGGGCCCCCAAGGGCAAGTACGGGGGTACCAGGCGGTAGGCCATGTAGCCGGCCCCCGCCCGGTACATGGACTCCTGAAGGATCTTGGCAACATCCGTGCCGCCCCAGACGAAGTATTGCTTCAACGCCGGGTCGCGCAGGATCGAGTACCGGCTCTGGGCGACCTTACCGATCTCCTTCACCATCGCCGTCTCAACCTCATTTGAGGTCAGCCACTTGATGACTTCCCACGCCGCGTCCTTCTGCTTGGAGGCCGCCGGAATCATGTAGCCATGCATAGCCAGCTGGGGGAACGACCCAACGGGTCCCCTCGGCACGTGCGCGAAGGCGACCCGGTCAGCAACCAGGCTCTTGCTCCTATCCACGGCGGCCCCCAGGATGCCCAGACCCGCCAGATACGTCGCCGCCTTCCCCTGTTGGAACGCCGCCTGGGAACCGGGGATGTCGAGGTTCACCGCGTTCGGCAAGCCGTACTTGGTGATCAACTCGACCAGGAACTCCGCCGACTGGATGGCTTCAGACGTGTTGAAGGTCGGGGTCAAATCGTCCGGAGGGTTGGCGAAGAAGTTCCCCCCGTAGCTCTGCAGGAAGAGCGGCCAGATCCAATGCCAGTTGTTTTCGCACAGGAAGAAGGCAGTCTCCCGGGTGTGGATCCTGGGCGCGATGGCCATCAACTCGTCGAAGGTGGCGGGGAATTTGCTGACCCCCGCCCGATCAAACAGATCCTTGCGGTAGACCATGGCCATCGCGTCGGGCAGCCAGGGCAGCGCATAGAGCCTGTCTCCTTGCGAGAAGGGCTTGATCGTCCCCGGCACAAAGTCGGCCAGGTTGAACTTGTCGCGCCTGACGAAGGGCATCAGGTCGGTGGCCCATCCCGCCGTGATGGTGCGGCCGATGAGGATCTGCACCATCTGCACGATGTCATAGACACCGCTGGCGGTCGACAGCTCGAGGTCCAGCCGCTGGAGCAGCACGGAGAAGCCGTACGTCTCGACCGCCAGCTTGATCCCCGTCTTCTCCAGGAGTGCCGGAGCCATCTTCTGCACACCGTCCCAGAACGGGTTGCCGATAAACATGATGCGGACAGTCTTGCCGGCGAAGGGTTTCCCCGGAGCCGCCGCGACCTTCGCAATCGTTGGCAGCAGGCCGGAGGTGCCCGCCAACGCGCTGCCGACGCCGAACGCTGCCGCGAGTTTCAGGGCTTCCCGTCTGGACACCCGCAATGACCTGTACTCAGACATTGACAACACCTCGCTCGTGCGAGATCATTACATGTTACATTTTACATGCTAATCTCCCTTCGCTACACACGGCACTACCACCTGCAAGGCCGGGTGACGGGATGAGCGCATCATCAGGGAGGCGACCGTGATGGCTGTGCGATCCAGCCTCGGTGATCTTGCGATGTACATCGGGGGGCGATGGATCAGCGATCGATCCGCTGATCGCGCAGAGGTGAGGAGCCCTGTCACCGGTGAAGTGATCGCCACCATTCCTCAGGGCACACGCCGGGATGCCGACAACGCCATTGAATCGGCCCGGGCCAGCCAGCAGCGCTGGGCGGTGACACCCCTTCCGGAACGGGCGCGCGTCAGCCGGCGCATCGCCGAGGTCGCGCGGCGGCGCCACGCCGAGCTGACGCATCTCCTGACGCTGGAACAGGGAAAACCCTATCACACCGAAGCGATCGTGGAGGCGGGGGCGGTCCCCATCTGGTTTGACATGGCGGCGGAGTACGCGCTGACGTTGGAAACACCCGTGCTACCGATCGAGAATCCCGCCAAGCGGGTGTTCACCATCCGGCAGCCCCGTGGCGTGTATGCGGTGGTCACCCCCTGGAACTACCCGCTGGGGACCCCCTCGCAGTACCTCAGCGCGGCGCTGGTCACGGGAAATGCTGTGGTCTGGGTTCCGGCCCCTTCCACATCGGCCTGCGCAGTCAAGCTCATGGAGTGCCTGGAAGAAGCGGAGGTGCCGCCCGGGATCGTCAACCTCGTCACCGGGCCGGGGCCGGTCGTCGGCGATGAGATCGTGGCCCACCCAGGCACCGACGCTGTCGCCTTCACGGGCAGCTCGGCCACAGGCCGGACGATAGCTGCACGCGCTGCGGGAAAGCCTCTAGTGCTCGAGCTGGGCGGGAACGGCCCCACCCTCGTCTTCTCCGATGCCGACCTGGAACGGGCGGCCCCGGCGATCGCCTGGGGATGCTACCGCAACGCCGGTCAGGTGTGCACCGCCACGGGTAGGATTCTGGTCGATGAACGCGTACGCGAGGAACTGGCGGACCGTCTGGTCGACGCCGCCAAGAAGGTCCGGCTGGGAGATCCGTTTGACCCGCTCACCACGATGGGACCGTTGAACAACGAACGCACGGCCACCAAAGTCGACGAACATGTGGCTGACGCCCGGCAGCGGGGAGCGCACATCCGCTTCGGCGGCCGGCGGGCTGAGGGCTTTCCCACAGATCTGTACTACCTGCCTACCGTGGTGGACGGGGTGCCGCCCGAGAGCCGTCTCCATCTCGAAGAGACGTTTGGTCCGGTGGGGGCCCTGATCCCCTTCCATGACGAGGAGGAGGCCTTCCGACTCGCCGCCGCCAGCGGCCTGGGTCTGGCCGGTGCGGTGTTCACCCGGGACATCGGGCGGGCCCTCAGGGTTGCGGAACGGCTCCGCCTCGGCACCGTGATCATCAACGATCAGAGTTCCTACTGGGACCGGCGCAGCCCCGCAGGTGGAGCCTCAGGCACGTTCAGCGGCATCGGGCGATTGGGGGGGAAGTACACACTGCTGGAAATGACCGATCTCAAGACAATCGTCATTGATGTCGGGTCAGGCCCGAACATGGCCCAGCCGGCCACCTGACCAATGCCGGCTCTGGCCGGGTCTTGTGGCTTCGGCGTCTTCAGTCCTCTTTCGGGTCGGCAGCATCCCGGCGAGTGCCCGAAAGGCGCTTAGCGTCTCAGCACGGCATAGCCGGCAAACTCCTCCTCCTCAAGACGCCCGTTGCCGTTGCGGTCCTCGACCAACGTCGCGAAGGTACTGGGAGTTCGCCGGAACCAGAGCGGTCAGGCGCCCGCTCTGCCGCCGCTCGACTTGCGGGAACTCCACCGCGCGTCCCGCCTCATTGGCCAGGACGAAAGGCCCCTCCGCATCCCTGAAGGAAACCCGCCCGTCCCCATTCCGGTCGACAGCGGCCGAATCGATCATGCTGTAGCGGTTGGCGTCGAGGTAGAGGAGATCGTCCCGCCGGTCGCCGTTGACGTCGATGCGGGTGCGGGATCCAGGTGGCGCCCACCCCGTCGCGCCGAGGCAATCCCAGAACCAGGAAACCCCGCTGCGGCGATGGGCTACTCGATGAGGTACGCTTTCCGGGCCCCCGCCCGTGCGGCCGCATCGTGGTTATTCAGTAGAAACCGTCCAGGCTAAGGAAGAAGGGATGCGCAGAACGCGTCCTTCTGTCTTTCTCACGGATTGGAACGAAAGCAGGCGGAATCGGCCGAAACCCGCATCCCGCCTGCACCTTCGCTTCTGGTGGAGACGAGCGGATTCGAACCGCCGACCCCCTCGTTGCGAACGAGGTGCTCTCCCAGCTGAGCTACGTCCCCTGACAGCCTCTGATTATAACGGACGGTCTGCTGTTCTGCTATCATC
>Ga0073934_10004948_pt1 | contig 21399 bp, 21 predicted proteins | sample LarsenN4metaG_FD_76834 | JGI IMG/M metagenome (GOLD analysis project Ga0073934, IMG submission 76834) | Hot spring sediment bacterial and archeal communities from British Columbia, Canada, to study Microbial Dark Matter (Phase II) - Larsen... ...
CGGCGTGATCGAGTTGAGCCGCACCCGTAAGCTGCGCAACAGCTGCATTTTCACCGGCACGCGAGGACGGCTCGAAGTCAATCTCTGGTTTAACCCCGGCGTGCGCTTGCAGCTCGAGGGCCAAGCTTTTTCGCTCACCGGCGGTTTCGCAGGCGCGCCTTTGATCCTCGATTCGGCCGCCGCATTCGCGGCACAAGTCGAAGACTTTGTCACTGCCATTGAGACCGGACGACCCCCGCTGGTGAGCGGAGAGGATGGGCGCCGCGCGTTGCAAGTGATCGAGAGCTGCTACCGGCGCCGCCGCCCGCTGGCGCTGCCGTGGGCATGAATCTGTTACGGGTTTCGCGTTTCGGATTCAAACCCGTAACACCTAACCCGAAACTCTGCTGATACTCGGGATTGCGAAAATCGACCGTCCCTCCACCATCCAAAGACGGTGCCGACGACGCGGGAGCGCTCCTCATGCTTCACGCACTCTCCGGCCAACGAGTGTTCATCACCGGCGCGAGCGGATTCATCGGCGGACGCTTGGTCGAAAGACTGGCCGCCGACCAGCAAATCAGTATCCGTGCCCTGGTGCGCGATTTTTGTCATGCCGGACGCCTGGCGCGCTTTCCGGTTGAAATCGTGCGCGGCGATGTCACCGACGGCGCCGCCGTCGAACGAGCGGTGGAGGGGGCCGACATCATCTTTCATTGCGCTTACGGCAACAGCGGCGATGACGCGGCGCGGCGGTCGGTCAATGTCGGCGGCACGCGCAATATTCTGCAGGCGGCGCGCACGCACAAGGTGCGGCGGATCGTGCATCTGAGCACGATCCTGGTGTACGGGCGAACCCCGGACGGGCCGATCGATGAAAGCGCGCCGCGGCGCACCTCGGACAGCGTCTATGCGGACAGCAAACTGGAAGCCGAAAAGCTGGTTTTCGAGTTCGGCTCTTGCCACGAACTGCCCGTCACGGTGCTCCAACCGGCCGAGGTCTACGGTCCGTATGCGACGGCTTGGACGCAAAATGTCTTGCGCACGCTCAAGGAAAGCCGCCAGATCCTGGTGGATGGCGGCGGCGGGTTTGCCAACCCCGTCTACATCGATGATTTGATCGACGCGATGTTGCTCGCCGCGGTCAAACCGGAGGCGGTGGGAGAGGCCTTTATCATCGGCGCCGCCGCGCCGGTAACTTGGAAAGAGTTCTACGGCGCCTTCGAGCGAATGCTCGGCACAGAGGCGACGGTCTGCCTGTCTTGCGCCGAAGCGCGCGCGCTCTATCGATCGACCCAGCGATGCTCGCGCAGCTTCTGGCATGAAGCCGGTTCCATACTCTTCACCGAGCCGGCGGCGCGCTCCAGAGTATTGAAGAGCCGCGAGGCGCGCTTTGCCCGGCGCACCGCTGCCCTCCTGCCGGCGAATGTTCGCGGCGCCGTCAAGCATTGGCTCAGGCGCTGGGAGCACGGCGCCGCGGTACCGTCGAGGGGCATCAAGCCGGTGCGCGTCCTCGATCCGCTTTTGCTGCACCTCGCCGCGAGGAAGACGGTTTTCGGCATCGCCAAAGCGCGTCGGCTGCTCGGTTATGAACCGCGCTTCAGTTTCGCCGAGGGAATGCGCCGGACCGAACAATGGGCCAGATGGGCGAATCTGATCTAGGCAAGGCGTTTCGGGTTTCGAGTCTCGAGTTTCGAGTTTGGGAAAGCGACGCAAGTCCTATTCGCTGTGACTTCAACTTCCCGCACGTATTTTTCTCAGGAGGAACCATGAACGGTCATGAAAAGGCGGTGCGCCAAACGGCGGCGGATTTTCTGCGCGACTATCTGCAACTGCTGCGCGATATGGATCTTGACGAGATCGCCCGCGTGTTCGAACTCTTGCAGTCGGCACGCCGGCACGGCGCGATGATTTATCTGGCCGGCAACGGCGGCAGCGCCTCGACGGCGTCGCACTGGGCCAATGATCTCAACAAAGCCGCCAAAATCGCCGGACAAACACCGTTCCGGGTTCTGAGTCTCACGGACAACGTGTCCTGGCTAACGGCGCTCGCCAATGACGAGGGGTATGAGCGCTCGATCGCCGGGCAACTGGAGAACTTCGCGCACCCGGGCGACGTCTTGCTGGTGATCTCGGCAAGCGGCAATTCACCCAATCTGGTCCGGGCCGTGGAGCTGGCGCGCGAGCGCGGCGTCGTTACGGTCGGCCTGCTGGGCTTCGACGGCGGCGTCTTGAATCACATGGTCGACGAGCGCTTGCTCCTACCCAGCCGCAAAGGCGCTTACGGCCTGGTCGAGAGCGCGCACCTCCTGGTCTGTCATCTCCTGAGTTACTGCCTCGCGCAAGCCGAGCTGTGCGGCGAGATGTCACTGGCCGGCGCGCCGATCGACGGCGCGGCGGAGAAGCGGATTTACTAATCGGTCCATTTATTTAGAGACCATGTCGCTGCTGTGGACTCCTTAATAAAAAATCAACTCGAGCAAGACAAAGCAAAGGGCAAGTGAGTATGAGTCTTTCAGAACGGCCGAGACAGGCGGTGATTCTCGCCGGGGGACGCGGCACGCGGTTGCGGCCGCTCACCGATGACAGACCCAAGCCGATGGTCGAAGTCGGCGGCAAACCATTTCTCGAGTATCAGATCGAACAGTTGCGCGACGCGGGATTCGACAGAGTGCTGCTCCTGCTCGGCTACCTGCCGGAAGTGGTGCAGAATCACTTCGGCGACGGCCGGCGCTGGGGAGTGCAGATCGACTACGCGGTCACCGATGTGGACGACGACACCGGCAGGCGGATCAAACTCGCGGAAAGAAATCTCGAGCGCCACTTCCTGCTGCTCTACTGCGATAATTACTGGCCGATGAACTTCGCCGCCATGTGGCGCCGCTTCACCGAGCATCGGCTGCCGGCGATGATCACCGTCTACCGCAACCGCGACGGCTACACGAGGAACAGCGTGCGCGTCGAAAACAGCGGCTTGGTGTCGCTTTACGACAAGAGCGGCAGCGACCCGACCTTGAACGGCGTCGAGATCAGCTACGCGATTTTGAGTAAAGAGATCACCGGACTGCTCGACGGCGCCAATCGACTGTTTGAAACAACCGTCTACCCGTATCTCGCCGCGCGCAATCAGCTCGCCGGGTTTGCCAGCGACCACCGTTACTACAGCGTCGGCGCGCTGCACCGCTTGCCGCTCACCGAAGAGTTCTTCCGGCGCCGCAAAACCGTCATTGTCGATCGCGACGGCGTGCTGAACGAAAAACCGCCGCCAGCCTGCTACGTGCGCTCCTGGGAGGAATTCGTCTGGCTACCGGGCGCCCTCGAGGCGCTGCGGTTGCTGCGCGAAGCGGGCTATCGCGTGATCGTGATCTCCAATCAGGCCGGCATCGCGCGCGGCGCGGTGGCCCAGGCCACGGTGGAGGAAATTCACCGGCGCATGCAGCGCAGCGCCGCCGCTGCCGGCGGCGCCATCGCGGCGGTTTATTATTGCCCGCATGACTGGGACGCCGGTTGCGACTGCCGCAAACCGCAACCCGGCATGTTGTTTCAAGCCCAGCGCGACTTTCATCTCGATCTCAGCCGCACGCCCTTCTTCGGCGATGATGAGCGCGACGGCGCGGCGGCGGAACGCGCCGGCTGCCCTTTCTTCGCGGTGTCCGAAGCGACGCCGCTGGTCGGCCGCGTCCAGCAGTTTCTCGGCGATGAGTATTTCCGTGCGCAAGCGATTGCCAACCAAAATACAAGCGGAAAGGAATCCATTCATGCGTGAACGTATTCTGATCACCGGCCATAACGGCTACCTGGGATCGGTCATGGCGCCGATCATGAGCGCCGCCGGCTATGACGTCGTCGGGCTTGACACCTGCTACTACGAGCGCTGCACGTTGGTGCCCGACAAGCAACCGATCGCGGCGATCAAAAAAGATATCCGGGAAGTGAGCGAAGAGGATTTGACCGGTATCCATGCGGTCATTCATCTGGCCGCGCTGAGCAATGACCCGATCGGCAACCTCGATGAGACCTGGACCCGTGAAATCAATTTCGAAGCGAGCGTGCGGCTGGCGCAGCTCGCGAAGGCCGCCGGCGTCGAGCGCTTCTTGTTTTCGTCTTCGTGCATCATGTACGGCATGAGCGAAACGCAGGTGGTCGACGAAACCGCGCCGCTCGACCCGCGCACCGAATATGCGCGCTCGAAGGTGCGCGCCGAGCGCGCCATCAGCGCTCTGGCCGACTCCGGCTTTGCGCCGGTGTTTCTGCGCAACGGCACTCTCTATGGCCTGTCGCCGCGGATGCGCTTCGACACCGTTTTCAACGATCTGGTCGCCACCGCCGTGGCTTTCAACCGGGTGGTGGTGCACAGCGACGGCAAGCCGTGGCGCCCGGTGATTCACGCCGACGACGCCGCGCGCGCCTTCCTCACGGTTCTGCAGGCGCCGCTGGAAAAAATCCACAATCAGGCGTTCAATGTCGGCGCCAATCATCTCAATTACCAGGTCGGCGAGCTCGCCGAGATCGCCAAAGAGTTGGTTCCCGGCTGCCGGCTCGAAGTGCAGGCGCAAGCGGGAGCCGACCAGAGGACCTACCAGGCGGATTTCGGCAAATTCGCGCGCACCTTTCCTGAGTTTCAGTTCAAGTGGACGGCACAAACCGGCGGGCGCGATCTCTGCCGCGCCTTTCGCGCCATCGATCTGAACCCCGCCGACTTATGCGACAAACGCTTCACTCGGCTCCGCTGGCTCAACCATCTGCTGGAAACCCGGCAACTCGACCCGAGCCTGCGCTGGAATCCAGCGGCGGGCCTGAAGGTGGCGGAGGATCGGACAGAAGCCGTCGCTATTTAGAACGAAAAGCCATCTTTCGGGTTTCACCACAGAGTAATTCATCTACCTGTCCGTGCAACACCGCGCATGAAAATCCCCCTTTCGTCCCCCTTTACCAAGGGGAGCTGTGAAAAAATCAAATCCCCCTGTCTCCCCCTTTTTCAAAGGGGGACTTTCAAAAGCGGCGCTTCTTTTTAACTGATTAAGAATGCGCATGGTTCGAGCGACGATTTCCCCTCTTTGGAAAAGCATGTCCTGAGCTTAGTCGAAGGGAGGGGTCAGGGGAGATTTGTGGAGTTGTGCGCGGCTTCGTAATTTTTCACAGCTCCAGGGGAAGGAAAGGGAGATTTGCTGGCCATTACTCTGTGCTGCCAAACTCACCGCGAAACTTGGAATAACCGCTAATCGAACATTTGTGAGGGCGCCATGATCGACGGGGTGAAAATAATACCGCTGCGGCAGATCGCCGACGAGCGCGGCAAGATCATGCACATGTTGAAAAGCACCGACCCGCATTTCATTCGCTTCGGCGAGATCTATTTTTCCTGCGCCTGGCCGGGCGTGATCAAGGCGTGGCACGTGCACAAGTCGATGACCATCAACAACGCGGTGCTGTCCGGACGCGCCAAGCTGGTGATGTACGATCTGCGCGAAAGCTCGCCGACGCGCGGCGAGCTGCAAGAGGTCTTTCTCGGCGAGGATAATTATTGTCTGGTGCAAATGCCGCCGGGGATCGCCAACGGCTACAAGGCGTTCGGCGACAAGATGGTGATCCTCGCCAACTGCGCCACCGAGCCGCATGATCCCGATGAGATGTTGCGCATCGATCCGTTCAGCAAAGAGATCCCCTACGACTGGGCGGTGAAGCATGGATAGTCCCTACGCTCCCGGGGTGATCATGACACGCACGCCGCTGAGGGTGAGCTTTGCCGGCGGCGGCACCGATCTCGCCGAATTCTACGAACGCGAGCCGGGCGTGGTTTTCAGCACCGCCATCGACAAGTACATCTACGTCACCGTCAAGCGCCACGGCAGCGTCTTCAACGAAGCGATCCGCTTGAATTACTCGCGCAGCGAGCAAGTCCAGCAGGTAAGCGAGATCGAGAACGATATCGCGCGCGAATGTCTGCGCTTTTTGGCCATCGAACCGCCGATCTACGTGAGCACGGTGGCCGATTTGCCGGCATCCACCGGACTGGGCGGCTCGAGCAGTTTCGCGGTCGGACTGCTCAACGCCTTGCACGCTTTTCGCGGCGAGCGGGTTTCGGCCGGACAGCTGGCCGAAGAGGCGTCATACATCGAAATCGACGTGCTCAAACAACCGATCGGCAAACAGGACCAGTACGCCGCAGCCTTCGGCGGGCTCAACTGCTTTTGCTTCAAGCCGGGCGGGGTGGTGACGGTCGAGCCGCAGCGCCTGCACAACGGCGGGCTGCAATCGCTGTTCGATTCGATCCTATTGTTTTGGACCGGCCACCAGCGCGACAGCAGCTCGGTGCTGAGCGAGCAGAAGGCCAATACTCGGAGCAAAATGGATGCGCTGCTGTGCATGCGCGGCCACGCGCGCGAACTGCAAGATTTGACCGCAGACGGCCACGTGGACATCGACCGCTTCGGCCGAGTGTTGCACGAAAGCTGGCTGTTGAAACGCAGCCTGGCGAGCAAGATCACCAACCCGCAGATCGATCGCTGGTACGAGCTTGCCATCAATGCCGGGGCGCTGGGCGGCAAGCTGTGCGGCGCCGGCGGGGGCGGATTTTTACTGTTTGTCGCCAGGCCCGAGCGGCACCACGCCGTGCGCCGCGCGCTCGGCGGTTTGAAAGAGGTTCCCGTGGCCCCGGAAGTGCACGGCTCCCAGGTGTGCGCGCCGTTCGGCCTGGCCCGATAACATTCATGGGAGGTTCAACGTGAGCAGCGAAAAAAAATTATCTTCCTGCCTGGTCTGCCAGTCTCCGCGCGTGGAGCTGTTTCTCGATCTCGGCGCCACCGCTCTTGCCAATCAGTTTTTGCGCGCCGATGAATTGAACGGTCCCGAACCGACCTATCCGCTGCGGGTCGGCTTTTGCCACGCGTGCGGTCACGTGCAGCTGCTCGAAGCGGTGCCGCCGCAGGCGATGTTCGAAAGCTATCTTTATGTATCGTCGGCCTCCGATACGTTGAAGGCGCACCTGGAAGACTTGAGCGGCGATCTGGTGCGCCGCTACGGTTTGGGGAGCGGCGATCTGGTGATCGACATCGGTTGCAATGACGGGACTTTGTTGCGCGGCTTCAAGCGTCACGGTGTGCGCCCGCTGGGAGTCGACCCGGCGCAAAATCTCGCCGATTTGGCCGCCGCCGATAACATCGAGCGCTGCGTCGATCTGTTCACCGGCGAAACCGCGAAGGAAATCGTGTCGAACTGGGGCAACGCGGCGCTGGTGACAGCGACCAACACCTTTCCGCACATTCAAGACTTGAGCGATTTCATCGGCGGCATTAAGACCGTCTTGAGACCCGGCGGCGTCCTGGTTCTGGAGATGCACTACCTGCTCGATCTGATCGAACAGGTGGCCTTCGATACGATCTATCACGAGCATGTGTCGTACTGGGCGCTCGGGCCCATGTCCGAGCTGTTCGCGCGCCATGGCATGGCCGTCGTCGATGCGGAGCGGCTTTCTCTCCATCACGGCCAGCTGCGAGTGCATGTGCAGCGGCAGGGTGAAGGCGAAAGCCAGCCGTCGGTGGAGCGGCTCATTCAGGCCGAGCAGCAAGCCGGTCTGACGCGCTTCGATACCTATCTGCGCTTCGCCGAACGGGCGGGCAAAATCAAAGACGACTTGCAGGAGAGCTTGGCGGCGTTCGCCCGGCACGGACAGCGGGTCGCCGGCTACGGCGCGCCGGCCAAGGGCAATACGCTGCTCAGCTTTCTCGGCATCAATGCTCAATTGCTGCCGTACATCGCTGACCGGAGCCCGCTCAAGCAGGGACTGTTCACGCCCGGCACGCATATCCCGGTAGTCGCGCCCGAGCGCTTGTTGGCCGACCAGCCCGATTATCTTCTCCTGCTGGCCTGGAATTTTGCCGACGAGATCATCGCCCAACAGGCCGAGTACCGGCGGCGCGGCGGCCAGTTCATGGTGCCGGTTCCCGAAGTGCGCGTGCTGTAGAGCGACGGGGGATGAGTGTCGAGGGATGAGGGACGGGGGACGAGGGACGAGTGGGAAGATCGCATGAATAGTGCGCTCCGAAGAGAAAATCACAGTCGGCCCGAGGGTCTTGAGAAAAGCGTCGAGCTTACCTCGGGAGAGGAAATTTATGCCCTAGCCCGAGCGCTGTTTCCGATTTGCCGCAGTCTCACCGGCGAGGGGCAGCGCCAGACCTTGCGCATACTGCGTGAGGTGATCGATCTCACCGTTCACGAGGTGCCGAGCGGAACCCGGCTGTTCGACTGGACCGTGCCGCGCGAATGGAACATTCGCGGCGCCTACATCGCCGACCGGAACGGGCGAAAGATCGTTGATTTCGCCGACTCCAATCTTCACGTCTTGGGTTATAGCGTGCCGGTCGAGCGGCGCATGAATCTCGCGGCTTTGAAGCCGCATCTCTTTAGCTTGCCGGAGCATCCCGATTGGATTCCCTATCGGACTTCTTACTATCAGGAAAACTGGGGCTTTTGCCTGCGGCATCGAACGCTTCTGGAAATGACCGACGGCGAATACGAAGTGCGCATCGACTCATCGCTGCAAGACGGCACGCTCTGCTACGGCGAATTCGCGATTCCCGGCAAGCGCGCCGAGGAAGTGTTGATCTCGTGCCACATCTGCCATCCGTCGCTGGCCAACGATAATCTCTCCGGCATCGCGGTGGCGGCGCTGCTGGCAAAAGAGCTGGCTGCCAAGCCGCGCCGCTACAGCTATCGTTTTCTGTTCACGCCCGGGCAGATCGGCTCGATCGCGTGGCTTTGCCGAAACGAAGGACGCGCGCCGCTGATCAAGGCGGGACTGATCCTGGCGTGCCTGGGAGATAGCGGAGCGTTTACCTATAAAAAAAGCCGGCGCGGCGACTCGCTGATCGATCGCGCCGTGGCGCGCGCGTTGAGCGATCGCGGCGCGCCGTTCCAGACGATGGAGTTCAGTCCCTTCGGCTACGATGAGCGCCAGTTCTGTTCGCCGGGTTTCAATCTCCCGGTGGGCTGCTTCATGCGCACCCCGCACGGTTGTTTTCCCGAGTACCACACCTCGGCGGACAATCTTGAATTCATCAGCGCCGGGAATCTCGCCGAATCGTTCGACTGCTGCCGCGCGATCATCGATGTGCTGGAAGAGGAGCGCACCCTGGTTAACCTGTTGCCCAAGTGCGAGCCGCAGCTCGGCAAGCGCGGGCTTTACGGCAGCATCGGTGGCGCAAGCGGCGCGCGCGAGCGGGAGATGGGACTGCTCTGGGTGCTCAATCTTTCCGACGGCCGGCACAGCCTCCTAGACATCGCGCAGCGCTCGGGTTTGAGCTTCCGGCAGATCGCAGAAGCGGCCGCGGCGCTGGAGGAGCGCGGCCTTGTGCAGGAGCGGAAGCCGGAAGGCAAAAGGCCAAGGGTAAAAGGCAAGATTGAAAATCACGGGTGAGGCTCGGCTTAATTCAGCGCGAAGGCGAAACCATGTCTCACGAAACGCGGCCGATGAGCGGAAAAATCGGGCTCATCACCGGCGCCAGCAGCGGCATCGGCAGGGCGATCGCGCTCCATCTCGCCGCGTCGGGCGCGACGCTCTGGTTGACCGGGCGCTGTGCGGAGAAACTCAGGCCGTTGGCGGAGACGGCGCCGCGGGCGGAGATCTTTACCGCCGATTTGGAAGCGCCCGAACAGGTCGAGGCGCTCGCCGATACATTGGCGCGCCGCGGCGGCGGCCTCGATTTCTTGATTCACAGCGCCGGAGCGATCTCGCGGGGAGCAGTGGAGAGCGCCGCGGCGGCCGAACTGGATCGGCAATGGAACATCAACCTGCGCGCGCCTTATGTTATCACGCAGGCGCTGTTGCCGCTGCTCAAAAAAAGCCGCGGCCAGATCGTGTTTATCAACTCGAGCGCCGGCATCCATGCCGTGGCCGGCTCCGCGGGCTATTCGGCAACCAAGCACGCGCTTAAAGGCTTCGCCGACAGCCTGCGCGCTGAGGTCAATCCTTTCGGTATAAGGGTCGTGAGCTTATTCGTCGGCCGCACTGCGACACCGATGCAGGAGTCGCTGCACGCGTGCGAAGGACGTCGCTACCGGCCGGAAAAACTGATTCAACCCGGCGATGTTGCCGCGCTGATCGCGCACGTTCTGAATCTGCCCGAAACGGTAGAAGTGACCGCGCTCTATCTCAGGCCGGCGCAGCCAAGTTAGGAGATTGGTGGTACAGGTTCAAAGTTCAAAGCCTGGGCCCATCGTGATTATGCCTCCAGTCGCAATTAGAGCTGAGCATCTCAGCAAGGACTATCAAATCGTCGCGCCGCAGCCGAAGTACGGCACGTTGCGCGACGCCTTGGGCGAAGCCTGCGCCGCGCCGTTTCGCGCGCTGCGCGCACTGTGGGATTCCGGCGGCATCACTGGCTCTGACGCAGGCCGCGGCGTTACCGATCTGCACCATGCGCTCAACGACGTTTCGTTCGAGATCCGTTCGGGCGAGATCGTCGGCGTGATCGGCCGAAACGGCGCCGGCAAGAGCACTCTGCTGAAGATTCTCTCGCGCATCACGGAGCCCAACGCCGGCGCCGCCGACATTTACGGCCGGGTCGGTTCGCTGCTCGAAGTGGGCACCGGTTTTCACCAAGAACTCAGCGGACGTGAAAACGTGTTTCTCAACGGCGCGATTCTCGGCATGAAGAAGGCGGAGATCGAGCGCAAGTTTGACGAGATCGTCAGCTTCGCCGAGGTCGAGCGCTTCATCGATACCCCGGTCAAGCGTTACTCCACGGGCATGCAACTGCGCCTGGCGTTCGCCGTTGCGGCGCACCTGGAGCCCGAGATCCTGCTGGTCGATGAGGTGCTGGCGGTCGGGGATGCGCGCTTTCAAAAAAAGTGTTTGAGCAAGATGCAAGACGTCGGGCAGCACGGACGCACCGTGCTGTTCGTGTCGCATAACATGACCGCCGTGACGCGCTTGTGCGAGCGCTGTTTGATGCTCGATCACGGACGGCTGGTCAAAGACGGACCGTCGCATGAAGTGATCGGCGCCTACATGCATTCGGAGTCCGGCACTCCGGCCAGGCGCGAATGGCGCGATGTCAAGAGCGCGCCCGCCGGCGAGGTGGCGCGCCTGCGCTCGGAACAGGTGAGCAACGCGCGGGGTCAGGTGAGCGAATCGATCGATATCCGCGAACCGGTGCACATCGAGATGGAGTACGAAGTCTTGCGCGCCGGCACGGTGTTGCTGCCGTTTTTCTTGTTTTTCAATGAGGAAGGGATCATGGCTTTTGCCGCCAACGATCTTGACCCGCATTGGCGCGGGCGCGCGCGCCCGGCTGGTGAATATCGCAGCGTCGTCGAGATTCCCGGAAACCTGCTCGCCGAGGGTATGCTGTTTGTCAGCGCGGGGATGGTCACGGATGCGATGATCACGCAATTTTACGAGCCCGAATCGGTGGCGTTCAACGTCATCGATAGTCTTGACGGCAATTCGGCGCGCGGCGATTACGCCGGTCATATGCACGGCGTGATGCGGCCGATGCTCAAATGGCGAACCCATTTCAAAGGCTGGGGCGCGGCCCAGGCAAAGCCCGCACCAACGCGCGGCATTCTCGCACCGTAAAAATCAATCGGACTGGCCGGACATCGGAGCTTTCGCCAGCGGTTCATGCGCGAGCGCGAGCACGAAGGAGGAGGAGTCGTGTTCTTGAGCGTTGTTATGCCGAGCTTAAATTCTTCGCTGACCATCGAAGCCCAACTGCGCGCTCTGCTCGCACAGTCCTGGAGCGGTGATTGGGAAATCATCATCGCAGACAACGGATCGACCGACGGCACGCGCGCCATCGTCGAGCGCTATTGTGCGAACTCCCCCCGTTTGCGTTTGATCGATGCTTCGGCGCGGCGCGGCGCTGCCTACGCGCGCAACGCCGGCGTAAGGGCGGCGCGCGGAGAGGTCGTGGCCTTCTGCGATGCTGACGATGAGGTGACGCCGGACTGGGTGGCGGCCATGGCAAGCGCGCTCGAACGCCATGATTTCGTCGCCAGCCGGATGGATGTTACCAAACTCAACCCGGAGTGGCTCGCCAAAAGCTTAAACAATGTGCAAGGGAAGGAGCTACGGCGAACCTTTTACCCGCCTTACCTGAAGCACGCCGGCAGCAGCGGCATGGGCATCAAGCGGGCGATTCATGAGACCGTCGGCGGTTTCGACGAAAGTTTGCCGCAGCGCGAGGACACCGACTACTGTTTTCGCCTCCAGTTACAGGGTGTTGATTTGTTTTTCGCCAGCGATGCGCTGATCCATGTTCGTTATCGCGAAAGCTCAAAAGCCCTGTTCCGACAGGCACGGGAATGGGGCTACTATTATGAACTCTTGTATAAACGGTACGGCCGCGGTCCGATCCCGCATGGCCATTGTTGGGGAGGCTATTTGTGGACGTGGTGGGTTTTGCTGCGCACTTGGCGGCGCCTTTTTTCCAGCGAGACCCGGCCCGCCTGGATGAAGGCAGCCGGAACGCAGGTCGGCCTCTTACAAGGCGCGATCCGTTTCGGCGTGCCGCCGATCTGTGAACCGACAGCCACGCTATCGTCGGTCAACTCCTTTATGGTAGCCAGCGCGGCCATCGGCCTAACGCCGTCATCGTCGCTGCATGCCCGAGTGCAAAGTTCTCAAACGCAGGGAACAACGCAAGCGGAGCGTGAAACCCTGAATCGCACTCGAAGCGAGAAACGAGAGTGGGTTCCATGACTTTGAAAAAAATCCTCCGCCGCATCAATCGGCGCGCGGCCGTCTGTGTAGGCGCATGGCTGCTGCGCGAGTTGCCGGCGATCAGCAAAGCGATGTTGCCGAAATTTGCCAATGAACCGCTCGATCTGGTGATCGAATGGCCCTGGCGCATCAGCCATCCGGAAGCGATCTATTTCGGCAACAATGTCTGGCTCGGGCCGGGGTCGTTTCTGACGGCGGTGTCCTCGTACCCGACGCCGTCGTTGAAACACCCGCAACGGACGGTCGAAAGCAAATTTTACAAAGGCGAAATTCACTTCGGCGATCGCGTCACGTGCTCCGGCGGACTGATCATTGGCGCCGCCAACGAAGTGCGCATCGGCGATGATGTGCTCTTATCGTCGAACGTTACGATTCTCGACAACCTGCATGGCTATGAATCAATGGAGTTGCCATTCAAGTATCAGCCGCTGGAAAAGATCGCCCCTGTCCATATCGGCGCCGGCTCATGGATCGGCCAAAATGCGGTCATTTTGCCGGGGGTCACGATCGGCGAAATGGCAGTGATCGGCGCCAACAGCGTGGTGACCCATGCCGTGCCGCCGCACTCGATCGCCGCCGGAGCGCCGGCGCGGGTGATCAAATCGTGGAACGAAAAGGCGGGGGAGTGGCGCGCCTGCAAAGGCGTCGCGCGCAGAGCGGATCGCCTGCGAGCGTACGGGGTGTGAGTTTCCAAAGAGAGCAAGACGCCAGGCAAACAGCAACTCGGTTCTCGTAGTACTCCCCGCTCTCCCCTTTGAAAAAGGGGGAGCTGTGAAGCAATCAAATCCCCTGGTTCCCCCTTTTTCAAAGGGGGACTGCTAAAAGCGGCGCTTCTTTTTAAGTGATTGAGAATGCGCATGATTCGAGCTCCCGGTCCCCCTCTTTGGAAAAGCGGGTCAGGGGAGATTTGTGGCGTTGGGCAAGGTTCATCATTTTTTCACACCCCCAGGGGGAAATAGGGGGATTTGGTTTTTTCGCCGATGAAAATTTCCGTTGTCATTCCTTGCCTCAACGCGGCGGCGACGCTGCCGGCGCAATTGGACGCGCTGCTCGCTCAAGCCGGCCAGGGCGATTGTGAAGTGATCGTGGCGGACAATGGATCATCGGACCCGAGCTGCGAGATCGCAAACGCGTATCGCGGGCGGCTGCCCAACCTTCATGTCATCGATGCCTCGGCCCGGCTCGGGGCGGCCCATGCGCGCAACTGCGGCGCACGCCGGGCACGCGGCGAGGCGATCGCCTTTTGCGACGCCGACGACGTGGTGGGGACCGGCTGGGTTGAAGCCATAGATGAAGCGCTGGCGCGCCATTACTTCGTCGCCAGCCGGCTTGATTTCGCGAGGCTCAATCCGGGCTGGGCCGCGACCGGCGTTCGCCATGCGCAAGAAAGAGGTTTGCAGCGCGTCGGCTATCCGCCTTACTTGCACCATGCCGGCGGCAGCGGTCTCGGCGTGCGGCGGAAGGTCCATGAGGAGATCGGCGGCTTCGACGAGTCGCTGCCCTATTTGGAGGACACCGACTACTGCTTTCGCATCCAAAGAGCCGGCTATGAGCTGGCATTCGCGCCGGCAGCGCTGGTCCATGTGCGCTTGCCCGAGCGCCCCTCTCGCCTGTTCAATCAGGCGCGCCACTGGGCGCGCTACAATGCGCTTATGAACCGTCGCTACGGCGCCGGCGCGAGTGTTCCTAATCCGTGGCGTGTTCACGCGCAGCGCTGGTACGATTTGTTGAGGTGCGCCGAGCGACTTTTTCGCCGCGACGCGCGCCCGGCGTGGCTCAAAGCGATGGGCACGCAAGTCGGTTTGTTGGAAGGCGCGCTGCGTTATCGCGTGCCGCCGGTGAGATAAAACACGTGGCGTTTTCAGCTCGTGGCTTCACCGAGCCGCCGCTTCAGCTCGGGGCGCAGCTGCGTTACGGCTACGAGCAGCTCTGGCGCGCTGCTTATTATCGCCTCTGCTTCGGCGGAAGCACCCGGCTGGCACGCCGCTGGGGAGATGCCGTGAGGCGGCTCGAAGCGGAGCTGAAGAGCGGCGATGCGCCCCGCCCGCAGAGCGTCTGGGAAGCCGAATACGGCAAAGCGGCCTGGCGCAATCTGGCCAGATTGGAGGAGCTTAATCGTTACTCGGTGATCGCCGGCTCGATCGCTTTTTTAAAGCAGAATGGATCGGTGCTCGACGTCGGCTGCGGCGAGGCGCTGCTGCTCTCCTATTTGGGCGAAAATATCGGACGCTACGTGGGTGTGGATCTCGCGCAAGCCGCTATCGACCGCGCCCTCCGCCGGCATCCGGCGGCCTCTTTCATCCAGGCCGATGCCCAGATCTATGTCCCCGATCAGTGCTTTGACGTCATCGTGTTCAACGAGGTGCTCTACTATCTGGTCGAACCCATGGCCGCGCTCGTGCGATATGAATCGCGGCTAGCTCCCGGGGGCTTTTTCATCGCCTCGCTCTATGAAAAAAGCATGCGCGCGCGTGCCATCAGGCGGAAAATCGGCGCCCGGTACCGATCGTTTTGCGAGTTGCGGGTGAGCGCCCACGGCAAAAGCTGGAGCATTCACATGTTCGGACCCAAGCCGCCGCGAAGAGTGTGCGCGAGCCTCAGGCGCCTTTTATTCAGCGCCAAACCCAAGGCCCCGCTGTGACTACCGCAGCCTTGAAGTCGTGGGTCAAGGGGGGGCTGCCGACGGCAACGCTGCGCGCGCTGCATCCGCAACGGCTCAAGGCTAAATTTGTGCGCTTTGGCTACGCCGCGTGCTACCGATTTTTTTTCGCCCGGCACGGCCGCCTCGCAGCGTTCTTCGGCCGCAAGATCAGCGCATGGGAAGGGCGTCAGGGACGACGCGACGCGCCGGGGTTGCAGGAACAATGGCAAGCCGAATCCGCGGCGGCAACCTGGCGCTACCCCATCGATCTCGATGAGCTGTCGCGCTACAGCGTGATCGCCGGCTACGTGCAATTTCTCAAACCGGGGGCAGCGGTCCTCGACGTCGGCTGCGGCGAGGGACTGTTATTGCAGCGGTTCGATCGCTCAACTTGCCGGAAATACGTGGGCATCGATTTCTGCCAAACCGCCATCGAGCGGGCGAGCGAGCGCGCCGACGAGCGGAGCCTATTCGGGTGCGCCGATGCGGAAAATTTTCATCCCTCCGGCCGCTTCGACGTCATCGTTTTTAATGAGGTGCTTTATCTGCTGGAGAATCCGCTGGCGGTGCTGCGCCGTTATGAGCAGTGGCTCGAACCGGGCGGTGTGTTTATCACTTCGAGCTACGGCAAGAGCGTGCGGGCTGCGGCGCTCCGAAATCGGATCCTCCAGCAGTACTCCGCCGTCGACGAAGTCGTCGTGAGCAGCAAAAAACACGCGTGGTGGATCGATGTCCTCACGTCAGGTAATCGAGGAGCGCAATCTCCATAGCGCCCCGAGCAGCCTCCGAGAAAAGCCCGCAAGAGCCTCGACGGCCGAGGCGTGCGTGGCTGAGATATTATGGCTCGAGCTAATACGATGAAAGAGATTCGCAAAACGCTCAGACGAGCGGCGCGAGGAGCGATCCGCAGGGCGCGCAGCTTTATACGCACCGTAGAGACCAGTAACGGCGTCAATGGGCACGATTTTAGCCAGGACGATTTCGCTTATCCGTGGCTGAACTCGCTATTCGAAACGATCCTCAAGGATCCGCGCATCGAGCGCAAGCCCAGTTACGCCTGGGGCGTCGTGCAAGCGGCCCATCTCGCGGCCAACCTGAAGATCGGCGCCGTCTCCGTGATCGAGTTCGGCGTCGCCGGCGGTAACGGCCTGGTGGCCTTGGAGTGCGCCGCGCAGAAGGCCGAAGAGCTTTTCGGCTTGCGCATCGACGTCTATGGTTTCGATACCGGCAAAGGCTTACCCAAGCCGCGCGATCATCGCGATCTGCCGAATCTTTATCTAGAAAACGCTTTCGCCATGGATCTCGAAAAACTGCGCGGCCGGCTGCAAAAAGCGCAACTCCATATCGGCCTCATCGAGGACACCGTGCCGCAATTTGTCGCCGACTCGCCGGCGCCCATCGCCTTCGTTTCCATCGATGTCGATTACTACAGCTCGACGATGGCGGCGCTCGTGATTCTTGACGCCGAATGCCGCTCTTTGCTGCCCCGCGTGCATTTTTATTTTGACGACATCATGGGTTTCACCAATTCGGAATTCAATGGTGAGCGCCTTGCCATCGAAGAATTCAATCGCGGCCACGCGCGGCGCAAGCTCTCACCGATCTATGGCTTGCAGTATTTCGTCCCGCCGCGCCACGCCGGTTCGGAGTGGGTCGGCGAAATGTACTTGGCTCACATTTTCGACCATGAACTTTACGGCGCCTATGACGGTTTGGTGCGGCGACCGTTCGGGGGCGGCACTGTTTTGCGCGAGCCGAGCCCGCGCGGGCTCGGAACCCCATCCGGAGTCGATCACCAACGGAGCAGTCATGACCATTAATTTGAAGCGGCCGCCTCGCGTGCTCGCGCGCGCGGCCTTGCGTCGATTAGCCCGGCCCGTTAGCGGCGCGGCGCGCGAACTCGCGGGTGCGGTTCTGTGCGTCGAAACGACGACGCCGGCAGTGGCGCTCACCTTCGACGACGGCCCGAATCCGGAGGTGACGCCGCAGGTGCTCGATATCTTGCGCCATCACGGCGCGCGAGCGACATTCTTTTTGGTCGGCGAGAACGTCCAGCCGCAGCTCGACTTGACGCGCCGTATGGTCGAACAAGGGCACGCGATCGCCAATCACACCTGGAGCCATCTCTCGCTGCCGCTGCTGAGCCCAGAGGAGCGCTGGGCGGAACTGCGCGCCTGCCAGAGCGTGCTCGCGCCCAAAGGCGCGCCGCTGTTCCGACCTCCTTACGGCCAACAATCCTGGCACAGCCGATGGCAGACTCTGCGTCTCGGCTACGAAGTGGTGGCGTTTAGCGTCCATGCCGAGGATTGGCTCGTTCGCGACGCGGACTGGATGGCAGCGCGGTTAATCGAGCGCACGAGGCCGGGCAGCATCATCATTCTGCATGACAATATCTATCGGAATATTTTGCCTTACGGGCAACCGGACCGCCGGGCGATGCTCAAGGCGCTCGATTCGGCGCTGACGGAACTATGCCGCCGATTCGAGTTCGTCACGGTGCCGGAGCTATTGCGCCTCGGCCGTGCGGTGCGCGCCAACTGGTACAACCGCTGCCCGCCGGAACTCCAACTGGCGCTCCGGCAGCATATCGCCGAAGCCAAACGCCGCAGGGAAAATGGAGCATTGAGAATTGACAACATCCCTGATGATTGGCGCACAGCGGCGAACGCGCCATCGGCGGCAGCAAGAAATCGATTTTCAGGAGCTAACTATGCAGATCACGACCGTTGACGCCGTCACGGCGATTGAAGCTGATAGCCAAAGCGGAAAAATGTTTCGGCCCAAGCGACGAACGGACCTGCGTACGCGCGTCATGGAGGGCGAAACGGTCGTCCTCGACCGGCGCGAGGAGTTCGTGCACCAGTTCAACAAGACTGCGGGTTTTATCTGGGATCTTTGCGATGGCCGGCGCACTGCGGAGGAGATCGCCGGCGAGCTGTGCGAGGCGTTCGCCGTCGATGCGCCGACGGCACATCGGGACGTGCTCGCGGTGATCGAAAGACTGGAAAAGGCGAAGCTGCTGGATCGGTAAGCGTGCTACTAAAAAGGGAGGGGTCTATGTTCGACGAAAATGGCGATCGCAGGAGCTTTCTCAAAAAGAGCGCCTACGCGGTGCCGGTGATCATGACGCTCAAAGCGATGCCGTCTTTCGCTGCCGCAGGCAGTGGCATATCGGCGAAGCGCAAAGGCAACAACGGTGTCGGCAATGGCGTCGACGGCCAGCCGCCCGGCAATCCGCCGGTAAACGACGGCCCGGGCACGGGACCCGGCAACCCTGGCAACCGGCGGCGATAGTGCAGTTGGTCGAGCAGCAGGCAATCCGGCGTGTACCCAGGCACGCGTTCAACCGGTTGGGTTTGGACGTGTTCGGTTGCGCCGTTCATATCGCCGGCTCGAGCCTTGCCCTGGCGCTGCTGGAGAGAAATTTCGATCTCCTGCAGCGCACCGGCCGGGCGCGCGCAGATCTATATTATCGTGTGAGCTTCGATGACCGCGCGCGGCGATTTTTTATCATCCGTGCGGGACAGCCACCGCTCGCCGCTGCTGACGACGGCGAATTTCTCTATTTGTTCGAGAAAGATTTGACCGTCGAATTGCAGCGTTTCCGGCGCGATCTCTACTTCGTGCATGCGGCCGCGCTGGAATTTGCCGGCAAAGCGATTTTACTGGTCGCGCCTTCGGGGCAAGGCAAATCGACCACGGCCTGGGGCTTACTCCAACATGGGTTCGGTTATATGACCGATGAGCTGGCGGCGGTGGATCTGCGCCGTATGGCGGTCGCCGGCTATAGCCATGCACTCTGTTTAAAACAGCGGCCACCGGGCGGTTATCCCCTGCCGACGAAAACCCTGCGAACGGCGCGCACGCTGCACGTCCCGGCCTCGCTGCTGAGAAAGCCGGCAGCGCGGGCGCCGCTCCCTCTCGGCGCCATTTTATTTGTTGCCTACGGGGGAATGGTCGCTCCCCGCATGAAGCCGCTCGGCAAAGCGGAGGCGGCGGCGCATCTTTTTGTCCAGGCCCTTAACCCGCTCGCACACGCCGAGGATGGCCTCGAAGGCGCCGATCGAATCGTCTGCAACGCAGCCTGTTTCAAGCTGCGGAGCGGCGATCTCAAAGCCACTTGCGAGCTGGTCAAAAAAACTCTCGAATCAGTGGCGAGCGCTGGGTTGCGGTATGCGAGCGCATGAACATCGAGCCGGCGTCGCTTACGGTTCTCTCGGCGATTCCATTCGAACGGCGCTGATCGGCCGCTCGCACTCCACAAGCCCGATGCGCGGACTGATGAAAGCCATCGCCAGAGGCCGACGCGACCTCGCGCTCGGTGAGTTCGAGGCTTCGGACATCAGCTGGATCGTGGAGTCCGGCCTGGGGCCCAGCTGTTTCCACGCCGCCCAGGAAAACAGGGCAAATACCGACTCGCCCCACTGGCGCATGCTGCAGGCGGCGGATTTGACCGCGCGGGTGGTTGCGGCGGACCACGCCGAGGCGGTTATCGAGATCCTCGGGACGGCTGCCGGCCGGGTGCCGCGAATGACGCTGCTCAAAGGCATATCCCTTGCCGATAAAGTTTATCCCGAGTTTCACTTGCGGCCCATGCGCGACGTCGATCTTCTGGTGGACCGAGACAGCGTCGCGTCCATGGAATCCGTGCTGCGCGAGCTCGGTTACGAGCAAAGATCGGCGAGTGATGCCGCCTTCTACGATCATCATCACCACACGATGCCGTTCTTTCACGCCGAGAAAAACGTCTGGGTCGAAGTCCATCACGGGTTGATGGCGCCGCGCAGCAGGGCAAGCCGCGATGCGCTTTTCGCGCCCGCCAGCGTGCAACGCGAGATGCGCGCGTCGAGTTTCCAAGGCAAAACGGTTTGCCGGTTGAGTGCCGAGCTCGAGCTCGTTTATCTGGCGGCGCACTGGGCGCAGGATTTCAAGAGCGTCGGCGGCATGGTGGCGCTTATCGATCTCATTCACTTGCTGCGAGCGGCGCTGCCGCGACTTTGCTGGGAGAAGATTTTGTCCTGGCTCGAGCGCTCGGCAAGCGCCCATTACCTCTATCTGGCCTTGAGCTATCTAGCTCGGCGCGGCTGGATCGACCTGCCTGCGGATCTGCTTCTGCGCCTCGGGCGAGCCCGGCTCGGCCGCGGTGAATTCAGTATCCATGCGGCGCACGCGCTGATCGACCGTTACCTGCTCGACGGCGAGAGTTTCAGCCGCTGGCTGAGCCAGCGCAATCTCGCCATCGCGTGGAAGACCCTGATTTTACCGGCGCCGGAGCTTTGTAAGCTGATGTTGATTCCTTTCAACCTGTGCACTCCCGAGGGCCTCCGCTTCGACTGACGGCCGATTAGCAAAAATTGATCCGCCCGCAACGTCTTCGAGCCCGAGGACCTGACGGGCCGTAACCCTAAGTTCACGGCGGCTCGCGCGCTCAACGCAGCGGGCTTGTGAGGTGGCATGATTAGTAGAACGACGACGAACCTTACGCGCATCGCTTTCCCTTTCATTGGCTACCGGCGCTGGCTGATGCGCTATCGGCGACTACCGATTATCGCTCTGCATCTGGGGCTGATCGTGTTGTCCAACTGGGCGGCGTTGTGGCTCCGCTTCGACGGCGCCATCGATCGCGCCGACGTAGCGCGATTTTTGGACATTCTTCCCGCCCTTTTGGTAATTCGCGCGGTCACCTTCATCCCATTTCGACTTTACGAAGGGATGTGGCGCTACACCAGCGTGGTCGACTTGCGCAATATCATTTTCGCGGTCGGCGTCAGCTCGGTGCTGTTTGCGGTTTACGTGTATGAGATTGTCGGGATCTCGGATTACCCGCGCTCGATTTTCATCATCGATGCTCTCTTGCTGGTGTTTTTACTGGGCGGGGTACGCTTGGCGCGCCGTTTCAAAGTCGCGCTGCGCGGCTTGAAGAGCGGCAAAAAAGTGTTGATCTACGGCGCCGGCGACGCCGCGGTGGAGGCCCTGCGAGGGGTCTCCGTGGACTTCGCGAGCGGCGAGTTCACCGCGATCATGGGGCCTTCGGGCTCGGGCAAGTCCACCCTGC
>Ga0073934_10004949_pt1 | contig 21398 bp, 17 predicted proteins | sample LarsenN4metaG_FD_76834 | JGI IMG/M metagenome (GOLD analysis project Ga0073934, IMG submission 76834) | Hot spring sediment bacterial and archeal communities from British Columbia, Canada, to study Microbial Dark Matter (Phase II) - Larsen... ...
ACCAGGACTTTCGCAATTGTGCTAGCGTCCGTAACTCGCGAAGGAAGGTCCCCGGATGGGGAGCATTAAGAACGATGAGCTTTTCCACGACCTGGGGATGGTGGATGGGCATGCTCCAGGCTACAGCGCCCCCCCAGTCGTGCCCGACGACCACAGCCCGCTGCGCGCCGGCGTGTTGGATCAAACCGACCACGTCTTCCGTGAGGATTTTAAGCTGATAGTTCTGTACCCCCACCGGCTTGTCCGACTCGTTGTAACCTCGCATATCTGGGGCAATCACATGAAAGCCTGCAGCTGCCAGCGCCGGAATCTGGTAACGCCAGGAGTACCAAAACTCGGGGAAGCCATGGAGGAGCACGATAAGAGGACCCTCCCCCGCCTCCACGTAGTGCAGGCGCACCTGATTGACCACTGCTTCGCGGTGAATCCAAAGGTTCTGTTCTCCTGAAGCCATAAATTTCTACATAGGTCGGTGCTGCACGGATGCCCTCCGGGCAAAACGAAGGACCGTTCCTCGGGATTTCTTCCGGATCCATGCCCATCGCCAGATTGTCCCGATGCCGTGATAAACTGGGGATCTACCGGGATCCGTCCCCGCCATCCATGCTTTCCCCCTCCATATTTCCTACGTCGCCCTCACCCCCGGCCCCTCTCCCACGCGGTGGGAGAGGGGGGTCGGTGGGCCCGGGAAGGATCGGCGACCTTGATTTCTGCAGGGAAAATCCCCCCCGGCCCCCCTTTGATAAAGGGGGGAATTCGTGGTCGGTCCCCCCTTTCATAAAGGGGGTGGGGGGGATTTTTTCTTATCCTAGCGCGTACGTCCCCACTCCCCTCTCCCACCGCCTCTGGATAATTAGGTTATAACCCTCGCCGAGAGATGTCAAAATAAAACTGTCTTTCGTCGGCGGGAAAAGCCTTCAAGGAGTTACCTTGCGAAACTTTTTCATCCCTGAGGGGGGTCGTCCTTGTAAAAAGTAGCGGCGGCGAAGCCGCCCTTTGGCTTCTCCCTGTACCGAACGGATCACTTCTCTCCCATTGGGTTCAGGGCTTCGGTGCATCCCGTCGTCGTTTGCAGTGACCTTGGGCGAAAAAGTAACGCGCCCCCCGGGCGAAATAAAATTTATCCGGCTCATTTTTCCCTTGACGTAGAAGCCTAAGCAGAGTATGGTTCTTACCCTGAATAGAGTGCTTTCCATCTTCAAAACGGGTTGGGACCGTTCGCCATGGGGAAGATATCGTCTGAGAGGGGTTTTACACTGTTAGAAGTCCTCATCGTTACAGCCCTGCTCGCCACGGTCCTGATCCTATCCCTGGAATTTTTTCAGCAGTCCCAGAAGGTTTACCTTCGGTATTGGAACGATGCCGAACTTGTCCAAAACGCCCGAATCGCTTTGGAGGCCATCAGTTATGATTTAAGGATTCTTGGCTATCATCTGGACCATCAAGAAGGGCAGCCTGCCTGGATTGAGGCGGCTCCGTTTCAGGCCATCTTTAACACCGACCGGCGGTCCGATGTTCCGGCTTTAGCCAGTGGAGGCTCTGTGCGTCTATCTGATGGGAGCAAGTATATCAATTCTAAAAATTACCTCACGGGGGCCGAAACCTTGCGGTGGACCCTGGATTCCACCGACAATGGGATCATAGACAAGAACGACCTTGGGGACGATGACGAGGAGCGGGCTACCCGGTTCAATGACAACGATTTCGTCTTGATCCAGGAGGTCAACGGGAGCGTCGATCAGCAAGTGGCTCTCCACGTCCTCGGGCCTGTGGATGCTCAAAATCATCGCACCTATGCCGTCCCCTTATTTCAGTATTGGATTTTATCCTCAGAGGGGTCTCTGACCTTATGGGGAGACGCCGATGGAAACGGTTTATTAGAGGGGGATGAGAGGTACTTCGCTCCTCTTACTTCTCAAGATACCCTGAAGAAAATCAGGCAGGTCACGGTGACCATCCAGGTTGAATCTGACGCCCTGGATCCTCTTCGTAATCCGCCGGACCATCAACGGATCACTTTAAGCTCCCAGGTGGCCTTGAGAAATAAATTTTAGAACTATGAAGCGGGCCTTCGTCCGATCTGCGACCGGTTTTAGTTTGATAGAAGTCCTCATAGCCTCTGCTCTCCTGGGCTTTGTTTTGTTAAGTCTGTCCCAACTGTTTTTACAGGGGTCTTTAGAAATCTATCGGGCGAAAAATAAATCCCTGGCGGCCAGCCTGGTGAGAGAGATGATGGAAATCATCATCGCCTCTCCCTATCCTGCCGAAAATTATGACGGCTTTTCTACGAACTCCTCGCCTTCGACTTCAAATCCGGTGAAGGAAGATTTACTTCGTTGGAGACGTGATGTGATGGCTTTTCAAGCTACGGCTTTGGGGACCGTTTCGGTCCTAGGTAGCAGTTATCGAAAAACGGTTACCGTCCATCTGGACTATGTAAACCTGGGGAAGGAAGACCATATGGAAATCAAACGGACCTTCTCAACGCCTTCACCGTGATGACGAAGGACTAAAAGGCTAATAGGTCCCTATGCGGGCGACCCGGCGGGTTGCCCGATTCAAAGTGGATATGCATCGATTTTTCAGCACTTTAGTCTTGACAGAGGACCTAATAAAAGTCTAATTAATAAAAGAAATGAGCGAATTTACCATTCGTGAGTTAAAAACCATCGAGGAGATGACCCCTCTGGTCCATCTCCAGCAAGCCATCTGGGGATATAACGATCCCTATACCGCTCGACTTTTGTTAATTGTATCGAAAACGGGCGGTCAGGTTTTAGGAGCCTACGTAGGAGAAAAGCCCGTCGGATTTGCTTTTATGTTGTATGCCCACCGGGATGGGGAGAATTATCTTCACTCCCAGATGGTAGGGGTTTTACCTGAATATCGGGATGCGAACCTGGGGTATGCTCTAAAACTGGCCCAGCGGAATTACGCTCTAAAAATGGGTCTAAAAAAGATTGAATGGACGTTTGATCCCCTGCAGAGCAAAAATGCGTACTTCAACGTTCATAAGTTGGGGGCTATCCTACGACGTTATGAACCTAATTACTATGGGAGCTTAGGGGGAGTGTTCAGTGATAATCTGGACTCAGATAGGGTTTATGCAGAGTGGTACGTAGATTCGGACCGGGTAAAAACGCACCTCAAGGGAGAAAGCGAGTTCAACCTTCCTAAAGCTCTGCATCTCGTCGAATCCAAAACCATTAACAAGGTGGTTTTTACGCCCGAGGGTCTTGTGAGGAACCAGAGCTACGATCTCCACCACGCAGAGAGGGATTTCTTCCTGGAGATTCCGGGGGATTTTGAAGCGATTCGGGAGAACCTGGAGCTGGCCAGGGAGTGGCGTTGGCAATTGCGGGAGATGCTTATGAACTTTTTCAGGAGGGGCTACCGTATCCTGGAGGTTCTCAGTATCCTGGCCGACTCAAGGAGACGGAACTTTTATTATCTCATCCATGAGGATTGAGCAGATCGATTTACTCCATGTGCGACTGAAACTGAAAGAGCCCTTCGAGACCAGCTCTAGCAAGAAGGATCACCTGGATCATATCCTGGTCAAGATCTACGCAGAGGGTTTAATCGGCTATGGAGAATCGGCCTGTCCCACAGAGCCCTTTTATTGTTACGAGACGACCCAGACCTGCTTGCATATTCTAAAAGATTTCATTGTCCCCAGGGTGCTGAGGCAAGAAATGACTTCTGTGGAAGATCTCATCGGCAGGTACCAGGCCGTCAAAGGTCATAACTTTGCCAAGTCCGGGATGGAAATGGCCTGGTGGGATCTTTTAGCCCGTTCAGAGGGGAAGCCCTTATATCAGCTTCTGGGTGGGACCCGGACCGTCATTAAGCCGGGAGTCAGTCTTGGGATTGAAAAATCCATCGAGGCCCTGCTCCCCAAGGTAGAGCGGTTTCTCAAGGAGGGTTACCATCGTATTAAGCTCAAAATTAAACCCGGAAAGGATCTGGCGGTGGTCAAAGCCATCCGGCAGCATTTTGGAGATATTCCCTTGATGGTGGATGCGAATTCGGCTTATACGCTGGAAGATGTGCCCCTTTTCAAGGAACTGGATGCGTACCACCTCCTGATGGTGGAGCAACCCCTGGCCCACGACGATATTTATGATCACAGCAAGCTCCAGGCGCAGATAGAAACCCCGGTTTGTCTGGATGAGAGCATCCATTCGGCGGAGGATGCCCGAAAAGCTATCGAGTTAGGGAGTTGTCGGGTTATTAATATTAAACCGGGTCGTGTAGGGGGACTTTATGAGGCGCGTAAAATTCATGATCTCTGCCAACGGCAGGGTATCCCGGTCTGGTGCGGGGGAATGCACGAGTACGGAATAGGCCGGGCTCATAATATTGCCCTCAGCACGCTCCCCAACTTTACCTTGCCGGGAGATGTATCGGCCAGCTCCAAGTACTATCTGGAGGATATCGTGGAGCCTCCGATCGAGTTGGATAATGGGAGCGTTAAGGTTCTAGAGACTCCCGGAATTGGCTATCACCCTGTTGCGGAGCGCATTAAAAAATACACGGTGGCTTCGTATCAGTTCAGATAGGGTTTTAAAAATGATTACGCGCTTACTTCTTTTTATCGCAGCCCTTTGGATCCTTCATCAAATTATAAAGCAGGTGCGCGCCTTACTTTTTCGATCAGAAGAAAGGAAGGAGACGGACCGGTTGATCCTCGGGGGGGAGATGGTTCAGGACCCGGTTTGCCACGTTTATGTCCCTAAAACGACCGCGATCCCGCAGCGGGTCGATCGGCGGATTTACTACTTCTGCAGTCGGGAGTGCGTCGAGAAATTTTATGATTCTCTCAAAGCCTAGCGCGAAGAGATGATGGAAGAGCTAATCCATTTTTCTAAGCAGGAGATCGTAGAAATCGGGCGAAGGCTCTATCAGAAGGGGTTAATCGTTGCCACGGAAGGTAATATCAGTGTCAGGATCGGGGAGAATACCCTTTTAACTACTCCCCAAGGGATCAATAAAGGGTTTATGACCGTAGATCAAATTGTAACTACGGATTTAAACGGCGTTAAGCTTGAAGGGACATGGATGCCTTCCTCGGAGCTGAAGATGCATGTGGCCGTCTATCACGCCCGCCAGGATGTAAAAGCCGTGGTTCATGCCCATCCTCCTGTCGGGACGGGTTTTGCGGTTGCAGGCCTTGCCCTGGATAAGTCGGTCCTGCCCGAAGTGGTGGTTACCTTGGGTGCAGTCCCTCTGGTCAGGTATGCTACTCCGACGACCGACGCGCTGGCAGAGCTCGTCTCCCACTATATCCTCACCTGTGACGCTTTGCTGCTGGCCAATCACGGCGCTTTAACGGTGGGTCAGGACTTGCTCACCGCTTACCACAAAATGGAAACGCTGGAGCAATTTGCAAAAATCACCCTGGTAGCCCGACTTTTAGGCCAGGAAAACACCCTTTCTCAAGAGGATGTGGATAAGCTGATGGAGATTCGAGCCCAATACCTGAAGAGATGTTCTCTCACATAAGGGCTGTTATTGCGGGTAAAGTGAAGCCATCTCTTTCGAGCCCTGAGGTTGCTTCGCTGCGATGCGCTCTGCCAGGAAGGTTAGACAGGTCCCTGTTAACCGAGCAAAGCCACCTCCGCAATAACACGCAAGGAGCTTCTTAGTTAGGAACTTTTATGCTCATGGGATACTATGTCGGATAATCAAAGCTATCAGAAGACGTTGAAGAAATCTGTCGTATGTTCGGGTATTGGACTTCATTCGGGTCAGCCTGTTAACCTGTGTATAAAGCCGGCTCCCATCAACAGCGGGATTGTATTCCGAAGGGTTGATCTCTCTTCACAGAAAACCCTCCGGGCCTTTTACACGAACCTGATCAGCGTGCAATACGCGACCTCTTTGGGACATGGAGAGGTCATCGTCAAGACGGTAGAGCATCTTCTGGCTTGTTTGATGGGATTAGAGATAGACAACGCCCTGATCGAGTTGGATGCAGAGGAAGTTCCTGTCTTTGACGGAAGCGCCGACGTCTTTGTAGGGTTACTGCAGGGCGCGGGGATCCAAACCCAAAAGGGCGTGCGAAAGTATATTAAAGTCCATCGCCCCATCGAACTCTACGAAAAGGACATGGGTATTTCCATCGTTCCCCACCCCACCCTCCGAATTACCTATACCATAGACTTTCCCCATCCCCTTTTAAGAAACCAGACCAGGACCATCGATCTCTCCCAGGAAAGCTTTATTAAGGAAATTGCTCCGGCTCGGACCTTCTGCCTCTACGAGGAGGTGGAACATCTGAGACGGCAGGGACTGGCTAAGGGGGGTTCTTTAGAAAATGCCATCGTCATCGGACAAGATAGGATTTACAACCAAAGCCTCAGGTTCGAGGATGAATGTGTCCGCCATAAAATCCTGGATCTCATCGGAGACCTGGCCCTGCTCGGTGCGCGAGTTTTAGGGCATATCACCGTCTATAAAGGGGGCCACCAGTTGCACTCCAAACTGGTCAAGGAAATTCTCCAGAAAAAGGACTTCTGGGCCTATACCTCCAGTAACGGCTACGGAACTTCCCTCCTCCGTCAAAACAGGTAAAGGAAACCCCTGGAAAAGGGGTTAAACTTTTCCAGGGGCAGTTCCTTCGTTTCAGGGACCTGGGGCCGGCCCCCCTCCGTTTCTTAAAGGGATCGGATCCCCTTTCTTAGGAAGAAACTCTATATTTCTCTCCTCGCCGGCCTTCTCTGCCGACGTCCTCATGATCGAAGAAGAGATACCGCCGCCACTCTTTTTTCCCCTCACCGAGTCGCCGTATAATCTGTAGGTAAGTCACCACATTGGGAAGCCGTGGTTTTCTTAAAAGCCGCATTCCCACTTCTTCCGGAGTTTGGTCTCCTTTTCGATTATTGCAAGATCTGCAGGCTACAACGACATTATCCCACCCATCCCATCCTCCCCTGGAGATGGGAATCACGTGATCCAGCGTGAGCTCCGCGGGTTTAAATCTTTCATAACAGTATTGACAGGTATGATTGTCCCGGATCAGTACGTTTTTTCGGGAGAACTTAACCCGGTGATAGGGAATTTTTACGTACCTCAGTAACCTGATAACCGCAGGTATCTGGATAGATACCGAGGGAGAGTGTAAAAACATCTCAGTCTGCTCCTCGACAATAGCTACCCCCTTAAAGATGAGCGTAATGGCTCTCCTCAGATTACAGACATTAATCACTTCATAACTTGCGTTCAGGACCAAGACGGCATAATTCACAATAAAAACATCACCTCTCCATCCCTTCTGATTAAGTACTTTCACTTCCGTTAAGTACCTCGAGGCTTCAAATAGGTGCTGGCCTTGACATTAAGCCACTAACTTTATAAACTACCATAGTTAGGCGGGTTGTGTCAATAAAATTTTAAGGAAGAAAGATCGCCCATCGGAGCGTTAAGCAAGGTTGACAGATCTAAGCCTAACCTTTTGGTCCGCGCCTCGTTCCCAGCTTCCACCTCAAGGCGATTGACTTAAGGTTTAAGCAGCCCCAGAGGGGCGGCCTGTTTGTAGCCATCTCCAAGCTCCGTCAGGAGCGACCTGTTTGAACTCGCTCCTCGCGGAGCTAAAAAGCGGGTGGAGGTCCCCTCTGGCTACAAGCCGGTCGCTCCTCGCGGAGCTAGGAAGGGACTCGACGTTGTTACGCGTTCTTAAGTCAACCCCATGGAGGCTCACGCCGGGGTGCGAGAGAACAGGGCCACGGACCAAAAGGTTAGGTTTAGTTGACAGATTAACATCTGGAATTTATCTTGACTAACTTCTGTTGGTTCGTTCATAATAGCTATCGAACTATAACCACCTTGCCCGCAAGTACGGGTGATTTTAGGAGATACGAACTATCTTAAAATTTTAAGAAGGAAAATTTTTATTTTCCGTGAAGCGCTCTGAGATGAGTCAAGTGGTACTCTGTATAGATGACGATCAGATGATCCTGGATTTTTTAGAGACGGCTTTAACAGGATACGGATATCGAGTGCTATCGGCCTTTAATGGAAAGGAGGGACTGGTAAAGGCGGTGGAGCAGCAGCCGGATCTGATTTTGCTGGATATTATGATGCCGGATATGGACGGTTGGGAAGTATGTCAGATTTTAAAAAACAACGAAGAAACTCAAAAAATACCTGTGATCATGGTGACCGCGAGAGATACCGTTTATGACAAGATAAAGGGGCTTAAAAAAGGAGCTATGGGTTATGTGACTAAACCCTTCAATGTGAAAGAACTCCTGGAAGAGGTAAGGATTTGTCTAAAAAGAGCCGAAGAGGAGGAGTGATCCGCAGATGAAGGAGGATACTAGATTCATACAGGGAGATACGACGGCGTTAAAAGTCGAATATCTCAAGCTGAAATCCCTGACCTACGACGTGTTAACAGAATTACCTACGGTACCTATAATACTCGATCAGGCCAAGAAATTTCTTGAGAGCCAGCTAAGTTTGGGGATCTTCTGTTTTGACTTTTCGGAAAATTTGGAGCTTGAGAAAATTTATGGATGGTCTTTGTACGATAAGTTTTTATCTTACGTGTCTCGTCTGCTTAAAGAGACCGTTGCAACCTGCCTGAACGGGAACCATGCCCTGGCGGTGAACGGTCCGAGGGATTCCCTTTTCTACGTCGTTTTCGGACAGCATCGGGAATATATACGGACCGAAATGGCTTATCTGGATGAAAACTTTAAAAAAATCCTCGCCGCAGAGCTCCCCAAGCTTCTCTCTCGCCTGGGTATCGAAAAGAATCTCCAGGTTAGCATCGGATACACATTTGTTGAAGGAGAATCCCAGATTCGAGACGAGCGGTTAATCTATTATGCCCTCAAAGAAGCCTGTGAAATGGCCAATAACATGGCTAAACGAAGCAGGGATCAGCAAGTTCAAGGCTTACGCTCTCTTATAGAGAGGCGAGAAATCCGCACCCTCTATCAGCCCATCGTCTGTATATCCCCCTACGAAGCCTTGGGCTATGAGCTGCTGTGCTTGGGCCCCGAGGGTACAGGCTATGAGAGGCCGACCCTTTTATTCGATCTGGCGGAAAAATTAGGACTGACCTTGGAGCTAGAAAAAATTTGTAAGGAACAGGGTTTGGAGAGGGCCCGGCACCTTCCGGAAAAAACCCTGTTGTTTATCAATGTAGATGCCGCCTCCCTGGAAGATCCTGATTTTAAGCTCTGGCTCACTTCCGAGGCCCTGCCGCTTCCCCCTGACCGGTTGGTCCTTGAAATTACAGAGCGGACGGCCATCACCAACTTCAAAAAATACCGGGAGGGCATCCATACGTATCGCCAGAAAGGGATCCAAATCGCCGTCGATGATGTGGGAAGTGGGTACTCGAGTTTGCAGCACCTTGCAGAGCTGCATCCGGACTATATCAAGGTCGATATGTCTTTAGTCCGGGATATCGATAGAAACCTGATCAAGCAAAGCTTGTTGGAAACCCTGCTGAACTTTTCTAATAAAATAGGAAGCCGGCTTATCGCGGAAGGCGTCGAGACCCGGGAAGAATTTCTAGCCCTCAAGCAGCTGGGCTTAAAATATCTCCAGGGTCTCTATTTTGCGGGGAAAGGGGAGCCCTTCCCCCCTTTGAATCCTATCGAAAATTAATCTTTATGGGCTAAAAAGGTCTCCAGGAGCATGAGCCCGAGTACGCCGGACAACAAGATTTGCCATAGTTGACCCTGGGAATTATCCTCGATGGGTTCGCCTTTTAAGAGGCTCGATTTGGGGAGGATTTTGAGCTGCGTCGCGTTTAGCCGCTTGGAGATCTCCTCCTCGGAGATGGGACTTAGATCGGACTCCGAAGGGTCTAAATTCACCGAGAAAAGAAACGACTCTTTCTTACGGGTCTGGTCGGGCAGTACCACCCGATAAACTCCAGGATGATAGGTTGATTTATAGACCAGGAGCGGCTGATTTCCATCCATCTGGAGATCTACTGCCTGGGCTTTACCTTGCGCATCCTCCACCGTGATCTGCGCCGGGGGGTTTGCCAGATCCAATTTAACTTCCTTGACCTGCCCCACTTTCAAGGGCTCTTCCCTTTTCATCTCGTCCAACCCGGTGTTTAAATAATAAATGATCTGGTGAAGAAGGGGTAAAAAGACGGGTTTGCTCGGCAGGTTATTCCAATCTCGATCCACGGTGGAGGCAAAAAACAAGACGCTCCCCTTCTCTAGTTTACGTTCGGCAATGAAAGGATCCCCTGTGGTCAAAGAGGCCATCACTTGAGAATGCGGTTGTAAGCTCTCCAGATCCCCTTTTAAGTACTTTCTAAATTCCGCCGAGCTCAAACTCCCCCGTTTTTCATCTCCAAAAATACTGAAGATGGCATGATGCAGGGTAGTCGTATTCATTTTAACGCTGTTCGCGGCGGTATCTACGACCTCTTTCAGCTTGAAAGGGAGCAAATTAAACTTTAACAAAAACACCCGGTTGTAGACGTCGGGCTTGACCTTGTCTCCGGAAAAAATGATCAAATGCCCGCCTTGCCGGATGTAATTGAGGGTCTCTTGAAGCTTCGCCTCGGAGAGGGAGCTCACATTACAGAAAATCAACGTATCGATGTCCTTTAATTCATAACCCTCAAACTCCGTCGGGGTTACGATGATGGGGGAAATAATAAACTGTTCAAACGCCACCTTGGGATTCAGCGCGTATCTCAGATAAAAAGCTTCATCTTTATAAAAAATACTGTTGGGATCTCCATTGACGACCAGGACCTTTATCTTTTCTCGGACCCTCACCGAAAAGTAAAATTTATCGTCCACCGAGAGGTTATCCTGACTTATTTCGGCAAATCCCTTATACCAGCCCGGCCTGGAAAACTGATAACGAAACTCTCCTTCCGCCTCGTCCCCGGCTTTGATATTCATGAACTTCTGGGCGACTTTTTTCCCATCGATGTACAACCTGGAAGTCAAATTTTTAACCGGTTCGGAGGTAAAGTTTTTCACTTTGATTTTCACAGACACGGGGCGACTCACCCCAATAACGCTCTGGTCAAAATGCACGTCGGTGACGGCCAGATTGTTCCGCTCTTCATTTTCGGCCAGGTTAACCAGGTAAACTTTCACCTGGGGGTTAAAGAATTTGATATTAGCCGCGCTCACAGAACCCCACCCGTTTCGGGCCAGGTCGGTGATGATGTATAAATTCTTCTCCAGGAAATCTGAATTTTTTAGCAGGGTGTAAGCCCTATCCAGGGCGCCCAGGAAATCCGCGGGCAGATAAGAAGGTTCTGCCTTGTCGATTTCGCTCAGCAGCTTCTCCCGGTCAAAAATCAAAGGCGTCGAAGTCGTGATCTGCTCGTTATCGCTAAAAATCAGGCCCAGGCTATCTTGGGCCTGGGATTGCTTGACAATCTGGCGGGCGATCTCTTTGGCCTGCTCGAACCGGGTACTTTCAGGCTCCTGGTATCTGGTGCTGTAAGAGTTATCTAGCAAGATCATGGTACTGCTGGGGCGCCGGATATCCTGGCCTATCGAGGCATTTAAAAGGGGCCGGGAGAACGCGAGCACCAACAGCGCGACCATGAGCATACGCAAAATAAGCAGCAAAATTTCGCGAAGTTTCAGCCTTCGCGCCACCTCCCGGTTAGAGAGCAGGACGAACTCTACAGCAGGAAACTTTAGAGGCCTGGCTTTGCGGCGATGGATCAGATGGATAATGACCGGGATCGCCGTTAAGGCAAGCCCGGCTAAATAAACGGGATTTAAGAAAGACAACATCAATTAGGAAAGGACGCAGGATGAGGCATGAAGGAGGATAAAAGAACCCTCCCTCATCCTTTATCCTTTATGCCTCATCATGAATTCCTTCGTAGCAGATAAGTCGCAAGGGCTACATCCAGAGGTACCGAGGTATCGAACAAGGCGTAATCGATTCGATTCTTCCGGCAATTATCCCGGAATTCCTCGATAAACGCACGAATACGGGATAGATACTCCTCTCGGATGGCCTTACTGTCGGCCATAACCTTTAAGTCCGATTCCATATCTTCAAATAAGATAAAATCGCTGAAAGGAAACTCCAGCTCGGCTTTGTCTAAGATTTGAAAGACCACCACCTCGTGTTTTCGGTACCTGAAGTGTTTCAGGCTACCGAAAACTCGTTTGGGGTCATCGAGCAGATCCGAGATGACGATAATGAGCCCGCGTCTTTTAATATTTTTGGCCAGATCATTAAGGGCTTTGCTGATATTGGTTTTCCTGGACGGTTTCAGGTTTTCCAGTTTATCATGGATGACTTTAATATGAGAAAGCTTAGAACGGGGCGGGACAAAGTCGGCAATGTCCTCATCGAACGTTAACAACCCCACCGCATCCCCCTGCTTGACCATCAGGTAAGCCAGGGAGGCGGCGATGTAACTGCCGTATTCCAATTTAGTCATCTTGCCCTCGGAGCTATATCCCATGGAATGGCTGCTATCCAGGAGCAGATAACCCCTCAGGTTAGATTCTTCCTCGAACTGTTTGACGTAGTACTTATCCGACTTGCCGTAGAGTTTCCAATCGATGTGCTTGATCTCATCCCCCTCCACGTATTCCCGATGCTCCGAAAATTCCACACTAAACCCATGATAAGGGCTTTTGTGAAGTCCCGCGATGGTCCCCTCCACGATGTATCTGGCCTTAAGGGAAATATGAGACAGTTTGGCGATAACGGCGGGGTCCAGGAAACTTTGGTATGGTCTTGTAGCCACTTCACTTCAGAAGGTCAGAGGCAAAAGGCAAAAGGCCAGGGGCAAAAGTAAAGGGCTTACTGAAGCCATCCTGGCCTTTCGCCCCGGATCTTTTGCCTTAGGATTTCTCATCCTGCCTTCTGCTTTCTGCTTTCTGCCTTTTTCTTAAGATACCGACTCTGGCGTTGCCTCAATGAGTTTCTGGACGATGTCCAGGGGACTGATCCCTTCGGCTTCGGCTTTAAAATTTGTAACGATACGGTGTCGCAGGACGGAAGGGGCAATGGCCCGTATATCTTCGGTAGACACCGCGTACCGGCCACGTAAAATGGAGCGGGCTTTCCCCCCCAGGATGAGGTACTGGGAGGCTCGTGGACCGGCCCCCCAGTCTACCCAGTTTCGGATAAAGTCAAAAGACTCTGCTTCCGGAGGCCGCGAGTTTCTAACCAGTCTGACGGCGTAAGAAATGACGTGGTCCGAGCAAGGCACGCGCCGAACCATCTTTTGCAACGCCAAGATTTCTGCCGAGCTCAAGACGACCTCCAGTTGGGGGTCCAGGTCTGAGGTCGTCCGCTTCACGATCTGGATCTCCTCTTCCATTTGGGGATAGTTCACAAAGATGTTCAGCATAAATCGGTCCAGTTCGGCTTCTGGGAGCGGGTAGGTTCCCTCCTGCTCGATGGGATTCTGGGTGGCCAGGACGAAAAAGGGAAGTTGCAAGGGGTACGTGGTTCCTCCCGCCGAAACCTTGTACTCTTGCATGGCCTGAAGCAAGGCGGCCTGGGTCTTAGGGGGGGTTCGGTTAATTTCATCGGCCAGAAGGATATTACAAAAAATGGGACCTTTAATAAACTTGAAGGCCCTCTGCCTGGTCACAGGATCTTCTTCCAAGATGTCCGTTCCCGTAATATCGGAGGGCATTAAATCCGGGGTAAACTGAACCCGTTTAAACGTTAGATCTAACACTCTGGCCAGGGTATTGACCAGCAGGGTCTTCGCCAGTCCGGGCACGCCTACAAAAAGACAATGCCCCTGGGAAAAAAGGGCAATCAAAAGTTCATCCAGAACTTTTTCCTGTCCCACGATCACCTTACTGACCTCCGTAAGGATTTTCTCTCGGCTTCGGGCAATATGCTCTACGATTTCCAAATCGGTTTTATTGACAAAAGCTTCTGACAAGATTTACTCTCCTCGTTGGTAAAGGTCATAAAACAAGCCCAGGGTCGAAACCCTCAGCTCGCACCATGTAACCTATATGAACCGGACGCTTCAACTTTCTACCTCTTTTTATCTTCTTCAAAAACCCTTTCCTTGTCAAGGAAATTTGGGACCCCGGTCGCCGTATCCATTTGGCAGGAGGTTCAGAAATTACATGATTGGTCTTTTAAATGGACCCCGGAACCGGCAAAATATTCCAATTGACATGGGAGTCCCGCACTTGCTAGGATGAGATATCGGGACATCCTAATCTTTACCGAAACTGTATGGGCCTTAGCTGCTCACCAAAGGATGTGCTACGCTACATCCCTACAGCCTCGGGTCATCGGTAGAGACCTGATTCATCAACCGTTATTCATTTTAAGGTTAAAGGCTTAAGGATGTAGGCTTATCAGGGGTGACAAAAACCCAGTGCAAATACAAAAGTGAGGTTAATTTGAAGGAGGGAAAATTTTTATGGAGAGAAAGAAATTACGGAGTCAGGACTGGTTTGGGCGTTCTGATGAGCACGGACTGATTCAGCGGGCCTGGATGCGGGCCGAGGGGTTTCACGAGCAGGTCTTTCAAAACAAGCCGGTGATCGGTATCTGCAACTCCTGGAGCGAGTTGACCAATTGCAATGTCCACCTGCGCCTGGTCGCCGAGGCGGTAAAACGCGGCGTGTGGCAGGCGGGGGGATTTCCGCTGGAGTTTCCTACCATCTCCCTGGGAGAACCCTTTATGAGGCCCAATACCATGATGTATCGGAATCTCATGTCCATGGACGTGGAGTCCTCCATCCGGGCTAACCCCCTGGATGGGGTGGTCTTGTTGTGTGGTTGCGATAAAACGACGCCGGCTCAGCTCATGGGGGCAGCTAGCATCGATATCCCCGCCATTATGGTACCGGGAGGCCCCATGCTCCGAGGGATGTGGCGTGGGAAAGAACTGGGGTCCGGAACGGATGTCTGGAAGTACTGGGATGAGCTACGGGCCGGAAGGCTCAGCGAGGAAGAATGGTGCGAGATCGAAGGGAGCATTTCCCGCAGCGCAGGTCACTGTATGGTCATGGGGACCGCTTCGACGATGACCAGCCTGGCGGAAGCCCTGGGGATGACGCTCCCGGGCTGTGCCAACGTTCCCGCCCCGGATTCTCGCCGCTATGCGTTTGCCGAAGCCAGCGGACGCCGGATCGTAGAGATGGTTTACGAGGACCTGAAACCCTCCGATATCATGACCCGCTCGGCGTTCGAAAATGCCATTACGGTGGATATGGCCATCGGCGGCTCTACCAACGCCATCATCCATCTGGTGGCCATCGCCGGTCGTTTAGGCCTGGACCTGCCCCTCTCCCTCTTTGATGAGATCTCCAGGAGAACTCCCTTCATCGCCAACGTGCGACCTTCCGGAAAATATCTCATGGAAGACCTCTTCTACGCCGGAGGGATTCCTGCGGTCATGAAGGAGATATCCTCCCTTTTACATCTGGATGCCCTGACCGTGACCGGTCGGAGTGTCGGAGAGAATATTAAAACCGCCCAGTGTTACAACTCGGAAGTCATTCGACCGATGGACAATCCCCTCCACCGGGAAGGCGGCACCGTCATCCTCTATGGAAATTTAGCGCCCCACGGGGCCGTCATCAAGCAGACCGCCGCAGATCCCAGGCTGCTTCACCACAAGGGCCGCGCGGTGGCGTTCGAAAATTATGAAGACCTGCGTCGGCGCGCGGATGACCCCGGCCTGGACGTGGACGAGACCTGCGTATTGGTGCTGAAGAGCGCGGGTCCCAAGGGAGCTCCGGGTATGCCGGAATGGGGACAACTGCCCATCCCCTCTAAACTCTTGCGAAAAGGCGTCGAAGATATGGTTCGCATCAGCGATGCGCGGATGAGCGGAACCAGCTACGGAGCCGTCGTTCTCCACATCTCCCCAGAATCTGCCGTGGGCGGGCCCCTGGCCATCGTTCAAAACGGAGATATGATCGAGTTGGATGTTCCCAACCGGAAGATCAATCTCCTGGTCCCCGACGAGGAGATTCAACGTCGCCTGGCTGCCTGGAAACCACCCAAACCCCCCTATGACCGGGGATATGAGAAGTTATACCTGGATCACGTCCTCCAGGCCCACGAAGGGGCCGACTTCGATTTCCTCCGCGCAACGCCCCCCTCGCGGAAAATGGACCCCACAAAAGATGTGCCGCCGCCGGCCCGGGGGATCTGAACACGAACGGAGGACTCAACCAAACGCACGGTAGCACCGTTCAGGTCGGGGTTCGTAAAGGTCTGCTAGCGTAGAACCTCCCCGGCGCTGTAGGGGCGACCTGGGGGTTACCCTGTTCCCAGACTGCTTTAGACGGGATGACCCCTCCCGTCCCCCCCCACCGGTCGATCCTTTCCCAGGCCCAGGTCATTTTGTGGGAGGCTCGGTTTTTGAAAATTCTCCTTGATAGTTGTAAGCATTTTTGTTTAAATAAAGATATACTCACCGTAAATGAGTATTCGAACGTTACTTGAGGCGGGTATCTTTTGCAAGCATAAGGAGGAAGGTATGGGACCGAAAGAAACTCTGACCGTTATCGATAATCGCACGGGAAAAACCTATGAGCTCCCCATTGCCCATGGAACCATCCGTGCTATGGATTTGCGGCAGATCAAAGTGTCTGAGGACGATTTTGGGTTAATGAGTTATGATCCATCCTTTATGAATACAGCTTACTGCCAGAGCCGTATCACGTTTATTGATGGAGAAAGGGGAGTTTTATGGTACCGGGGTTATCCCATCGAACAACTGGCAGAAAAAAGCAATTATCTGGAAACGGCTTATCTGATCCTTAACGGAGAACTACCTACCCGATCCCAGTATGAAGAGTTTAAATATATCATCACCCATCACACCATCGTCCACGAAAACGTTCGGAAGTTTATGGATGGATTTCGCTACGACGCCCATCCGATGGGGATGCTCCTGAGCACGGTGGGAGCCCTTTCCACTTTTTATCCTGAGGCTAAGAACATTTTTGATGCAAAAAACCGAGAAATTCAGATCCACCGCCTTATTGCAAAAGTACCCACGATCGCCGCCTTTGCCTATCGCCATGGGATTGGAATGCCCTACGCTTATCCGGATAACGACCTCTCTTATACCGGTAACTTTCTAAACATGATGTTCAAGATGACCGAGCTCAAGTACCGCCCTCATCCCGTCTTAGAAAGGGCGCTGGATGTTTTGTTCATCCTGCATGCGGACCATGAGCAGAATTGCAGTACCAATGCCATGCGAGGGGTGGGCAGTTCCCATGTCGATCCCTACTCTGCCGTCGCCGCAGCCATAGCCGCCTTATATGGTCCCTTACACGGAGGAGCTAACGAGGAAGTATTGAGAATGCTGAACCACATCGGTTCCAAGGATCAAATCCCTGAATTTATTAAAAGGGTCAAAGCCGGGGAGGGTCGCCTTATGGGATTTGGGCATCGGGTTTATAAATCCTACGATCCCAGAGCGAAGATTATCAAAAAGATTGCCTACGAAGTCTTTGAGGTGACCGGACGAAATCCTCTCTTGGATATAGCCCTGGAGTTAGAACGCATTGCCCTGGAAGACGAGTATTTTGTGGAAAGAAAGCTGTACCCCAACGTGGATTTTTATTCAGGCATCATTTATCAAGCCATAGGGTTTCCCAGCGATATGTTCCCCGTACTCTTCGCCATTGCGCGAACGGTGGGGTGGCTTGCCCAGTGGGAAGAGATGCTCCTGGATAAGGAACAAAAGATCAGTCGTCCGCGCCAGGTTTACCTGGGACCGGGAAAGCGCGATTATGTACCCATAGAGCAGCGATCTTAAGGCCCCTCCCCTGTTTTAGGGAGGCGGGGGAGTCTTTCAAGGATAGGGAGGTGGGGGAGTGTAAGGTGTCGTCTCCGTCCCCTTGTTCCTCCGCACCGCCTCCGCCTCTAAAGGGGGCGGGGCGTTAGGTCGCCTGAAGGAGCGTATGAAGAAAAAAGTTGGATTTATCGGACTAGGCGTCATGGGAAAGTTTATGGCCGGGAACCTTCTAAAAGCGGGCTTCCCTCTGACGGTTTACAACCGGACCCCGGATAAGACCAAAAGCCTGGTATCTTTGGGCGCAACCGCCGTGAATTCCCCGAAAGCCGTCGGGGAGAGCGCGGAAGTGGTCATCACCATGGTTTCCGATTCCCCCGATGTCAAGGAAGTCGTTTTGGGCGAGCAGGGCGTGCTCCGGGGAGCCAGAAAAGGAACCGTTATTGTGGATATGAGCACGATTTCCCCGGCATCCAGCAGGGAAATCGCAGAGCAGGTCAACGCCGCGGGCTGCCATATGCTGGATGCCCCGGTCGTAGGGAGTAAAAAGGCCGCCGAGGAAGCCACGTTGGGAATTATGGTCGGCGGGGATCGGAAAATCTTTGAAAGCTGTCTGGAAATTTTTCAAGCTATGGGCAAAAAGATCACCTACATGGGCACCCAGGGCATGGGAGCTTACACCAAAATGTGTATCCAGTTGATGGTGGGTGCGACTATGGAAACCGTCGCGGAGTGCCTGGCGCTGGGGGCCAAAGCAGGACTCAACTTAAATGATCTGAAAGAATGTACGCTGGCCGGCGGAGCTAAGACGGCTAATATGGAGATGCGAGGACCTAAAATCATCCATCGGGATTTTGAGACCCATTTTGCCTTAAAGCATATGTGTAAAGACCTGCGGCTGGTCCTGGCCACCGGGGAGGAATTGGGAGTGCCCCTTCCCATGGCTGCCACGGCCCTGGAGATGTTCAAAGCGGCCCGGGCCCTCGGCCACGGCGAAGAAGATGTATCTTCGGTGATCCATGCCGTCGAAGCCATGGCCGGAATTAAGGTGGGAGGCGCGTGAAACGGTGGGCCATAGGTGGTGGGTCCACAAGGACGAAAGGAGAAAAAAATATGAGCGATACCAAACCCGAATCGATCTATTCGCGATGGCCTGAGCGGGTGGATGCACTCTTAAAGGATAAAGGCTATGCCCATCCGCAATTGCTCTTTACGCCATTACAACTGAGGCAAAGGCTGAACGACCCCAGGCTATGCCTGGTAGATGTCCGACCGGCCTACGAGTTCGCCCGGGGACATATCCCGGGAGCGATCCCTTTTGATCTTTACGGGATCAACCTTATCGATACAGGCCCGGAAGCTACCAGAGCCTTTATGTGGATGTTCCAGTACCTCCTTCAACATCGGGGGATCGATTTTGATAAAACGGTCGTTTTTTATGAAAATACCAGCGGCATGCGGGCGGCTCGGGCGTTCTGGTTCCTGGAATATTTCGGCCATGAGGACGTCCATGTCCTGGACGGCGGGTTCAAGGCCTGGGTAGAAGCCGGCCATCCCGTAACGACGGAAGTCACCGAGCCTAAGCCCTCTAACTTCCAGGCTAAACCCAGGGCAGAACTTTATTGGAATGCCGAGGAAGTCCTCAAGCACCTGAAGGATCCAGACGTGGCGATTCTGGATACCCGGACCGATGATGAATACTACGCCCGTAACGTGCGCGCCGCCCGGGGTGGAGCTATTCCTGGAGCCATCCATCTAGAATGGGTCCATAACCTGGATGAAAAAGGCGCTTTTAAACCGGCCCACGAATTAAGGGCCATGTACGAAGCCGCCGGTATCACGCCGGATAAAGCGGTCCTCTGTTATTGACAGGGGGGTTACCGCTCTTCCCATGCCTATTTAGCTCTGCGGCTGCTCGGTTACCCGAAAATCCATAACTACATAGGCTCGTGGAAAGAGTGGGGAGATCGGCTGGATCTGCCGATCGAAGTTCCTAAACCCCCTAGCAAATAGACGCAGTTCACGGGCGACCCCATGGAGGCCGTACCCCTCTGAGGGGTCTCTTTTTTTACCGACCTTGACCCCCTCCCCCCGTAAGCGCCAGGATAAGAAAAATCCCCCCCTTTACGAAAGGGGGGATTTCCCCTGGATTTACAGCCCTTTTCCTCCTTATTCTGGTGCTTAGGGGGCCAGGGGGCCCACGCGCCAGGTTAAAAACAGGACTGCCCGGACTCCCTCGTTCCCAGGCGGAGCCTGGGAACGAGAAGAAATACCCTTGTGGGTTGGCGCAGGGTGAGAAAAAGGGGTTCTATAAATTTTTGTGGGTAATCCCCTTGACAATCCGCGGGGAAAGAACTAACTTAGATCGTGCAGGGTTATCAAAGCTCCAGATCTTTTACCTTCCTGATGCTTATAATCGGGGTCGTAGTTCAGTTGGTTAGAACGCCGGCCTGTCACGCCGGAGGTCGCGGGTTCGAGCCCCGTCGGCCCCGTTTCTTCCTTCCGGATAGGAAAATCCTTCCTTACCTCTTCATAGCATGACGCCAGGGGCGAACCCTTCGTCGGTTGACGGTTTAGTTTACGTCCACATTCTGCACAGATAGGAGCATCTGTGATAAGGGGCGAGCCCTTCGTCGGTTGACGGTTTAGTTTATGGATACCTCTGACCGTGTGAAGACCTCGCCGTATTTTTTTAGAGCATAGAAAAGTTTTAGGGTAGCCGTCCCCCCGGATAGAAATTTTCTATTGGCCATTGGCCTGCTTTCATGATTAGGTTAGATACAAACCCTCGTAGGAATTCTAACCTCAACCTTGTATAAATCCAGGTAAGGATAGAGAATCTCAGGCTCTTACCTTGCCAAGATCCCAAGATTATGTACGCGCTAAATGAACGCCAACAGCAGATCGTAGAAAAGGCTGAAAAGCTCGGACGGGAGGTGTTGGGCAAGTATGCCCAGGAGGTAGATGAGAAAGGACGTTTTCCGGAAGAAAGCATTAAGGCTTTACAGGAGGCGGGTTTCATGGGACTTGTGCTAGCTCCCCAGTATGGGGGATGGGGAGAAGGTCCCAGGACCTTTATAGCTGTGCTGGACACGCTGGCCCAATACTGTGGCTCGACGGCAATGGTCTACCTGATGCATATTTGTGGCGCAGCGGCTATCCAAGCTTACCTTCCCGCCGATGGAGAGCAAATTTTGAGGGATATCTCGGCGGGCCGCCATCTGACCACGCTGGCTTTCAGTGAGAAAGGTTCTCGAAGCCATTTCTGGGCGCCGATCAGTCAGGCTCGTCAGAACGGATCGGCCCATATCCTTAATTGTGAGAAATCCTGGGTAACCAGCGCCTCCCGGGCCGATAGTTACATTATTTCTACCAGGGCTCCGGAGGCTCAAGGGCCCATGGAGTGGAACATGTATTTTATGCCCACCACGACCCCGGGGATTAAAATGGCAGGGCCCTGGAATGGACTGGGGTTAAGGGGCAATGACAGTGCGCCCGTGACCATCCAGGACGCTCCGGTTCCGGTCAATCAGAGGCTTTGTGAACCCGGGTCCGGCTTTAGCGCAGCGATGCAACACGTGCTTCCCTGGTTTCAGGTGGGAAGCGCGGCCATCTCCATAGGTCTTGCCGAGGCAGCCACCCGGTCCAGCGTTCAGCATGCGACCCAGACTCAGTTTCAGCA
>Ga0073934_10004950_pt1 | contig 21397 bp, 14 predicted proteins | sample LarsenN4metaG_FD_76834 | JGI IMG/M metagenome (GOLD analysis project Ga0073934, IMG submission 76834) | Hot spring sediment bacterial and archeal communities from British Columbia, Canada, to study Microbial Dark Matter (Phase II) - Larsen... ...
ACAGCAATGTCTCGCCGCACCGCAAGAGTTTCTTCGAAAAACTGCGCGACTATTTCATTCCCGACGAAGAACCCGTGAAACAAAAGGATTAGGCCGTGTCCGCCGAAGCGAACTCACCCCAATCCACCGGCGACGAAGAGCGCGGCTCGGGCCTGGAAGGCTTTCTAGCCGACATCGACGAGCAGAACGAAGTCGACGCCCTGCGCATGGAGGCCACCGAGGCCAAGGACAAACTGCTCCGCGCGCAGGCGGAACTGGAGAATTACCGCCGCCGCGCCCAGCGCGAGCTGCAGGACGCGGCACGCTATGCGGAGCAATCGCTGCTGCGCGATCTCTTGCCCGTGGTGGACAACATCGCCCGCGCCATTCAAGCAGCGGAAAAAACGCCGGACGGCGGCGGTCTGCTGGAGGGCTTTCGCATGGTGGCCCAGCAACTCGACGAAGTTTTGGCGAGGCACGACTGCAAGCGCATCGCCGCGCAGGATCAGCCGTTCGACCCGAATTTGCATCAGGCCATCGCGCAACAACCCGCCCCCGGCAAGCCTGCGAATACGGTCGTAATGGTAGTGCAGGACGGCTACACGCTCCACGACCGCGTGGTGCGCCCTGCCCAGGTGATCGTGTCGAAGGAAGGGGAATAAGAATAGAACGGGATACGCGCGTTGTTGTGGCACGGTCTCCCGACCTCGCCACAACAGAGAATGCGCAACATTCTTTACTCCTTTACTCCTTTACTCCTTTACTCCTTTACTCCTCCCCACATGCCTACCTACGACTACGAGTGCGACGCCTGCCAGCACAAGTTCGAGCTGTTCCAGTCGATCAGCGAGAGCGTGAAGAAGAAGTGCCCGGAGTGCGGCAAGCCAAAGCTCCGCCGCCTCTTCGGCACGGGCGCGGCGATCATGTTCAAAGGCTCCGGGTTCTACCAAACCGATTACCGCAGCGAGTCGTACAAAAAGCGCGCCGCGGAGGACAAGCCTTCCACCGGCGGTTCGGATTCAAAGAGCGAGTCAAAGTCCGACGCGCCGAAGAAGTCCGAGTCCAGCGCGCCGAAAGAGAAAAAGAAGAAGTCCGACTGATCATCCGCGCCGTGGGTGGAAAACCCGCGCGGGCCAAACCGAGCGCCCCGATGCGATGCCCGATCTGCAATCGCGAGTTCTTAGCGCATGAGTCGAAGGCGCTCCCCTTCTGCTCGGAGCGCTGCCGCCGCATCGACCTCGGCCGCTGGCTGGGAGAGGATTACGGCGTTCCGGTGGAACACGAGGACGAGGACGAAACGACGGTTGAGGAGAACGGAGGTCGAGCGGACAGTCGCTGAAACGACGAATTCCGAAATCGGATTGTCGAATGTATGTCGAAGTTCGATTGACGGAACGACATGGTATTCCGCCGCGCCAGCGTACGAACGGCATTTTGACATTTGGCATTCAGGCTTGATTCGACCTTCGGATTTCGAAATTCGTCATTCCCTCGCCTCTCCGGTCTCCGCGAGTCACCGATTCGGACCTCGATTGCACCCCTCGCCCGGGGGCGTATAATCCGCAGCCTGGGAGGGCCGCTATGCTAGGCTTTCCCTGGAGCCCCCGATCTTTCTCGAAAGAGCGTTCCGATGCCCGACGAGCGCGTGGTGGTGCGCGAAGTGGCCTGGTTGGAGATTTTTCCCTGGCTGATCCTGCTGCGCACCTTTCGGATCGCCGCCCAGCCGAAGCTGCTCGTGGTTGCCGCCGCTGGCGCACTTGTGACTTGGCTCGGTTTCCTCGCGATCGGCTACGTCTTCTCCGGCACGCGCGACGACACGCTGAAAACGCAGATCGAGCTGCTCACTGAGCCCCCCCTGGATTGGATTCCACGGGCGGAATTAAAGCGGTTGCCGAAAGAATCCACCAAGCCGATTGCTCAGGACAAAAGCGGCTCCCAGACCTCAGGGCCGGATGGCGCGCCCGCGACGTCTACCGCGTTAGCAGACCTGCCGATCACCGTGCAGAGTAGCGCGGCCGAGGCGCAACAAGCGCTTATGGCGCGCTCGCTTGGTGATATCCCCATGTATCGCCCCTGGGAGCGCTTGAGCCGTCCCTATTACGCGCTTTTTAAGTCGGATCTCACGATCACTGGCTTCGCCTTTCACTTCCTCTGCGCGGTTTGGGTCGCCGTCGTCTGGACGCTCTGTGGCGGCGTCATTTGCCGCACCGCCGCGATGCAATTGGCAGCCGAGGAAAAAATCTCCCTCGGCCGCGCGCTTAAGCATGTGCAGGCGAAGTGGCTCGCTTACTTTCTCGGACCGGTCGGCACGTTGCTCACCTTCGTCGTGGTTACGCTCTTGATCGGCGCCGTCGGCTTCATCCTCCGCGCTGAAGTCGGCCTGCTCATCGGCGCTCTACTGTGGCCGATCGTGCTCGCCCTCGGTACGCTCGGCACGCTGCTCCTCGCCGGCATCTTTTTCGGCTGGCCGCTGATGTGGGCGGCCGTCGGCGTCGAGCACTCCGATCATTACGACGCCCTGAGCCGCTCGTTCACTTACGTACTGAGCCGGCCGCTGCACTTTTTGTTCTACCTGGTCGTCACCGCCGCCATCGGCACGCTCGGCTGGCTGGCCGCGGCCGCGTTCGCCGAAACGGTAATCTACTTAAGCGCCTGGGCGGCCTGCCGCGGGGCGCACCCGGAGCTCTTCGGCCAGATCATGTCGGTCGTCCCGCACCCCTGGCCCGGCGCCGTCTGGCCCGAGGTCGATCTCAACGACGTGGACGGCCCCGCCTGGGCCGGACTGCAAGTCATCCGCTTCTGGTCGAGCCTCGTCCATTTGCTGGTTGTGGGCTTCGTGTTCAGCTACTTCTGGACGGCCGCGTGCGGCACGTACCTGCTGTTGCGTTACCACGTCGATGGCAACGAACTCGACGACATCATGGTGGACGACGACGAAACGCCGCGCGAATTGCCGCCACTGGGGACCGACTCTCAAGGCGTGCCGACAGCGCCTGGTGAAGACGTGGAATCGACGCCTGGGGAGTGAAATCGCGACACTAGCCCGTAGCGCCAGTTTTGACGATGCGCTTTTCTCAAGTAACAGGAAGGGTGCCTGGGGCAGGGGCAAAAAACACGCGGAATTCGATGTCCAGCGCGCTGGGGCTTCGCTGGATTGCTTTGGCCACCGTCGCTATGCCCCAGCGCGTTCGACGTGGCAAACTCCGCACGGCCGCCCCAGGCACCCACCATATCTCGTTAACGCTGCGACAAACGCGACTTCAAAACTTCGCTACGGGCTGGTTTCACAAATACTTCCCCACAATCTCCATCGCGTGCGCATAAAACTTCCCACGCGAGAGCACTTCCGTGCACCCAGCGTCGCGGGCCGCTTGCAACCGTTGCTCATGCACGTGCGGCCCGAACGCGATCACCGCGCGCGGCGCATTCGGCTGCTGGGATAGCTCGCTCACCAGCGCCGCGATCTCCAGCCCGTGCGTTTCGAGATTCACCACCACGATCGCCGGCGGCGCGAGCTCCGCGAGTCGCCGCACGACCGACGGGGCGTCCAGCACTTGCACAAACGCCGTGCCAAGCTGCTCGGCCGCGCCGCGCGCGAACGCGCCGACGGCGATGTCGGACGTGAGCAACAACACCGCGCCGCGCGGCGGCGTCTCCGGAGCGCCGGTCGCCATCACACCGCGCCCTTGCTGGTCAGCCCGTCGCTGATACGGATCACCTGTTCGGCTGGCATGATGAAGATTTTGCCGTCGCCGATGTTCCCCTCGGGCCCGGTCCGCGCCACATCGAGAATCGCCTCCACGGTCCGCTCGACGAAATCGTCGTTGACCAGGATTTCCAACTGAATCTTGCGCAGCAGGTTCGTCTTGTACTCATGCCCGCGGTACATCTCGGTCCGCCCGCGCTGCCGGCCGTAGCCTTGGGCCTCGCAAACGGTCATCCGCTCCACCTCGACGGCCGTCAGCGCTTCACGCACCGCCTTGAGCTTGGTGGGCTGAATGATGGCGAAGATCATTTTCATAGCGCATCTCGCGGACGTTGTTTCCGTTTGAACCGCAGAGGCGCAGAGACGCGGAGGCGAATGACTAATTCCTAAATCCGAATGACGAATGAAATCCGAATGTCGAATGACTCAATGTTTGTTGCCGGCGAAACAACCATTTGACATTCGAGTTTCGACATTCATTCGTCATTCGGATTTAGCAATTCGAAATTCCCCTCCTCCCCTCAGCGTCTCTGCGCCTCCGCGGTTCAATCAAGCTCGACCTCGGCGGCGAAACTCAGCATATCCTTCCCTGCGCGCATAAGTAAAGCCCGGCGAAGGCGCGCTTCGCCGGGCCTGAACACTTGCCAGTTCAATCCGCCGACTACGGCGAGAAGGTCAGCAACTGCGAGTCGAGCACCTTGCGGATGCGTTTGGCGGTATCCTCCAGATGGGCTTGCGTGTAGCTGTCGAGCTTGGCGCCGCCCGCCAGGGCGGCCTTGATGCGCTCTTCCAGCTTCGCCAGTTCCATGTTGGCCACCGTCTGGCAATCTTCCGGGGCGTAGGTATCGCCCATCGCCACGGTCGCCAACTGCTTCAAGTACCGTCGCTGCAGGTTGCGCCGCATGCTGCTGATCGCGGGCTTGCGATTGGTGAACTCGCCTGCCGGCGCCGTTTCAATCTCGGCGAACACCGCTTTCGTCAAGCGTTCGATCAGCTCGGCCGCGGTGAAGGCGTCCTGATCGGCCGGCACCTTGAGTTCCGCGTCGTGTAGCCGTGTCAGCGTCAGCGACGAGAGCAGCTTCATCAGCATCCGATCTTGCAGGATCGCCACCACTTCATGCGCCGGGAAATCGGTCCGGCTGGGCACGGGGCTGCCCCAGTGGTCCCACCGCGTGGGCGCCAGGTAGCCATACAGCTCCGGCGGGAACTGGAACGGCTTGTCGTTGAACACGTTGTCTTCGAGCAGCTTGAGCGCCTCGCGCTGCTTGGCTGGCTCCACGACGATGAACGGCGCCTTGGCGTTCGGGTCGCCGCGGTGGTCGCGGTTGACGTAGCTGCCGCCGACGTATCGAGCGGCGAAGAACATCGCCTGGGCATGATTGTGCAAGAGCACGCTCACCGCCTGGCGGGCCCGCTCGTATCCTTCCCCTTCCTTGACCACCTTCTCGACGACGCCCGGCCACAACTCGACGATCTGCGCCGAACGCAACTGCGCGAACCTGAGCGGATCCTTGCCCAAGTCATAACGGTTCGACAACGGATCGGGGTCGATGCCGCGCGTGTCTTCGTCGGTGGCGTAGGCCAGTCCGGCCTCAGTGCCGCGGGCGGCGATCTTCTTCAATTCGGCGACTTCCCCTTCCGTGCCGCCCGAGAGCGGCTTGTAACCGTATTCGATCGCCCACATGTCGTAGGGACCGATCGTGGTGCTGAAGTAGTCGCCTTGTTTCAATTCCTTCGGCGCGAGGTTGGTCGGCGTGTAATCCATCACTGAGGCGGCCAGGCCGGTGTCCTTCGTCTTGCCCGGGTCCTGCATTTCCTCAATGGCCAGCATGGTGCTGGCCTTGAAGTTATGCCGCAGACCGAGCGTGTGTCCGACTTCGTGCATGGTCACGTCCTTAAGACCTTGCATGAACAGCTTTTCTTGCTCGGCGGCCAATTCCGGTCCGGTGAGCTTGTTCATCAGAATCGCGGAACCAAAGGCGAACTGCTGCGACATCCCGGAGTGCAATTCACAGCGGCAGTGCAGCAACTCGCGCAATCCCGGCGGAATCTTCGCCAGCTCCGCCTCGTACGACTTAATATCCAGCGGACCGCCTGTCATCGCCGCCACGCTCGCCGGCGTGAAGGTTTCGTATTCTTGCTTCCAGGCCTGCACCCAACTGGCGTCGAAGATGATGTCGGCGTCCAGAATCTGCCCGGTGATCGGGTTGGTGCGGCTCGGGCCCATGGCGAAGGTCATGTTCGAGGTGATCCAGCGGATGGTGTTGTAACGCACGTCTTCCGGATCCCACGTGTCGCTCTCTTCCTGCTGGCGGACCTGAATCGCGCGGTCGAAGCCGGCCTTCTCGAAGGCCTTGTTCCATTCCAGGATGCCTTCCGCGATCGGCTTGCGGTACTTCACCGGGATGGTTTTTTCCAGGTAGAAGATGATGGGCCGCACCGGCGGCGAAAGTTCCAGCGACGAGTCTTTCTTCTGCAAATCCCAACGCGTGATGTAGCGCACGAACTGGTCGTCCGTGCCGGTTTTGGAGAAATCCTTCACCGCGGTGATGAAGTACCCCACGCGATCGTCCGCGATGCGGGGCTTGTAACCGGTCTGCGGCAGTTCACTGATCGAATAGTGGATGTTGATCGTCGCGCCGCGGCTATCGGGAATCGTGTCAAACGTATAGTTCCCGCCCGACGCATAGGTCGCCGCGACTTGGATCTCGACGTTGTTCTCAAAGCCCTTCACGTCGGCCCAGTTGCTCTTGTTGGGCGAGAACATAAAGCCTGGCAGCATCGAACCGATCTGCGGCAGATCGCTCATAAACACCGGGCTCAGGTCCACCACGACGCCCCCTGAGGGACTTCGCGTGGCGATCGGCAAGGCGAACAAGATGCTGTCCGTGAAGGCCAGCTTCACGGCGTTTTCTTCCGGGCTGCCCGGGTTGGCCTTGAAGCGGATGTTGCGCCGCACGATCTGGATGTTCTGATCCACCTTGCGGAATTGCCAGAGCGCGTCGTCGCCAAAGGTCATGCCGCCGATCAGCGGGAATTCGCCCAACCCCTTGGCGATCGCCATCACCACCAGAAAGTCCTTGTTCAACTGCCCGGGCGACAGTTCGGCGAACAGCCGGTCGCCCTTCAAGTGCAACTTGATCACCCCCTCGATCGGCACCGAATCCTTCAGCACGTCGGCGTAGGGCGGGTATTTTTCTTGCGATGCGGCCTCGGCCTTGGCGGCCGCCTGGGCGACGACGTCGCCGGCGGCGACCTGCGATGATGGCTGGGCCTGGGTTTCCGTTTGCGCCGCCACCGGCAGCGCCATGCCTGCCGAGAGCAGGGCGGCCAAAATCAACGCGGAGTGCGTGTGCTTCATCGCAAGTACCTTCCAATGGGGTGTGAAATCCAGCGGATTCGATCAGGGGAGAACGTGAGGCGGGCACGGAATCGCCCGAAAATACGGCGCGTCCGCGGATGCTACCTATGTTACCTGGAAAAGCTGACGCGGAAAGATTCGCCAAGCGTTGCCATCCGATAAGTTTAGTACGCTCGGCGGAACGGTCACGGTTCACGGACGGCCACGTTCCAGCGAGTATGCCAAAAAATTAACCCGTGTGTCAAGTCGCGCCAATTGCGATACCTTTACCGGTTACGATTCACTTGCCGGTCGATCGAACGTAGCGGGGACGCCGTTGAAGCTTGAACCACGCCTCGAAACGGTGTTACGGCACTATCCCGATCTGGGCGAGATCCGTACTTGGCGGCCCCTCGGCGGCGCCGGCGGATTCAGCGGCGCGGAGTTTTGGCGGCTGGAAACCGAGCAGGGCCCATTTTGCCTCCGCCGCTGGCCGCAAGAACATCCCAACCGCGAACGCCTGGAATTCATCCAGGCCGTCCTCTGGCAAGTGCATCAAGAAGGCTGCTACTTCGTCCCCCTGCCGCTCGAGGCCGCGACGCACGCCGGCTACGTCCGTCACGAGGGGCACTTCTGGGAAGTCACCCCCTGGATGCCCGGCAAAGCGGACTATCACCAGGCGCCCACCAACGAAAAGCTGTGTGACGCCCTCGCCGCCTTGGCGAATTTTCACACCGCGGCCGCCAGTTTTCCTGTCCCGCAAGCCGGCCCGGCCCCGTCCCCCGGCATCGCCCAGCGCCTGGAACTGGTGCGCACGCTCAAAGAGCCGCAACTCGCGGAACTACAGGCCGCGCTCGACCGTTCCACGTGGCTCGAAATGGATCGCCGCGCCCGGCGCGCGTTGAGCCTCGTGCCTCGCGCGTTGCCTGCTGTAGAAACGTTGCTCGCCGAGTGCCTGCCCCTCGCGGTGCCGCTCCAACCATGCATTCGCGACGTTTGGCACGACCACGTCCTGTTCCTCGACGGCCAGGTCAGCGGCATCATCGACTTCGGGGCGATGCGCATCGACAACGTCGCCACCGACATCGCCCGGCTCACGGGCAGCCTCGTCGGCGACGAACGGGACGGCTGGCGGCTGGGCCTCGAGGCCTACGAAGCGGTCCGCCCGCTCGCCGAAGCGGAGGGAAAACTCATCAAAGCCTTCGATCGGAGCGGCGTGCTGCTATCGCTCGTCAATTGGCTCCGCTGGCTCTACGTCGAACGACGTACCTTTGAGAACCGGGCCGCGATCGAACTCCGCGTCGATGAACTCCTCCCCCGGTTGGAGCGTTTAACGGAATTGAAGTAGGCCGAGTAACGCGAACGCCGCGCGGCGCATCGAATCTCGCAGTTCCTCGCACAGGATGTCATTGCGGCCAGCTCCGCCGTTGACCCGCCCGAAACGCCGTTCTTACAATAAACTGGTTCCGCACAACCGCTTACAACGGAGTGGCCGCCCACCATGCCCGTTTGCTATTTGGGAAAAAAACCGCTGCTGCGCCTCGCCCTCTTGTTGCTCGTGGCCTTGATCGGCTCGGTCGATCCGGCCAAAGCGCAGCTCAGCGAACTGGATTCGCTGCTGCCAGGCGGTCGGAGTTCATCCGGCGAAAAAATGACCGTGAGCGCGCAATTCGCCCCCGGCGCCGGCGGCGCTCCGGCGCGGCTGTTCGTCATCGCCGAGTTCCAACCTGGTTGGCACGCCTACTCCATCACGCAGCCGAAGGGCGGACCCATCCGCACCACGATCAAATTGGAGGACTCACGCGAATACCAACTCGCCGGCGAGTTCGCCGCCGATCCCCCGCCCGAAGCGCACCCAGAGCCGCTGTTTGGCGGCATCACCGTCGAGACGCACCACGACAAGGTCGTCTGGTACGCCCCGGTCACCTTCACGCCCGACGTGGACCTGAAGAGCGTGGTCGTACGCGGTTCAGTCCGCGCCCAATTGTGCGATGCGGGAAGCTGCCTGCCGCCCAAGAATTTTCCGTTTGAGGCTCGGCTTGGTGAGGCCATCGCGGTCGCCGCCGAGACTCCCGCGCCGCCGGAACCCATAGCGATCCGCTCTCCCGGCGCGCGCGCACCGACGACCAACGGTCTGCCACCGCAGTTGGAGGAAACCCCCGACGACTACCGCGCCCCGGGCAGCCACGTCGTTTGGCGCGGCCGCATCGAACCATCCGTCGCGGCGCCAGGCGATACGGTTAACGTGCATGTGACCGCCGTGCCCGTCGAGAAATACCACCTCTATGCGTACGCTCCGAAGGATCCTCGCACGCCGCAAGCGAGCAAGCCGACGCTGGTGCTCCTGACCGACCATCCGGACTGGTCGATCGAAGGCCCGGAAGCCAGCGCGCATCCTATCGAAAAGCCCAGCGCTGACGGCGCGGCGGCGGAGCAATACTACGAGGAGCCGATCGCCTGGACGTTCCGTCTTAAGGTCCCAGAAGACGCCACGCGCGGCAAGCTGAGCCTGACCGGCATGTTGGGCTATCAAGCTTGTCTTTCCGGCGACAATGGCGTCTGCGATTTCCCGCTGGCCGCCCAGTTCAACGGCATGTTCGAAGTCGCGGATCAAGCGAGCGCCGAAGCCTCGCCGCTCCGCTTCAGCAAGGGCCGTTCGTACACGGAAGTGGCCAAACTCGCCGAAGGAGATGAGCCGGAAGCCGCGGCGCCGCCAGCACCACTGGACGCTGAACCACCGGCTCCAGCCTCGCGCGAGTCATCCGATGCCAGCGCGATTCCCACCGAGTCCCTCGGCGCGTCCGCTCAACTGCCGTTTTGGTCCGCGATCGGCTTCGGCTTTCTCGGCGGGTTGTTGTTGAACCTGATGCCGTGCGTGTTGCCGGTGATTGGGCTTAAGGTGCTGGCGTTCGTCCAACAAGCGGGCAAGGAACGCGCCCACGTGTTCGCCCTCAACCTGGTCTACTCGCTCGGCATCGTTTCGGTGTTCGCGCTGTTGGCCACGCTGGCCGTGATCGCGGGTTTCGGCTGGGGGCAGCAATTCAGCTACGCGGGCTTCAACATTACGATGACCGCCGTGATCTTCGTCATGGCCTTGAGCTTCCTCGGCGTCTGGGAAATCCCCATCCCCGGTTTCGTCGGCGGCAGCACGGCCAACGCACTGGCGCGCCGCGAAGGTTGGTCCGGCACGTTTTTCAAAGGCGTGCTCACCACCATCCTCGCCACGCCGTGCAGCGGCCCCGGCTTAGGCACCGCGCTCGCCTGGACGACCGGCAAGCCGGCCCCGCACGTGTACGGCGTATTCCTGGCGATGGGCCTGGGGATGGCCAGCCCCTACTTGTTGATCGGCTCGTTTCCCTCGCTGCTGCGATTTCTGCCGAAGCCGGGCGCTTGGATGGACACCTTCAAGCACGTCATGGGCTTCGTGCTCGTGGGCACCGTGGTTTACATGCTGACGCTGCTGCGGCCGCCGCTCGTGATTCCAACTGTCACGCTTCTCTTTGGTCTTTGGGCCGCTTGCTGGTGGATCGGCCGCGTGCCGTTCACGGCTACGATGGGTGAGAAGCTGAAAGCGTGGGCGCAGGCCGCCGCCTTCTCGGCCGCCATCTACGTCGTCGCCTTCGTCGGCTGGGCGCCATGGACGCCCGAAGTCGTTGCTTTCGTCGGCATCAAGGACTTGATGATCGAGCGCGCCGAGGACGACCTCCGCCGCGAGCTCTTCGAGCGCGGCGGAGAAGGATTGCAGATCCGCGTTGTCGAAGACCCACACGCCGCCATCCCTTGGAATCCATACACCGAAAAGGTGTTGGCCGAACTCACCGCCCAGTCGCGTCCGGTGATGATCGACTTCACCGCCGATTGGTGCCAGACCTGTAAGGCCATGGAAAAGTTCGTCCTGAACACCACGCCGGTGCGCGAGAAGCTGAAAGAACTCGGCGTCGTCCCGCTTCAGGCCGACATGACCGACTTCCCGCCGGAACCCAGTGAGTGGCTCAACAAGCACGCGGGCACTGAGCAAATCCCTGTCGTCGCCATCTACCCCCCGGGCCAGACGACCCCCTCGAAGGTCTTCATCGGCGGCTGCACGCAATCGCAGCTACTCGTCGAACTCCAGAAACTCGAACCCGCGGTCGCCGCGCTCCAAAAACGCACGGCGGCACTGGATCAATAGTGCCTCGTGGTGGAGGGGCGCCGTGCCGTCCAGAGACTTTGGGAGTCGTCTCTGACGCCGAAGGCGAGGACCTTTTTCGCATGTAGCGCCAAACGGATGGTTCGCACCCGTTCCCTCGGCGTCAGAGCCGCCTCCAAGAGTCGATCAAGTTGCGAGCGACGGACTGGCGGCCCGGTCGCCAGGTCTTATCAGTCAATTCCCGCGATCCCGCCGCCGTGGCGGCGTTAGGCGTTCGGCGCACGGTCGCCACGGCGGCGGGGATTTCGGCGGGAAACGCCGTCAAGCCAACGGTCATACTCTACTTCCAGATGCGAGAAAAGCAGGTCGTTGGCCGCATGTCGACTCGTCGCGTGTTGTCGTGGTTGAGTCGCAAGCGCGCGCACACTCGGCAAGATCGCCGGTCGCGACCAAGATGCGACCACCGGCGCGGAAGCGATCGATGCCCCAAAGTTGTTGCGCACGTTGTTCAAATCCGCGATGTCGACTTGTTCGTCGCCGTTGGTATCGCCCAGGACGCCGGCGCCGGTCGCGCCGAAGTAGTTGCGCACGTTGTTGAGATCCGCAATATCCACGCGGCCGTCGCCGTTGGTGTCGCCGGGCTGCGTGGGCGCGTCGCCATAGGCGCCCGGCGAGGGCAATGCCGCCTCCCAGGAGTTCGGCAGGTCACCGAACAAGTCCGCCGCGTGGCGCGATAGCGCGTATCCTGTGCCGTCGGCATCGATCGGCCACGGCGCGTCGTCGTCGAAGATCACGCGGTCCACGAGGTAGAGCGGCGTGAAGTCCGGTTCGCCCGCGGGCGCAGGGCCGGCCACGGAAAGCGCGATCGCCTCGCCGCCGTTATCGAGGCTGCCGGTCCAGGGGCCGTACAGCACGACTGTGTCGCCCAGCGAGTAACGCTCGTGAAATGCGTCGGCCTTCGCGAAATCGTCGGGCGCAAAGGGCGTGACCACCGCGGTGGCGCCGGGCGGCAGCGTCGCGCCGGCTGGAAACGCGAAGCTGATTCCGTCGGTGAATCGATACGCCGCCAGTTCCAACGTCGTGGCGCCGCGATTGAAGACTTCCAGGTACTCCAGGTCCTGGTCGCCGGCGCCGTCCGCGGGGTTATACATGACCTCGGTGATCACGAGTTCGCCGATCCGGGGGGACGCGTTCGTCGTCCCCAATGTCGGCGCGACGAGCGGGAACAACTCGCCCGAGCCTTGGGGCAATCGGCCCAGCGCGACGCCATCGGGCACGGGCGGAAACTCGACATGGTCGGCGAAGCGAATCGGACGACCTTCGGCGTCAACGGCCAGCAACCACACGTCGCCGCCATGCACTCCGTCTAACGTAAAGCTCTGTGGATCGCCCGGCGCCGCGTTGAAGTCATCCTCGTCGAACACGCGGAAAGCGCCTGCTTGCAGAACAACGCCGTCGGCGATTCGATACTTGAATAACTCGCCGCCGGCGTCGCTGAGATACCAGCCGCCGATACTGATCGGGTCGTTCGTCCGGTTGTAGAGCTCGATCGCATCGCCGCCGGCGGTGGCCGCCGAGGGAGAAACTTCGTTGATGACAATATCCAGCACGGGTCCCAGGCTGGCTCGCCCTGGAGTGCCACCGTACTCGTAGCTGGCGCGCCACGTTGCCGGGTCGCTTGCGTCCCCAGCCGGGTTATCCAATTCCAATGAACTCCCGCGACCATCGGGGCGGCCGGGCCACGCGCCGCCGTCCTCATAGCGAAAATCGAGAATCGTCCCGCCGAGCGCATCCACCAGGTGCAGCCGCTCGCCGGAGTTATCGAGGCGGCCGGAGTAGGGCCCAATCAGCGGCGTCGACTCATCGAGCTGATATGTTTCCAGGAAGCGGGCGCGCAGCAATTGGTCCTCGACGGTGGCGCCGCCGGGATCGAAATGGACGAGCACGACGCGCTCGTCCGGCGCCAGCGACAGGTCTTGCGGCAGCACGATCGAAACGCCGTTGATGAACGCCGCGCCGGAAAGATCGAGCGTCGCGCCGCCGGAGTTCCAGAGTTCGATGAACTCCATCTCCTCGTCGTCGCCCGGCGGATGATACATCAGCTCGCCGATCCGCAATGACGCGGCCAACGGGCTGGCGGCCGGCGTGGCGATGAACTCCACCGGCGCCGACCAATGGCTCCAGCGCCCCGTGCTGTCCTGCATTCTCACGCGCACGCGGTACGTGTGTCCCGGTTCGACGTACTGCCCGGGGATCGTGACGTTGCTGGAGAACGTCGACAGCGGTCCGCTTTCCCAGGCGGCGTTGACCTCGTAGAGCTTGGGCGCGCTGGGATCGTAATTCGGATTGTCCGGGTCGGTGACCTCGGCCAGACGCCATTCCATCGCCGCGAACGTGCCGGTCGCGTCGCTGAAGGCGCTCGTCGCGAATGTCAACTGGTTCACCGGATACGTGGGCGGCGACGTGCTGGTGACCGTAGGCGTGCTGGGAATTTGCGCATCGGCCGCCAATTGCGTGTCGATGTAGTTCGCCCGTTCGACGACGTAGCTCTTCATCCGGCTGATCATGCCGGCGAAGTTGCCGCCCGCGGCGATGTCGTAGAACCGACCGAGTCCGGCCTTGCTGCCGTTGACGTACGACGACGAAAGAATCGGATTATAGTCCCACATCGCGCGGTCGGCGTCGACGAACGAGGGTTGCCCCGGCCGATAAACGTGCGAGGCCATTTCGTCGATGAGCTGATTGGTCTGCTCCGGATTGAAGAGCAAATCGCGCAGCTCGCGCAGGCGGTTCTTGTACTCCAAGTTGAACGCCGCGCGATTCAGCACGCGATTCTTGAACGGCTCGTTGCCGTCCCCATACATGTTGTTGGCCCACGTGAGGTCGATGTCCCACGGGACGACCGACCACTGCTGCGTCTCCGGATTGCGGTAATAGAAGTAGTTCTTGCCCGCGCCGATGTCGTAGTGATGGATGCCTTCCAGGATCGTGCGATAGCTGTAGTAGCTCTCGAGGTCGAGATTTTGCCGCCACCAATCGTCCGTCGGCACGGTGTTGGTGTAGGTGCTTAAGAAACTGTTCAGATCCGAGCGATCCGCCGGGCCGTCGGGTCCGATGTTGTTCGCCTCGCCAGTGCCGGACTCCATCTTGTAAAGATTGCCGTCGGGCAGGTCGTGCTCGTCCAGGAATCGACCGTCCGGCTGCTCGACGACGAGATACAGCCCCTGAAAGTCGCCGTCGAACTGCGTCGCGCCGTTCTCACTCGCGCGATCGATGATGCGAAACTGCACGAAATGGGTCTTCGGCGTTTCGACCCCCGCGAGATTGAACAGCTTGAAGCCGACCGATTCGAACAAGCCCTGCTCGCCACGGTGCAAGAAGTCCCCCTGCTGGATGACGGCGGAGAAATTCAGCTTGTCCCACTTCGTGGCGTAAGGATTCCCGTAGTCGTCGCTGGCCTGGAAGCTGTGGCCGCGATTGAAGTCGAACTTCCACATGTTCTTGCCCATCGCGTAGCGCCACACGCCGCCGCGCGCGCGATAGTCGATGTGGTCGTACACATCGCCGTCGTAGACCAGCGTGCCGCTCCACAGATACGCATCACCGCCATAGCCGCCGCCGCGCGTGGAGTTGGGAATGTACTGCGAGTCGACGTGGTCGGCGCGCTTCGTCAGCAGGTGATACACCGGCAGGCTGTGCATCACGTCGGGACCATACGTGACCGGCGTCCCCAGCGCGCCGCCGGCGCCCGGCTGCGCGGCGCCTGTCCAGTTTGGCACGCCGTCGTAAACAAAGTAGGCGAAGTTCGGTTGCGGATCGTCGGCGTAGGGCACGGTCGCCGTCGCGCCCAGGTTGTCTTCCGCTGTGACGCGATAGCGCACCAGGCGCCGATGCGTCTGCAGCGATCCCGGCAGCACGGCGGTGTACACGTCGTCGTTCGCGGCAGCGTCGCCCGCATGCCCGTCGTCGCGCATCGGCACGCTGGTCCAGTTGGTCTGGTACGCGGGGTCGCCGAGCGCGATGTAACTGCCGGGATCGACCAGTTGATATTGCAGCGTGAGCGCGGCCACTCCATCGGGATCGGTCGCCTTGATCGTGACGGTCACATCCTCGCCGGATTTCGGCGACTGGGGCGTGTGCTCCACCTGGCGTAACTGCGGCGCCGCGTTCGTGGCGAAGGCGGTGTTGAGCTCGCCGGGCGTCGGTCCCAACGTTCCGCCGCTCGTGGCGATCAATCGCGCGTCGAAGAAAGCGTCGCTGCTTGTGTCGCGCGAACCGTTGAGCAGATGCACCGCGATCGTGTTTTCGCCTGGCACCAGATAGCCTGACGGATTCGGCAACGGAAAATCCTGGAAATCCACGTTCTCGATCGCGCTGGAGGCGCCGTCGTTGTAGTCCAACTGGCCCGCGGGCACGTTAAAACTCGCGACCTGTGTCCCGTTGATCCACACGCGAATGCCATCATCCACGCGGGCTTGCAGCAACAGACCGGAAACATCGTTGACGTCGGCGACCGTGAACTTCTTGCGCAGGTAAACACTGCTGTAGTTGCCCTGCATGTCGCTGAGCACGGTGTTGATGAACGCCTCGCCATAGCCGACCGCCGTTGTGCCGACGAGCCAGCCGTCGTCGTTGAAACCGGGCTGTCGCCAGGCGTCGACCGGCGACGAGGCCTCAGCCGTGCCCTTGAGATATCGCCAGCTTGACGCCGCGGCAAATAATTCCGCGTCGCTCCCGGATTCGCCGCTCGAGATGCGCCAACTGCCCCCCAGGCTGTTGTCCAGCTCCGCGTTGACCAGTTGAATCGAATGCCCGCCAGCGCCCCCCGCCGTGGGCCAGGGAAAGCCAATCTGGTAGTCGACCTCATCAACGAGCGCGCTCGAAGCGTCGCGCAATTCGACGCGATCCCCTTCGTTGGACAGCCGCCCTTCCCAGGGACCGAAGGCCGTCGCCCCCCACTTCGCGGCGACCGTCGCTGGGTCCTCTGCCACCACCACATAGCCGCCCGCGGCGATCGAGGCGCCGGCCGGAAACTGGTAGCTCACCGCATTGCCCAGCGACCAACCGCTGAGATCGACGTCCGCGCCGCCGGCGTTAAAGAGCTCGACGAACTCCGCTGCCTCGACCTTGATCTCCGCGTCGTAATGAATCTCGTTGATGACGATCGCCAACAGTTGGCGAGTTTCCAACGTTTCGCCCGCGCGCAACCCAATACCGTTACGCTTCCGCCGCACGATTGCCTCCCCCCAGAGGGCGCCTTCGACAAGATAAGCCCTAGCATATCTGTTCACGCGGGCCGCGACAACAAATGCGCGCGTGGAACGAACGCGAGTTACGACGTTAAAGAAGAACGCCCGCGGAGTTCCGGCCGCGGGCGTTCGCTTGCTTATTCGTCAGTCCCTGACAGGTTGGCGGAAATCGCTACCTGCGACGAGTCCAGATCGCCGCGCCCCCCACGCCGACCAGAACCAGCATCCAGGTGGCGGGCTCCGGGATGGGCGTCACTTCGATGGCGTTGATCGGCGCTCGGAAACCGACGCCGTCCGCGGCCGATGTCAGTTGGAACGAATTTCCGGTCACGTTTTCGAACACGATGTAGTCACCTTCGGCGCCCGGCACATACGTGCCGCTGAAGGCGGCGGTGTCCGTATGCGTCAGGCTTTGGCTGCCGATCGTGTACGTGCCGCCGCGTCCGTTCACGCCCCCCTTGATATAGACGAGCACGTTGTAGGCGTCGAACAGATCGGACAGCCCCGACACCGTGACGATGGCGCTGGGCTGGCCTGAGTTGTTCGAATCCAGGTAGCCCGTCATCAGATCACGATCTTCGCCGACCGGCGCGGTGTTATTCTCTTCGCCGCGTCCGGTGGAGGACCAGGTGTTCGGCGAAGTCCACTCGACGCTGGCCGCGGTCGCCGCGCCGCCTCCATCCACCAGGTTCGCAGCGGAGCCGCTGGCGCCGGTGGTGTTGTTCCAGACCGCCGTACCAAACACGCCGGCGGGTCCATCGACCGTCGAGCCCGCGCCGTTGGGCTCATCAGCGCCGAAGTTGATTGCCAGATTCGCGGCGCCGGCAATGCTAACCGCGCCGAGCACGAGCGCCGACGCTAGCGCGCGTGCCATCCACTTACCGAGGGTCATGACGTCCTCTCCAAGAAGTAAATCAAAGATGCACTCAATGAACCGAACGGCTCTGATTTGCCCGGCGCGACGCGCCAAGACAAGAGTTGCTTTCACGCGAGAATACGCAGGATCAACATCGGTCGCAAGCATTTTCCTAACAAAAAATCCGAAATAGACGAACCCAATTCATGCATTAAGCATGTGGCTGTTGTGGCATTACGGTGCTGCGAAGTTTCTTCGACGAAAGGGCCGCGCGGGCGAACCAGTCTCCCGCACGGCCCTCGACTCACTCGCATTCACATCGCGGCGTTATTGCCGACGCCGGCGGTACACGATCATCGCCAACGCTCCGACCGCCAACAACGCCCAACTTCCCGGCTCCGGCACGGCATTCGCGCCGCTCGTGGCGCCGAAGTTGTTGCGAACGTTGTTCAAGTCCGTGATATCGACGGCGCCATTGCCGTCGGTATCGCCGAGACCTGCGCCGCCGAAATTGTTGCGCACGTTGTTCAAGTCGACGATGTCCACCTTGCCGTCGCCGTTCGTGTCCCCCAGCGGACCGGTGGACAAGCTGACGTATTGCACCACGCCTTGCAGCTCCGTGCCATCGGTCAGGGTGAACGAAAACGCCAATCCTGGTCGCCGTCGACATTGAAAATCGTTCCCAGATTGAACGTGTTCCCTTCGGTGATCGTGAATCCGCCAATGGGCAGCAACTCGGTCAACGCCGTCGGCTTGGGATTGGCCTCCGCCCAGGTGGCGATGTTCTGATCGTCAAAGCTATTCCACCCAGCCGGAATCAACGAACCTGAGGCCGACGTGATGGAGTACGAGTCAATCGTCGCAGTCAACGGCGACTGGTGGTCGATTTGGCCCTTTCCGGTATCGGGATCGACCTGCAACACGAGGTTATTGACGTCGCCGGAGTACTCGATGATCCCCGTTTCGATCTCACCGGTCGGTCGCGAGTAGGTGAAGATCAAGTCGTCGCCCGATTGCCCGAAGGCGGTCGGCACGAACTCGAACGGCGTGCCCAGCGAACGGGTCGCGCCCACGGCCAGGGACGTGGAGCCTGTCGGCGCCAACTCGGAGATTCCATTAGGTGATGGATTCGCCTCGGCGAAGCTCCCGATATTCAGGTCATCAAGGCTGCTCCAACGCGCGTTGGAAGACAGCAGCCAGCCCCCCGGCGACTGAATGGAATAGCCATCGAACGCGATCGGAGCGCCGGCGGCGTTTTCAAGCACCACGGAGCCGCTGCCGCGGTCGACCTTGAGAATCAGTCGATTCTCCACGCCCACCGAAACATTGCCGTTGCCACCGGCGTCGATCGCTGTATCGACCACCAGACCGCGCGGCAATGTTACTCCCGTGGCCGTGATCGACGCAAAAGCCCCCGTTGCATCCGCGGCGTCGATCAGCGTCCAGGAGTTGCCGAAGGCCGGCGTGACTCCCGAAAACTCGACCGCCAGATTGCCGCCGACGGTGGCCGTGCCCGCTGGCGCTTGGATCGCGCTATGCGTGGAGCCGGTGATAACGGGTTGAAACGTCCCGGCCACGTTGACGTTGCCGCCGACGCTGAAGTTGACGTTCGGGCCCACGATCCGCGTGATCCGATTCAACGCGGCGTTGCCCGTGAGATTGATCGTCGAACTTCCCTCGGCGCGAATCAGCGAACCTGCCGCTCCGCCCGCGGTCAGTGTGGCGGCATTTAAGGTTCCGCCGTTGGCAAATAAGGTTCCCGCGCCGGCGCCGCCGACAAGAACGCCGCCATCGCGCCCCGCCGCTCCCGGGTCGGCGTCGACGACCGTGAGCGAGCCGCCCGAACGCAATTCCAGCGTGCCGGTCGATCCGCCGCCGTCGGCCAGTACCACGCCATCGATCGGGAACTGGGCGGCCGCGCTCAAGAACGCCGTGCCGCCGTTGGAAATCTGGGCCACGTCCGCCGGAAATCCATCACCTGGGACGACATTCAGCGGAGGAACGTCCACGGTCGCCCAATTAGCGGGGTTGTTCCAATCGCTAACGCCCGTGTTCGTGAAGCTGATGGTGATCGCCTGGCCGGCGGCGTAGGGAACGATTCCCGACATTGCCGCGAGGGCCAAGCCCAAGATGCAGATGCGAATTCTCATGGATGATACCTCATGGTTAGACGCTGTGGATTAACCACGGGTACGAATGCGACGGACCAACGCGAGGCCCGCGCCACCCATGACCAGCAACACCGCCGTCGACGGTTCCGGAACGCCGCTCGGCGATCCGCCGGCCGCGTTCTTCCAAAGACGGAAGTCCTTGAGGTCGACGATCGTGCTCAGGTCCACGTCTCCCTGGGAGCCGGCCGGGACGCGTTCCAAGAAGTTGTTCCGGATTTCGTCGAAGTCCAGCATGTCCGCCACGTCGTCGCCGTTCGAATCCCCTGGGACCGTCGGCAATGAGTTGATCACTTCGATCGCATTGATCGGCGCGCGGAAGCCAGCCGGCGTGGCCGCCGACGTGAGGGTGAAGGAACTGCCGGTCACTCCGCGGAACAGAATCCAGTCGCCCGTCGGGCCGAAATCATAAATGCCGTCGAACGGCGCCGTGTCGTTGTGTTCGATCGTCGTGCCGCCGATCGTGTAATTGCCGCCGCGGCCATTGACGCCGCCCTTGATGTAGACGGCCACGTCGTAGCTGCTGCCCAACTGCGCGGGCACGTTGTTCACGGTGATTGAGACGCCTACCCCGTTCGAGTCTCCCGTGTCCAGGTAACCTTGCATGAGATTGAAATCGTTGCCGGCGGGGGCGGTCACGTTAGCTTCGCCGCGGCCGATCGATGCCCAGGTATTCGGCGACGACCAGGTGACACTGGCGCTCGTCGCGAGCGAGGAGCCGTTATTGTCCAGATTCAGGTTCGTCACCGTGCCCGAGGCGCCCGTGGTGTTGTTCCAGATTCCGGTCAAGAACGCCCCGGCGGGACCATTGACGACGGCCAGGTTGCCGCCATTCGGTTCGTCAGCGGCGAAGTTGATGGCCAGCGATGCGGCCCAGACTGGCGAAGCAATGAGCACGAGCGCCAACGTGAGCACCGTGCGTGCAAACGGCTTCCAAATCATGACGTTTCTCCTGTGATGTAGCCCTCTCAGTTGCAAGCGTCTCGGCTGAGGGCGAAAGGCCAAAAGTTCATACCCGGTATCATCGAGCGCCCCGCCTCGCCCGTCCGATCTCGGGTGGCGAGGCCGCTCGAGTGATGTGCTAGCGGTTGTTTCGCGCGGCGATCTCCTTGAGCAGTTGTTGCGCCGGCGCGCAACCCGCGTCGATCGAGAGCGCGGCCTGGCAATCGGCCAGGGCATTGTCCGACTGGTCCATTCGCCAGCGCGCCATCGCGCGCCGCGCGTAGATCGCGGCGGTCTTGCGACCCGCCACGCTCCCTTGTCGCTGCGCCGCCTCGCGTTCCACGACTTGGATCAGCCGTGTGCAATCGCGCGCGGCCTGTTCCGGCTGGTCAAGCTGTTCCAGGTACAACCGGCTACGATTGTCGTAACCGGTCGGCGACAACGGGGCGAGCCGAATCGCTTCGTTCAAGTCGGCGAGCGCCGACTCCGTTTCGCCGCGCTGCATCCGCAACACGCCGCGATTGTTGAACGCCTCGCTGAGTTGCCCGTGATGCGCAATCGCCGCGGAAAAATCCTCGGCGGCGCCATCGAGATCACCCAAGTTCTGCTTCGCTAGACCTCGATTGTTATAAGCCTGCGCGAACTCCGGATTCCGTCGAATCGCCTCGTCGCAGTCGGCGATCGCCCTGCGATAGTCTCCCGTTGCCAAATACATACTCGCCCGCATCGATTGAGCACCGGCCTGATGCTCGCCGTCGATCCGCAGCGCGCTGGAACAGTCCGCAATGGCCTCCGGCAATCGGCCGCGCGCGTACCGCAACTGCGCCCGCTGCAGATACGGCTCGGGCTCACGGGGAAAGCGTTGCACGGCGGCGTCGAGATCGCACTGAGCCTCGTCAATTCGGCCCAGCCGCTGCAGCGCCTGGGCGCGCCATAGATAATTGCTGGGCTCGTCCGGCACGTCCTGGATCAATTGGGTGAACAACTCGATCGCGCGCTCGAACTTGCCGGAAGAGTAGGCGATTTCG
>Ga0073934_10004951_pt1 | contig 21392 bp, 25 predicted proteins | sample LarsenN4metaG_FD_76834 | JGI IMG/M metagenome (GOLD analysis project Ga0073934, IMG submission 76834) | Hot spring sediment bacterial and archeal communities from British Columbia, Canada, to study Microbial Dark Matter (Phase II) - Larsen... ...
ACTGCCGCCACCAGGCGCGACGGCTGAGCTTCCGTCGCCTGGCCTCTCGCAAATCTGCCGACGGCGTCGAGCAGCCCCATGTCATTCTCCGCGGCCGCTTCGGCCGCTTGCAGCAAAAAGGCCGGGCAGCCCGGGATCAGTCGCTCTTGGAGCCACGCACGGCATTGGGCGTAAAGATTCCGCGAATGCGCCCGCCCGATCCTTGCTCCACCCGCGCGATCCCGGAGTTGAGATCGACAACCAGCCGCGCGCCGGTCAGCACGTTGCGCCCCTGCGAAAGAACCACATTGCCCGTGATCGTCGCGATCTGCGTCTTCATGTTGAAAGTCGCCGAGTCGCCGGTGGCCGTCTGGTCCCTCTCGCTCACCTCGACATTGCCGTCCGCCTCAATCAGATTGAATGCCTCCTTGCCGGCCTCGGGTGCCCCGGCGTCGGAGTGGATCGTGATCGTTGCCGCCTTGAGCGTCGTCGCCCCGCGCCGCACCGTGACGTTGCCGGTGAACACGGAGATGCGTTCGTTCTCCTTCTCCGTCACCTCCAGCCTGTCGGCTTCGACTTGAATGGCTTCTTCGGAGCCCGGCTTGAAATCCTGGAAGAGCTTCGACTGCTGCGCGTATGCGGTCGCGCCGCTTGCGATGAGGGCCGCCGCCACGAGGGTGAGAATGTGCCTCATGGGCCGTCCGCACGGGGCGAGCCCGGCTCCCCGGCTGGAAGGGAGTTGAGCGTCATGGAGACCCCGTTGCGAAATATGATGCGCTTGCCGCCGTCGACGATCTCGACCTGATTGCCGCGAATGGTTCCGTCGGCCGAGCGCAACTCCACCGGCTCGCTTGCCCGCATGACGCCCGACTTGAGGTCCACGTCGGCGCGCTTCAGTTCCGCCTCGTAGCCCGTGGTTGTCTTCACCGTGATCCCGTCGCGCAGCATCAGCGTTTCGGCCTTGCTGTCGTAGATGCCGCGACCTGCGCCGAGCGTTGCCGCATCGCCGGTATCGATGCCGAGCCGTGCGTCTATTCCTTCCAGGGTCACCACCTCGGGATTCTCGAGGTTCTGGATCGCCTTGTCCGCCGACAGCTCATAGGAGTGCCTGGATCCGCTGAAGCCCGACACCTGCGGGCTGTCCATGACGAGCGAGTTCGACTGGAAATCGATCCCCTTGAAGCTGACGCCGGGTATGGAGGTGCTGCCCAGATAGGCGGCTCCGATGAACCCGCCCGTGGCGGCGACGATGAGGACGGGCAGAAGCACGCGCAGCGCGCGCACAAGGGCACTGTGCCGGCGGGCCGCCCGGTAGGAACGGTCGTCCCGCACCGACGCCGTTTCGATCGGCGCGCCCATCCGGTGCCGCCGTGCCGATTTCCCCCAGTCTGCCATCTGTCGGCTCCGTCGGCCCACGCAATACTTCAGGAAAGAATAGTGCCGTGCCGCTTTTCCGCAAGTGACAAGCTGTAAAACTTCGTGATTGCAAGGCACTGTGCCATTTCAGCTATGGCCGAGAATGTCCTCCTCCGCCCATCCGGCGAGGTCGAGCCGGGCGCGGGCGGGCAGAAAGCGGAAGCAGGCTTCCGCGAGGTCGCGCCGTCCGTCCCGGGCCAGTCTTTCCTCCAGCTTGTCCCGCAGCGCGTGGAGGTGGAGCACGTCGCTGGCGGCGTAGGCAATCTGGGCGTCGGTAAGCGTTTCCGCTCCCCAGTCCGATATCTGCTGCTGCTTGGAAATGTCGATGTCGAGGAGTTCCTTGGCGATGTCCTTGAGGCTGTGCCGCTCGGCATAGGTCCGGGTCAGCCGGGAGGCGACCTTGGTACAGAACACCGGCTCCGCCATCACGCCGAAGGTGTTGTAAAGCATCGCAAGATCGAAGCGCGCGTAGTGGAATATCTTCGTGAGCGTCGGGTCGCCGAGCAGGCGAACGAGATTGGGGGCTGGCTGCGGGTTGCGCGCAATCTGCACGACATCGGCGGTGCCGTCGCCGGGCGAGAGCTGGACGAGACACAGGCGGTCGCGGTGCGGGTTGAGCCCGAGTGTCTCGGTGTCGACGGCCACCGCGCCCCGATAACGTGTGAGGTCGGGAATGTCCCCGCGATGAAATCGGATGTTCATTCAAAGCTCCCCGCCGCGCGGTGGCGGCACGCGCAGCCATCGCGCTGCTTCAATCGCCTCGATATTTCGTGACCGCGCTTCTCCCCCGCGCGGGCGGGAATGCGCCTGCGGTGACCGCTTCCACAGTTTACTATAAATTGCCGGTTCAAATACTTGCCAGTCTGGCAATCAGCCGCTAGCAATAAAAAAGGGTTAGCGTGAGTGGGGTACAAGATGCGTGGCGCGCGGGTCCTGAGGCTGGTCCCTGTGGCGTTGGGCGTCGGCCTTGTGTCTGCCGTCGCAGCGCCGTCCGGACCGACAGAGTTTGACGGTAGCTGGTTCGTTCGGGTCGTATCCGAATCCGGACCGTGCAACGCCAACTACGCTCTCCCGATTGAAGTCTCCAACGGCCTTGTCAGCATGTTCGGAGCGCAGGCGACCGGCTCGGTGGATGCCGGTGGCGTGTTGAAGGTCAGCATCTCCCATGAACAGAACACGGTCGAGGCGACCGGCGCCCTCAGGGGCCGCATCGGCTCCGGCGTCTGGAAGTCGCAGCCGGTCGCTTGCTCGGGCCAGTGGGTCGCCGAGAAGCTCTGACCGCTTTCACGGCTTTCTGAATTCTGAATGAAGCGCCCGTGCAGCCAGTCTGCGCGCGATTCTGATTCTGCCATGGTGCCCAGGAAAGGACTCGAACCTTCACGCCTTGCGGCACACGGACCTGAACCGTGCGCGTCTACCAATTCCGCCACCTGGGCACGCAGCGGGATGTAAGCGGCCCCCCGAATCTTGTCAAATTGCGGCAACGACCGCGCGCGCCTTGCCTGTACAGGGCGCGGATCAGCCGCTAATGAGACGCCCGCAAGACGCGCCGCCCGCGCGCGGGGAGGTTCCGTGAACCACGCATACGTCAAGTCCCGCATCGTTACGGTCTTCGGCGGCTCCGGCTTTGTCGGAGGTCATGTGGTGCGCGCGCTGGTTCGCCGCGGCTATCGTGTGCGGATCGCCGTCCGCCGTCCAGAGCTGGCGGGGTATCTCCAGCCGCTGGGTCAGGTCGGCCAGATCGTGGCCGTCCAGGCCAATGTGCGCGTTCCCTGGTCGGTCGAGCGCGCGATCTCCGGTGCCGATGCTGTCGTCAATCTGGTTGGCATACTGGCCCGCCGCGGCGCGCAGACCTTCGAGGCGGTCCATACGCAGGGCGCCCGCACCATTGCCGCCGCCTGCCGCACGGCCGGCATCTCCAATCTCGTTCACATGTCGGCGATTGGCGCCGACCCCGACTCCGATTCGGAATATGCGCGCACCAAGGCGAAGGCGGAGGAGGCGATTCGCGCCGCCTTGCCGGGAGCGATCGTTTTCCGGCCGTCTATCCAGTTCGGGCCCGAGGACCGCTTCTTCAATCGCTTCGCCTCGATGGCGCGCGTCTCCCCGGTCCTGCCCCTCATCGGCGCCGACACGCGCTTCCAGCCGGTCTTCGTTGGCGATGTCGCCGAGGCCGTAGCCCGTGCAGTTGCCGGCGAGGCAGCGCGCGGCACCACCTATGAGCTCGGCGGGCCCGAGGTGAAAACCTTCCGCGAGCTGATGGAAATCATGCTCCGCGAAATCGATCGCCGGCGGATCCTGCTCCCGATACCCTTTCCGATCGCGCGCCTCATGGGCGGCGTGCTTCAGCTTCTTCCCGGCAAGCTGCTCACCGTGGATCAGGTTCGCCAGCTTGCGGTCGACAATGTCGTGTCCGCCGCCGCGAAGGCGGAAAGGCGCACCTTCGCCGGCCTCGGTATCGTGCCGAGCGGAGTTGAGGCGATCCTGCCCTCCTACCTTGTCCGCTTCCGACCGCGCGGCCAGTTCGAGCGGCTCTCTGCCTAGCTGGCTGTTCCAGTCTGGCTAGGCGCCGACGCCGAGCGCGAGCAGCGCCAGAACGAGGGCGCCCACCCCGATCCGCCACCACGCGAAGAGTGCGAAACCGTGGCGCGAGACGAAATCGAGCAGCGTCCGCACGACGAGCACCGCTGCCACGAAGGCCGCCACGAACCCGATCGCCACCAACGTGACCTGATCCGCGTCGATGACAGCGCGGTTCTTGTAGAGGTCATAGGCGAAGGCGCCTGCCATGGTCGGCATCGCCAGGAAGAATGAGAATTCCGCCGCCGTCCGCTTGTCCGCACCGAGAAGAAGCGCCCCGGCAATTGTCGCTCCGGACCGCGAAACGCCCGGCACCAGCGCAAGGCACTGGAACGCGCCGATCCCGAGGGCGGTCCTGAGCGGCAGATCCATCACGTGGGTGAAGCGCGGCGCCAGCGCCAGTCTGTCGAGGGCCAGGAGCGCCGCGCCGCCGAGGATGAGCACCACCGCAATGAGTCGCGGCGATTCGAACAACACCGTCTTGATGAAATCGTGCGCCAGTGCACCGATGAGCGCCGCCGGAAGGAAGGCGACGACGACGGCCAGGACGAAACGCCGTCCCTTCGGATCGGGCGAGGGCAGCGATGCTGCGAGCCAGATAAGCCGCTCGGCATAGACCGTGACGATTGCAAGGATTGCGCCGAGCTGGATCAGCACTTCGAACGTCTTTCCCGGATTGTGAAAGCCCATGAAGTGCCCGGCGAGCAGCAGATGCGCCGTCGAGGAGACTGGAATGAATTCCGTGAGTCCCTCGATGAGGCCAAGCAGCGCCGCGCCGACGATCGTTTCGGGATTCATTCGCTCCCCGCGCGGGGAGCGAATCGGCTTGCTCCCGTCACATTTGGCGCTCTATATCCGACCGCCTTGCAGCGCGACAGGCCACCCGCGCTTCCTTTCGGCTCTGCCTCATGCCGGTATTGCACCACCACCCGCTCTCCGCGGCATCGCGCTACGTCAGGCTCGTCTTTGCCGAATACGGCGAGGAACCGGCGCTGATCGAGGAGCAGCCTTGGGGCAGAAGCGAGGCCCTTCTGGCGCTCAATCCGGCCGGCACGCTTCCGATACTTGAAGATGACAACCAGATTGTCGTATCGGGCGGGACGGTCATAGCTGAATATTTGTTCGAAACCCGCGGTCAGCGCTTGGGAGAGTTGAGGCTTCTGCCGGCCGATCCCGCCGACCGCGCCGAGACCCGGCGGCTGGTCTCCTGGTTTGCCGACAAGATGAATCGGGAGGTCACCGGCTATCTTGTCCATGAGAAGCTGATCAAGCGGCTGATGCCGCTCGGCGAAGGGGGTGGCGCGCCGGACTCTGCCGCGATCCGTGCAGCGCGGAACAATATCCGCTATCACCTCAATTATATCGGCTGGCTGGCCGAGCGCCGGAACTGGCTGGCCGGGCGCACGATCAGCCTTGCCGATCTGGCGGCCGCAGCCGAACTGTCCTGCATCGACTACCTGGGCGAAGTGCCATGGGAGGAAGACGAAAAGGCGAAGGCCTGGTACGCGCGGATCAAGTCGCGGCCGTCCTTCCGTCCGCTCCTGGCCGACCTGGTACGCGGCGCGCCGCCGGCGCGCGACTACGCCAATCTCGACTTCTAGATGGCGCTGCCATCAAGGCCGAACTTGCCGCGGACGCCGGCCGCGAAGGCTTCGACATTCTGCGTGTCACGCGGCCCGATGCGATCCCCGCCGCCCCGCAACGCCTCGCGCAATTCATTGCCGAGGGCCATCATGCCACGATGGACTGGCTTGCGGAGACCGCGCCGAGACGCTCCGATCCCCGCCGGCTCTGGCCGCAGGTACGCTCGGTCGTGATGCTCGGACTGAACTATGGCCCGGCACGCGACCCGCTCGAGAATCTCCCGTGCCGCGACCGCGGAACGATTTCCGTTTATGCGCGCAATCGCGATTATCACGACATCGTCAAGGGCCGGCTGAAGACGCTGGCCGCGCGGTTCGCTTCGCGCACCGGTGCCAACGTCAAGGTGTTTGTCGACACCGCGCCGCTGATGGAGAAGCCGCTCGCCGAAGCCGCCGGCATCGGCTGGCAGGGCAAGCACACCAATCTTGTCAGCCGCGAATTCGGCTCCTGGCTTTTCCTCGGCGCGATCCTCACCGACCTCGATCTGCCGGCGGACGAACGCGAGACCGACCGTTGCGGTTCCTGCCGCGCCTGTCTCGACATCTGTCCGACCGCCGCCTTCCCGGCGCCATACCGGCTCGATGCCGGCCGCTGCATTTCCTACCTCACCATCGAACACAAGGGCCCGATCCCGCGCGAATTCCGCCGCGCCATCGGCAACCGCATCTTCGGGTGCGACGACTGCCTCGCCGTATGCCCGTGGAACAAGTTCGCAACGGCAGGTCGCGAGGTGAGGCTCGCCGCGCGGCCGGAACTTGAATCCCCGCGCCTTGCCGATCTTGTGCGCCTCGACGACGCCAGCTTCCGCGCCTTCTTTTCCGGTTCCCCGGTGAAGCGCATCGGCCGCGATCGCTTCGTCCGCAATGTGCTGATTGCCGTCGGCAATTCCGGCGATCCGGCGCTCGCGCCAGAGGCGCAGCGCTTGCTGGACGACGCCTCGCCGCTCGTGCGCGGAGCTGCGATTTGGGCCCTCGGCGCGCTGCTGCCGGCCGCCGGTTTCGCGCATCTGCGCGCGACCCGTCTGCCGCACGAGACCGATTCGAGCGTGCGCGCCGAGTGGATTGCCGGTTGACATGCGCCTGCTGATCTTCGGCTTCGGCTATTCCGCAGCCGCGATCGCGCGCGAACTCCGCGCGCGCGCCGAGTGGATCGGCGGCACGATCCGCGATGAATCGAGGGCAGCCGAACTGCGAACCGCCGGCGTCGAACCGCTGGCATTCGGCAGCCCTCACGCGTCGGCCGCATTGCGGCACGCGACGCATGTGCTCGTGTCGCTTCCGCCCGGCCAAACCGGCGATCCCGCGCTCGCGCGCCATGCGGAAGAGCTTCGCGCCGCGCCGGAACTCCGCTGGATCGCCTACCTCTCGACCGTGGGCGTTTATGGCGATCGCAGCGGTGCGTGGGTGGACGAGGACACGCCGCCGGATCCGTCCCAGCCGCGCACCCGCGCGCGGATTGAGGCGGAGCATGCGTGGCATGAAGTCGGAAAGCCGCTCGCCATCTTCCGCATCGCGGGCATTTATGGCCCCGGCCGCAACGCGCTCGTCAATCTCGCCGAGGGCACGGCACGGCGCATCGTGAAGCCGGGGCAGGTGTTCAATCGCATCCACGTTGCCGACCTTGCCGCCATTGTCGCTGCCGCGCTCACCCGCGAAGCATCCGGCATTTTCAACGTCGCGGACGACGAGCCCGCCCCGCCACAGGATGTCGTGGCATTCGCGGCGAAGCTGATGGGCGTCGCGCCGCCGCCCGAAATCGACTTCGCCGAGGCCGACCTCACGCCGATGGCGCGAAGCTTCTACAGCGAGAGCCGCCGTGTCTCCAACCGGCGCATCAAGGAAGAACTCGGCATCGCCCTCCGCTACCCGACCTATCGCGACGGCCTGACGGAACTCTGGAGAAGCGGAATCTGGCGTTAGCCCGCCGCCTCCGCGATCAGCCCCTCGATCGCTCTCGTCAGCAGCAACAAATCCTCCGGCCGCGACAGGCGATGGTCGCCGTCCTTCACCAGAGTCAGCAGGGCATCGTCGCTGGCGAGATGTGAGAGCAGCTTGCGCGCGTGCTCCGGCGGCACATCCGTGTCGCGCATGCCCTGGATGATGTGCACCGGGCATCCGGTCTCGATCGGCCGCTCTCCGAAGAGGTGTTTTCGCCCGTCCTCGATCAGCGCGCGCGTGATCGGATAGGGCTCGTCCGAATATTCGCTTGGCTGCCGGTAGATACCGGTCTTTTCGATTTCCTGCCGCGCCGCCTTCGAGAATTTGTTCCGAATCAGCGCCTCGGTCATGTCGACCGCGGGCGCGATCAGCACCAGCCCGGCGATGCGAGGGTCTGCGCCGGTGGCACGCCGCACCTGCGTGAGGAGGAGCGCGATCCACCCGCCCATCGACGAACCGACCGCGATCTGCGGCCCCTCCGTCCGAGCGAACACCGCTGCGGCCTCCTCCAGCCACCGCGAGATCGTCCCATCCGCAAGCTGCCCCCCGGATTCGCCGTGACCGGAATAGTCGAAGCGCGTACAGGCATGGCCGCTCGTCGCCGCCCAATCGTCGAGCGCCCGCGCCTTGGTACCCTGCATGTCCGACATGAACCCGCCGAGCCAGAAAATCCCCGGCGCCTTCCCTGGACGCCGGCGCACTGCGATCGCGCGGGCCGCGTCGCCATCGCCGACGGTGATCTTGTCCGGCACCGCCGGCACTATTCGTACTCCGCCCATGCCTTGATGAGCTGATGCGCGATCGCGAACGGCGGCGGGATGAAGAGCCCGTCCTTGTGGGTCCCCGCTATCATGCTTCTCACTTCCGCGCGCGAAAACCAGCGGCAGTCGGTCAGCTCAGTCTCGTCGCGGCGAATGTCGGTCGTCAGCGCCTCGGCATGGCAGCCGATCATGAGCGAGGAGGGAAACGGCCAGGGCTGACTGGCGAAATAGCGCACCCGCCCGATGGAAATGCCTGCCTCCTCGGCGGTTTCGCGCCGCACCGCCGCCTCGATGGTTTCGCCCGGTTCGATGAATCCCGCCAGGCACGAGAAGAACGCCGCCGGGAAGCGGGCCGACCGGCCGAGCACGCATTGATCGCCTCTGACAGCCAGCATGATCGCCACCGGATCGGTACGCGGAAAGTGCTGCGCGCCGCAGGCCGGGCAGTCGCGGCGGAACCCTCCAATCGCGATCCGCGTCCGGGCGCCGCAATTGGCGCAGAAGCCGTGGCGCTGGTGCCAATGCGTGAGGCTTCGGCCAAGCGCCAGCGCGCCGAGATCGCGATCCGGAAGCAGGCCTTCGACCGCGATACTGCGAAGATTGCGCGTCGCAACGCCGGCCGCCGGAGCGGCCTCGCTTGGGATCGTCGCGGCCAGGATCGGCACGCCATCCGAATAGCCGAGGAGAACGATGTCCGCGGGGCTTGCACCGGCCGCCAGCGCCTGTGCCTGTGAGAAATAGGGCGAAGCCTCCCGAAGGAGCACGGCGTCTCCCTGGAAGAGCAGCACGCGTGCCGCCGGATCGGCGAGTGCCGCACCGACGCTCTCCTCGGTGCGCGCCTCCGCGCGCCGCTCGATCGCGCCGCCGGAAAAGCCGTTGACCGCGCTGGAATCGCCTTCGACCGGCCGGTCGAGGAAATCCGGATGCGGCCCGTCCGCTCGCCCCGTCGTTGCCGACATCCTTGGTGCCGATATTGTCCGCGCCGGATCCATGCCGGCGAGAAGCTATCAACTCTCCCGCGAAAGGGAACACCGGCCGCCCTTGCCTCGCGCCGCGCCCGGCATGATATGGTGCCCTGGGAGGTTGGTGGTGGACGCGCCACTCGCCAACCGGGTCAGGTCCGGAAGGAAGCAGCCCTAACGAGATTCGGCGCGGGTCGCGTGCCAGCCTCCCACCTGATTCCTGAAACCGGTCGGTCGTAGCTTGCGGGGCCGGCGGCGGCGCGAGCGGCATGAACGACATCCCGACGGAGATCGCACAGGAAAGGCCGGGCGCGTATCGCGTGCTGGCGCGAAAATACCGGCCGCGCACCTTTGAGGACCTGGTCGGCCAGGAGCCGATGGTGCGCACGCTCACCAACGCCTTCGACAGCGGCCGCCTAGCGCAGGCATATATGCTCACCGGCGTGCGCGGCGTCGGCAAGACGACCACCGCGCGCATCCTCGCCCGTGCGCTCAACTATTCCGTCCCAGGGAAGGTGGACAGGCCTACCGTCCACATGGCGGAGCTTGGCGAGCATTGCGCCGCCATCATGGACGGCCGCCATGTCGATGTGATCGAAATGGACGCCGCCTCGCACACCGGCATCGACGACATCCGCGAGATCACGGAGGCGTCGCGCTATTACCCGACGCTCGCGCGCTACAAGGTCTACATCGTCGACGAGGTGCACATGCTCTCGAATCAGGCCTTCAACGGCCTGCTGAAAACGCTCGAGGAGCCGCCGGAGCATGTGAAGTTCATTTTCGCAACGACCGAGATCCGCAAGGTCCCGGTGACGGTGCTCTCCCGCTGCCAGCGCTTCGACCTGAGGCGGATCGAAACGGGCAAGCTCGTGGAGCTAATTCGCGACATCGCAGCGAAGGAAAGAATTGCGGTTGAAGATCAGGCACTTGCATTGATCGCCCGCGCTGCGGAAGGCTCCGCCCGCGACGCGCTTTCGCTGCTGGATCAGGCTGCTGCGCATGCGGCGGGCCCGGTGGTCGCAGAGGACGTCCGCCGCATGCTCGGTCTTGCCGATCGCGCCCGCGTCATCGATCTCTTCGCTGCGGTCATGCGCGGTGACATTGCCGCCGCGCTCGCCGAGCTTGCCGATCAATATGCCGCCGGTGCCGATCCCGCGGTCGTGCTTCAGGATCTGGCGGCGTTTACACATCTCGTCACGCGCCTGAAGATCGCGCCCGGCGCCGGAGACGATCCGGCCCTCACACCGGAGGAGCGCGAACGCGGGCGCCTGTTCGCCGACGCGCTTTCGATGCGCGTTCTTTCGCGCGCCTGGCAGATGCTCCTCAAGGGGATTGCAGAGGTGCAGGAATCCGCACGGCCGCTTGCCGCCGCCGACATGGTGCTGGTCCGGATCGCCCATGCCGCCGATCTGCCGACGCCCGACGAGGCGCTTCGGCAGCTCCGCGAAGGTGCCGGGGGTGGCGCGCCTGCGCGGGCGATCGCGCCGGCGGAGTCTGGGGCCCCGCAAGGCGGAAGGGGTTCGCCCGCCCGGGCCGTGCAGCCCGCGCTGCAATCCGAACCGGCTCCGCAAGCAAAGGTGCGCTCCACGCCCCGTCTTGCCACTTTCGAGGATGTGGTGGCTCTTGCGGGCATCGAGCGCGAGTTGAAGCTCAAGCTGGCGCTGGAGCGCAATGTCCGGCCGCTCCGTTTCGAGCCGGGGCGGATCGAGGTGGAATTGACCGAGGATGCGCCCCCGGGACTGGCGGGCGAACTCGGCCGCAAGCTTCAGGAATGGACCGGCACGCGTTGGATTGTCTCGATCGGCTCTGGCAAGGGTGCTCGCACCTTGCACGAACTCCGTGCCGAAAACCGCGCCCGCATGGTCACCGACGCTCGTGCCGACCCCCTCGTGGCCGAGGTGCTGGCGCGCTTCCCGGGGGCCCAGATCGTGGACGTGCGCGTCACTGGGGGCGAACCGCTGCCCTTCGCCGCTGCGGACGATTTCGACGGCGCGCCGGATGACGCATCAGGCTCGGGAGACGACGAATGAAGGACCTCATGAGCATGCTCGGAAAGGCGCGCGAGCTTCAGGAGAAAATGCAGCAGGTCCAGAACGAGATCGCCGCCATTCGCGTGGAAGGCTCTTCGGGCGGCGGGATGGTTTCGGTGACCCTCGGCGGCAAGGGCGATCTTGTCGCCCTCAGGATCGACCCGTCCCTCATCAGGCCGGAGGAGCGCGAGATTCTCGAGGACTTGATCGTCGCCGCCCACAACGACGCCCGCACCAGGCTTGAGGCCGCCACCCAGGCGAAGATGCAGGCGATCGCCGGCTCGCTCGGCCTGCCGGGCCTTCCGGGGCTTTGAGCGCTGCCCGGACCCGCCATCTCGCCGTTGACTCTCCCGCCGGGGCGGGATCACTGGCGCCACCGTTCCCCCGAACGCCGTTGCCCATGCCACGAAGCGTCACCGGTCCAGAGATCGAGAATCTGATCCAGCTTCTGGCGAAGCTTCCGGGTCTCGGCCCGCGCTCGGCCCGCCGCGCCGCGCTGCATCTTGTGAAGAAGAAGGAGCAGCTTCTGACCCCGCTTGCAGGCGCCATGGATGTGGCCGCGAAGCGCATCGTCCTGTGCTCGACCTGCGGGAACATCGACACAACCGATCCGTGCACCATCTGTGCGGACCCCCGCCGCGATCCCTCCGTGCTGGTGGTGGTCGAGGATGTCGCCGACCTATGGGCGCTGGAGCGGGCAGGGGCGGTCAATGCCCGCTACCACGTGCTCGGCGGCAGCCTCTCGCCGCTTGACGGAGTGGGTCCCGACGACCTGTCGATCGGCAAGCTCGTGACGCGGGTGGCTGCCGGCGCATTCGGCGAGGTGATCCTTGCCGTCAATGCCACGGTGGAGGGCCAGACAACCGCACATTTCATCACTGACCGTCTGGCTGGGCTTGGCGTGAAGATCACCCGCCTCGCTCATGGCGTTCCGGTCGGCGGCGAGCTGGACTATCTCGACGAAGGCACGCTGTTCGAAGCCATCCGCCAGCGGACGCCGTTTTGAGCCGGCCACCACTTATGCGATAGCAGGAAGCCATTCCCGGTGGAGGCATCGCCGGGCGGCAGGCTGCATGCATGCACCCGGAAGTGGCACTACGGCATTCCATTCGGTTGTCTTGCAATTTCGAAGGCCGTCACACAGCCATCGGGCGCCAAGACGTTTGTAGGGCGTCCGGCCCGCGGGTCGCCCTTGCGAGCCGGATTACTGTGTGCTGCGTGGCAAGGTCCGTCTCGGAAGGTGGAACTGCCCGGCATTGCCCATTTCCAAGGGGCGATTCATCGAAAAGAACCAATGTCTTGAATCGTCGATCAAGTGCTTGATAGCCCCCGCTCCATCGGGTGGACCCGGCTCGAGGATGAGTACCTTCGAACATGCCGACATCGGGCGGATTGAGCCCCGTCCGCACATTGCGGCGAGCCGGAAACTCCCGAGGGCACGAACATCTGCGCAAGCACGCGCCGGTTCAATTGAAGATGGCAGAATGCATGTTCAGATTTCCAGCCGCCGGTTCGGTCCGTCTCGGAGGCAGCCACTTCCGATTGTGGCATCTGGTTGCGGACTCGCTCAGGATGCGCCCTTCAGGGCCCGCAGGCCACGCGTCAGGCACGAGGGAAACGATGCAAGGCGGAATGTTCAGAGACGACCTGCGTCAGGCTCATGAGTACTGGTTCGGAACGCTTTCTGAACCGGAGCGTTTTCCCTCGAACCGTGCTACGATCTGGTTCGAACGCTCCGATGCAACCGACAGTTATATTCGGGAGACTTTCGGCCCGAAACTCGACCCCATCGCCACGGCGGATTGGCATGTGGCCGATCTCGACCGGGAAGAGGGCGTCGGGCTCGTCGTTTTCCTCGATCAGTTTCCGAGGAATATCTTCCTGGATTCGCCGGCAGCGTTCGCCTACGACAGCCGTGCACGCGAGATTGCCGGGGCGCTCCTTGAGCGCAACCAGTACGATTACCACCCCGTGGAGCGGGTCTTTCTCGCGCTTCCCTTCGAGCACAGCGAAGCGCTCGCCGATCAGGACCGCGCGGTTCGGCTGATGGAGGATCTGGTCGCGGCGTTGCCGGGCGCCGACCGGTTCTACAGCGACGCCCTCGACTACGCCCGCAAGCACCGGGATATCGTCCTTCTGTTCCATCGGTTCCCTCACCGGAACGCCGTTCTCGGCCGTAGATCGACCCCGGAGGAGGAGGCTTTCCTGAAAGAGCACGGCCGCGGCTATTGAGGGGCCGTGTTGCGGTCCTTGCCCGCCTGAACGACCAGCCGCTCCACCACCGGCAGCATGGCCTCCGCGACGACAGCATAGCCCGCGCCGTTGAGGTGCCGGAGCGGATCGAGGAAGCGCGTGTACTGCGGCTTCTTGACTCCTTTCACCGCCGTTCCCGCGAAAAAGTCCGGGAAATAGATCGCTCCGTGTTTTCTGGCGATGTCCGACAGGTCGAGCCCGTACTGGCCGCAGAGGACGACCGCAACGCCGCGCGCGCGAAGCCGGCCGACCATCGTGTCGAGGTTGCGGCGGAGCCGCGCCTCGCCGAGCCCGAAACGAAGGTCGTTCCTCCCGAAAAAGACGATTGCGATGTCCGTCCCCGGTGGCACGGCGGCATCCATCCGCGCCAGCCCGGCGCCGGACGTATCGCCGGAAAAGCCGCTGTTCCTGATCCGGACGTCGTGGCCCCTGGCCCGGAGCGCCTTTTCCAATCGGAAAGGATAGGTCTCCGGCTTCGCGGTAAGGAAGCCCGCGGTGTTGCTGTCTCCGAACGCCACGATCTGAATCGTCCGCGCCTCCGCCGGCGGTGCCGGCAGAGCCAGAAAAATCAGTACCAGCACGGTTCCTGCGGTTCGGCGCATCGCCCGATCCTACCTCGGCCCGCGCAGGGAGGGAGAGGCTCGGTCGGCGAGGAGGCAGCGGACAAGGCCCGCGGCAGCCTCCTCATTCCCCCGCGAGCAGATCGGTCTGCCGCGGGTCGCGCGCGACCGTGCGCGACTGCGCCGGCCGGGACGGTTCCGCCGCTTCGATCTCCACGCCCCCGATCCGCTCGCTGCGTGCGGCGATCTTTCGGGTCGAGACGAGGATGTCCTCGATGTCCTTGCCGGTCTGTCCGAAATGTATCTGGAGCTTGCGCACCCGGTCCTCGAGGCGCCCGACGTCCTGCATGAGCTGGACCACCTGGTCGCGGATGATATGCGCCTGCTCGCGCATGCGCTGATCCTTGAGCAATGCCTGCACGACCTGGATCGACAGCATCAGCAATGAAGGCGACACGATCACCACGCGGTGCCGGTGCGCCTGCTGCACGACGTCCTCGAAATGCTCGTGAATGTCGGCAAAGATCGACTCCGACGGAACGAACATGAAGGCGGTGTCCTGCGTCTCCCCGGGTATGAGGTACTTCTCCGAAATCGCCTTGATGTGCGCCAGCGTATCCCGGCGGAACTGTGCCTGCGCGGTCCTCAGCGCCTCCGGCCCGGAGGCGGCGCGGATCGCATTCCACGCCTCGAGCGGAAACTTCGCGTCGATGACGAGCCCGGGGGCACCGTTGGGCAATGCCACGACGCAGTCGGGCCGGCTGCGGTTGGAAAGCGTGGCCTGAAAACTGTAGCCGCCGACCGGCAGGCCGTCGCGCACGATCGCTTCCATGCGCGCCTGCCCGAAGGCGCCGCGCGTCTGTTTGTTGCCGAGCACCTGTTGCAACTCGACCATCTGGCCGGACAGCTCGGTGATGTTCTTCTGCGCCCGGTCGATCACCGCAAGCCGCTCGTTGAGCTGCATCAGGCTGGATTGGGTGGCCTGGGTCGTCTCCGCCATGGATTGCCCGAAGCGGTGACCGAGCCCGTCGAGCCGCTCTGAAATGCCGAGCGCCATGCTCTTGACGTGCCCCTGCAATTCGCTTTGCAGCCGGGCGAACTCGGCGATCTGCACCGCGATCTGGGCCGCAACATCCGGCGCCGCGCGCCGCGCCGCCGCCCGCGCCCAAGCGACGACGAGGATCGCGACGACCAGGATGACGGCCGCAAGGGCGGCCGCTGCCGCGCCGAGCGTGATCGGCTGATTGCCGAGAAAGCCGACGGTCTGGTTCATGGCACCGATCCTACCCGATTCGGCCCGCCCGCCGGCGGCAACGTCCGGCCTTTCCGCCGCTTTCGGTTGACCCCCAACCCCGCTTTTCCTATCTGAACCGCATGGCAAAACGCGAGATCATCTCGATTCCCGACAAGCGGCTGCGCATGCCCAGCGCCCCCGTGGAACGCATCGACGACGATCTTCGCCGCCTGATCGACGACATGTTCGAGACGATGTACGCCGCCCCCGGCATCGGTCTCGCGGCGGTTCAGGTCGGCGTGCCCCGCCGGCTGATCACGCTGGACGTTGTCGGCCGCGAGGACGAGGCGCGCGAGCCGCGGCCGATGGTGCTCGTCAACCCGGAACTCCTGTGGACTTCGGACGAGCGCGCCACCTACGAGGAAGGCTGCCTGTCGATTCCGGACTACTATGCCGAGGTGGAGCGCCCGGCGCGCGTCCGCGTCGGCTATCTCGATCGCGAGGGCAGGCGGCAGGAGGTGGAAGCGAACGGTGTGCTCGCCGTCTGCCTCCAGCATGAAATCGATCACCTCGAAGGCAGGCTCTTCATCGACCACCTCTCGAAGCTGAAGCGGGACATGGTTGTGAAGAAATTCACCAAGGCCGCGAAGCAGGCCAGGGAAAAGGCGATGTGAGCCTCCGTCTTGCCTTCATGGGCACGTCGGATTTCGCCGTGCCCGCCCTGACGGAGATCGTCGGTCAGGGTCACACCGTTTCCGCCGTCTATACGCGCGCCCCGCGCCCTGCCGGCCGCGGCATGATCGAGCGCAGATCGCCGGTTCACGAGACGGCGATCCGGCTCGATCTGCCCGTTGTCACGCCCGCGTCGCTGCGCGTCCCGGAGGAACAGGCCGCCTTCGCCGCGCTCGACCTCGATGTTGCCGTGGTCGCGGCCTACGGCCTCATTCTGCCCAGATCGTTTCTCGAAGCGCCGACCTTCGGCTGCCTCAACATTCACGCCTCGCTTCTGCCCCGTTGGCGCGGCGCCGCGCCGATCCAGCGCGCCATCATGGCCGGCGACGACGAGACCGGCGTGACGATCATGCAGATGGACGAGGGACTCGACACCGGCCCGATCGCAATGGCCGAGCGCGTCGGGATCGGCCGCGACATGACGGCCGGCGAGCTCCGCGCCGTGCTCGCCCGTCTGGGCGCCGATCTCATCGTCCGTGCGCTCGCTGCGCTCGCCAGGGGGGCGCTCGACACGCGCCCCCAGCCGGCCGAGGGCGTCACCTACGCCGCCCGCATCGACAAGTCCGAAACCAGAATCGACTGGAAGCGCCCGGCCGCGGAGGTACACAACCACATCCGCGGCCTGTCGCCGTCGCCCGGCGCCTGGTGCGAGATGGAGATCGGCGGCAGGAACGAACGCGTGAAGGTGCTCCGCTCGCACCCTGTCGCCGCCGAAGGAGCGCCCGGGACGATACTTGGCGACACGCTTGTCGTGGCCTGCGGCAATGGCGCGGTAGAGCTCGTCGAGCTTCAGCGCGCTGGCGGGAAGGCGATGGCGGCGGCCGAATTCCTGCGCGGTCTCCAGCAGCGGCCGGAGCGGCTGCGCTGAAATGCCCCGCTACAGGCTCACTCTCGAATATGACGGCCGGCCGTTTGTCGGCTGGCAGCGTCAGGAGAATGGGCGTTCGGTGCAGCAGGCGCTGGAGGAGGCGGTCGAGAAATTCGCGGGCGAGCGCGTCGGTATCCGCGCTGCGGGCCGCACGGACGCCGGCGTGCACGCGCTGGGGCAGGTGGCACATGTCGATCTCGCCCGCGACTGGCCGGTGGATACCGTTCGCGATGCCTTGAACGCGCATCTCCGACCCGAGCCGATCGCCGTCCTTGACGCCGCGATCGCGCCGCCCGATTTCGACGCCCGGTTTTCAGCGGTGAAACGCCATTATATTTACCGCATCCTCAATCGGCGGGCGCCCCCCGCCCTCGACGCCGGGCGTGTCTGGGCGATCCCGCATCCCCTCGACGCCGAGGCCATGCACCGCGCCGCGCAGGCGCTCGTCGGCAGGCACGATTTCACGACCTTCCGCGCCGCCGAGTGTCAGGCGGATTCGCCGCTCCGCACGCTGGACCGTCTTGACGTCGCCCGCGCCGGCGCCGAACTGACGATACGTGCCTCGGCGCGCTCCTTCCTGCACAGCCAGGTGCGGTCGATGGTAGGCAGCCTTGTCAAGGTCGGCGAGGGCAAGTGGCCGGAGGCCCGCATAGCCGGGATTCTGGCCGCGCGCGACCGTGCCGCCTGCGGACCGCTGGCGCCCCCCGAGGGTCTCTACCTTCTCGCGGTCGACTACTGACCGGCGCCCGCTCGGGAAATGCGAATCAGTCGAGAAACAGGCGGTTGAGCCCGGCATTGATGACCAGGCTGAGAAGGAGTTCGGCGAGCGTTATGCCGATCGCGAACATGAAGCTTGCCCCGAACGCGATCCGCGCGATCAGGAACCGGTAGCGCAGGATCGCCGCCAGAAACACCAGCGAGGCGAATCCCGCAATCTCCTGCGACACCAGGCCAAGTCCGAAGGCCGCCGCCAGAGCGCTGTCGGGCATGACGATGAGCAGGCTCGCCCAGTTCCGGGCTACAATGAACGCGGCGTAGCTTCGTGCGATTCCGATCTGGCGTGCGAGCAGGGCCAGAACGATCGGAAAGGCCACCCAGTCGATCGCCACGATGAGTGCCTTCGCAAAGAAGAACGTCGTGTCGGAGAAAGGCTCGTGCTGCGGATCGTCCAACCGGATCTGCCGCTCCACCATCAGACCGACGAGATAGAACGGCACCATGGGCACGATGACCCCGAAGGAGCGCCAGAAACCGCTGACCGAGAGGTCGAGCCCGTCCATGCCGCGCGGATCGTTCAGGAACAGCCGCCAGGCCGCCGCCAGCGAACGCACGATCTCGTCGCGGTGCGGGATCATGTGCCGCGCGCGAAGTAGAGCGCCAGGAAACGGGCGTAGATGCGCGTGAGCAGCGCCAGATCGGCCACCGGCACGCGCTCGTCCGTCTGGTGCATGGTCGCGCCCACGAGTCCGAATTCCACCACCGGGCAATAATCCTTGACGAACCGGGCGTCCGACGTCCCGCCGCCCGTCGAGAGCGCCGGAATGCGGCCGGTAACATCCCGGATCGCGGCGGAGAGCGTGTCCACGAGTTCGGGAGCATGCGTCAGAAACGCCTCGCTGTTCAGCGGCTCGAGAACGAGGCTGTAGGGCTTGCCGCCGGCCGCCGCATCGAGCCGTTCGCGAAGCTCCTTCTCGAGCGTCGCGAAGGTCCAGCGGTCGTTGAAGCGCACATTGAACCGCATCGTCGCCGCGGCCGGGATGACGTTGAAGGCCGGGTTGCCGACGTCGATCGACGTGATCTCGACGTGCGATGGCTGGAACGCATCGCTCCCCCCGTCGAGCGGCGTGGCGATGAGAGCAGCCGCCATTGCCACCGTTCGCGGGATCGGATTGTCGGCGAGGTGCGGATAGGCCGAGTGTCCCTGCTTGCCGGTCACGGTGACTGTGCCGGACAGGCTGCCGCGGCGCCCGATCTTTACGGTGTCGCCGATGGCCTCGCTGCTGCTCGGCTCGCCGATCAGCGCCGCGTCGAACGTCAACCCCTGCTCGGCCGCCCAGCGGAGTGCCCTGGCGGTGCCGTTGACCGCCGGACCCTCCTCGTCGCCGGTGATCAAGAGCGATAGCGTGCCGGCCGGCGCGCCCTTCGCAATGAATTCGGCCGCCGCCGCAAGAAAGCAGGCGATCGCGCCCTTCATGTCGACCGCGCCGCGTCCATGGATCGCCCCGTCGATCGTGCGGCCCTCGAAGGGCGGTGCGCGCCAGCGCGACTCGTCGCCGGCGGGCACCACGTCGCTATGGCCGGCGAAGAGAAGGTGCGGCCTGCCGCTGCCGGTCGTGGCAAAGAGATTGTCGACATCCGGGGTACCGGATTGGGAGAAGACCAGACGCTCTGTGCGAAAGCCGAGCGCCTTGAGCCGTTTCTCCAGGTAATCGAGCGCGCCGCCTTCCGCCGGCGTCACCGACGGGCAGCGGATGAGGTCGGCAAGGACCGCCGCCGGGTCCACCGGGACGTGCTCGATGGTCATGTCTCTGTGCGCGCTGAAACCGGGCCGCCGCCGCGGTTTAGCTTGCCGTGCCAAGCCGCGTCAATTCGGACCGGGGTGACGGGCCGCCCGGCCCGGGACGCGGTTCACAACGCGCCCGTTATCGGATACGGTCCGCCCGCTTTTGTACCCCTCAGTAAGGCGGATAATGGCCAAGGAAGAGATCATCGAGTTTCCGGGGACCGTCACCGAGCTCCTGCCCAACGCGACCTTCCGCGTGAAGCTTGAGAACGATCACGAGATCATCGCGCACACTGCCGGACGCATGCGCAAGAACCGCATCCGCGTGCTGGCTGGCGACAAGGTGCTCGTCGAGATGACGCCCTACGATCTGACGAAGGGCCGCATCACCTACCGATTCAAATAGCCGGGGGTCTCGCGCGCGCACGACGGCGGCATCGCGGATTGGGGCATGGCTGCAACGACGAAACTGGTTCTGGCTTCCGGCTCGCCGCGCCGGCTGCAGCTTCTGAACCAGGCCGGCATCGAGCCCGATCACCTCGTTCCGACGGAGATCGACGAAACGCCCCGCAAGATGGAGTTGCCGCGCAACTATGCCATCCGCCTTGCGCGCGAGAAGGTCGAGAAGGCGATGGAGTCCGTGCGGCGCGATCCGTCCTTCGGGACGCCCTTCGTGCTCGCCGCCGACACCGTCGTCTCGGTCGGCCGGCGCATCCTTCCGAACGCCGAGCTGCTGGAGGAGGCCGAGGATTGCCTCCGGCTCCTGTCGGGCCGCGCCCATAGAGTCCACACCGCCATCGCGCTTGTCACCCCGCGCGGAGCGATGCGCCAGCGCATCGTCGAGACGCGCGTGCGCTTCAAGCGCCTGTCGCGCGAGGATCGTGAGAGCTACCTCGCTTCCGGCGAGTGGCGCGGCAAGGCGGGCGGCTACGCCATTCAGGGGCTGGCCGGCAGCTTCGTCATCAGGATTTCAGGCTCCTATACCAATGTGGTCGGCCTGCCGCTGTACGAAACCGTCACGCTTCTTGCCGGCGAAGGCTATCCGGTCCATTTCAACTGGATCGCACGGAGCTGATCGTATCATGGGCAAGCCTTCCGGGGATGCCAAGGAGAAGGCGGATGTCGTGCCGCTTCGCCCGGCGCGGCCGTGCCCGATCTGCGGCAAGCCGTCGACGCGCGAGCACTATCCTTTCGATTCGAAGCGTTGCGCCGACGTCGACCTGAACCGCTGGCTCTCCGGCGCCTATGCCATACCGGGCGAGGAAACCGAACCCGGCGATACGCCGCCGGCGGAAGAAAGCCCCGATCGCGGCTGACCGGCGGCCCGCGCTGGACAGTCCGGAACGGCTCCCGCTATAACGCGCGGGCTTCGGGGGGCCTTTCTCTCGCTGCGCGGCGCCCGCGCCGGAGCCCAGGTAGCTCAGTTGGTAGAGCAGCGGACTGAAAATCCGCGTGTCGGTGGTTCGATTCCGCCCCTGGGCACCATGGCCCCGTTCGCAGATGTTCGCAGGCGTCCAGAAACGCCTTGAATTTCAAGGGCTTCTCGCATAATTTTGGTCGCGAGCGTCCGCGGCCAATCGTCGAAAGCCAACAAATTTGTTGGCCCTTTTGTTGGCCCAGGACCAGGCCAACTGAAAATGGGCCAACAAGAATGCCGCTCACCGATACCGCTATTCGCAAGGCCAAACCTTCGGCCCGTCTCATCAAGCTATCGGACGGCGGCGGGCTGCAATTGCACATTCATCCCAACGGCTCGAAATACTGGAAGCTTGCCTACCGCTACGACGGCAAGCAGAAGAAGCTCGCCTTCGGCGTCTATCCCGAAGTCGGCCTTGCCGAAGCGCGCAAGCGCCGCGAAGCGGCCCGCGCGCTGCTGCGCGATGGCAAGGACCCGATGGTGGAAAGGCGGGTGGAAAAGCTCGCCCGTGCG
>Ga0073934_10004953_pt1 | contig 21381 bp, 22 predicted proteins | sample LarsenN4metaG_FD_76834 | JGI IMG/M metagenome (GOLD analysis project Ga0073934, IMG submission 76834) | Hot spring sediment bacterial and archeal communities from British Columbia, Canada, to study Microbial Dark Matter (Phase II) - Larsen... ...
AGACGATGCTGGAGCTGCGCGAAGCCAAGCTCTACGAGCACGCGCTGCCGGAATTGGAGGACGAGCTCAACCGTTGCGCCCGGCGCGCCGATTACCAGCCGGAGGGCGAGCTGAAGCTCCTGGTCTGTTTCGGCATCTCCCGCGACAACCGCTTCGAGTCCTTCGGGCGGCTCCTGTTTGACTGGTTCCGCTGTCCGGCGCTGGAGGTGATCGTCGAGCCGGGCCAATGGCTGTCGATCGACCGCATCCGGCCGCGCAATATCACCCGGCTGGCCAACGGCGAAGGCGCCTTCCTGCGCGAGGCGCTGCACCAGCATACCCGGCGGGAATGGCGCGACCCGAAGGCGCGCTCGGTCGCGAAATACGACCTGGCGGTGCTCTACGACCCCAACGAGAAGATGCCGCCCTCGTCGCCGGCCTCGATCAAGCATCTTGTCCGCATTGCGGAGAAGCATTCGGTCGACATCGAACCGATCACGCGGCGTCAGCTGGCCGAACTCGCCGAATACGACGGCCTGCTCATTCGCGAGAACACCTCGATCGACAATCACACCTACCGGTTTGCGCGCCGTGCCTGGCAGGAGGGCATGCCGGTCATCGACGATCCGATCTCGATGATCCGCTGCACCAACAAGGTGTTCCTGATGGAGCTCCTGAGCCAGAACCAGGTGGCGACGCCGCCGACCGTTATCCTGGCCGAGGACTCCGATCTCACCAAGGCGGTGGATGAGCTCGGCCTGCCGCTGGTGGTGAAGATTCCGGACGGCTCGTTCTCGCGCGGCGTTCACAAGGTCGATACGCCCGAGGCGTTCAAGCGCATCGCCGATGAATTGTTCGAGGAAACGGACCTGCTGCTGGCGCAGAAATTTCTCCCGACCGAATTCGACTGGCGCGTCGGGGTGCTGGCCGGCGAGCCACTGTTCGTGTGCCAGTACCGCATGGCACGCGGCCACTGGCAGGTCGTGAAGTACCGGCCGGACGGCTCTTCGCACGAAGGCGGCTTCCGCACCTTCGAGATCGACAAGGCGCCGCGCGAACTGATCGACATCGCCGTGCGCGCAGCGCGGCCGATCGGCGACGGCTTTTACGGGGTCGACATCAAGGAGACCCCGACCGGCTTTGTTGTCATGGAGGTCAACGACAATCCCAACCTCGAGCACGGCATCGAGGACCAGGTCGGCAAGGACGAAATCTGGATCCGCCTGCTCAAGTGGTTCATCGACCGGTTCGAGCAGTGACCTCCGCGGTCGTCCCCCCAAAGCAAAGCGGATAGCGGCAAGGAGGCGGCAATGCTGAACAAGCTGCGGTTGGCTGCGATGCTTTCGCTGCTCGCAACCGCTTCCTCGGCCCAGCCTCTCGATCGTGTCAGCTTCGGCACCAACTGGGTTGCCCAGGCCGAGCACGGAGGCTTCTATCAGGCGCTTGCCGATGGCACCTATCGCAAGTACGGCCTCGACGTAACCATCGTGCAAGGCGGCCCGAACGTGAACAACCGCATCCTGCTCACGGTCGGCAAGCTCGACTTCTTCATGAGCGCCAACACGCTGCAGAGCTTCGACGCCGTCGAACAGAACGTGCCGCTGGTTCCGGTGGCCGCGATCTTCCAGAAGGAGCCGCAGGTCCTGCTGGCGCATCCCGGGCAGGGAATCGAGAAATTCGAGGATCTGAAACAGCTCACGCTGTTCATCTCGCGCGAGGGCGTGGCGACGTATTTCCAGTGGCTGAAAGCCGACTTTGGTTTCGACGAACGGCGCGTGAAGCCCTACACCTTTAACCCGCAGCCGTTCCTCGCCGACAAGCGCAGCGCCATGCAGGGCTACATCACATCGGAGCCCTTCGCCATTGCCCGGCAGGCCGGTTTCAAGCCGGTGCAGTTCCTGCTCGCCGACCACGGCTTCGATGCCTATTCCACCCTCATCGAAACACGCCGCGATCTCGTGGCAAAGCGGCCGCAAGTCGTGCAGCGCTTCGTCGATGCCTCCATTGTCGGTTGGTATAACTACCTGTACGGCGACAATGGCGCGGCCAATGCGATGATCCGCAAGCACAATCCGGAAATGCCGGAGGACCTGCTGGCCTATGCCGTCACCACCATGAAAGCGCACGGCATCGTGGATTCCGGCGATGCCGCCAAGCTCGGCATCGGCGCCATGACTGAAGCCAGGATGAACAGCTTCTTCGACAAGATGGTCCGTGCCGGCGTGGTGAAGGCGTCGGTCGACTGGCGGCGTGCGTTCACCACGCAATTCGTCAACCGACGGGTGGGGATGACGTCGGTAAAATAGGCGGTCTTGGGTCAGGCAGTTCCAGCCGGTCGCCACTCCCTATTCGCCGTTCGCATTTGCTAATCTGAGGCATGTCAGAGGCATTTCGCGATTTCTCCGTCTCGCTGCAAGGGGTCACGAAAGCCTTCGCGAGCGGTGTCGTCGCGCTTGATCGCTTCAATCTCGACCTGTGGCCGGGCGAGTTCGTCTCGCTGCTCGGTCCGTCGGGCTGCGGCAAGTCCACGGCGCTGCGCCTGATCGCAGGCCTTACGGAGCCGACTCGCGGCACCGTGTCATATCAGGGCGCGGTCAAGTCCTCCGCCGTGGAAACCGCGCAGGGTCGGATCGGCTTCGTATTCCAGGAGCCCACGCTGATGCCGTGGGCCACGGTGGCGCGGAACGTGAGTCTGCCGCTCGACCTGCACCGGCGAGACGGTGTGGCGGCCGAATCGCGTGTCGGCGCGGCGCTTCGGCAGGTCGGGCTCGACGGCTTCGCGCAGGCCTATCCGCGTGAACTCTCCGGTGGCATGCGCATGCGTGTGTCGATTGCGCGTGCGCTGGTCACACAACCGGCCCTGCTCCTGATGGACGAGCCGTTCGCGGCGCTCGACGAGATTACGCGTTTCAAACTCAACGACGATCTCATCGCGCTCTGGCGCGCGGCCCAGCGGACCGTCGTGTTCGTCACCCATTCGGTGTTCGAATCGGTCTACCTCTCCGAACGCGTCGTGGTGATGACCTCGCGCCCCGGCCGCGTGTTCAGCGAGCTCAAGATCGATGCGCCTTATCCGCGCGACCGGCTATTCCGGACATCGGCACGCTACGTAGCGCTGTGTCGCGAGGTCTCGGAGGCACTTGCCGAGGCAAGCGCGCGGGGGGGCAGGGCATGAATGCCGAACCGCAGGCGGTGCGCAACCGCGCCGAGGCTGTGCTGCGCGTGTTGTTGCCGATCGCGGTGCTGGCGCTCGGTGTATTGCTCTGGGAACTGATCGTGCACGCGCGTGGTATCCCGCCCTACGTGCTGCCCGGACCGACCCTGGTCTTACGGACGCTGGTGGCGGACTGGGCGCTTCTGTTCGATTCGCTTCTGGTTACGCTCCTCACCACGTTGCAGGGCTTTCTGCTTGCAGCCGCCGGCGGCGTCGGGCTTGCGGTGCTGTTCAACCAGTCGCGGCTGATCGAGCATTCCTTCTATCCTTATGCCGTAATCCTTCAGGTCACGCCGATCGTCGCGGTCGCGCCGCTGCTCCTGGTATGGCTCCCACAGGAGGCGGCGGTCTTGGCCTGCGCCTGGATCGTCGCGTTCTTCCCGGTGCTCGCCAACACCACCTTGGGCCTGAACTCGGTCGACCACAATCTTGTCGATCTGTTCCGACTCTATGGTGCCTCGCGTGCACAGGTGCTGGTACGGCTGAAGCTGCCGGCGGCGCTGCCCCATATCCTTGGCGGTCTGAAGATTGCGGGCGGACTCTCGCTCATCGGCGCGGTGGTGGCCGAGATGGCCGCTAGCTCCGCCGGTGCCGGCTCCGGCCTGGCCTACCGGATTTCCGAATCCGGCTACCGCCTCAATATCCCGCGCATGTTCGCGGCATTGGTGCTGCTCTCGGTGGCCGGCATTGTGATCTATTTCTTACTGGCACTGTTGTCCCATCTGCTGCTGCGGCGCTGGCACGAGAGCGCGCTGACACCGGAACGCTGACCCTGTTCAAGTGGGCACACAACACGCCATCGACTCAAAGGGCACGCTCTACACGTCCGAGGTCGGATTCGGTCGCCGCGTGCAGAAATTCATCCGCGTGGAGTGGCCGTCAGCCGAGCGCGAAGCGCGCCACGATGCCGAGTGCGGCCATGATCGCCACCGTTTCGATCAGGCCGCGGTGCAGCACAAAGGCCAGCGTGGCGGCAATCGCGGTCAGGACCGCAGCCCGGATATCGAGGCTCGCCCATTCGATGGCGAACCAGCGAATCGGCCCGGTATGGGTTTCCGCAATCTTGCTAAACAGCACGTGCAGCGTGAACCAGACCGCAAGGTTCAGGATGACGCCCACGACCGCCGCCGTGATGGTTGCCAGCGCGCCGGCGAGTCGTTTGTTGTTGCGCAGGTCCTCGATGAACGGCGCGCCCGCGAAAATCCACAGGAATGACGGCGCGAACACCACCCACGTCGTCATTGCGGCCCCGATCGTACCGGCGATCAGCGGGCTGAACGGCGCGGCCTCCCGATAGGCCGCCAGGTAGCCGACGAATTGAGTCACCAGGATCAGCGGTCCCGGCGTGGTTTCGGCCAGCCCGAGCCCATCCACCATCTCGGACAGCCGCAGCCAGCCCTGCGCTTCGACCACCTCCTGTGCCATGTAGGCCATCAGCGCATAGGCGCCGCCGAAACTCACCACCGCGAGCTTGGAGAAGAATACCCCGAGCGACACCAGCACGTGATGAGGACCGAGGATGAACACCGCGAGCACGACCGGCGCCCACCAGACTGCAAGCCAGATTGCGCCGGCCTTGCCCATCGCGCGCCAGCGATCGGGGCGCGGCGGTGCGCGTGCCGCCTCGCCATCCTTGATGCCGAGCCGAGCGGGTGCCACCCGCGCCGCGAGATAGCCGGCGATGCCCGCGGCAACGACGATCAGCGGGAACGGCAGCTGCAGAAAGAAAATGCCGATGAACGCGGCAGCGGCGATCCCCAACAGCAACGAGGTCTTCAGGCCACGCCGGCTGATACGGATGATCGCCTCCACCACGATGACGAGCACTGCCGCCTTGATCCCAAACAGCGCGCCGTCGACCACAGGGATGCCGCTCGCGAGCACATAGATGAAGCTCAGCCCCAGCATGAACAGTGCCCCTGGCAGCACGAACAGCAGGCCCGCCGCCAGGCCGCCGCGCACCCCGTGCATCAGCCAGCCGACATAGGTGGCGAGCTGCTGTGCCTCCGGCCCCGGCAGCAGCATGCAGTAGTTCAGGGCGTGCAGGTAGCGCGCCTCGTCGATCCATTTCTTCTCGTCGACCAGAATGCGATGCATCATGGCGATCTGGCCGGCCGGCCCGCCAAACGACAGGCAGCCGATCTTGAACCAGACCTTGAACGCTTCGCCGAAGCTCGGCAGCACTGCCCCGCCGGTGTGCGGCACTGGCGCCAGATGGGATTCCGCTGTGGACATGTTGCCCTCAAGCAGCCTTCGCCGGCCAATTGTGGCGTTCCGCGGCAGCAAAGCGCAGCCACGCGAACAACGCATCGTAGACCAAAAAGCCGTTCCGCAGCATGCCGTGGTCGTCGTCTCCAGCCATGGCGGAGAGCCCGAGCGACACCGCGTGCAGGCCGGCGGCTTCGGGCGCAAGGTCCGGCTGCGCGGTATCGGCACCCCGCACGATCAGCGCGAGCCGCGCCAGGGCGGGTTCGGTCGCGAGGCCGAACAGCATCAGCAGCGTATCGAACGTGCAGCGTGGGCCGTCGTGGGACAGTTCGACGCCCTCGATGTCGTAGGGCACCGCCCCGCTTTCTTTCGCGACCGCCGGTACCTCCGGTGGGTCGACGTATAGGAGGCGCGCCTCGGCATCGACAAAGCGCCGGATCAGCCAGGGACAGGCGACGCGATCGATCTTCGGCCGCCGCCGCGTTACCCAGAGGCTCGGTCGCGAGCGGATGAACCGGTCGAGTGCCGCCTTCTCGATCAGAGGCAGGCCTGCCGCGGTCCATCCGGCGTAGCCGCCCTCAAGTACCGACGCCCCAAATCCCTGCTCACGGAGGGCGGCAGCGGCCATCTGGCTGAGCTGATGTCCTTCCCGGCAGGCAATGACGACCGCGCGGTCCCGAGCGAGCTGCGCCGACCACTGCGGAACCTGCGATGCATCACGCCATACCGCGGTCGGCAGCACGCCCGGCGCGGTGTCATAGGCGTCGCGTCGGCGCGCGTCGACGATCTGCGGCGATTGCGCGGTGCCGATCCGCGACCACAGTTCTGCCGGCGTTATGAAGAAGTTCGACGCAAGCATGGGCCTCCTCCGCACAGGAAGGAGACGGTGCTTGGGCCGAGGCCTTGGGAGAACGGGGCGACCGTCGCAGGCCCCATATCCAATTTGTACTGAAGCTTCAGCTCATCAGCAAGTGCCGCAACAGCGACGTTGGGACAATCAACGACAGCCCCGCCGCCAGCAACAGCAGCAACACCACCCGTCGGAAGCCTGCATCGTCGAGCGTCCCGTAGAGTCGCAGACCGCACCAGATGCCGGCGATCAGCACCGGCAAAGCCAAGGCATAGAGCTTCATGGTCTCAAAGGTATACATGCCGGCCACTCCGAACGCCGCCGCGCTGATCGCGAATGTTGCGAACATCACCGGCTGGAAGATAGCGCGTTGAGCGTCCTTTGCAGCCCCCAGCAACTGGGCCCAGATCGTGATGGCGATTCCGCCCAGGCCGGTCATTCCTCCGATCAGCCCGTTCGCGACGCCGACGGAGGCATCCGCCGGAGTACCGCCCCGGACCGGTGCGAACGTTGGCCGCACCAGCATGTAGAGGCTGTAGGCCACGAGCAGGATACCCATGGTGGTGCGCATGTTGGCCGGATCGAGGGTCGTCAAAAATGCGGTGCCGATGGGAATGCCGGCGGCGCTGCCGACGATGAACGGCATGACCCGGCGCCAGTTCACCGCCTGCCGTACGCGCCAGATTCCGGAGCCCTGGGTCACAAGACCGCACAGGACGATGAGAAGTGCGTTCTGTTCCGGTGAAATGATGTGCAGCCAGACGCCGGAAACGACGAGGCCCATGGCGAAGCCCGAAAGGCCGGAAATCAGCCCGCCGAGAAACGCCGCGACAAGGAAAAGAAACAAGGAAGTGCCATCCATTGGCTCGCTCCCATCTTCGAGGCGAGCAGCGCTTGGATGGTACGATCCATCTGACGGGGAGGCTGCGGTACCCCAGTTCTGCAATGCGAGGGGATGGTCTACGTCACAGCAAACATCAGTCCCCTCCCGACTGGAGGAGACGGTGCTTGGGCCCGAGCCTTGGAAGAACGGGGCGACCGTCGCAGGCCCCGCGCCCGAGCCTCTAGCTCAAATTGCGCCCGCACGCAAATGCGAGTGTTGCTCCGGCTTCGGCGGAAGGGCTAAGTTGCGCCCTCAAAACGGAATTCCCCCTATCCGAGGACGCTCATGGCCACAGTCGAAGACCGCGCCCCAAGGATCGCCGCGGCCGGCATCAACGACGACATCGGCGAGGAGACGCGGCTGCGCATGTACCGCACCCAGGTTCTGCTGCGCGAGGCCGAGCAGCGCGCCTTCGACCTGTTCCTCCAGAACCTGGTGAAGGGCACGAGCCACCTCTCGCTCGGGCAGGAGGCGGTGGCAGCCGGCTTCGCCTGCGCCATGCAGCCGGGCGACCTCTCGTTCTGCACCTATCGCGGCCACGCCCACACGCTCGCCCGCGGCGTGCCGGTGGAGAAGGTGCTGGGCGAGTTGATGCAGCGCGACAACGGGTTGATGCGCGGCAAGGGCGGCTCCATGCATCTCACGTCGGCGGAACACGGCGTGATGGGATCCTACGCCATCATCGGCGCGCACTTGCCGATCGCCTGCGGCGCCGCCTGGCGCGCGCAATACAAGGGTGCGAAGGATGTATCGGTGTGCTTCTTCGGCGACGGAACCACCAATATCGGCGCCTTCCACGAAGCGCTCAATTTCGCGGCGGTATGGAAGCTGCCGGTGGTCTTCGTGTGCGAGAACAATCTCTACATGGAGTACACCGCGATCCACACCGTCACCGCGGTGCCGCAGCCGGCAGCCGACCGCGCCGCTGCCTATGGGCTTGAGCGCATCCTGATCGACGGCAACGACGCCGATATCGTGTACCGCACGGCGCAGGAGGCCTACGCCAAGGCACGCGCCGGCGGCGGGCCGTCGCTGATCGAGTGCCTGACCTACCGCCACAGTGGCCATTCGCGCGCCGACCCGGCGAAGTATCGGCCGGACGGCGAACTGGAGAAATGGAAGGAGCGCGATCCGGTGATCGTCTACCGCGAGCGGCTCAAACAGTTCGGCATCGCGGATAGCGCGATTGCGAGCATCGACGCCGAGGTGCGCAAGATCGTCGACGACGCGACCGAGGCCTGCAAGAAGGCACCGATGCCGCCGCTCGATATCCTCACCACCGACGTCTATGCCGATGGGGGGTTCGCATGGCGGAACTGACCTATCGCGACGCGGTTGCGCGCGGCATTGCCCAGGAAATGGAGCGCGACCAGGACGTGGTGTTCCTCGGCGAGGACGTGGCCGGCGCCGGAGGCGTGTTCAAAGCCACGGTGGGGCTGCTGGAGAAGTTCGGGCCGGTGCGCGTGCGTGACACGCCCATTTCCGAGCAGGCGATCCTTGGCGCCGCCATGGGCGCGGCGATGACCGGCTTGAAGCCGATCGCCGAAATCATGTTCTCGGATTTTCTGGCGGTCTGCTTCGACTACGTCGCCAACGAATTCGGAAAATCGCGCTACATGTCGAACGGCCAGCTCAAATGCCCGCTGGTGGTGCGCACCGGCAACGGCGCGGGCTCGCGCTTCGGCGCCCAGCACAGCCAGAGCGTCGAGAACTGGTGCATGATGATTCCCGGCCTCAAGGTGGTGGCGCCATCGAACCCGCGCGACGTGATCGGCCTTCTGGCGGCCGCGGTGCGCGACCCCGATCCGGTGATCTTCTTCGAGCACAAGTCGCTCTATCCGACCAAGGGCGAAGTACCGGACGGTGAGATCGTCGATGCGCTCGGCACCGCCGCAATCGCGCGGCCGGGCAAGGACGCGACCATCCTCGCGCTGGCGCTGATGGTGCCGCGCGCGCTGGCGGCGGCCGAGAAGCTCAGGGCGGAACACGGCATCGACTGCGAGGTTGTCGATGTGCGGTCGCTGGTGCCGCTGGATACCCAGACGATCCTGGGTTCCGTGGGCCGCACCCACCGGCTGTTCACGGTGGAAGAAAATCCGCGGCTGTGCGGCTGGGGTGCGGAGATCGTCTCGATCGTCGCCGACGAGGCGTTCTACGACCTCGACGGCCCGCCGGTGCGCATCACGACGCCGCACATTCCGCTGCCGGCCGCCGACATCCTGGAGGATATCGCGCTGCCGACGGTGGACCGGATCGTGGAGCGGGTAAAGCGGTCGATGGAGTCGTAGACCTGCATGGAGCGAAGATGAACATCAAGCTTCCGTCCAGACAACAACAGTGGCTTGAAGACCAGATCGCAGCCGGCCAATTCGCATCGCTTGACGAGGCGTTGGCGCTGGCAGTGGCCGATCTCATGGCAGCGGAGACCGACGACCTGGCCTGGGCCAAGCCTTACGTCGACGAGGCGCGCGCGTCGCTCGCACGCGGCGACGCGATCACGGGCGAGGAATACTTGAAGGGCCTTGATCGGAAGGTACGGGACCCTCGTTCCCGATGACGCGCCTGACGGTCACGGCAGATGCCGAGCGTGACACGGGCTACATTCTTTCCTATCTCGCGCGGAAAGCCGGCCACGAGATTGCAGAACGATATGCCAACCAATTCCGCGCCACGATAGAATGCCTGCTTCACTGGCCGGAGAACGGCGCGCTGAGGCCGCAGCTGGGCGAAGCTGTTCGCATCGCGGTCGTATCGCCAAATGTCCTGATATATGAATACAGTCGAAGCGGCGATACACTTACGCTACTTCGGATCCTCCATGGCCGACGCAACATCACCGACCGACTGCTCCGGCGTTGATGATTGACGCCGATAACATGTGGATTTCGCACAAAGGTAGGCACGAATGTACGAAAACCTCCTCGCCAATGTCCCGACCGATCTGTGGATCGGGGGCCAATGGCGCAAATCCTCCGACAACGGGCGTTTTGACGTCATCGATCCAGCGACCGAGAACACGGTCGCCTCGGTGGCGAGCGCCACGGTCGAGGACGCCAAGGCCGCGGTCGATGCCGCGAGCGACGCCTTCCCGGCCTGGGCGGCGAAGAAGCCGCGCGAGCGCGGCGAGATTCTCCGGAAAGCGTTCGAATTGATCATGCGCGATGCCGAGCGGCTCGCGAAGCTGATCACCATCGAGAACGGCAAGGCGCTGTCGGATTCGCGCGGCGAGGTGGCCTATGCGGCCGAGTTCTTCCGCTGGAACGCGGAGGAGGCGGTCCGCAATCTCGGCAGCATGTCGACGGCGCCGGCTTCGGGCGCCCGAATCCTGGTCCAGCACAAGCCGGCCGGCGTCGCCGTGCTGGTGACGCCGTGGAATTTTCCCGCCGCCATGGCGACGCGCAAGATCGGGCCGGCGCTCGCGGCGGGCTGCACGGTGGTGCTCAAGCCGGCGTCCGATACGCCGCTCACCATGCTGGCGCTGATGCCGATCCTGGAGGAGGCGGGCGTGCCGGCCGGCTGCGTCAACGTCATCCCGTCGCGTTCCTCGGGCAAGGTGGTGAGCGCCATGCTGCACGATCCGCGCGTGCGCGTGGTGTCGTTCACCGGCTCGACCGAGGTGGGGCGCAAGCTCCTGCACGAGGCCGCGGACAATGTGGTGAAGCCGGCGATGGAGCTGGGCGGCAACGCGCCCTTCATCGTGTTCGAGGACGCCGACATCGATGCCGCCATCGACGGCGCGATGGTCGCCAAGATGCGCAACATGGGCGAGGCCTGCACCGCAGCGAACCGGTTCTACGTGCACGAGAAGGTGCACGACGAGTTTGCCAAAAAACTCACTGCCAAGATGGGTGCGCTAAAGATGGGCAACGGCCTCGACGACGGCGTAAACCTCGGCCCGCTGGTCAACAAGGAAGGCCTCGACAAGGTCGTGGAACTGGTCGACGACGCGGTCGGCAAGGGCGCGAAGGTGCTCACCGGCGGCAAGGCGCCCGGCGGCAAGGGCTTCTTCTATCCGGCGACCGTGCTCGCCAACGTGCCCGACAACGCCAAGATGCTGAACGAGGAGATCTTTGGTCCGGTCGCCTCGTTGCAGACGTTCAAGTCGGAGGATGAAGTCGTCCGCCGCGCCAACGACACCGAATACGGCCTCGTCGCCTATCTCTACACCAAGGACTTAAGCCGCGGCCTGCGCGTCTCCGAAAAACTCGACTTTGGCATGATCGGTCTCAATCGCGGGCTGGTCTCCGATCCGGCGGCGCCGTTCGGCGGCATGAAGCAGTCCGGTATCGGCCGCGAAGGCGCGCACGAGGGGCTGATGGAGTTTCTGGAGACCCAATACGTGTCGGTGTCATGGTGAGCGCGCCCGATCCAGACAGCGAAGTCGCGCGTCGTTTCTTTGGCGCCTGGCGCTATGCCGGCTCCAAGGTCGACGGCGCGCTGCGCACCGACCGTGGCGACCCGCGCGGCATCATCATTTACGATCCCTCCGGCCACATGGCGGTACAGATTGTCCCCGGCCGGGAGGCGCGCGCGGCCGCGCCGGCCTCGCAGTTCATCGCCTATTTCGGCACCTGGACCATCGACGAGCATGCGCGCACGGTGACCCATCACCGTGAAGGCGACCTGCGGGCGGACGCGGAGATTCACGCGGTGCGGGAATACGAGTTTGTCGGCGATCGGCTGATCCTGCGGCCGGTCGGCAAGACGCAGGAGATCATGTGGGAGCGCGTGCGATGAGCGCGTCGTCGCATCCGCTGCACGGCGCCTGGCGCTATGTCGACGCGCTGCTGGACGGCAAGTCGACCCGGCCCAACGGCCGGGGCATCATCTACTATGCGCCCTCGGGCGACATGGTCTGTCAGGTCTCGCCCGGCAACGACGTCAAACGGGCGGGTGCAAAGCCCACGCCGGAGGAGGCGCTGGCCGCGCTCGACGGTCACATCGCCTATTTCGGCACTTACAGCATCGATGAGCGCGCACAGACCGTCACGCATCGTCGCCAGGGCAGCGTGCAGCCCGGCGATACCGCGGACCTCGTTCGCAAGTACACGATCAACGGGGACCGGCTGATCCTCAATCCGCCCGGCACGACCTACGAAGTGCATTGGGAACGAATCAAGTGAGACCGGTACACGAAATTGGCGCCTTGATCTGCCCTCATCCTGAGGAGCGGGCGCAGCGAGAGTCTCGAAGGATGGCGGCAAGCGCAGCATGCGCTGCCATGGTTCGGGACGGCGCTTCGCGACCCCTCACCATGAGGGTCGACGATGTCCTTGCCCGATTTTGGGACGCGAGGGGTTTGTCATGGATGTCCTGATGCCACAGCTCGGCGAGACCGTGGCTGAGGGCAAGATCACGAAGTGGTTCAAGTCGGCCGGCGATGCCGTAAAGCCGGGCGACAACCTGTTCGAGATCGAGACCGACAAGGTGTCGATGGAGGTGCCGGCCATTGTCGGCGGTACGCTCAGCGAAATTCGCGTGTCGGTGGGCGAGGTGGCGCCGGTTGGCGCGGTGGTGGCGGTGATCGCGGGCGAAGGCAGCCCGGCTGTGTCGGCACACGGCGTCCCTGCATCGCTGCTCGTCCCCGCCAGAGCGGGGACCCAGGAGTCCGGATCAGCGGTCGTGTCATCCCGCTTGCGCGGGAATGAGCGGACGGCAGGCACCATGCCGGCAGGCGCGTCGCTGGCGCGGTCAGCCGCGGCACCGCTCGATCCGTTTTTCGAGGTCCGTACGCCCGCGCGCAATTACGGCCCCGCCCGCTTGCCGGGGGGTACAGCTGTCACGCCACTGGCGCGGCGGCTGGCTTGGGAGGCTGGAATCGACCTGACCCGCGTAAGGGCCTCCGGCCCGCATGGCCGGATCGTTGCGCGCGATGTCGAGCTTGCCGCGAGAACGCCGGTGGGGGCCGCGCTGGCAGCACCGGCGCGCGGCCTATCGGCCGCGGAGGTCATGGCGCTCTACCGCGACGTGCCATTCGCCGAGGTGCCGCTCGATGGCATGCGCAAGACCATCGCCGCGCGGCTGACGCAGGCCAAACAGACCATCCCGCATTTCTATCTCACCGCCGATATCGAGATCGGGCGGCTCCTCATGCTGCGCGAGGAGGCCAATGCCGCCGCCCCCAAAACAGGCGATGGCAGTGCGGTCTACCGGCTGTCGGTGAATGACCTCGTCATCAAGATGTGGGCCCTGGCGCTCCAGCGCGTGCCGGCGGCCAACGCCGTGTGGGCGGACGATCGTATCCTTCGCTTTACCCATTCCGACATCGGCATCGCCGTGGCGATCGAGGGCGGGCTGATCACGCCGGTGATCCGGCAGGCGGAGCTGAAATCGCTCACCGCGATCTCAGCAGAGATGCGCGAACTTGCCGAACGCGCGCGCGCCAGGAAGCTCAAGCCGAACGAATACCAGGGTGGCGCATCGGCCATCTCGAATCTCGGCATGTACGGCGTGCGCGAATTTTCTGCCATCATCAATCCGCCTCACGCCACCATTCTGGCAGTGGGGGCGTCGCGCCGGCAGGCGGTTGAGCAGGAGGGTGGCGGCGTCGGATTCGCCAGCATGATGACGGTGACGCTGTCCTGCGACCACCGCGTCGTTGACGGCGCGCTTGGCGCGGAGCTCCTGGCGGCTTTCAAGGGGTTCGTCGAGAAGCCGGTGAGCGCGCTGGTGTAGCTCCACGAGGTCACGCCATGTCCGGGCGACTCCAGAGCGGTCTGATCGCGGGCCTCTGGCTGTCCTGGGTGGTGTACTGGGTGCTTGCGGCCCGCGGTGTGAAGCCGGTGAGCCGGCGCGAATCCCCGGCATCGAGGCTCGCCTATCTGACGCCGCTGGTGATCGGCGCGCTCATCATGGCGCTGGCTTCCGTGCGGTCGTCCTGGCTCGGCGCGCGATTTCTTCCGCCGGCGATGATGATCTACGGGAGCGGCATTGCCGTGATGCTGGCAGGCCTCGTCGTCACAGTGTGGGCCCGCCGTCATCTCGGGACTAACTGGAGCGGCACGATCACGATCAAGCGCGGGCACGATCTTGTTCGCACCGGACCCTATCGGTTCGTGCGCCACCCGATCTATTCGGGAGTGATTCTGGCAATCATCGGGACGGCGGTGGCGCTTGGGGAGTGGCTCGGGTTCGTCGGCGCCGCACTCATCGTCGGCTCATTTCTTGTCAAGCTGTGGCTTGAGGAGCGCATCCTTGCCGAAGTCTTCGGCGACGATCATGTCCGCTATCGCGCCGAAGTGCCGGCGCTGGTTCCCCGCTTCTTTGGTTCACGGGCCCGCTGCCGTTGATCGCCAACGTGTCGGCAGGCTGCGCTGGCCTTCGTAACGGAAACCGCTAGTCTGAAGAGGTTGACGGAGCCGAATCCGGGAGGGCCTGATGACAAAGTTCATTGTATCTGCGGTTGTTATGTTTGTCCTGACATTCGCGCTCAGCTGGGGCGTGCATGGCGGCCTGCTGCATGGCGATTACACGGCGATGCTGGGCTCGGGCGCGATGCGAAGGCCGGCGGATACCCATTCGCTGATCCATTGGATGTTCGTTGCGCATGCCGTTTTTGCCGTCGGCTTCACTTGGGTCTATCTGCAAGGCCGCGAGGACAAGCCCTGGCTTGCGCAAGGCATCCGCTACGGCATCGCGGTGGCGCTCCTGGCCGTCGTTCCGGTCTACCTGATCTATCACGTGGTCACCCCGGTACCACTGTTCGTCGCCATCAAGCAGATCGTGTTCGACACCGTGCGGGTCGTGCTGATGGGCGTCGCGCTGGCGTGGCTCAATCGCTGAGTGCACATGCGCTGGCGTTTTGCCATTTCCGTGGCGCTCATCTTCGTGATGCTGTTCCTGCTGGGATGGTTGGTGCACGACGGTCTGCTGCGGGCCGATTACGAGCGCATCCGTCCATTGCTGCGGCCGATGGATGAGACGCGCGCTCGAATCCTGTACGTCTTCCTGGCGCAGCTCTGCTCGGCCGCCGCCATGGTCTGGATCTATCGCCAAGGCAAGGATGATCGGCCGTGGCTCGGACAGGGAATCCGATATGGAATTGCGGTGGCCGTGCTCACGACGATACCGGTCAATCTCGTCCAGTATGCCGTCATGCCGCTTCCGCTTGATTTCGTGCTGAAGCGGATGTGCTACGACGTGGCGGCTGTCGTGCTGATGGGGATTGTCGTAGCCTTCATCAATCGTGGAGCTGTAAAGGGACATGGCTGAAGGGAAGATCGAAGTTCTGCTGTCCGGCCCGCCGAAGCCGACCATCGTCAATGGGCTTGCGCCGTTCATGGTTCATCGGCTGGCGGATGCCAAAGACCGCGACGCGCTCCTGGCGGATGTCGGCCCGCGCATCCGTGCCATCGCCTCCAGTGTTACGTCGGAAAGGATCGGCCCGGACCTGATGTCCAAGCTGCCGAATCTGGAAATCGTCTCGACCTTCGGCGTCGGTTACGATCATGTTGACGCCAAATGGGCCGGTGCGCATGGCGTCATCGTCACCAATACGCCGAAGGTTCTGACCGAAGAGGTCGCCGACACCTCGCTGGGGTTGATCCTTTGCACGGTCCGCGAGTTCCCGCAGGCGGAGCGCTATCTGCGGGCGGGAAAATGGCTCGAGCGCGACTACCCGCTCAGCAAGGCGACGATGCGCAACCGCAATGTCGGCATGGTCGGCATGGGCGCCATCGGACAGGCGATCGCGCGCCGGCTCGACGCGATGCAGGTCCCGGTGGTCTATCACTCGCGCCGGCCTGCGGCGGGCGTCGGCTATCGCTACTATCCGAAGCTCCTCGACATGGCGGCCGACGTGAACATCCTGGTGGCGATTACGCCGGGCGGGGCGGAGACCAGGAACCTCATTAATGCCGAGGTGCTCAAGGCGCTCGGTGCCGAAGGCATTCTGATCAACATGGGGCGCGGCTCGGTGGTGGACGAACCGGCCTTGATTGAAGCGCTCAGAAACAAGACGATCATGGCGGCGGGGCTCGACGTTTTCGCCAACGAGCCCAAGGTCCCGGCGGAACTCATCGCGATGGATAACGTGGTACTGTTCCCGCATCTTGGCTCCGCGTCGGTCTATACGCGAACCCAGATGGATCAGCTTGTGGTCGACAATCTCATCGCCTGGGCGGACGGCAAGCCTCCGCTGACTCCGGTTCCGGAGACACCCTGGCCGCCGGCGAGCCGCACCAAGCCATGACGCTGTGGCGGTGCCATGCTAGCGTCGGCGCCATGGTTCGCAGTGTCGCGGTGCTTGCGGCGTTCGCGCTGGCGTTTTCGGCCGGCGCAGCCCGGACGGAAGGTGTGGCCAGCGAGGCTGTCCAGGGCATGATCGGCGGCTGGGAAATATCCAATGTCGATCGCGATCGGCGCTGCCCGTTGACCTTCGGTATCGAGCCCGCGCCCGGCGGTTTCAAGGTCGAACTCGATGCCGGCTGCGACGCCGCCTTTCCAGCGCTCAAGCGGGTGGCGTCCTGGGGTTTTGGCCCGAAGGACCGGCTTCAACTGCGCGACGCGAGCGGCGCCGCAGTTATGGAATTCAGCGAGGTCGAGAGCGGAATGTTCGAGTCCGAACGCGGACCTGACGGCCTCCTGTTCATGCAGACCCAGGCCGCGTTGAAGGTCGAGGTCCGCAGCGCGGAGCAAATGGTCGGGGACTGGGCGTTGCTGCGCGAGGCCGACAAGCCGCTCTGCCGGCTGATCCTGTCGGATAGCCGCGCCGACGCCGGGGACACCTATCGCGTCGTGGTGCGGCCGGGCTGCGACAAGACGATTGCCGCCTTCGGCCCTTCGACTTGGCGGCTCGACCGCGACCACCTCATCCTCGTCGGCCGTGCCGGCATCTGGCGCTTCTCCGAAAGCGATGCGGCGGTCTGGGAGCGCGTGCCACTGAGTGTCGAGCCGCTGCTGCTGGTGCGACAGTGAATGGAATTGACGTTCGCGGTCCGGCCTCCTTGAGTAGCGATCAAACGACCAGGGAGATTGACATGCGACGCACCGGACGGTCGGCGCCTATCGTATTCACGGCTCTGCTTGTCCTCGCTCTCGGGCTGGCACCGGCCGGCGCCGAGACGGCGGCCGATTTCTACAAGGGCAAGACCGTATCGCTGATCGCCGGTTTCCCGCCCGGCGGCGGCTATGACACCTACGTGCGAGTGCTGGCGCGGCACTACGGACGCTTCCTGCCCGGCCAGCCGACGGTGGTGGCATCCAACATGCCGGGCGCTGGATCGCTGACAGCCGCCAACAATATCTACGCCAAGTATGCCCCCGACGGGCTGGCAATCGCCATGTTCGCCTCGTCGGCGGCGATGGAGCCCCTGATCGGCAACAAGGCGGCGTTGTTCGACCCGCAGAAGTTCAGCTGGATCGGCTCGATGTCGCAGGACGTAGCCTTCTGTGGAGCCTGGAACCATCCCGGGGTCCCGAAAACCTTCGACGAGATGCTGAAGAAAGAGATCGTCATCGGCGGCGGGGCGCCCGCCGCCATTACCTATCAACACCCGATGGTGCTGAAGAATACGCTGAAGGCCAATTTCAAGGTTATCCAGGGCTACAAGGGTACGCGCGACATCAACATCGCCATGCAGCGCGGCGAAGTGCACGGCACTTGCGGCATGTTCGCATCCTCGGTCAAGGCGCAGTTTCTCAACGAGGTGAAGGACGGTCGCATGACGCTGTTCATCCAGATGGGCAGCAAGCGGTCAAGCGAGTTTGGCAAGATCCCGAGCGTCTTCGACTACGCCAAGACCGACGAAGACCGCGCCATCCTGCAATTTCACTTCGGACAGCTCCTGCTCGGCCGGCCGCTGGCGGGGCCGCCCGGAATTCCGGCCGATCGCCTTGCTGCACTGCGCAGTGCGCTGGTTGCCACGATGAAGGATTCTCAATTCCTGGCGGAGGCGAACAAGGCGGGGCTCGACATCGATCCGGTGCCTCCGGACGACGTCCACAAACTGCTCAAGCAGTTTGCCGCCTTCTCGCCCGACATTCTGGTCAAGGCGCGCGAGGCGATGGGGCGCTGACCCCGACGGTCGCCGTCCGCCAAAGCGGACGATCGAGTATACTCCCCATTTGGCGGATGAATGGCCGGTGCGCCAACGCTCGGTGCCCCGCATTCGCGGGGCACGATGACCCTTGGGGAAAACATGCTCGTAACTGGGAAGCAGAAGCTTGAGCGCATGCGCGACGGCCGCATCGTCTATATCGGCGCGGAACGCGTCGACGACGTGACCGCGCATCCGGCGTTTCGGCGCGGTGCCGAAACCATCGCCGCGCTTTACGACCTGAAAGGGGACCCGGCCAAGGCCGATCTCTTTGCGTACGAGGAGAACGGCGAGCGCTATGCGCTGCAATGGCTGCGCTGTCGCAATCGCGACGACCTCGCCCGAAGGATGCGCGCGCTGCGGGCCACGGCGGAAGCGAGCTACGGGTTCATCGGCCGGTCGCCAGAGCAAGTGGCGGGCCTGATCACCGGGCTCGCGATGAATCCGCAGGTGCTGGAGAATCTCCGCAAAGGCTTCGGCGACAACCTCATCCGCTTCTGGGAACGCGCCCGCCGGGACGACCTCTACCTCTGCTTCGCGGTGACGCCGCCGACCGGCATGCGAGCGACCGATCTGTTCCCGGGACAGGAACGCGACGACCCCAATCTCCAGGTCGTGGCGGAGGACGATGCGGGCGTCACCGTATCCGGCATGAAAATGCTCGCCACTAGCGCGGTTTACGCCGACGAGATCCTCATCGGCAACCTCACGCCGATCGCCGAGAAGTTCAAGGCCGAGGCGATCACCGCAGCGCTGCCGCTGAGCGCACCCGGGCTGACGCTCTGGTCGCGGCAACCCTATGCCTACCCGGTGCGGCAGGAGGCCGACTATCCGCTCTCGTACCGCTTCGACGAGACCGACTCGGTGCTGGTCTGCGACCGAGTCAAGATTCCATGGGAGCGCGTATTCCTGCACAATGACGCCGTGATGTCGCGGCGCATCTACACCGAGACACCAGCGAACTGCTATCAGAACCACCATTCCAACATCCGCTTCTGGGTCAAGATGGGGCTGATCGCGGGCCTTGCGAGTCGCATCACGCTGGCGAACGGCATCGACAAGGTACCGGCGGTGCGCGAGACACTCGGCCGCCTTGCCGCGCTGGAGGCGACCATCGGCGGGCTGGTGCAGGGCCAGATCGAAGCGTGGGAGGAGTGGCCGCAAGGCTACGCCACGCCCAACCGCCGCATCATGTATGCCGCGCTCAACTGGTGCCAGGAGCACCACACCGAAATCGTCGACGCGCTGCGCACGCTGCTCGGCGGCATTCCACTGTTGATGCCGGCGTCGATCGACGTGATGGGCGACGAGATGCTTCGCGACTATTTCGAGCGCTGGTGGAAGACGCCCTCGATCGAGGCAGTCGATCGCTACAAGCTCTACAAGCTCGCCTGGGATATTGTCGGCTCCGAGTTCGCCGGCCGCCACATGCTGTATGAGAAGTTCTACGCCGGCAATTCGCTGATCGTGCGCAACCAGTCCGATCGCGAGGCGCCCTGGGAGCGCTTCCACGGTATCGTGGACGCCTTGCTGGGCGGCGTCGAGGTGCCGACAGAACGCCAGTAAATCGTCGCGCGCGATTGTTCTCGGTGTAGCCCGCAGGCAACGCTGCCAGGAAAAACGACAGACCGTGCGGCTTGTCCACAGACTTGCTTGGCGCCTGCTGCCGGGCGCAATTGATTGCGTTGTGGATTTGTCAGGTAATGCAACGCTTTGATGTCGCGATCGTGCGTGCGCAAGGGAGAGGCTATGCGCGCATCGCCCCTATGCTTCTTGTTCGCCGCTCAGGTGGCGCTGGCGTCATCCGCGCTTGCCGAGAGCCGGGCGGCTGTTGGCGCCGCTGGAGCGGCTTCGGATATCGACGCGAGCTGTCGGATTCCATTCGAGACGCTCAGGGATTCGAAGTCCGGGGAATTCTTTCCGCTGTCGGCCGCCCTCAACGAGAACGCCGGCCTGCCGGAAAACCTGCGCCAGCGGTATGTCGTCGCCGACCTGAACACGACTGACGAGCACGGCCATTGCCGCGGCGTGCAGGAGTATTTCTCTCCCCTGGGCGAGCTGAGCGAGTTTCCGCGGCTGCGCGCGATCGCAGCCGCGCGCGGGGTGGATGTCGCTGCCTTGGCGAAGGAGAGCGTCGATTCGCTGCTCGAATCGGAAAGCGTGCCCGGCGACGTTGCAGGCCTCGCGCTGGAACTCGCCGACCTGCAAAACCATCTTCAGCAGGTTCAACGTTTCAGAACCGATCCCGTGGTCAAGCAGGCTGTGTTCAATGGCTACTGCGTTGGTCAGACGCTGAGTTTGTGCGAGATCGTCAACGGAAAGCCGAAGCTCGTCTACCGTTTCGTGACCTCGTCGAGCCGGTCGGCGCCGCCGCCCAGCCGCTACTACGCACCCATCAACATCATCAAATCGCGCAGCTGGAGTTCGGATCGCAGATACGGTCCCGCCGACGCGCGCCGCGACGCGCGGATGGGCGGCGGACGCGCCGGGATCGTGCCGTTCTCCAATGGCGGCAACCCGATCGAGATGCCGAATTTCCTGCACTTCGTGCCGATGGACGGCTATCCCGGCGAGCGGGCCAACGGCATTCATCAGATCGCCGGCGGCCTCGACTCCGGCGGGACATTCGGGGCGCCGGTCAGTCTGGGGTGCATCCGGCTTGGCCGGTATCAGGCCAAGCTCGCGCGATGGTGGACGCCGACCCAGGCGCGGTTCTTCATCTATTTCGAGCCCAACCGCTATCGCACATTCGGCGTTGCGGCGACCGGCAAGGCCCGCGGATTCCAGGCGCCGCGAGACGGCACCGTCGAAACGGCGGCGGTCGCGGAGCCGGCAGTCTCACGGCCCGCCCGTCCGAAAGCCAAGACCGAGCCGGCAAGAAAGTCGGGTGGTCTCCTCAACTTCCTGCCGTTTGCATCGGTCTCGCCGCCCTGACGCCTGCGGTCTGGCAGGGTCAATCAGATCAGCTTCAGCCCCCTCAGGCTGGCGTGACCGTCCTTGCCCACAATAATGTGGTCGTGCACGGAAATCCCCAGCGGCTTGGCCACCTCCACGATCGCCTGCGTCATCTGGATGTCCGCGCGCGAGGGCGTCGGATCACCGCTGGGATGATTGTGCACCAGCACGATCGCGGTGGCCGACAGTTCGAGCGCGCGCTTGACCACCTCGCGCGGATAGACCGGCGTGTGGTCAACCGTGCCGGTCTGCTGGA
>Ga0073934_10004956_pt1 | contig 21376 bp, 16 predicted proteins | sample LarsenN4metaG_FD_76834 | JGI IMG/M metagenome (GOLD analysis project Ga0073934, IMG submission 76834) | Hot spring sediment bacterial and archeal communities from British Columbia, Canada, to study Microbial Dark Matter (Phase II) - Larsen... ...
CCCCTGCCGCCACCGCCTCCGTCCGCAGCCGAAGACACGCCGGCGGCGGAACCCACGCCTCCCCTGGGCGGGGCCAAGGCTGAAGCCGCACCCGGTCCGGACCCGGGCCACGCCGACGGCGCCGCCGCGTCCGCCGACGCCCCGGCCCCCGAACCGCCGGAGCCGCCATCCGCGGAGGGCGAGCCCCCACCCGCGCCGGCGCTGTCGGAGATCCGCATTCCAACCGTGGAAGCCCCGCCGATTGCACCGTCCGACCCCGGCGAGACGGAAACCCGCGAGCCGGCTCAGACCGCCGCCGCAACCGAAGACATCGAAAGCGTCGCCGCCCGTCTGCGCGAGCGCCGCGCCGCCCGCAAGCGCCGCATGGCGCAAAAAAACAGCCGGCTGCCCATGGTCATCCTCGCCCTTGTGGCGGTGGTCGCGGCCCTACTGGCTTGGCGCAAGGATATCGTCCGCCATGCGCCGCAGATGGCCTCGCTCTATGCCGCGGTCGGCCTGCCGGTCAATCTGCGCGGACTCGTGTTCAAGGATGTGCGCATCGCCCACGAAACCCATGACGGCGTGCCGGTCCTGGTGGTCGAGGGCAAGATCGTCAGCATTGCCTCCGGCCCGGTCGACGTGCCGAGGCTGCGCTTTGGCGTCCGCAATGCCGCCGGTGCCGAAATCTACGCCTGGACCGCGGTGCCGGCCCAATCGGACCTGGAACCGGGCGCGACCCTGCCGTTCCGCGGTCGGCTCGCCTCCCCCCCGGCCGACGCGCACGACGTTCAAGTTCGCTTCTTCAACCGCCGCGACGCCCTCGAAGCCGGCGCGCGCTGAGCCGCTTGCATGGCCCGCATACTCCTGGCCGAGGACGACGAGGCGGTGCGAACGCTGATTCTGCGCGCACTCGGCGAAGAGGGCCACGCGGTGACGGCGGCGGCCGACGGAACGCAGGCGCTCGACGCCTTGCTGGCGGCGGCCGGGCGTTTCGACCTGCTCCTTGCCGACATCAAGATGCCGATGATGGACGGGATTGCGCTCGCGCTTGCCGCCGCGCGCGATTTCCCGGCGCTGCCGATCGTGCTGATGACCGGCTACGCCGACCAGCGCGAGCGGGCGAGCGGGCTCGATGCGCTCGTTCGCGACGTGCTGGCCAAGCCGTTCACGCTCTCCACGCTCAAATCGCGTGTCGCCGCGGCCCTCTCGCCCCGCACCCAAGGCTGACGTCAGCAGGTCACGGTATGCGACCGCATGGCGCGCGCATCTTCGTCGCCCGCGCAGCGCATGAGGCCGCGCACGGCTATGGCCGCACAAGAGTCCCGATCGGGCCGCAATCCGGACGCGCCGCCGATAGCCAATGCCATTGAAGCATGCGACTCCGTCGTGTCCCGGACGCAGCGCAGCACCAAGTGATGCGCTTCCGGCCCGGAGCCCCGGTTGCCTGCTCATGGCGCGAACCGGGGCCCCGCATCTGCGGTGCATCACTTCGTGCTGCACCGCGCGGGGAACGTAAGCGGATGCGGCGTCAACCCATAATTCCGCGGGCGAACCGCTGTCTCAGACCGCCTTCAGGTGGGCATCGCGGCGCTTGTAGAGCTCCTCGTCCGCGTATCCCATGGTTTCCGGCCGGCCGCGCCCGAGCATCACCTGGAAGTACACCGGCTCGAGCGAATTGTTCTCATAGCCGTGGATCACGCCGGCCGGGCAGGAGATGCACTCCCAGGGGCCGAGCCGCGTGGTCAGCCGCTTGCCGCTCTCGTCCTCGACGAAGACGTCGAGGAATCCCTTGAGCACGAAGAAGCACTCTTCCACCTCATGCGTGTGCGCGGCATTGCCCTGGCCGGGCTCGACATACATGATGGAAAGCGTGAAATTCCCGGCCGGGATCACGGTCGGATCGTTGTGCTTGCCGGAACCGCCGGCGCCGATGAAGCGGTGCTGCGCGCGCTTGTAGCCCTCGATCTTGGCGTCTTCGAACGCGGCCCAGTCGGGCTTCTTGTCCTTGAACCGCCCGACGTATCTTTGCATGATTTCTTCCAGCGGCACGCCCTCCAGTTCCTTCGGGCGCGGATGACGGGCGACGCTCATGGCGAACTCCTGTGCAATTGCGGGATTGCCGGGGAATCTAGGCTTGGCTCGTTTGCGCCGTCAACGCTTGCTCCGCTGCAAAGGCACGCAAAGCGGTTGCTCCGCGTTGCAAGGGGCGGCGAGCCACGCTCGATCATTCCGCCGCCTTGATTGGTGCGCGCGCCGACATGCTCGATGCCGATGGTCGCAACGCCGTCATTCGGCGGCCTTCCGCTCGGCCTGTTGCACCAGTTCCCAGAGATAGGCCGGCGTGAGCGGCAGGCGGCGCGGCGCGACCCCGAGCGAGGACAGCGCGTTGGCCACGGCATTGGCCATGCAGCCGCCGGCGGCGATGATGCCGCCCTCGCCTGCGCCCTTGGCGCCGAGCGGATTGATCGGCGAGGGGTGGTTGTCGAGCACGACGCCGCGCAAATTCGGAAAATCGCTCGCGGTCGGCAGCAGGTAATCGGCGAGCGACCCGGTGAGAATCTGGCCGTTGTCGTCGTACTTGAGATCCTCGAGCAACGCGCCGCCGAGCCCCTGCACCAGCGAGCCGATCATCTGCCCCTTCACGGTGAGCGGGTTGATGGCACGGCCCACGTCCTGCACCACGACGTAGTCGACGATCTCGACGCGGCCGAGCCGGGGATCGACGGTCACATGAGCGGCATGGGTGCCGTAGCTGTAGGTGTGCTTCTTGTTGAGGAAAGAGCCCTCCCGCGTCAGCCCGGCAAGTTCCTTGAGCGGGAAGGATTTGCCGCCGGCGCCCGTGACTCTGTCCTCGTCGAGGCGAACCGCCGACGGCGCGCAGCCCAATCGTCGGGCGCCCTCCTCGCGGATGGCGGCGAGGAAATTGCTTGCAGCATCGAGCACGGCTGATCCGCCCATCACGGTCGAACGGGAATGGTAGGCGCCGTAGCCGTCGCTGACATAGGCCGTGGAGCCATGGAAGACGTGCCGGATGCGGTCGATGCCGACTTCCAGCGCGTCGGCCGCAATCTGCGCAAAAATCGTCTCCACGCCCTGACCGACCGAAGCGGTGCCGAGGTAGAGCGAGATCGTGCCGTCGTCGTTGACCTCGAGCCGCGCCGTTTCCTTCGGTCCGGCGGCGCCCCCTTCGATGAAGCAGGAGACGCCGATCCCGTGGAACTTGCCGTCGATCAGCCGGCCCGCCAGCTTCGACACCCGCGGCCAGTCGATCTCCGTCAGCGCCCGCTCCAGCGTCTCGCGATAGTCGCCGCTGTCATATTCGTCGACGGCGTTGGTCGGCTGGACCGTGGCGATCGGATAAGGCTGCTCGGCGGCGGAAATCAGGTTCTTGCGGCGCATCTCGATGCGATCGATGCCAAGGTCGGTCGCGATCATGTCGATCATGCGCTCGAGGAAGAAGTTGGCCTCGAAGCGGCCCGGGCCGCGATAAGTGCCGACCGGGGTCTTGTTGGTCATCCACAGCGAGGAGTCGATCTTGACGTGCGGCACGCGGTAGGGACCGGCCATGAACTGGCTCACATTGCGCGCGCCGACCGCGCCGTTCGTGCGCATGTAGGCGCCCATGTCGGTGTGGACCTCGCCGCGAATCGCCAACAGGGTGCCGTCGCGCGCGCAGGCGACTTCCAGAATCGCCTCCTCCTCGCGCGCGTGGTTCATCGCCATCAGGTTTTCGCGCCGATCCTCGATCCATTTCACCGGGCGGCCGCAGCGTCTGGCCGCGAACGGAATCAGGAAATCCTCCGGATAGAACTCGCCGCGCGCGCCGTAGCCGCCGCCGACGTCGTTCTCCACCATCTCGATCGCCTCGACGGGAAGCCCGATCTGCGCCGCGAGGATGCGCCGATTGAAGAACGGCACCTTGGCCGCGCCATAGACCGTGAGCCTGCCCCGGGCTTCGTCCCAGACCGCCATGACGCCGCGCGGCTCCATGGTGAGACCGTAGTGGCGGCCGGTGCGAAGCCGTTCCCTGCGAACATAGGGCGCGCTCGCAAATGCCGCGTCGGCGTCGCCCTTGCGCGCTTCGAACACCATCGAGCGGTTGCTGCCCTGCGCCTCGAACAGCAGGCTCTCGTTCTTGGCGGCGACCGTCCAGTCGGCGACCGCGGGCAGTTCATCGATCTCGACCGCGATCGCCTCAAGCGCGTCCTCGCCGACCGCCGCGCTCGATGCCAGCACGACCGCCATCGGCTCGCCGACATAGCGCACCTTCTCGCGCGCGATCACCGGCTGCTCGAACGGCTTGAATTCGGGCAACGGCTGCAGCCGCATCGGCACGATCGGCACGCCGCCCGGCATGTCGGCGGCGGTGATGACCGCATGCACGCCCGGCATCCTCGCCGCCGCCGCCGTATCGACCGAGCGGATGCGGCCATGCGCCACCGGGCTGCGCAGGATCACTGCATGCAGCAGCCCGGGAACGGCCACGTCGTCGACGTATTCGCCGCGTCCGCGCAGGAAGCGGAGGTCCTCGCGCCGCTCCATCGGGGTGCCGATGAAGGTGTTCTTCATGACCTTGCCTCGCTGCAAATGACAAGGTTATCAGGCGTGACCGCGCCGCCGCGTTCGTCGCTTTCCGCATGGTGGAGCGAGCCGGCAAACGCCGCCGCGCGGATGTCGCCTCCCACATCGATTGTGCGGCGCCGCATTCTCGATGCCTCACTTCTTGTAGTACTGACGGGCATCGAGCACCGCCTCGACGATACCGATGTAACCGGTGCAGCGGCAGATGTTGCCGGACAAGACCTCGCGCACCCGATCGGCGTCGCAGTCGGGCTCGTTGGTGAGCAGCGCGTGCGCCGTGGTGATGAAGCCCGGGGTGCAGAAGCCGCATTGCAGTGCATGATGCTTGCGGAAGGATTTCTGCAGGGGGGTGAGATCGGCGTCGTCGGAGAGGCCCTCGACGGTGGTGATGCTGGCGCCCTCTGCCTGCACCGCAAGGATCAGGCAGGAGCGGACCGCCTCGCCGTCCATCAACACCGTGCAGGCGCCGCAGACGCCGTGCTCGCAGCCGACATGGGTGCCGGTGAGCCGCAGCACATGCCGCAGGCAGTCGGCGAGCGTCATGCGCGGCTCGACCTCGACGCGCACGGGCTTGCCGTTGACTTCGAAGGTGGTGGTCATGGCCTCGATCCGCGCTCCGCTCATTGCCGCGCAGGCGGGGATCCAGGACCCGCTTGCCTTTCAATCTCACCGGTTCGCCCTGGATCCCAGGCTTCGCGCGGGCGGGCAGAGACGATGTCGTTCAGCGACATTCGCGTCATCGTCATCGCGCCGCCGCCAGAAGCGCCCGCTCGCAGAGCGTGCCCGTCAGCGCCCGCCGGTAAGGCGCGCTGGCGTGGATGTCTTCCTGCGGCTCGACCTCGGCGGCCGCGGCCGCGCCGACCCTGACTGCCAGCGCTTCATCCACGACCGCACCGTTGAGCGCCGCCTCGGCCGATGTCAGGCGGCGCGGCCGATCGCCGACCCCGATCACGGCAATGTGCGCGTTCGTTGCCCTGCCGCCCGCATCCGGATCGTAGAACAGGGCGATGCCGGCCATGGCGAAATCGCCGCGGCGACGGGAAAACTCCTGGAAGCCGAAGCGGCGCGCGCCGGACCAGGGCGGCAGCCGCACCTCGGTGATCAGCTCGTCGGGCTTGAGCGCGGTCGTGAGCGCGCCGAGGAAGAAATCCTGCGCCTTGATCGTGCGCGTTCCCGCTTGACCGACGACGGCGATCTCGGCGTCGCAGCAAACCGCAACGCCGGGCATCTCCGCTGCGGGATCGGCATGGGCCAGGCTGCCGCCGACCGTGCCGCGATTGCGGATCTGATAATGCGCGACATGGGCGATCGCGCTCTTGAGCAGCGGATGCGCGGTCGCAAGGCGCGCGTCGTCCTCGATGTCGCGCCAGCGCACCAGCGCGCCGATGCGGACGCCCTCCGGGCCGATGGCGATGCGCCTGAGACCGGGCAGTTTGCGCAGATCGACGAGCAGCGACGGTTGCGCCACGCGGAACGCCAGCATCGGCACGAGACTTTGGCCGCCGGCGATGGCCTTCGCCTCTCCGTTGTGGGAGGCGAGCAGTGCAACGGCGTCCTCGATGCGGGTTGGGCAGGCGTATTCGAAGGCCGGAAGTTTCATGGCGGATGCTTCGACCCCTCGTGCGCGTCCCCGGGCGACGGCCGCTACTATCGCGGGGCGCCGCGGCAGCGTCAACGCATCGGCCGCGCAATTGCGCTATGCTGCCGCAACACCCGCCGTCCGCCTCCCCGGAGATCGAGAATGCCGCTGGAACTGAGCCTCGCCGTCTGCGACTACGACCGCACGCGCGCCATCTTCGACGGCCGCGCGCCGATCGAAGGGTGCACCGTCACCGCCGTTGCGCTGGAGCCGGAAGAGTCGTTTCACCGCGCGTTCCGCTTCCAGGAGTTCGACGTCACCGAAATATCGATGAGCAGCTACCTGATGACGCTGTCGCGCGGGCAGGCGCACTACATCGCCATCCCGGCTTTCGTGTCGCGGCTGTTTCGCCATTCGAGCATCTACATCCGCACGGACCGCGGCATCCGCGAACCCAAGGACCTCAAGGGCAAGACCATCGGCGTGCCGGAATACCAGATGACGGCCAACGTCTGGGTGCGCGGCATGCTGCAGGAGGAATATGGCGTGAGCCCGCGCGACATCCGCTGGCGGCGCGGCGGCCTGGAGGAGCCCGGGCGCGAGGAGCGAAGCCCGATGCAGCCGCCGCCCGGCGTCGATCTGCGATCGGTGCCGCAGGAGCGCACCTTGTCCGACATGCTGGAGAAGGGCGAGCTCGACGGCATCATCGGCGCCCGCGCCCCGTCCTGCTTCCTGCGCGGCGCGCCCAACATCGATCGCCTGTTCCCAAACTATCCGGCGGTGGAGGAGGCGTATTTCCGCAAGACCGGACTGTTTCCCATCATGCACGCGATCGGCATCCGGCGCTCGCTGGTGGAGAAGTATCCCTGGCTTGCGGTGAGCGTCTACAAGGCGTTCCGCAAGGCCAAGGCGCTGTGCCTGCACGAGCTCGGCCAGATCGGTCATCTCGCCACCACCCTGCCCTGGCCGGTGTACGAATACGACCGCGTGCGCGGCTTCATGGGCGAGGACTACTGGCCCTACGGCGTGGAAGAGAACCGGCGGGCGCTCGAGACGCTGGCGCGCTATTCGCACGAACAGGGGCTGTCGGTCCGGCCGGTTGGGGTGGAGGAGATGTTCGCACGGCCCACCTACGAGCTGTCGAAGATCTGAAGGGAGGGCCGCTCGCCATGAACGATCCGGTCATCATCGTCGGCGGCGGCATCTGCGGGCTCACGCTGGCGCTGAGCCTGCACGAGCTTGCCGTGCCCTGCCGGGTGTACGAGAGCGCGCCGGCGTTCAAGCGGCTCGGCGTCGGCATCAACCTGTTGCCGCACGCCATGCGCGAGCTTGCCGGACTCGGCCTGCAACCGGCGCTCGCCGCGCGCGCGGTCGAGACGCGCGAGATGAGCTACTACAACCGCTTCGGCCAGTTCATCTTTTCCGAGCCGCGCGGCCGCTTTGCCGGCTATCCCTGGCCGCAGCTTTCGATCCACCGCGGCGAACTGCATCAGGTGCTGGTCGACGCCGTGGTCGAGCGGCTCGGACAGGATGCCATCGTCATGGGTCACCGTTGCGTCGGCGTCGAGCAGGACGAGGGCGCGGCGGTCGCCCGCTTCGTCGATCAGGCGGGCCGCGCGCTGCCCGCGGTGCGCGGACCGGCGGTGCTGGCCTGCGACGGCATCCATTCCGCCGTCCGCCGCCAGCTCAATCCGCATGAGGGGCCGCCGGCCTATCAGGGCATCAACATGTGGCGCGGGGTGTCGCGCTCGAAGCCGTTCCTGTCCGGCGCCACCATGGTCCAGGCCGGCTGGCTCGACGTCGGCAAGATGGTGATCTACCCGATCTCGCCCGGCGTCGACGCCGACGGCCTGCAGGCGATCAACTGGGTGGCCGAGATCCAGTCGCCGCGCCACGTGATGCAGGACTGGAATCTCGCCGGCAACATCGAGGACATCTATCCGACTTATGCGGCCTGGCGCTTCCCCTGGCTCGACGTCGCCGCCATGATCCGCGCCCACGAGGTGCTGCTGGAATATCCGATGGTGGACCGCGATCCGCTGCCGCAATGGACGGCCGGCCGCGTCACCCTCGTCGGCGACGCCGCGCACCCGATGTATCCGCGCGGCGGCAACGGCGCAGGCCAGGGCATCCTCGATGCGCGCGCGCTCGCGCGCTGCCTGCGCACGGAAGCCGACGTTGCGGCCGCGCTCAAGGCCTACGAGGCCGAACGGCTGCCGGCCGCCAACCGCGTCGTGCTCACCAACCGTTCGGCACCGCCCGACGTGATCCTCAAAGTGGTGCACGAGCGCAGCGGCGACCGTCCGTTCGCCCGGCTCGAAGACCTGGTCAGCCGCGAGGAGCTCGCCGCCATCACCGACGGCTACAAGCAGGTCGCAGGCTTCGACAAGGCAAGCCTCGGCGCAAAGCCCTGAGCGCCGCGGAGAGCGCCGCGACTCGGCGCTGCCCTCACGGCCGGCTGCGCAACACCGGCGCCTGCTGCACCAGTTCCCACACCCGCTGCGGCGTAAGCGGCAGTTCGCGCGGCTCAACTCCGAGCGCATTCGCCACCGCATTGGCGATCACGGCTCCGACCGGGATGATGCCGCCCTCCCCCGCGCCCTTGGCGCCGAGCGGATTGTGCGGCGCCTGACGCTGCTCAAGGGCGATCACCCGGAGGTGCGGAAAGTCGCCGGCGGTCGGCATAAGATAATCGGCGAGCGATCCGGCGAGAAACTGTCCCTCTGCGTCATAGGCGAGCTGTTCCATGAGCGCGCCGCCGAGCCCCTGGACGATGGCGCCCAGGGTCTGGCCGTGCAGGGTGAGCGGATTGATGATCCGGCCCACGTCTTCCACCGCCACGTAATCGATCACCGCGACGTGGCCGGTGCGAGGATCAACCGCGACATGGGCGGCGTGGGCACCGTAGCTGTAGGTACGCCGCGTGCTGGCGTAGCTGCCGTCCGCGGAAATGCCCTCCGCCGCCAGCTCCGCGAGCGCAAGCGTTCGCCCGTCCGGTCCGCGCGCGTGCTCGCCGTCGAGCAAGACCGCATCGGGCGAACAATCGAAGCGCCGTGCGGCGGCCGCGCGGAGCGCCGCCTTCAGTCTTGCCGCCGCCGCGACGATGGCCGAGCCGCCCATCACGATCGAGCGCGACGAATACGAACCGAAGCCGTCCCGCAGGTGAGTGGTGGAGCCGTGCCGCACCTCGCGGATGCGCTCCAGCGGCCAGTCGAGCGCATCCGCGGCGATCTGCGCAAACACCGTCTCCACCCCCTGCCCGACCGACGACGAGCCGACGTCGAGCGACACGCGTCCGTCGGGGTCGAGCACCATGCGCACGTTCTCGCGCGGGCCGGAACCGCCGCCTTCCAGGTAGCAGCCGACGGCGATGCCGTGGCGGCGGCCGTCGATCAGGCGGCCCTGCAGCTTTTCCTTCTCGGTCCAGTCGAATGCCGCAAGGCAGCGGTCGAGCGTCATGCGATAGTCGCCCGAGTCGGTTGCGCTCTCGAGGTCGAACGGCCGGACGCTCGCGAGCGTCCAGGGCATCTCCACCTCCGCCAGCAGATTGCGCCGGCGAAACTCGACGCGGCCGATCCCGAGGTCGTTTGCCGCCATGTCGAACAGCCGCTCACGGAAGAAGTCGGCCTCAAAACGCCCCGGTCCGCGGTAGGTGCCGGACGGCGTCTTGTTGGTCACCAGCAGCGCCACGTCGAAACAGATGTTCGGCACGCGGTAGGGGCCGGACAGGACCTGCGCGATGTTGCGCGCGGCGGTGATGCCGTTGGTGCGGATGTAGGCGCCGAGATCGACGGCGCCCGCTCCGCGCAGACCGCGAATCGTGCCGTCGCGCTCGCAGGCGATCTCCAGTTCGCATTCGGCGTCGCGCGCGTGGTTGGTTGCGGTCAGATGCTCACGCCGGTCCTCGATCCATTTCACCGGCCGTTTGAGCAGGCGCGCGCCGAACGGGATCAGGAAATCCTCGGGGTAGAACTCGCCGCGCACGCCGAAGCCGCCGCCGACGTCGACCTCTATCATCGCAATCGCATCCTCAGGCAGATCCATCAGTCGCGCCAGGATGCGGCGGTTGTGGAACGGCACCTTGCAGGCGCCGTGCACGGTGAGGCGGCCGCTCTCCTCGTCCCAACGTGCAAGCAGGCCGCGCGGCTCCATCGGCACGGCGGAGAAGCGTTGCACCGCGAAGCGTTCCCGCCGCACATAGGGCGCGTCGCGGAAGGCGGCGTCCGCGTCGCCGCGCAGCGCCGTCAACGTCATGACGTGATTGGTCCCGGTCGCCTCGAACAGGGGGCTCGCATCGGCCCGCGCAGCCACGCGATCGGCGACCGGCGGCAGCGGTTCGATATCGACCGCGATGGCCTCAAGCGCGTCCTCCGCACGCGGTGCGCTGTCGGCGATCACGAGCGCGAGCGGCTCTCCGACGTAACGCACCTTGTCGCGCGCAAGCACCGGCTGCAGATAGGGTTCGAACTGCGGCAGTCGTTCCTGTCGCATGGGAATGACCGGCACCGCACCGAGGTCGGAGGCGGTGATGACGGCGTGCACGCCGGGGCAAGAGCGGGCGGCGCCGGCATCGATGCGGCGGATGCGGCCGTGCGCAAGGCCACTGCGCAGGATCGCCGCGTGCAACGCACCCTCGCACGGCACGTCGTCAACGAACTGCCCGCGTCCGCGCAGGAAGCGCAAGTCCTCGATCCGCTCGATCGGGCTGCCGATGGGCCGGTTGCTCGGAGTCTTGGTCAGGGTGTGCACGCTCTCCCCTTCATCATGCCGGCCGGCCGATCCGACCATCCGCCGGCCGACCGCAGGCCTCTCCCTGCAACAGGGCCTCTCCCTGCGCATGACAGTAAAGCCGCCGGCGGCCGGGACAAGCCTGCCCGCGTCATGATTGGATTGGCACCGACGAAGCGGCGTTTGCCGCTTGCATCCGGAGACGATGGATGGATTTTGAACTGCCCGAGGAACTGCGGTTGCTGAAGGAGACCGTGCGCCAGTTCGTGGACCGCGAACTGATCCCGATCGAAATGACGGCGATGCAGGGACCGATCCTCAAGCCCGAGGTGCGCGCAGACCTGGAAGCCAAGGCGAAGAAGCTCGGACTGTGGCATCTCGACGTGCCGCAGGAATACGGGGGCGCGGGCCTGGGATTGCTCGGCATGGTGGTGGTCTGGGAGGAGATCGCCCGCACCGTCGCGCTGCCCCCGCGCGGACCTGGGGTGTTCGGTCCGGAACTGCGGCCGGTGCTGTTCACGCTCAATCCGGCGCAGAAGGAGAAGTATCTGTACCCGGTGCTGCGCGGGGAGAAGAAAACGGCCTTCGCCCAGTCCGAACCGGACGCGGGCTCCGATCCGGGCGCCATGCGCACCACCGCCGTGCGCAAGGGCGACACTTATGTGATCAACGGCTACAAGCGCTGGATCACGGGCGCGGCCGAGGCCGACTTCCTGCAGCTTGTCGCCGCGACCGACCGTTCCAAGGGCAGCCGCGGCGGGCTTTCCATGTTCCTGGTCGATTGCGACACGCCGGGCGTCAAGATCGTGCGCAAGACGCCGACGGTGATGGGCGACGAGCCCTGCGAAATCGCGCTCGACGGCGTCGTGGTACCGGCCGAGAACCTGATCGGCAAGGAAGGCGAGGGCATGCGCGCAGCGCAATCCTGGATCACCGCCGGGCGGCTCTATCAGGCCTGCCGCGGGCTCGGCGTGGCGAAGCGCTGTCTCGACCTCATGATCGCGTATGCGCAGCAGCGCGTCACCTTCGGCGCGCCGCTTTCCGACCGGCAGGCGGTGCAATTCATGATCGCCGACAGCTTCACCGAACACCACATGACGCAATTGTTCGTCTATCAGCTTGCGGCGCGCACCGATGCGGGAGTGGCGGCGCGGCACGAGAGCTACATGGCCAAGATCGCCGGGACCGAGCTTGGCTTCCGCGTCGCCGACCGCTGCATGCAGATTCACGGGGCCATGGGGCTTGCCACCGAAATGCCGATCTCGAAGATGTGGCGCGACGCCAGAAGCTTCATGATCACCGAAGGCCCCGTGGAGGTGATGCGCATGGTGCTGGCGCGGGAGATCTTCCGCGGCCGGACGTGATCGCCGGCGACGCAGATCGAGGCGTGACTACACCGGCTTTTCGCCGAGGATCGTCACGCGCCGCATCAGCCGCCGCTCGGTCGGCGAGAAGTCGGTGCGCGCGTGCAGCGTGCAGCGATTGTCCCACATCAGGATGTCACCGACGCGCCAGACGTGCTCGTAGACGAAGCGCGGCTGCTCCTGGTGGGCGAAAAGGTAGTCCAAGAGTTCCTCGCTCTCGCGCTCGGGCAGGCCCTCGATCGCAAGCGTCATCAGCCGATTGACGTAGAGCGCCTTGCGCCCGGTGGCCGGATGCGTGCGCACGACCGGATGCGCGTAGTGCGGCACGCCCTCGCGCAGCTTGGTTCCGCGCCGGGTCGAAGCGTTGTCGTAGTCGTAGGCGTTGAGCGCCTTCTTGCCGTCGATGCGGCGCTTGATCTCGGCCGGCAGGGTCTCGTAGGCGGCATAGGCGTTGGCGAACAGCGTGTTGCCGCCCACGCGCGGCACCTCGATGGCATAGAGCATGGTCGCGGCCGCCGGGCGCTCCACGTAGCACTGGTCGGTGTGGAATTGCATCTCGCCGTCCGGCAGCGCGCCGATCGGCTTGCCGTCCTTGCGGATGTTGGAGATCAGCATGACCGCCGGGTGCTTGCCGGTGTTGTGCACGTTGATGGTCCTGCCGAGCGGACCGAAGCACTCGGCAAAGCGGACCTGGTCCTCTTCCGATAGCTGCTGGTCGCGCAGCAGGATCACGAGGCCCTCGTGCCAGGCCTCGCGCAATTGCGCGAGCAGCGTTGCGTCGATCGGCCGGCGCAGGTCGACGCCCATCACCTCGATGCCGAGCGCAGGCGACAGCGGCCGGGTGGCCAGAGGCAAGGCGGCGGCCTGCCCGGCCTCGATGGACGTTCGGACGGCATCCATTGGCGTGCTCCCGCATTGATCTGATAAGGATACATCCGATCGGCCGGCGGCTACAATCTGCAGCGGCGGTCCGCGGGGCCGACAACGGGGAGCGGATGGAATGAGCCTTGAGTTCGGGGTTTTCGATCACGTCGATCGCAACGACCTGCCGCTGACGCAATTCTACGAGGATCGGCTCAAGCTGATCGAGGCCTACGACCGCGCCGGCATCTACGGCTACCACTGCGCCGAGCATCATTCGACGCCGCTCGGCATGGCGCCCTCGCCGAGCGTCTATCTCGCCGCGGTCGCTCAGCGCACACGGCGGCTGCGCTTCGGGCCGCTCGTCTATACGCTCGCCCTCTATCATCCGCTGCGGCTGGCCGAGGAAATCTGCATGCTCGATCAGATGAGCCGCGGCCGCCTCATGGTCGGCGTCGGCAAGGGCATCTCGCCCATCGAGGTCGGATACTACGGCATCGATTACCAGCACGCAGACGCGATGTTCGCGGAAGCGCTCGCCGTCATCCTGCAGGCGCTGACCGACAAGCGTGTGGACTTCCACGGCAGATTCCACCGCTTCAAGGACGTGCCGTTCGAGCTCGAACCCTTGCAGCGACCGCACCCGCCGCTGTGGTACGGCGTGGTGAGTCCGGACAGTGCTGAACGCGCGGCGCGCGCGGGCATGCACATCATCAGCAATGCCACCGCCGCGCTCGTGCGCGGCAAGATCGAGCGCTATCGCGCCCACCAGGCGCCGGGATCCGGCGGCGTGCCGAAATTCGGCATGAACCGCTACCTGGTCCTGGCGGAAAGCGAGCAGGAGGCGCTCGCCGTCGGGCGCCGCGCCTACCGGCGCTGGTGGCGGAGCTTCATGACGCTGTGGCACAAGCATGCCATGGCGCCGACCAACGTCAGCTACCCGCCCGAGATCGACGGCCAGATCGCCGACGGGCGCGCGATCGTCGGCACGCCGGGCCGCGCGGTGGAGCTGCTGCGCGCGCAGCTTGCCGAATCGGGCGCCAATTATCTTGTCTGCCGTTTCGCCTTTGGCGACCTCACGCTGGCCGAATCGCTGCGCACGCTTGAATTATTCCAGCGCCACGTCATGCCGGCGCTGCGCGAGGGCGTGGCAATCGCGGCCGAGTAGCGCAGCTCGACCGGCGCCGACCGGCCCGCATCAGCCGCTGAGCGAGTCGGGCAGATCATCCGGCCAGGAGCGATGGCGGCCGCCGTCGACCGACTCGAGCAATTCGTAGTAGAGCGTCTTGTAGGTCAGGAACGTGACCCCCGCAGCCTCCATGCGTTCGAGCGCCGAGCCGACGTTGCGCGTCGAGGAGAACACCAGTTCCTCCACCACGAACACGTCGTAGCCGAGGTCGAGGAGGCCGAGGCAGGATTGCAGGACGCAGACATCGGTCTCGCAACCGGTCACGATCGCCTGTCTGCGCCTGAGGCGGGCGAGCGCGCGCCGGATCGTCTTCTCGCGGGTGAGATCGAAAAAGTCCTTCTCGAAGGTCGAGGATCGCTCTCCGAGGTTGCCTGCAATCTCCTCCGGCAGGCCGCCCTTGCGCTCAAGCGGCCGCTCGAGCGTGACGATGGTCGGAATGCGCAGGTGGCCCAGCAGTCTTGCAAAATGCGCGATTCCGGCCTTGAGCGCGGCGCGTCGGCGCTTGTCCACCTGGCCGAGAAAGAACGTCTGTACGTCGATGATCACGCCGCAGCAGCGGTCGGCAATGATGCGCTTGCTCATGACGGTCGATCCTGCGTGGACATGTTAATGCGCGCAGACGCAGCGCGCCACGGATCGGCGGCCAAGCGACAATCCGCTTGGCGATCGCCATGGTCTTGGGCAAAGTCCGCAACGGAGCAGGTGTCCCCGGGCGGCGCGAGCGGCAGGCGGCCACCGGTCACGTCCAGGGCGCAAGCATGGCAGGAGCTGACGATCCATGAGCGGCTACGACTATCGCCAGTTCCTGCCGCCGCCGGGCGCCAAGATCGCCGGCCCCACCGCACGCGCCCATGCCAAGGCAAGGCTGCAAAGCCCGCGCGCGCAAAGCCTCTTTGCCGAGTGGGAGCGGCTGTTCAAGCAACCGTTTCGCGGCATCACCACCGACGGCAACATCATCCCTGATTTGTACGCGTTGCGGCCGGAGGGCGCGCCGACGCTCGCCATGATCGAGGCGGTCCATGCGCTCGTTACGCACCTTTCGCCGGAGCAGCGCTTGGCCGCGTGCTTTCCCGTCGATTCGCCGCAATGGCGGCACTGGCAGAATACGGAGCTCTATGTCGAGGACTATGGGCTTCGCCTCGACGAGGCGAGCGAGCCGTTGCGCGAGGCGGTGATGGCCGTGCTGCGCGCGAGCATGAGCGCGCATGGTTATCAGCTTTCGCGCGACGTCATGCGGCTCAACCGCTTCCTCGGCGATCTCGTCGGCGGTCCGCAGGTGCTGGGCGAATGGAGCTACACCTTCTGCCTGTTCGGCGAGCCCTCGACGAGCGACCCGTGGGGCTGGCAGTTCTTCGGCCATCATCTCGTGCTCAACTGCTTCGTCCTCGGCGAGCAGATGGTGCTGACGCCGGCCTTCTGGGGGGCCGAACCGTCCCATGCCGATCACGGCCCGTTCAAGGGCATCCGCCTGTTCCAGGACGAGGAGCGCGCCGGACTTGCGCTGATGCGCTCGTTCTCGGCGGCGCAGCAGCGGCGCGCCATCATCTATCATTCGATGATGGGCGGCGACCTGCCCGAGGGGCGGCGGCATTTCGCCGACAATCTGCATCTGGGCGGCGCCTTCCAGGACAACCGGATCGTGCCCTACGAGGGACTTCCCGCGTCGGACTTGACCGCGTTGCAGCGCCGTAACCTGCTCGATCTGGTCGAGAAGTATTTGCGGCCGCTGCCGCCGGGGCCGCTCGCTGCGCGCATGGCCGAGGTCGAGCGGCACCTTTCGCAGACGCACTTCTGCTGGATTGGCGGCTTCTCCGAGGACAGCCCCTTCTATTACCGCGTGCAGAGCCCGGTGACGTTCATCGAGTTCGACCATCATGCCGGCGTGTTCCTCACCAACCCGGAACCGGCCAAGTTCCACGTCCACACCATCGTGCGCACGCCGAACGGCAACGACTACGGCTTCGATCTGCTGCGGCAGCACTACCGGACCTCGCCGCACCACACGCATCACCATGGTAGCGGCGGACACCGCCATCGCCACGGTGGCGGGACGGAGGATCGCCGGCACGCCAACGACAATCGTTCGGAGCCGTGACGTGCCGTCGAAACGGTGGCCGCTGCCGCGACCGCGCGAAGCGAGAGCCACGCCCCATGAACGCGGAGCGATCCGACGCGAGCGATCGCCGCCTCGCGCTGCCGCCGGGCGACAGCGGAGCGTATCGGTGCGCTATCGCCGCTCCCGGTGCAGCATCAGCTCGGGCCGGCCGGCCTTGAAGTGTGCGAGGTTCTGCTCGAACTGGCGCGCCGCATCGCGCGGATAGTTGTCGTAGTAACCGCCGATGTGGGGCGTGATGAACACGTTCGGCATGGTCCAGAGCGGGCTTTCGGCCGGAAGCGGCTCCTTGGCGAGCGCGTCGAGGGCCGCGCCGGCGATCCGCTTCTCGTTGAGGGCGCGGATCAGCGCGTCCTCGTCGAGCACGCCGCCGCGCGCGAGGTTGATGAGACAGGCGGTGGGCTTCATCGCGCGCAGCACCGCGTCGTTGACCATGTTGCGGGTGTCGTCCTCGAGCGGCACGAGCAGCACGAAATAATCGAGCTCGGCTGCGGCCTGCACGATCTCGGCCCGCGTGTAGATGGCGTCGAAGCCGGGGATTGGGCGCTTGGTGCGCGAGATGCCGACCACCCGCATGCCGAAGGCCTTGAGTTTCGGCGCCATGTCCTCGGCGATCGCGCCGACTCCAAGGATGCCGACGGTCTTTTCGGCCAGCAACGCGCCGGGGAAACGCTCCCACTTCTTGTCCGCTCGCTGGCGTTCGATGCGGCGCAGATCGCGGTTGAAGGCAAGCATCATCAGCAGCGCCATCTCCGACATCGGCGCGCCGTGAATGCCGCGCGTGGCGGTCACGATCACGTCCTTGGCAAGATACGGCGAGTCGGTGATGCCGTCGGTGCCGGTGCCGAGCGAATGCACCCATTTGAGCCTCGGCGTATGCCGGAAGAAGTCCTGTTTCGCCTGCGGTCCGAAGCACATGAGGATGTCGGCCCAGCCGGCGCATTGCAGCGCCTCGTCGCGGCTTCCGACCGTCTTGATGGTCAATTCCGGATGGCGCGGCGCCAGATACTTCTCATAGCCGGAGCGCGTCGGTTCGGGATGGGTGAGGAAGATGAGGAGGTTCATGGATGCAAAGGGGAAAGTCGCAGACCTTGCCGCTGGTGCGGCCGGCCCCTCGCCCCGGTGCGGGACGAGGAATGGAATTGGGGACGTCGCCGCGATCCTTGAACGTTCGAGTTCGTCGAAACGCCCCGCTCACCCGAGCGCCCTCGCGACGCTTCGGCGCTCAGCCACCGCGCCGCGCGCGGCGCGAGACGATCGACGCCGCAGTGGCTCAGCCCACTTCCACCACCTCCTCGGGGAAATAGTGGATGCGGCCCATCGGGCCGTTGCCGCCGATGATGTAGTTGTCGCAGAGCCAGTTGAGAAACCCGCCATACGCGTAGGTCGGGTGCACGACGATATTCATGTCCTTCTCGATCGTCCACGGTTCATCGTGGCGCACGAGCGGCCGTTCCACGAGGTCGTAGCCCTGGCCGTGGCAATAGAGCCGCGCCTCCTCCGGCCGGCCGTGCTTGCGCATGAAGGCGTTGAACGTCTCCCAGATGTCCTTGCACGGCGTACCGGGCTTGAGCAGGTCAAGCGTCACCTTGCGCGCTTCCTTGCAGAACTCCAGTTCGTCCTTCATCTGCTGCGGAACCTTGACCCCGACCACGCAGGAGCGGCCGAGCTCGGTGAACATGCCGCCGGGCCCGGAGTCCTCGACCAGCAGCGCCACCTGGTCGCCCTTCTGGATCGTACGGTTCTGCATGTGGCGCTGGCCGAACTTGGCCGGCTGGCCGAGCGGCATCGAGGCGCAGAGATAGATGCCGTTCTCGGATCCTTGCGTCTGGCTGTAGTGCTGGGCGATGGCGGCCACCTCGGTGTCGCGCATGCCGGGCCTGATGGCGTCGAAGGCGGCCTTCATCGCGCCGTCCTGCATGACGGCCGCGCGGCGGATCAGCTCCAACTCCTCGGCGCTCTTGATCACCTTGATGCGATCGACCAGCTCGCTGGCATCGACGAAGCGTGCGCGGGAAAAGCGCTTCATGATGTAGTCGCCCATCGCGAACGACATCTGGTAGATACCGACGAAGCCGATGGTGGCGCGCGCATAGGGCGCGAGCGCCTTGGCCGCGAGTTCGGGATCGTAATACTGGGTGTAGTGCGCCGATTCATAGCTCGGCGTGGTGAGGATGCGCTTGACCCCGCGCCAGACGTCCCGCTCAGGCGCCCGGTCGCCGCCGAACGGCCCCTGCATCACCACCGTCATCTCGTCGTCGGCCGGGAAGATGACCGTGTTGGGATAACCGTTCGTGGCCGGCATGTCGGTGAACCATTTCACGTAGCCGCCCATGTGGTCGTTGTTGTTCTGCATCAAGAGGACGTCGACGCCCTCCCGCTTCATGGCCGCGCGGACGAGGCCCCAGCGGCGTTCGAGTTCTGCGGTCGAGATCGGGGTCTGCAGGCGTTCACTCAGGCCGTTGGCGCGCATCGATTTCCTCCCGGATTGCGTGCGTTTTCATAACACGTTGAACGCAAAAGACAAATCATGCATGATGTGCATTCGGCCCGAACCGGCCTGGTCACGAACACGTTCACCGCCGTCAAAAAGCCTTCCTGTATAGTTGTCTATCGGGGAGGCCGTCCCTGAGTGTCGTAAATTCCGATGGAAACGATCCTCGTCAAGGTTTTCGCGACGGCCCTAGCGCTCAGTCAGGTCGCCGCCCGCCCCGATGCGGTCAAGACCCATTTCGATCCGGTGACGGACCGGGCCGAGGTGGTTGAACTGCTCGGCGCCGGTTGCACCCACCTGCGCAAGGAATTCGATATCGAGAACATCGATCTCGACGATCTGATCGAGACGGTGATGACCGACAAGCAGGCGGTGGAAGGCGAAATCGCGGCCTTTCGCGGCATTCGCTTCGACGATCTGCACAAGGCCTACCGGCAGATCTGCAAACAGGAGGCGGTCGAGCGTTCGATCATCGATATTGACCAGCTCATCGAGTTCTACAACAGGGCGGCGGCGGACCTGCCGGACCACAACCGGCTCAAGGACCTCAGGCTGCCGGGCCTTGCCACCGTACTCGATGCCAAGGGCGTCAAGTTCGCCGAACTGTTCGAGCCGGACAACCGTCGCCACTGGGTTCCGCTCAGCGAAATTCCCGAGCATGTGCAGCGGGCGTTCATCGCCGCCGAGGACAAGCGCTTCTACGAGCACCACGGCGTGGACGAGCGCAGCGTGATCCGTGCCTTCATGAACATGCTCGCCGATCCGAACAAGCGCCAGGGCGGCTCGACCATCACGCAACAGGTGGCAAAAAACCTCCTGGTCGGCGATGAGGTGACCTACGAGCGCAAGATCCGCGAAATGATCATCGCCGGGCGGATCGAAAAGTCACTGAGCAAGCAGGAAATCCTCGAAATCTACCTGAACTCGATCTATCTCGGCCGCTCAAGCTGGGGCGTGGAGCTTGCGGCGCGGTCCTACTTCGGCAAGCCGGCGCGCGCGCTGACGCTGGCGGAAGGCGCGTTCCTGGCCGGTCTCACCAAGGGGCCCGCCTATTACAACCCGGACAAGTATCGGACGCGTGCGCAGGAGCGGCTCGGCTACGTGCTGACCCGCATGAAGGAGGACGCCGTCATCACCGCCGAACAGATGGCGGCGGCCGAAGGCGAGCGCCTGCAATTCGTCGCCTATTCGCGGGTGCGGCGCACCTCCGGCTTCCATTTCGTCGATCATGTCGGCCGCGAGGCCAAGGCCATGGCAGGCATCGACAGCCTGACCGCCCATTCCTACGTGGTGCGATCGACCATCCAGCCGGAGCTGCAGCGAGCCGCCGAAGCGGCGCTGCAGGAGGGCCTCGCGCGCTACGAGCAGAATGCCGGCCGCGTTCATTTCGAGGCGGCCGAAACCAATCTGGCGGAGATGATCCGGAGGCTCGCCAACGAGTACCTGCCGGGCGAGGTGAGGCCCGCCTGGCAGCGCGCGCTGCTGCAGGTGCGCCTGCCGCTTTATGACGTGCACTGGGAACCCGCGGTGGTGCTGGAAAAGGCCGTGATCGGCGGCGGCTTCGAGTCGATTCGGGTCGGTCTGCGCGACGGCCGCGTTCTGCCGCTGTCCACCTTCGGTGCCCGCACCCGCGCCCGGCTCAACCCCTACGACGTCGTTTACGTCCAGGTCGTCGACGGCGGGCGCAAACAGGGCGTGCGCGTCGAACTGCGCAGCCGGCCGACGGTGCAGGGCGCGGCGGTGGTCATGGAAACACGGACCGGCCGCATCCTCGCCATGGTGGGCGGCTTCTCCTACCCGCTCAGCCAGCTCAATCGCGTCACGCAATCGCGCCGCCAGCCGGGTTCCTCGCTCAAGCCGCTGACCTATCTTGCCGCGCTCGCGCACGGCTTGCAGCCCAACACCCTGGTGCTGGACGCGCCGGTGACATTGCCGCCGATCAACGGCGTCAACCGCTACACCCAGGCGAAGGACTGGTGGTCGCCGCGCAACTACGACGGCGGCTATTCCGGCATGACCACGCTGCGGCGGGCGCTCGAGCAGTCGCGCAACCTGCCGACCGCGCGGCTCCTCAACGGCGGCGTCGCCGACACGCCGCGCGAGAGCCTGGCCGAGATCTGCAAGATCGCCATCGAGATGCAACTCTACTCGGTGTGCGACTACTATTATCCCTTCGTGCTCGGCGCCCAGCCGGTGCGGCCGATCGATCTTGCCGCCTTCTACGCCGCCATCGCCAACGAGGGCGGTCGCCCCACGCCGCACGTCATCGATGCCATCGAACTCGAAGGCCGCACCGTCTACCGGAGCAGGAACCGATTGCGGTTCATGACCTCCATTGACCGGGCCACATTCTTCCAGCTGCGCTCCATCTTGCAGGGCGTGGTGGAGCGCGGGACGGCCGCCTCGCGCCGGGCGCTCGCGCCCTACATTGCCGGCAAGACCGGAACGAGCGACGAATGGAACGACGCCTGGTTCGTCGGCTTCAGCA
>Ga0073934_10004958_pt1 | contig 21369 bp, 12 predicted proteins | sample LarsenN4metaG_FD_76834 | JGI IMG/M metagenome (GOLD analysis project Ga0073934, IMG submission 76834) | Hot spring sediment bacterial and archeal communities from British Columbia, Canada, to study Microbial Dark Matter (Phase II) - Larsen... ...
CGAGAATCCCCAGATCTGCGCGATCGAGATCATCCCTCAAGCCGCGTCCGAGAGAACTCCCAGCGCGCCACCCGCCGCACCAGCCTCCGCTGCGCCTGCCACTGCCGCGCCGGCGGCGCCGGCACCCGCCACGCCGACGGGCCCAGTGGTGTTGCGCGTGGATGCCAGCAAGGTTACAGGCCAGGTCAGCCCCATGTTCTATGGGTTGATGACCGAGGAGATCAACTTTGCCTATGAGGGTGGCATTTATGGGGAACTCATCCGCAACCGCTCCTTCAAGGCCGACGCCGTTATCCCTTCCGTGACTCCTGAAACCTACGAGCCGGGAACCTATCTGCCGGTGACCTTCCGGCCCGACACGCAGCCCAGGTTTTGGTCGGTGGTGGGCGGGGCCTCCATGGTCCTGGACACAAACAACCCGCTGAACAGATTTCTAAACGTGAGCCTCAAAGTGGCGGCTTCGTCGGCCTCGGCGGCGTCTCCCGCAGGTGTGGCCAACGGCGGCTACTGGGGAATACCCGTCAAGCCGCAGACCACTTACCAGGTGACCTTTTTTGCCAAGGCCGCACCGGGCTTTCCCGGAGCGGTGACGGTCAGTCTGGAAAGCGCCAATGGGCAGGCGACCCATGCCCGAGCCGAGGTCAGCGGTCTGACGACCGAATGGAAGAAATTCGAGACGCGGTTAACGACAGGGGACGTTCCCCCCTCGAAAGACAACGTGTTCAAGCTCACCACAACGACACCAGGGACGTTCTGGCTGCAGCATGTGTCGCTATTCCCACCGACCTACAAAAACCGGCCCAACGGCAACCGGGTGGACCTGATGGAAATGCTCGCGGCCATGAAGCCCAGGTTTTTGCGTTTCCCGGGGGGGAATTATCTTGAGGGCAACGCCTTCAACCAGCGGTTTAACTGGAAAGAGACCATCGGGCCGGTCGAGGAACGTCCGGGCCACCCCAGCCCGTGGGGTTACTGGTCCACAGACGGCCTGGGGTTGCTCGAATTCGCCCAGTGGTGCGAGGACCTCGAGATGGAGCCGGTGCTGGGCGTGTTTGCCGGCTATTGCCTGGGGCGCGGCGGCGTGATTCCGGCGGGGCCGCGCCTGGAACCTTATGTGCAGGAGGCGCTCGAGGAGATCGAGTACCTGATTGGCGACCCCACGACCACGACGTGGGGCGCACGACGCGCCAAAGACGGCCATCCCAGGCCGTTCAAGCTGACCTGCGTTGAGATTGGCAACGAGGACTGGTTCGACCGCAGCGGCAGTTACGACGGGCGATTCGCGCAATTCTACGATGCCATCAAGAAAAAGTATCCGCACCTGAAAGTCATTTCCTCGGTCGGGTACGAACAGCCTCAGAACCTGTGGGTGAAGAGCCGCGTGCCTGACCTGGTGGACGAGCACTACTACCGCAACATGGAAGAAATGATGGGCCAGGCCCTGAAGTACGACACCTACTCGAGGACGAACCCGACCAGGATTTTCTGCGGCGAGTGGGCCACCCGCGTCGGCTCACCCACCCCGAACATGGCCGGGGCGCTGGGCGATGCAGCGTGGATGACCGGCATGGAGCGCAACTCGGACATCGTTCTCATGCACTGTTACGCGCCCTTACTTGTGAACGTCAGCCAGCTCTCCGGCCCGGGGCGCTCGATGCAGTGGAGTTCAGACCTCATTGGCTATGACGCGCTGACAAGCTACGGCTCGCCGGCGTACTACGCGCAAGTAATGTTCAGCAGCGCGCTGGGCAACGAGATTCTGGCCACTGAATCGCAAGACATCCCCACGCGATCGTGGCAGCCGCGCGCCGCGCGAGGCGGCACCCCGCCGCCGGCCCGCCAGATCCGCGAGGTCTTCTCCAGCGCCACGCGCGACCGCCAGAGCGGGATGATTTACCTGAAGATCGTGAACGCCTCGGGTGTGGCGCGTCCGATCCGCGTGGAAATCCACGGCGCCTCGCACATCGAGCCCGAGGGCGAACTGGTGGCGCTGGTCGGGGAGAGTCTCGAAGACACCAACTCACTCCAGCAGCCGCGCAAAGTGACGCCGCGCTCGGAAAAGGTGTCCGGGCTGGGCGCCAGTTTCACGCGCCAATACCCCGCCTGGTCCATCTCGGTGCTGAAGGTCCGCTCGAACTGAACCATGGTTGATTCAGCCGACGGACACTCCGTGCTTTCCCCCGGCAGCAGGCGCGCTATCCTCGGATCCATGCATACACCCAAAGCAATGAGAATCACCCGGCGCAGCGCCCTCCAATGGCTTGCGACCGGCGGTGCGGCCACTGTGGCCGGCCTTTCCATAGTGCCCCGCCGTGTGCTGGGCGGCGAAGCCGCGCCTGGCAACAAGATCACTCTGGCGGCTATTGGCACGGGCAGCCGCGGCCCGGCCAATATCGGCGAGTTGGCCAGATTCCCCGATGTCCAGTTCGCGGCAATCTGCGACGTGGACCTGTTGCGGGCGCGCCAGGCCGCCCAGCGCCTGCGTCTGGAAGAAAAGGACATTTATCAGGACTACCGGGCGTTGCTCGAGCGCAAGGACATTGACGCAGTGGTCATCTCCAGCCCCGACCACTGGCACGCCCTGCACGCCATCGAGGCAGCGCTGGCCGGCAAGGATGTGTATGTGGAGAAGGCGATGACGCTGACCGTGGCCGAAGGGCAGGCCATGGTCCGTGCCATTCGCCAGCAGAAGCGCGTGTTGCAGGTGGGCAGCCAGCAACGCTCCAGCGCCAATTTTCATCGCGCCTGCATGCTCATCCGCAACGGTTACATCGGCAAGGTCACGCGGGTGGTTGGCGTGAACTACGCCGGGCCGTGGGAGTGCCGCCTGCCGGCCCAGCCGGTTCCAGCCACGCTGGATTGGGACAAGTGGATGGGCCAGGTCGAACCCAAGCCGTACAACGTGAACATTCATGTCAGCCGATCCCGTCCGGGCTGGCTTTCCATCAAAGATTTTTGCGGAGGCGAGATCTGCGGATGGGGATCGCACGATCTGGACCAGGTGCAGTGGGCCCTCGGCATGGACCAGAGCGGGCCGGTCGAGGTGTGGGTCGAGGGGCAACCCTACCAGCCCTGGGTGGCCGAGGACGACTCCCGTGTCGGCCGGTTCTTCGGGGCCAAAGAGACCATCATTCACATGCGCTACGCCAGCGGAACCCATCTCGAACTCTCGGAGGACGCCAATCCCAACGGGGGCGCCCTGTTCATCGGGGAGAAAGGCCAAATCCGCATTGACCGCGGGCGCTTCGAGGTCAGCGATCCCGCATGGAAAACCATCCCTCTGGAGAGCATGCCTGTGCAGTTATACACGGCGCGGAACCATTACCGGAACTTCCTGGACTGCATTAAGGACCGAAAGAAATGCGTGTGCGACGTGGAAATCGGCCACCGCTCGGCCACCGTCTGCCATCTGGGCAACATCGCCCGATGGGTCAGCCAACAGACCCGGGAGGTTGGCGTCAAACTGCAATGGGACCCGGTCAAAGAACAATTCACCAACAATGCCCTGGCCAACACGATGCTGGCGCGTCCGCGCCGCAAAGGCTACGAACTGCCGAAGGTCTGAGCGGCTTCGAAACCTGTGACGACGTTCGTCCTTTGCCACAGCCGCGCGCTCCAGGCCCATGGCCGGCGGTGCCAGGCGCATGGTGCGCCAGCCGGGAAGTCCCCAAACGCATTCATACCAAACCTATGATTCAGAGATTCCGCCACTTTGCTGTGGCTGCCCTGGTGGGGCTGGGGGCTGCCTTCTGTATCGAAGCGCAGACCGCCCGCAACCCCATCATTCACGCCGATGTCCCGGACATGGCCATGATCCGCGTGGGCGACACCTACTACATGAGCAGCACCACCATGCACCTGAGTCCCGGGCTGCCCATCATGAAGTCCAGGGACCTGGTGAACTGGGAAATTGTCAGTTACGCCTACGACACCCTGGCGGACAACGAAGCGCTGACCCTCCAGAACGGGAAGAACGCCTACGGCGCCGGTTCCTGGGCCAGCAGCCTGCGCTATCACAACGGCGTCTTCTACGCCACGACCTTCTCCAGCACGTCCGGCCGAACGCACATTTACCGGACCAGGGACATCGAAAAAGGTCCATGGATCGAGAACTCGTTCCGCCCCTCGCTCCACGATCACTCACTTTTCTTCGACGACGACGGCCGCGTTTTCATGCTCTACGGCGCGGGCAATCTCCGGCTCGTGGAGCTGAAAGAAGACCTGTCCGGCTTGAAGGACGGCGGGGTCAACACCGTCGTCATCACCAACGCCCACCACGTCGCCGCGACCAGTCCCGGGCTGCCGGCGGAAGGCTCCCAACTCATCAAGCACGGCGGCAAGTACTACCTCTTCAACATCTGCTGGCCGCGCGGCGGGATGCGCACGGTGTTGGTGCATCGCGCGGACAAGCTCACCGGGCCCTGGGAAGGACGCGTGGCTTTGCGGGACAAGGGTGTCGCGCAGGGCAGCCTCATTGACACGCCGGGCGGCCACTGGTGGGCCTACCTGTTTCGCGATAATGGGGCAGTGGGCCGCATTCCTTATCTCGTGCCCGTGAAGTGGGAAGACGGCTGGCCGGTGCTCGGCCTGGACGGCAAAGTCCCGGACACGCTGAACCTGCCGCCCAGCCGAGGACTCATTCCCGGCATCGTCGCCTCCGACGAATTCGATCGCAAACCGGGCGATCGCCCCCTGCCGCTGGTCTGGCAGTGGAACCATAATCCGGACAATGCGCTGTGGTCGCTCACGACGCGCCCCGGTTTCCTGCGGCTGACCACCGGCCGGGTGGATGGGCATGTTCTGGCTGCGCGCAACACGCTCACGCAACGGACCATTGGGCCGGAATGTTCGGGCACGACGGCGCTGGACGTGAGCGGCCTGAAGGACGGTGACTGTGCTGGTCTCGTGCTGCTGCAGCGACACTATGGGTTCGTGGCCGCGAAGGCCGAGGGCGGCACAAACTATGTGATCATGGTGAACGCGCAATCCAGCCCGCCCGTCGAGGTCGAGCGCGTGCCGCTCAGGCAGAACAAGGTGTTCCTGCGCGCCGACTGCGACTTTAGAAACCAGACGGACAAAGCCCGCTTCTTCTACAGCCTCGACGGCAAGGCCTGGACCCCCATTGGTAATGGCCTGCAGATGCGTTACACGCTCCCGCACTTCATGGGCTACCGCTACGGCCTGTTCCAATACGCGACCAGGACCCCCGGCGGTCACGCCGACTTTGACTTCTTCCACATCAGCGACCATCTACCCGCACCGCGGTGAGATCACGCCGCGCCTTCATCCGGCTAAAACCTTTACCTCGTGCTGCAACATGGGGCAAGATGCCGGTGTTGCCGGGAATGATCACACCATGAAAACAAAAGGTTTCTGCCGACACGTCCAGCTCGGAGCGCCCTGTTTCTTTTTTGTTCTGACGACGTTGCTGGTGCAACCGGCCACTGAGAGCCGGGCGGCAGAAGACAAGGTCGAGGTCAGACCCACTCGCAAGGCCCCCGCCCCGCTCTACCGTGATCCGATCCACGACGGCGCGGCCGACCCGACTCTGGTCTGGAACCGCGCTGAGAAATGCTGGTGGATGCTTTACACCAATCGCCGCGCGGACGCCGACAACGAGAAAGGCGTGAAGTGGGTTCACGGCACAGACATCGGCATTGCTTCGACTCCGGACAACGGCTTGACCTGGACGTACCGGGGCGTTGCGCGCGGGTTGGAGTTTGAAACCAACTTTCCCCGCAATACTTTCTGGGCACCCGAGGTCGTGGACTTCGGCGGCAGGTATCACGCCTTCATCTCTTATGTGCGCGGCGTGCCGGAGACGTGGCAGGGCACCCGGGACATCGTCCATTACACCAGCACCAACCTGCTCGACTGGAAGTTCGAGAGCATCGTGGTGCCGGGGGCCATTGACGCCTGCGTGCATCGCCTGCCCGACGGCCGCTGGCGGATGTGGTTCAAGAACGAGCAGCGCAAGATCCGCGGCACCGTGCTCGACAGCGATGACCTCCACACCTGGAAACCGACGGCCTCCGAAATGCCCGATCCCGACCCCGGCAAAGGCGAAGGCCCGGAGGTGTTCCGCTGGCAGGGCTGGTTCTGGATGGTCAAGGACATGTGGCGCGGGCTGGGCGTCTATCGCTCGCCGGACCTGGACCGCTGGCAGTTCATGGGCGTGATCCTGGACAAACCCGGCAAACGCCCGGGCGACCATCGCATGGGCCAGCACCCAGGCGTGCTGGTGCAGGACGCTGACCGCGCCTACCTTGTCTATTTCGTGCACCAGGCCGAAAGGGAGCCCGCCTACCGCCACACCTGGCTGCAAGTAGCCAGGCTCGGCTTTAATGGCCAAACACTCATCTGCGACCGCGACGCGGAGTTCGACTTCCAGTTAACGGCCCCGGATCCGGCGTTCACGCAGGAACATATCCCCAGCCCGAGACCGTGAAGCTGCTTCCAATCCCCAGCCGCCCCGGGTTGTCGGTTCGAACCCGATATGCTCGCGCTGGGGTCGTCCTGCTCCTGGGCGTCCTTCACGGCCCACTCGCTGCCGCGCCCGGGGCGCAGTTCGAGACAAACTCCTTCGCCTGGGCCAATCCGCTGTCCTTCGAGTACACCGAAGGCCAGACCGCCCCGCGCCGGGAAGTGCGTGATCCGTGCATCGTCCGCGAGGGAGATACCTATTACCTCGTGTTCACCATGTGGCCGTTTGCCAACCGCGAGGAAACACGCCTGGAACTGCCCGACCACGGCTCCTCCCCGGGCATCGCCCTGTATGCTTCGCCCGACTTGAAAGCGTGGAAGTTCGAGCGCTGGCTCGTCAAATCCTCCGACCTGCCAGAAAACTGCCCTTACAAACACCGCTTCTGGGCGCCAGAGATTCACAAAATCGGCGGCAAGTTCTACCTCATCTTCACCGCCGACAACTGGCTCAAGAAGGAATACAACCCGGCAGGCTCCTGGGGCACGGCAGGCTACGCTTTCGTGGGCATGGCGGACAAAATCACCGGTCCCTATCGGCACATCACCTACATCCCGGGCGCGGCCTGCGACACCTCCCTCTTCGAAGACCGCGACGGCAAGACCTATGCCGTCATTCCCCGCTACAACATTGACATCCAGGAAATTGATCTGTCGGGGCTGCCGCGCGGCGAGGTCAGGCTGCTGGGCCAGCCTCGGCGCGTGGTCACAGCGGACAACAGCGACATTGGCATCGCCGCCAGGCCCGACTATCTCGAAGGCCCCTGGTTGGAACGGATCAACAGCCGGTATTTCTTGTTTTACGCGGCGATTTACCGGGACAAGAGCCATCCCGAATGGCTGGGCTACCACACCGGCGTGGCCGCGGCCGACCACGTGTTGGGGCCGTACCGGAAAGACCCGCGTGGCCGCATCTTCGAGGGCGGGCATCTGGCCGTGTTTGACGGCCCCGACGGGGGCAAGTGGTTTTCCTACCGCGGCGAGGCACCCAATGCAGCCCGCGGCCGCCTCTGCATTGATCCCTTCACGCTCGACGCCAAAGGCCGTGTGCAAACGTCGGCCCCTACCATCCGCCCGCAATCCCACGCGGCTCCATCGAGTGCCACGACATTTCTCGTCGGCGCCGACATTTCCTGGGTGCCGCAGCAAGAGGACGAAGGGCGGCAGTTTTCCGTGGACGGCGTCCAGCGCGACATCCTGGCCATTTTGAAGGAGCACGGCTTCAACGCCATTCGTTTGCGCCTGTTCGTGAACCCGACGGCGCCCAGTGGTTACTCGGCCAAGGGTTATTGCGGTTTGGAATCCACCCTGGCCATGGCGCAGCGGGTCAAGGCGGCCGGTCTGAGCCTGCTTCTCGACCTACACTACAGCGACACCTGGGCCGACCCGGCCCACCAGAAGAAGCCGGCCGCCTGGCGCGATCTCGACTTTGCCGGTTTGACCAACGCCGTCTATCGCTACACCGCCGACACGCTGCGTGCCTTTGCCGCGCGCGGCCTCACACCCGCCCTCGTCCAGGTCGGAAACGAGATCAGCGCCGGCCTGCTCTGGCCGGATGGGCGTTGGGATCATTTCGACCAACTGGCCGCGTTGCTCCGAGCCGGGATCCAGGCCGTGCGTGAAGCGGTTCCCTCCGCCCAGGTCATGCTCCACCTCGCTCTGGGCGGGCAAAACGAGAAGTCGCGCTGGTTCCTCGACAACGTTCTGTCGCGCGGCGTGGAGTTCGACCTCATCGGGCAATCCTACTACCCGCGCTGGCATGGCACGCTGGACGATCTGAAGGCCAACCTGACCGACCTGGCCGCCCGCTACCCTCATGGCCTCGTGGTCGTGGAGTACTCGGCTCCCGACGGACCCGCCATCAACGCCATCCTCCGCGCCCTGCCGGCAGGCCAAGGCCGCGGGAGTTTCATCTGGGAACCCACCCATCCCGCGCATGGCAAGCTGTTCGACCGCACCGGGGCGGCCTTGCCGGCTCTGCGCCAATACCGTTGAAACGGAATGCGTCCATCGTCAGCGGCGCGGCACTCCGTGAATAGTCAAGGCCATTGCTCCATCTGAAATCATAATGAATACGATCGTCTCCGGGCACCTTGACGCGACCTTTCCCTGTGCTCACGCTGCGCCGAAAGGATCCGGGCCTTTGCGCGTGAGCCTGAATCTCTGAAGGCCAACCGTATCCCTGCAACCACACACCCTTTTATGACACGTGCCTTTTGCCTCGCCGCCACCACACGTCTCGCGCGGGCAATATCAACCTTCGCCCGCCTCGGCTCGCATCTCCTGCTGTGGTTTCTGCTGGCGGGACCAGCGACGCCCACTCCCGGCGCCACCAGAGTAACAGTGCAGGACTTTGAAAAGGCTTCCTCGCTGCCCAACGTCTGGGTGGTCAACATCCCCAACGAGAATGCCGCAGTTCACCTGGCCACAAACCATTTTTTTGATGGCAAGCAAAGCCTGAAACTCCGCTACCGCTTCCTCGTCGGCGGCTCGTTTCAATACCTCGGTATCCCGAACAAAGTGAAGATCCTGGCCCCCCTCCAGAAGTTGCATTTCCAGATCAAGGGGGATAACTCCAGGTGCTCCTACGGACTCCAGTTGACGGACGCCAGCGGCGAGACCCACCAATACCGCTCCTTGTCAACTGGCCAGGGCCAGGGCGGGATCATTGATTTCACGGGCTGGAGGGAAGTGGTTTTTGATTTGCTCGCATCTCATGAAACCTGGGGTGGAGACAAAAACGGCACGATCAACTACCCCCTCACCACCATCATTCTCACCCTCGGCCAGCCCACGCACGACGGGAAGCCGCTCCCGGCGGAAGGGGAGCTGTATTTCGATGCCCTCACGGCGGACGCGGAGAAAAGCCCGGCGGAGACCCTGGGAGTTCAGATCGCCGTCATCTCGCCCCCTTACGGCTCCGAGGTGAAAGGCGACACCCCGATCAGGCTGGCCGCCCCGGGCTTCCAGAGCGTCACCGTCCGCTGCTGGAAACAGGGCGAAGGCTTCGGGTCGGATTCCACAGTCGCCACGGTGGCCCTGGATGCGGCGGGCCAAGGTTCCCTGGTGTTTCCGGCCGACCGCTACCCGCACGGTCCTCTCACTTTGCGCCTCAGCGGCCAGCTCGGCGGCGTCAAAGACAACTGCTATCTCCAGCTTTACAACCGGGGTGGCATTTCCTGGAACGAAGGAATACCCAAAGACCCGCCGCCGCCGGCGCAAGGCATGTCGCTGGTTTTCGCGGACGACTTCGACGGCCCGCTCTCCATTTCCAGCACCGACCCCAAGGCCACTTACTACGACCACAAGCCGCCGGGTGGCTGGCAGGACTTCAGCACGCTCCGCTTCACCAGCTTTCACCAGCCCAACAACCCCTTCAGCCAGGTGGATACCTACCTCCGCATTCGCGCGAGCGAGAAGGCCAGAAGCGCCGGCTTGATCTCCTCGATGAAAAACGACGCCACCGGCATCACCGCCCGGGCTCCCTGCTACTTCGAATGTCGGTTCATCGGCCCGAACGCCATCGGTACCTGGCCGGCCTTCTGGCTGATGACCGATTATATGACCGATCACGTCAAGGGCAGAAAAGTGCCGTGCGATGAACTGGACATCATCGAAGCTTACGGCGGCGAGGGCCCTGGCCATCCCAACGCCGGCGATCGCTACCAGATTGCCCCCCATGCGTGGGATCAGCCTGCCGCCATCCGGGAGATTGCTGACAAGGCCTTCAAGGCCATCAATCCGGTCCGCATGAGCAAGTTTGGCATTCCCTCGACCTGGTTCGAAACCTTCCACATCTACGGCTGCAAAATCACCCTCACCGACACGATCTACTATTGCGACAACATCGAGGTGGCGCGCCATCCAACACTGCCTCTCTCGAAGGAGAAACCGTTCTTCTTCCTCGTCAACCTGGCCACGGGCGGCGGCTGGCCGGTGGATTTGTCCCGCTACGACGGCCTGGCCGACATGTACGTGGACTACGTGCGGGTCTACCAGGGCAAGCCATAGCCGTCCCGAAATGAAAACGCACCTCGTCCCGCTTGTTCTCGCCCTGCTGACGGTCGGCATCAGCCGCTCCCCCGCTCACGGCGAATGGATCAACGTCACTCACAATGTCGGCGGGGAGCACTGGGGCTATGCGGGCGTGTGCCTGATTGTTCCGGTACCCGACAGCCCGGCAGTTCTTGCCGGTGTGAGCGAGGCCGGGCTTTGGCGCTCCGATGACCGGGGCGCGTCCTGGCGCCCGCTCGCGCCGCGAGACCCGGAGCCGATCCGCCATCGCCCCCACCAGATTGTCTTCGACCCGGCCGACTCGAAGCGTTTCTGGGTCAGCGGCTGCTACGGTGCCAGCCCCTTCGTCACCACCAATGGCGGTGAGACTTTCCACCGGCTGGGCAACCTCACCCACATGGACGGCATCAGTATTGACTTCACCGACCCGCAACGCAAAACCATCGTTGTGGGCCTTCATGAACAATCGCGCAGTGTCCACAAATCCAGCGACGGTGGAACAACCTGGCAGAGGGTTGGCGACCGCCTCCCCGAAGAAAGCAACCACTCTACTGACCCCATCGTGCTCGACGCCAGGACCTGCCTCATCAACACCGCCGGCTGGGCGCAGAACAAGACCTGGGGCATCTACCGCACCGAGGATGGCGGTGCAACCTGGACCAAGGTGTCCGATCAAGGGTGCGCAGGGCGGGCTCTGGTCACCCCGGACGGCGCCATCTACTGGGGCCTCTGCTACGGCAACGGCATCATGAAAAGCACCGACCAGGGTCGAACCTGGCAAAAACTCGGCGGTCCGGCCCGGTTCAGTCCCATCCAGTTCGGGCCCGGCAAAATCGCCGCGATTGGCGGCCAGCAGGTCTATGTTTCCGCCGACGGCGGCCAGACATGGGAAAAGCTGGCCGATCCCCTGCCCTTCAAGCCCAATGGCATCGCCTTCAATGCCAAAAGCCCATCGCTCTACGCCTGGCGTTCCACCGAAAAAAAAGTGCCGGAGGCCATCCTGCGCTGGGATCTGCCCCCGCCAGGGCGCCAGTTTTGATGGAGCAAAACCATGACGGACGAAGACAACTTGGTTCTATGAAAAAGCTCGTTGCAGTCCTTGGCCTGGCGCTGCTCGCCCAGACGTTGTCGGCAGCCCCCGCCACCATCACCATCCGGGCGGACCAGCCCGGCAAAGCGATCAGCCCTCATTTGTTCGGTATCTTTTTCGAAGATCTGAATTACGCCGCCGATGGCGGCCTTTACGCGGAACTCGTCCAGAACCGCTCCTTCGAATACAGCCCCACCGAGCAGCCCGACTGGCATCCGCTCGCCTCCTGGGAACTCCAGAAACGCGGCGGTGGAGACGGCTCCCTGCAAGTGGCTGAGATGCGCCCCATTCATGACCACAACCCGCATTACGCCCTGCTCACCATCCGCCAACCTGGCCAGGGCGTCGGCCTGGCCAACCGCGGCTTCGACGGCATCCCCGTCAAAGCGGGTGAAACCTACGAGGCCTCCTTCTGGGCGTATCAAGCCTACATGGGCGTCATGTGGGGACGCGGCGACAATAGCAAACCCATGCCTGTGACCCTCCGCCTGGAAGCCACAGACGGCGAGGTACTGGCCGAGGAGAAGATGGAAATCAAAGGCCGCGAGTGGCGGCGGGTGACAGCCGCACTCAAGCCCACGCGCACCGTCAACGACGCGCGCCTGGTCCTGCTCGCCCACGAGCAGGGCGCGCTCTGTCTGGACATTATCTCCCTCTTTCCCAAAAGGACCTTCCGCAACCGTCAGAATGGCCTGCGGGCAGACCTGGCCCAGGCCATCGCCGATCTAAAACCCGGATTCGTCCGCTTCCCCGGCGGTTGTCTGGTGCACGCCGGAAGCGCCCGGCGCTACTACAACTGGAAGGACACCATCGGCCCGGTGGAACAGCGGCGCGCCCGCCCCAACTTCGCATGGGGTTATCACCAGACCATGGGCCTGGGCTACTTTGAATACTTCCAGTTTTGCGAGGACATCGGCGCGATCCCACTTCCCGTCGTCAGCGCCGGTGTCTCTTGTCAGCACGCTGGCCACTCGCCGGGACGTGGCCAGGAAGGGCTGCCCCTCGAGGAGATGCCGGCCTATATTCAGGACCTTCTGGACCTCATCGAGTGGGCGAATGGGCCAGCCGACTCGCGCTGGGGCGCCCAACGCGCCGCTGCCGGCCATCCCGAACCGTTCGGCCTGAAGTACCTTGGCGTGGGCAACGAGGAGGAAATCACGCCCGCCTTTCGCGAACGCTTCAAGCTGATCTACGACACGCTCAAGGCGAAGCACCCCGAAATTCTGGTCGTCGGCACCTCCGGACCGTTTGCCAGCGGGCGCGACTTCGATGAAGGCTGGAAGTTCGCCCGCGATCTCAAGCTGCCGATGGTGGATGAGCATTATTACGTCTCGCCGCAATGGTTTTGGGATAACCTGGGGCGCTACGATCGCTACGACCGCGCCGGGCCCGCGGTTTACGTCGGAGAATACGCCGCCCACGATCGCGACCGCCGGCGCAACACTCTCCGCTCGGCCCTGGCCGAAGCCGCGGGCATGACCGCCCTGGAACGCAATGGCGACCTCGTTCACTTCGCTTCCTACGCCCCCTTGCTGGCCCGCCGCGGCCATACTCAATGGCAGCCGGACCTGATCTACTTCAATGGGACCGAGGTGTTCCTCACCGCCAATTACTACGTGCAACAGCTCTTCGGACGCCATCGCGGCGATTCCCGTCTCCCCACCACGATCACCGCCGCACCCGCCACACTGACCGCCTCCACTGTGCGAGACTCTCGCTCCGGCGATCTCATCCTGAAAGTCGTGAACGGCGCGAACGCGCCCGTGACGCTGGAGGTTCAATGCATCGGCCTGCCACCCGCTCCACGCAAGGCCACGCGCACCCTCCTGACCGGCCCCGACCTGGACGCCTCTAATCTGGATGGCCAGCCCCCGGCCATACAACCTGTCTCGCGCGAGATCACACTTCAACCCGAGTTCCAACTCGAAGCGCCTGCGCACTCTCTCCTGGTCCTGCGTGTTCAGGAACCCGTTCGCTGACCCCGCGCCAGGCGCCATCCCCTGCCGCCCCGTCCCTGTGGCCTTCCTGTCGCAGGGACGCCCCCGCAAGCGACCAGGCGGATCGAGGCTCGCGCCCCTTTCCGGTTATTAAGCCCTCGGGCCGCCCCCGCCTTTTGGGTTGTGCTCCGGCCACGATTCATCATTGTGTCAGCGAACCCAGGCCCTTGGCGGGAACGTTCGGGGTATTGCGCCATGCGTGGCGGGCTCGGCGCTCTCGCGACACGGCCGCAACATGGTCTGCAACAATGCCTCACCGAACACTGACACTGGCGCTCCTGATTCTCTCCCTTCGCGGGCTCGCAGCTTCTCCCGCGCCCGAGGCCCCTGACCAGGCTCGACGCGGTGTTACCCTTTACGTCTCGAAGCTGGGCAACCACAGCGATGGCCGCTCCTGGCAAACCGCCTTTCACACGATTCAGGCGGCCCTCGATGCCATCCCGGATGACCTCGGCGGGCACCGGATCATCATCCGGCCCGGCACTTACGAGGAGGCCAATCTCGACACCCGCCGCAAAGGCGTCCCGGGAGCCTACAACGTGATGGAAGGCGATTGGGATGGCCGGTTCGGCAGCGGCGCTCGCGGTTGGGTCGTTGTGGACTCTGGCGCGCCGCGCGTCATCGTCCGCACGAACCCCAACGCCCCGACCGGAAATCCCACCTGGCGCATCCTGCCGCAAGGCGATCCCGATCGGGAAACCGGCCTGAAGAGTGTGGACTGGTGGGGCCCCTTTCGCTGCGACCCCTCCCACTCGGCGGTGGGCTGGGACCGCTGGATTATTCGGCGGCTTTACTTCGCCGGTTCCGAGGGCGGACCAGGCTGGGACCTGACCTGTGCGGCCGGCGCCGAGTTCTCAGCCGTCGTCGAGGATTGCGTCGGCGTGGGGCGCTTCGCGGGCGCGGCGGTCATGGCCCACGTCGGAAGGCCGGGTGAACCGGTCCTGTTTCGTCGCTCCTTTTTTATGTGCCTCGACGTCTGGGGCGACGCTGGCGCGGCATACGTGCGTGCGCACAACAAAACCATGCCTGCCACACCCGACGCGGTCTTCGAGGATTGCACCCTCGTCGGGCCCGACAATGCCGTGCAGGTGGGCTATCCCGGCTTCGAGGGTTACACCCGCCTGCTGTTCAGGAAATGCCGGTTGATCGTGCTCAACTTCTCCCAGCCCCACGGCACACCCTCCACCGGCGCCATCTACAGCGACCTGGCCGGCAAATATCTGCACGTCGAGTTCGAAGACTGCACTGTGATGGGTTACCGCGTCCTCGGCGCGCGCAACGATGATCTGTTCTCCTGCACCACCAGAGGCACCAATCGGGCCTACGTCCAATACCGCCAGCCTGTCCCCCAGGGTTTCTCCCGGCTTCGCTTCTGGCCGACCGACGTGTTCAATGAATTGATGCCACCCCGCTTTCAAGCGCCAGCAGACAGCACGCCCTGAGTCGCCTGCTACCCTGCAGAACGCCCTCCGCATCCAACAAGTCGCAGCCAACACACCCTCCGCCAGGCTTCGCCGCCCGGACGCGCCAGGCTGGAGTGCCCCCAACGCCGCTCAATCGAAATCCGGCGGTGTGGGTGCTCTGTTGTCCGCCGGCTCACGCCAGTCGCCCCGCCAGGTCCGCTGAGTGCCCAGCAGGTCCGTGCCGCGCAGCCACACATGGCGGCCCTCGGCATTCCTGAACTCGTCCGGCAACTGCCAGGCATCGTAAAAGTAAGTCCGTCCGTGCCGAAGCCTGACCGTGTAAGCCTTTGATGTTTTTCCCTCCTGGTCCACCCACACCTTCAACGCGCGGGACGTATCGTCCAGCGCCGGCCAGGCCACAAACAACTCCAGCCAGGTGTGGCCCTCGAACGGGCGCAGTTTGCCGATGGCAATGGGTTTCTCGACATAACGGTCGCCCGGCGTTTCGTTCTTGTTGATCACCGGCAGATTGAACCAGCACCACCGGAACCGCCCGCCCGCGGCATGCAGCGGATCCAGCGCGCTGTAACGGTGAGCGGCCTTCACGACGCTCTCCAGAACCCCATGCGCGTTGTAGCGCCACGCATTCGTGTAGTTGCCCCCGAGTGGTCCTGGGTAAAAGTTCATGTCTGAGGACCAGAGCGTGATGTCATCCGCGGTGAACAGATACATCCCGATCAGCAGATCCAACAGCCACCCAGGCAGAGGCCGGTCATTCTGTTCGATCCCCTGAAGGCCCTCGTTGGTGTAACGGGACCACGCCCCGATCCGGCATTTCGTCAGAAACGGTTTGCGCAGCTCGCTGTCCGCCGGGTACTGCCCAGCCCGGCGATGATGTTGCAGATACATGCGCAAAGCCGTCCGGTAAAGATTGTCCAGGCATTGCCTGGCCTCCCCCTTTTCGAGGCGCAGCTTCCAGCCGTAAGCGGTGGTTTCGCTCAGGTCATTAAAAACCGGTTGGCCATCCCGCAGAACCAGCGCCCCATCCGCCGCCCGCTTGAAAAACGGCTCGGCACCCCACATGGCCTGCTGGTAGCCGTCCATGGAAAGGATGCCCTCATTCTCCTGGCATGCCACAAGCGTCGGGTCGGGATGGGCCAGAAAATCTTTTTCCGGCAGGAGATACTCGGGGTCGCCCGTGCCGCCCTGGCGCATGGATTCCCAAAAGCAGCCCACTGAAAACTGCCATTGCCCGTATAGCATGGGCACGATTTTCAGCCCGTGGCTTCGCGCCGCCTCCGCCATGCCCTGGTAAAGCCAGCCGTTGCAGTCCCGCTGGTGTTGCCAGCCCTCGGTGGTTTCAATGTCAATGGCGGGGTACCCCACGAACTCCCCGCGGGCGTCCGTGGCAAACCGCTCGGATTCGTAGGTGTAGCGCCCCAGCGCCAGGTAGGCGGGCCGGTCGTTGGTGTAGCAGTGCTTCTCGCTCAGGAAACGCAGGGCCGGAATGTGCGGGCTTCCCGGGTCCTCCACTTCGAGTTTCTTCACCAGCCGCGCGGCCGCCGCATACCACACCGGGTCAATCATCAAACTCCACTTCTGAAACTGCCTCAGTTTCCGCAGATTGGTCGGCGCGTCCTCTTTTTCCCGATAACGTGGAATGGCGCCAATGGTCGCGATGCCGCGCGTGAAATGCAGGTTCGCCGCCTCGTCCGCATACCACGGCCCGTCCACATGAATGCGCCGGTCGGAAAGCTTGAACGGAGGAAACCGCGACAGCAACGCCACCCCATGCGCGGTCTGCTCGGCGAAGTCGTAATCAATGCCGTAGGCAGACGGCTTGGTCTTGCGCTCGAAGACAAGCGCTGGCGCCGCGCTGGTCACAAACGCATGACCATCGTAGTCCACCAGCCCGGACGCCCCTGCCGCCACGGCTGAGACTGGCCTGGCCAGCAGCCCAATCCATACGCCGAAGGCGCAGGCTCCCCCCACGATCCCCCTGCCCCTGAGAACGCCGATCATTCGCATCCCGTTCTGACGTATGAGCTTTGGCTTAGCTTCAATACGACGCGGCGCATCCGCACCGAAGCCGAAACCGCATGGAGGCCCGCAAATCCTCAGACCGCAAATGCCACCTCCCGCAACCGCGCCCCCTTCCGGCCTCATCATCGGTCCGGAAATGACTCACGGCGCCTGGCCAAAGGCCAGGCGCCGTGAATGCCAAACTCCTGCCGGGAGCCTTCAGACCCCCGGCCCGCGCGGTCAGTCGAGCACAGGGTCGCTGCCGTCAATCATCTTCACTTTGTTATGGGCGAAGTACTCCTTCGTCAGCGCCTTCATCATGGCTGCACGCTGGTCGTAGAGCCGGCGCAGCTTGCGCGGCTTGTGCCGGGCCAGGGCATAGCTCGTCAGCAACGGCATGGCAATCGTGGTGTCGGTGTAGCAGACCACCGCGTCGGGCAGCCGGTCCGGGTCCACCTTGCCCCAACTCACCGCCTCGCTGGGCGTGGCGCCAGAAAGCCCGCCGGTGTCCGGCCGGGCGTCCGTGACCTGGAGGAAATAATCCTGGCCGTATTCCTTGATGCGCAACACCTCCTGGATTTGCGGCTCGGTCTGCAACATGAAATTCTTCGGGCTGCCGCCGCCCCAGAGCACCACCGCGCTCTTGCCACCGCTGCGCTTGGCCGCCAGCACGAACGCGGTCGTTTCGTTGACGTCAATCGAGGGGTTAATCCGCAGTTTATTCCCACGCAATTCCACGCCGGCCACGTTCATGCCGATGGTCGAGTCGCCCGGCGAGCTGGTGTAGCACGGCACGCCGGCCCGGTAAGCCGCCGCCAGCACGCTTACGTCCTTCAGACCCGCCTTGCGTTCCCACTCCGCGCAATACTTGCCGATCAGGTAGTGCAGCTCAGCCGTGCCCATCTCCTTCTGGAACTCCGGTTGAATGAGAATGCTCCGCAAAATCTCGTCGGTGGCCATCAGGCAATCGCTGTAGCCCAGCAGCACGTCGTAGATGCGCACGATGTCATTGCTGCGCAACTCCGTGTCATCCATCTTGAAGCTCCCCACACGCACGGGGTAGTTCAGGGCGAAATGCATGTCGTGGTAGAGGTTCGCCCCCGTCGCCACAATCCAATCCACAAACCCCGCCTTGATCAGAGGGACAATGCTCGAGCACCCCAGCCCCGCGGGCGTCAGCGCGCCCGAAAGCGACATGCCAATGGTCACATCCGGCTCCAACATCTTCTGCACGAAAAGCTGGCAGCCCTCCTTCAGCCGCGCCGAGTTGTAGGCCAGAAAAGTCTGGTCAATGAGATCGGCCAGCTTCTCGCGGCCGGTCAGGTTCCGCGGCAGAATCCGCTGGCCCGACAAGTATTTGTCCCGGTGCGGGCATTTCTTTTTCACCAACCAATCGGGCATATCCGACAGGTCTTCGCGATACCGTGAGGTTCTGGTCTGCTTGGCCATAATCAATTCCGTTGTTCAAACGACGCCGCAAGACAATACGGCTCGCCCGCCTCTTGCCAACTGTTTTGTTCGCAGACGCCGATCCCAGTCCGTCCACACGCTGCACGCTCGCGCCCAATCCTTCTCCGGTGCTGAGGGCATCGCAGCCGAGCAAGTACCGGGGAGCCCGCCTAGGAATGGCTCTCCCATTCGGCCCAAGCTGATGGCCGCAGGGGATCATTCCCCCCATGCCGCTGGTCTGCCGCCCGGGAAACCTCCTTCAAGGAATTGCATTTCGCGTTACCGAGTAACGGGAGATCAAAACGCCTCACGGGCATTCTGCGCGCGCATGGCGGACCCCTGTGGTCCCACGCCATGATGCAACTCTTTACACATGAATGCCTGGCAAATCGAGCAGGCTCGTCTGAGCCTGCTGCGCTACCTCAATGAAGCGGCCCCGTTTGGACTCGGCGAGCCGCTGCTGCTCCAATGCCTCCGCTGCGAGGGCTGGACGGCCCTGGATCAGGATCTGGTTCGAGAACTGAACTACCTCCGGGACAAAGGCCTGGTCGAGTCTGTCCCCAAGATCATTAGTCCCGAAAACTCGTCGTGGCGCATCACGGCGGGTGGACGCGACTTCCTGGCCAGGAAGGCACGTGCGGCCGCCTCGTCGGAATTTGGCCCGTAATCGGGCCAGCCCCCGGTTGACGCCGTCCCGGCGTCTGCTAGCGTGCCCCGCATGAGAGCGAAGCAGTCGGAGGGTGTGGTGCGTTTCAGCGTTTCGGTGCCGGCCTCCCTGGCACGTCAGTTGGATCAAATGGTGCGCGAAAAGAGCTACCACAACCGATCGCTGGCCATTGCGGACATGATCCGCGATCAGTTGGTGGACCACCAGCAACAGCGGTTTGGTTCCAGGGAAATCGCCGGCACCATCACCCTGGTTTACGACCATCACAAACACGGCCTGCAAGAGCTCCTGACCGACATTCAGCACGACCACCACCACGCCATCATTGCCACGCTGCACGCCCACCTGGATCATCACAACTGCCTGGAAGTGCTGGTGGTTCGCGGCCGGGCCGACGAAATCCGTCAGGTCGCCGATCGCCTGATCGCGGCCAAGGGAGTCAAACATGGCAAGCTGACCATTACCACAACAGGCCAGAATCTGCCCGCGTAAGCCCTGAACCACCGCCCTGCAAGGGTGCCGTGCGGCCAGTGCCGGGGCGCGGACGCTCTTTGACAGGATGGCGCTGCTTCAGTTGCTTCGGGCCGCGGCGCATTCATTTCCCGCGCGGGCGCCGGCGAGCTGGCGCAGGCGTTCATTGATGGCATCGCGCACCTTTTGGATCTGGAACGGCTTGTGCAGATGCGTGTTGCCCACGGCAGCCAGGAAGTTCTGTGTCTCCTCGTTCACCACGTCGCCTGTGAGGAAGATGATATCGTCGGCCAGGCGGGGGCGCATCTGACGCACCCGCGAGTAAAACTGCCGGCCGTCGAGCACGGGCATCCGGTAGTCCGAAAGCACCAGGTCGAACTCCTCGGTTTCGATCCGCTTCAGGGCTTCCATGGGCGAGTAGCACAGCGTGGCTTGGTGGCCAAGGTGGCGGACGATTTGGCCAAGCATGTCCGCCAGGGCCTGTTCGTCGTCGAGGATGAGAATCCGCGCGCCTTTGGGAACCGGCAGCTCCGGTTGCGCACGCGAGGAAGACTTCATCTCGGGGACGAACGTGGCCTCAGGGGTGGACACGGGAAATTCGAGCACGAAACAAGCACCCCCAAGAGCGGAGGGCTGATAATAGATTCGGCCCTTGTGCTCTCGCAGAATGCTGTGCGCAATGGACAGTCCCAGCCCGGTGCCCTTGCCGACCTCCTTGGTGGTGAAGAACGGCTCGAAGATGCGCGACTCGATGGCCTTGGGCACGCCCGGCCCATTATCCTCAACCAGCAGACGCACGACGCCATTCACCCGGCTCGTCCGGAAGCGCAGCACACCAGGGCGATCCTGACCCTCGATCGCATGGATCGCGTTGGTGATCAGGTTGATCAGCACGCGCTCGATCTGGTCTGTATCCAGAACAAGCCGCGGCAGGTCGGGTGCCAAATCCAGGCTGACCTCGATGCCGGCGGCACGAAGATCAAAGCGACGCAGTTCAAGTACGCTTTCGATGAGGCGGTGAAGGTCAGCAGGTTTGCGGCTGACCGGCTGCTCGCGGGCGAAAGAGAGGAAGTTGCTGACGAGGCGGGCCGCGCGGTTGCTCTCGTTAGCCGCTGCCTGGAGATCACGGCGGGTATGCTGAGGAAGCGGATGGTGCTGGAGGATGAGTTCCAAATAACCCTTGATGACCGCGAGCGGGTTGTTCAGCTCGTGGGCAATGCCGCTTATCATCTGCCCCAGAGCGGACAGTTTCTCCGATTGGCGAAGCTGCTGTTCAAGGCGCACCCGCTCGGTCAGTTCGCGGAAGGCAAACTGGTAGGCCAGCCGGCCATCAAATTCAATGGCAATAGCCTCGGCCTCCACCGGCGTCTTGGAGCCATCCGCAGCCACAAGGTGGAGGGTGGGATTGTTGCGGATGCTTTCAAAGAGTTGGGGACCGGGGTCGCACCCGCAGCAGGCTGGCTGACGTTCCAGATACGCAAAAAGAGAATGATCTCCTGGCGGCGGGGCACCGCGAAGCAGCAGGCGGCGGGCGCGCTGGTTGAGTTCGAGGATGCCGAGCCGGCTGGTGTCGGTGATCACTATGGCGTCGCTGGCTTGCTCGAAAAGCTTGCGGTAACGATCCTCACTGGATCGGACCTGTTGCTGAAGGCCGACGCAGGCCTGGAGGCTGTTGCGGTTGTGGCGGATCATCCGCTGCAGGGTGGCCCTGGCCTCCTCGAGCACCAGCACGATCATGCTCACCGCGATGTGAAGCTGGATGACGCCGCTGATGAA